>JACXTT010011970.1_pt1 | contig 11548 bp, 12 predicted proteins | sample 9270951 | NCBI WGS metagenome assembly JACXTT01 (sample SAMN15532306, study PRJNA645909) | rock metagenome | isolation source: weathered quartz diorite | place: Puerto Rico | collected 2017-06-21 | reverse complement strand
CCGGGGTCTGTGGGGGCACGCGGGGCTTGGGGGGGGGATTGGGGCGGAGGCGGGCGCGGGGGCTCATCTACTGGGGGCACATAATCGGCGCGGAGGAGGCGCTCCGGGTGGGGCTCGTGAACCGGGTCGTCCCCCACGAGCGGCTCGCCGAGGAGGCCGGGCGTCTGGCCGCCGATCTCGCCGCCAAGGCGCCGGTGGCGCTGGCGCAGGCGAAGCGGGCGACCGCGGTCGCGGCCGACGCGGACCTGGAGACCGGCTGCCGCTACGAGGTCGAGGCCTTCGCGGTCACCTTCGCGACCGAGGACCGCGGCGAGGGGCTGCGCGCGTTCCTCGACAAGCGCGCGCCCGGCTGGAAGGCTCGCTGACGTGCACGTCGAGCTCACCGACACGCAGCGCCAGCTGCGCGACATGGTCCGTGCCTTCGCCACCGAGCGCGTGCGGCCCGCGGCCGCCGAGACCGACCGTCGCGAGCGCTTCCCGACCGAGCTGATCGCCGAGCTCGGGCGCCTGGGCGTGCTCGGCTGCTTCGTCCCCGAGCGCTACGGCGGGGCGGGGTTCGACTACGTCGCCTACGCGCTCGCGGTCGAGGAACTCTCCGCCGCCTGCGCGGCGACCGGTGTCATCTTCTCGGCGCACGCCTCGCTCGCCACCTGGCCGATCCTCGCCCTCGGGAGCGAGGCGCAGCGCCAGCGCTACCTGCCGCGCCTCGCGCGCGGCGAGTGGCTCGGCTGCTTCGCGCTCTCCGAGCCCAGCTCGGGCTCCGACGCGGGCTCGATCCGCACCACGGCGCGGCGCGACGGCGACCACTACGTGCTGAACGGCACCAAGAACTTCATCACCAACGCGCCCGACGCGCAGCTGGCGATCGTCTTCGCCTCGCTCGACCCGAGCCAGCGCAACCAGGGCCTCGCCGCCTTCATCGTCGAGACCGGGTGGTCGGGCTGGGAGGTGGTGCGCATCGAGGAGAAGATGGGCATCCGCGGCGCCCACTCGGCGCAGCTCGCGTTCACCGACCTGCGCGTGCCGCGGGAGAATCTCCTCGGCGAGGAGGGCGGCGGCTTCAAGGTCGCGATGAAGACGCTCGACGGCGGCCGCATCGGGATCGCCGCGCAGGCGGTGGGTATCGCGCGCGCCTGCTTCGTGGACTCGCTCGCCTACGCCCGCGAGCGGCGCGCCTTCGGGCAGGCGCTCGCCGAGTTCCAGGTGGCGCAGTTCCGCCTGGCCGACATGGCGACCGCGGTGGAGGCCGCCCGCCTCCTCACGCTCCGCGCGGCTTCCCTGAAGGACGGCGGTTTGCCATATACGAAGGAGGCGGCGATGGCGAAGGTCTTCGCCGCCGAGACCGCGATGACCCTCGCCACGCAGGCGGTGCAGATGCACGGGGGCTACGGCTACACCCGCGAGTTCGCCGTCGAGCGCTACTTCCGTGACGCGAAGATCACGGAGATCTACGAGGGCACGTCCGAGATCCAGCGCCTGGTGATCGCCGGGCAGCTCCTCCGGGAGGCGCGGAGCGCGTGACCTGGCAGGCCTGTTACTCCGCGCCGACGCCGCCCGAGGCGCATCTCGTGAAGGGATTCCTCGAGGGGCGCGGCGTGCCGTGCCTCCTCCGCGCCGAGGGCTCGAGCGTCTATCCCTCGGCGGCGTTCGGCTCGCGCGTCCACGTGCTCGTCCCCGAGGACTGGCTCCCGGTGGCGCGGAAGATGGTCGAACGCCAGCGGCGCGCGCGGCCGGCGCGCGTCGTGCCGCTCCGGAGGCGCGCGCGATGACCAAGCGCGAGTGGCTCGAGAAGCGCTACCGGAGCGAGAAGGAGCGCGAGGTTCGCTTCTCGACCGTCTCCGACATGGAGGTCGAGCCCCTCTACTCGCCCGGTGACCTGCCCCCCGGCAGCGACGACCGCATCGGGCTCCCGGGCGAGTTCCCGTACACGCGCGGCGTCTACCCGAGCATGTACCGCGGCCGGCTCTGGACCATGCGCCAGTTCGCCGGCTTCGCCACCGCCGAGGACACGAACGAGCGCTTCCACTTCCTGCTCGAGCAGGGGCAGACGGGGCTCTCGACCGCCTTCGACATGCCGACCCTCATGGGCTACGACGCCGACCATCCGCGCGCGCTCGGCGAGGTGGGGCGCGAGGGCGTGGCAGTCTCGAGCCTGGTCGACTTGCGGGCCCTCTTCCACGGCATCCGCCTCGATCGGGTGAGCACCTCGATGACCGTCAACTGCTCGGCGAGCGTGCTGCTCGCCATGTACCTGGCGGTCGCCCGGGAGCAGGGCATCCCGTGGACGCAGATCGGCGGCACGATCCAGAACGACATGCTGAAGGAGTTCATCGCGCAGAAGGAGTGGATCTGCCCGCCCGAGCCCTCGCTCCGGATCGTCGTCGACATGATCGAGTTCTGCGCGCGCGAGGTGCCGCGCTGGCACGCGGTGTCGATCAGCGGCTACCACATCCGCGAGGCCGGATCCACCGCCGTCCAGGAGCTGGCGTTCACGCTGGCCGACGGCATCGCCTACGTCGAGGCGGCGGTGCAGCGCGGGCTCGCGGTCGACGACTTCGCCCCCCGCCTCTCCTTCTTCTTCAACCTGCACAACGACTTCCTGGAAGAGGTGGCGAAGCTCCGCGCGGCGCGGCGCCTGTGGGCGACCATCATGCGCGAGCGCTTCGGGGCGAAGGATCCGCGCTCGCTCCGCCTCCGCACCCACGCCCAGACCGCGGGCTGCTCGCTCACCGCGCAGCAACCCCTCAACAACGTGGTGCGGGTCACGGTGCAGGCGCTGGCGGGCATCCTCGGCGGCGTGCAGTCGCTGCACACGAACTCGCTCGACGAGACCCTCGCGTTGCCCTCCGAGCAGGCGGTGATGGTGGCGCTCCGCACCCAGCAGGTCCTCGCCGAGGAGAGCGGCGTGACCAACGTCATCGACCCCCTCGGCGGCAGCTGGGCGATCGAGGCGCTCACGGACCGCATGGAGCAGGAGGCGCGCGACTACATCGCCCGGATCGACGGCTTCGGCGGCATGGTGAAGGCGATCGAGGCCGGCTACCCGCAGCGCGAGATCGCCGACGCCGCCTACGCCTACCAGCAGCAGATCGACCGCGGCGAGAAGACCGTGGTCGGGGTCAACCGCTACCAGATCCCCGAGGAGCGGCCGCCCGATCTCCTGCGCGTGCCGCTCGAGGTCGAGCAGCGCCAGGTCGACCGGGTGCGGCGCGTGAAGCGCGAGCGCGACGGCGCCGCCGCGCGCGCGGCGCTGGCGCGCGTGCGCGCGGCCGCCGAGTGCGGCGAGAACGTGATGCCCCCGCTGGTCGCGGCCGTCGAGGCGATGTGCACGGTGGGCGAGATCTCCGACGTCTACCGCGAGGTCTTCGGGCAGTACCGGGATCCCGCATGGCTGTAGGCCGCCCGCTCCGCATCCTGGTCGCCAAGCCCGGCCTCGACGGGCACGATCGCGGCGCCAAGATCATCGCCCGCGCGCTGCGCGACGCGGGGTTCGAGGTGATCTACACCGGCCTCCACCAGACGCCCGAGATGGTCGCCGAGGCGGCGATCCAGGAGGACGTCGACGCGGTCGGCCTCTCCATCCTCTCCGGCGCCCATCTGACCCTCTTTCCCGCGGTGGTGACCGAGCTGCGCCAGCGCGGCGGGGGCGACAAGGTGGTCTTCGGCGGCGGCATCATCCCGGACGAGGACCTGCCCGCGCTCGGCCGGGCGGGGGTGGCGAAGGTCTTCACCCCCGGCGCGTCGACGCAGGAGATCGTCGACTGGATCCGGGCCAACGTGCACCCGCGAGCGGCCTGATGGACTTCACGCTCTCCGACGAGCATCGCCACATCCAGGAGACCATCCGCGACTTCGGCGAGCGGGAGGTGAAGCCGCACGCGGCCGCCTGGGACCGGGAGGAGCGCTTTCCGCACGAGACCGTGAAGCGCCTGGGCGCGCTCGGCTTCATGGGCGTCGCGCTCCCCGAGGACGTGGGCGGGGGCGGCGCCGACACCCTCGCCAACCTGCTGGTCGTGGAAGGCATCGCCCGCTACGACGCCTCGCTCGGGCTCACCGTCGCGGCCCACACCGGCCTCGCCTCGGGGCACATCAACGTCTTCGCCAGCGACGCCATCCGCCACCGCTACCTGCCGCGCATGGCGCGCGGCGAGTGGCTCGGGGCGTGGTGCCTGACCGAGCCGGGGTCGGGCAGCGACGCGGCCGGGCTCCGCACGCGCGCCCTGCGCGACGGCGACTCGTGGGTGCTGAACGGGAGCAAGATGTTCATCACCCAGGGTACCGTCGGGCACGTCTACGTGGTGATGGCCGCCACGGCGCCCGAACAGGGGCAGCGCGGCATCTCGGCCTTCGTGGTCGAGAAGGGCACCCCGGGCCTCGGCAACGGGCGGAAGATCGAGAAGCTCGGGCTCCGCTCGAGCGACACCGCCGAGGTCATCCTCGAGAACGTGCGCGTGCCGGCCGATCACCTGCTGGGCGAGCCGGGGCAGGGCTTCAAGCAGGCGCTGCGCCTGCTCGACGGCGGCCGCATCGGCATCGCCGCCTGGTGCCTCGGGATCGGCCGCGGCGCGCTCGAGGAATCGCTCGCCTACGCGCAGGAGCGGACCGCCTTCGGCCGCCCGATCGCCGAGCTGCAGGCGATCCAGTTCATGCTCGCCGACATGGCGACGCGCCTCGATGCCGCGCGGCTCCTCACCTACCGCGCCGCCCACCTGAAGGATGCCGGCCGTCCGTGCCGCGCGGAGGCGTCGATGGCGAAGCTCATGGCCTCCGAGGCGGCCATGCGGCGACCACCAAGGCAGTGCAGATCTTCGGCGGCTACGGCTACATGCGCGACTACCCGGTCGAGCGCTACATGCGCGATGCCAAGCTGGGCGAGATCGGCGAGGGGACGAGCGAGGTGCAGCGCATGGTGATCGCGCGGACGCTGCTCGCTGGGGAGATCGCGGGGCTCTAGGCGGCGTCGTCGGCGGAGCCGCCGAACGCCTTGCTCATCGTCGCGCGGAGATCGCCGACGGAGAAGGGCTTCCGGAGGAAGCCCGCGAGCCCCGCCTCGAAGAGGGTGCCGGTGGCCCGCTCGTCGTTGTGGCCGCTCATCAGGATGACCCGCGCGTCGGGCCGGATGCCGCGGATCTCGCGGAAGACCCGGTCGCCGCTCAGGCGCGGGAGGGTCAGGTCGACGATCACCGCGTCGATCATGCGCGCGTGCTGGCGGAAGACGTCGACCCCCTGGCGGCCGTCGCCTGCCTCGAGGACGCTCCACCCGAGCCGCTCGAGCATGTGGGCGGTCACGGCGCGCACGTCCTCCTCGTCGTCGACCAGGAGCACGGTGTGGCCATCGGCGGGCCTGGCGACCGACAGGGTGGCGGCCGCCGGCGCCGGCTCCGCCTCGCGCGCGGGGAGATAGACGCGGAAGGTGGTCCCGCGCCCGGGCGTGCTCGTGACCGCGAGGGCGCCGCGATGGCCGCGCACGACGCCGAGCACGGTCGCGAGCCCGAGCCCGCGTCCCGTGAACTTGGTCGAGAAGAAGGGGTCGAAGACCTTGGCCACGACGGCGGCATCCATCCCGCAGCCGGTGTCCTGCACCTCGATGCACAGGTGGCGGCCCGGCGACGCCTCCGGGTCGTGCAGGGTGTCCCGCAACGCGTCCTCGTCGAGGTCGACCACGGCGGTACGCACCGTGATCGTGCCCTCGCCGTCGCCGATCGCCTCCGAGGCGTTGCTCACCAGGTTCATCACCACCTGCCGGAGCTGGGTCGGGTCGGCCTCGATCGCGGGGAGGTTCGCGGCCAGGTGGTGCACGAGCGCGAGCCGGCGAGGGATCGACACCTGCAGCAGATCGCTCGTCTCGGCGACGAGGGCGTTCACGTCGACCCGCTCGGGGGCGATCGTCTCCTTGCCCGCGTAGGCGAGCATCTGCCGGGTCAGCTCGGAACCGCGGCGCGCCGCGAACTCGATCCGACGCACGGCCTCGTGCGCCGGCGAGCCGGGGCGCAGCTCCCCGAGCGCCAGCGAGGCGTTGCCGAGCACGTTGACGAGCAGGTTGTTGAAATCGTGCGCCACGCCCCCCGCGAGCACGCCCAGGCTCTCGAGCTTCTGCGCCTCGAGGAGGCGCCGCTCGAGCACCAGCCGGGTCTCCTCGGCCTGCTGACGGTCGCTCACGTCGATCGCGAGGCCGATGACGCCGGCGACGGTGCCCCGGGCGTCGGTGACGGGGGTGAGCCGGCACTCGAAGGTCGCGTCGCCCAGCGAGCCGGTCCAGGCGACGGCCTCGCCCGCGAGCGCGCGATCGAAGTAGACGCGCGCCGGCGCGTAGGTCTTTTCCAGCGCGTGGCGGATGGACTGGCCGACCCGTTCACCCGGCTGGAGGCCCAGGCGGGCGAGACCCTTCCCTCCCGAGAAGGTGAGCGTCCCGACCCGATCGAGTGCGAAGAGGACCACGGGGGCGTCGTCGATCACCGCCCGCAGGCGCGCCTCGCTCTCGCGCAGGGCCTCCTCGACCCGCTTCCGCTCGGTGACGTCCTGGGCGCAGAGGACGGCGCCCACCGGTCGCCCGTCGTCGTCGACCAGCCGTGAGGTGTCGCACGCCATCAGGCGCTCGCCACCGTCGCGCGCCAGCAGGCGGGCCTCGAAGGTCCGGGTGGGCTCGCCCGCCAGCGCCCGCCCGATGTCGGCGGCGACCGACGCGCGGCTCGCCGTCACGACGAAGGAGGCGGCGAACTCCTGCCCGATCGCCGCCTCGCGCGGGCACCCGAGCACGCGCTCCGCCTCGCGGTTGAACTCCGTGATCCGCCCCGCCGGATTGAGGACGATGATGATGCTGCCCGCCGTCTCCACCACCGAGCGATAGCGCTTCTCGCGTTCGCGGGCCTCGCGATGGGCACCCGCGAGCTCCCACCCGCGCATGAACTCGCGCCAGCGTCGTCGCTCGAGCACCGCGGTGATCACCACGGCGATGACCCCCGCCGAGACGAACAGCGTCAGGTACTCCCCGAAGACGGGACTCGCCCCCTGGTGCGTGGCGAGCGCGGTCACCACGTACTCGCCCACGATCAGCAGGCACGCGAAGGACGTCCAGACGGGCGACCACGGCATGAGCAGCGCGAGGCCGAGCATCGCGAAGGTCGTCCCGAGGATGATCGGGCTCTCGGCGCCGAGCGTCACCAGGGGCGTCTGCCCCTGCAGGATGCCCTCGGCCGCCAGGGCGAGGCCCTGCTCGATGGCCCCCAGGGCGGCGGCCGCGAGCACCCCGAACGCACGGGGGTGGCGGGCCCCGAAACGGCTCTGCGCCAGGGCGAGGATCAGGGCGAGCACGCCCGCGCCCACCATCCGGACGCGCAGCAGCGCGGGTGCCGCCCCGGGGAACCGGGACGCGTCGAGGGCGCCGAAGACGAGCAGCAGGATCGCCGACGTCGCGCAGTACGCGGCCACACCCCGGCGCCAGCGGACGAAGCTCTCGGCATCGTACGAAGCGACCGGATCGACTGCTGGCGCCCGGACGCTCCCCGGGAGCGCGCGCGGGGCGGGGTGCACGGGCTCGAGGGGCATCGGCTCCACCGTCGCGCCCGGTTACGTAGCACGACCGGCGTCCGGGCCGTCAATCCCGGAGCCCTTGACGAGAGGCTGCCCCTCGCGGCACCAGGGGACCCGGGAGGGACGTCCATGAAGCGACGATTGGTACTGCTGTGCCTCGCGCTCGGGCTCATCTGCCCGGTACGTGCGGCCTCGCCCGAGACCTCGGCGGTCGCCTATCCGGCCGGCTACCGCAAGTGGCCGCTGGTGAAGTCGATGGTCATCTACTCCGACAAGCATCCCCTGTTCGGGCAGTTCGGCGGCCTGCATCACGTGTACGCCAACGCGGAGGCGCTCAAGGCGCTCACCAAGGGCGGTACCTTCCCCGACGGCAGCGTGCTCGTCTTCGACCTCCTCGAGGCCAAAGACGAGAACGGGGCCTACGGCGAGGGCGCGCGGAAACTGGTCGCGGTGATGGCGAAGGACCGCGCGCGCTTCAAGGCGACCGGCGGCTGGGGGTTCGAGGCCTTCAAGGGCGACAGCGAGACCGAGCGCCTGGTGAAGGACCCGGCAAAGGACTGCTTCGGCTGCCACCAGCAGCAGAAGGACAACGACTTCGCGTTCTCGGGCTACAAGCCCTAGGCGCGCAGGAGCGCGATCAGGTCGGTCACGCCGGGGTCGAGGCCCTGCTGCGAGAGCAGCGTGGTCAGCTGGCCCCGGTGGTGCGTGTGGTGATTGAAGAAGTGCGTCACCGCCCACCACAGCGGATGCTCGCACACGTCCCCGCGCATGGTCTTGTAGGTGAAGGACGCCGCGAGCCGTTCCGCGTCGAGCGTGGCCACCCACGCCTCGATGGCGGCGTCGGTGCGGGCGCGCTCGCGGCGGAGGACGTCGAAGTCGGCGTAGAGCTCCTGGTCGTGGCGGCCGGTGAGCGGGATCGCCGTACCGCCGGCGTCGCGTGACTCGGCGAGCTCGCGCTCGCCCGTGAACCGCCCCAGCCAGGCGCGGTCGGCGAGCAGGATGTGGTTCAGCGTGCCGTGGATCGAGCGGAAGAAGGTGCCGCGGTCGCGCCGCCGCTCGGCGTCGGGCAGCGTCGCACAGAGCGCGTAGAGTCGCTCGTTCATCCAGGTGTTGTAGCGCGCGTAGGCGCGATAGTTGGCCGCGAGATCCATGACGCGCCTCTAGCACTCCGGCCAGGGCGACGGGAGCGCGGCGTTTGGGCGCTCGTGGATCAGCGGCTCTGCCGGACGCCGACCCGGTGGCAGGGCCGCCGGACGGGGCAGGCGGTGCAACGTGGAGAGACCGGCTGGCAGAGGTTCTGGCCGAAGGCCACCAGGAGATCGTTCAGCTCGATCCAGTGCCGCTGCGGGAGCTTGGCGCGCAGCGCCCACTCGGTGCGCTCCGGGGTCGCGGTGTGCACGAAGCCGAGGCGGTTCGAGATGCGGTGGACGTGCGTGTCGACGCAGATGCCCGGGAGGCCGAAGGCGAAGGTGACGACCAGATTCGCCGTCTTCCGCCCGACGCCGGGCAGCGTCAGCAGGGCATCCAGGTCCGCGGGCACCTGGCCCGCGAAGCGCGCGAGCAGCTCCTGCGAGACGCGCTGCACGACGCGCGCCTTGGTGCGGTAGAAGCCGACCGGGAAGATCGTCCGCTCGATCAGGCGGCGCTCGAGGGCGAGCATCGCGGCCGGCGTGTCGGCGAGGGCGAAGAGCCGTGCCGCGGCGGGTCCCGTCGTCTCGTCGCGCGTGCGCAACGAGAGGAGGCACCCGATCAGGATGCGGAACGGATCGCGGCCCTCCGTGTCCGCAACCGCGGCGAGCGCGGTCGTGTTCCAGGACGGCTTGGCGGTGCGCAGCCGGGTGATGACGCGGCTCATGGTCGCGGCATCCATGGGCGCGCGCACGGCACGCGCGAGCCAGGCGGGGCGGGCGCTCAGAGAACGGGTCCCCCGAGGTCCGGCGTCACGGGTCGCTCCCTATCAGAACCACCCCTTCAGGGCAGCAGCTCGTCGCGCCGCGCTCCGCGCGTCCGCGGATAGGCCCCGCCGGCGGGCCACGACGGGCGCTGGCGGACGAAAGGAAGGGCGAGGATGCGTCCCAGACGACCGTCGGCGGGCGCCTGATACGCCGGCACGCCGATCGTGATCTCGGCGTGCGGCACGTCCAGGCGGAGGGTGCCGTGCAGCCGATCCCAGAGGGTCAGGCCGCTCGACCAGTTCGTGTCCGTCTCGCCGCGCACGGTGGAGTGATGGATGCCGTGCATGCGCGGCGTGACCACGAGGCGGACCAGGCGGCGTTCGAGCCCGAGCGGCAGCCGCACGTTCGAGTGATGGAACAGGATCGAGACCTGGAGCGCCGTTTGCCAGGCCGAGAAGGCCAGCGGCGAGACGCCGATCAGGAGCACCTGCGCCGCCCGCCAGGGGATCGAGAGCACGAGCTCCCCGGCATGGAAGCGCAGCGCCGTCGACGCGTCGAGATCCCGGTCGACGTGGTGGACGAGGTGAAACCGCCAGAGGAAGGGGACGCGATGGGTGAGGATGTGCCAGAGGTAGAGCGTGTAGTCCATGAGCAGGAGGGCGAGCGGCACCTCGAGCAGGGCGGGGAGCGCGGCCCACTGCAGGAGTCCCCAGCGCCGGGCGGTCACGGCCGCGCACAGCGGACCGATCGCGGGCCGTTCGGTCAGCGCCACCGCGAACGCGCCGAGCGCGGTCACCGCCAGGTTGCGTGCGACGCGCGGCCGCTTCGGCTCGACCGTCCGGCGGAGCGGCCGTCGCTGCTCGAGCGCGAGGAGGAGTACGAAGGCGCTGGCGACCACGGCGCCGCTCAGCCAGAGCGGCAGTGGCTGGTCGCTCACGACGGCGAGGCCGTCCCGCGGTACATCTCGGCCAGGATGCGCGGCTCGCCCGCGATCGCGTAGCGGTCGAGCTGGCCGATCGAGAAGCCGGCCTCGCGGATCAGCGCGTCGATCGGGCGATTCAGGTTGCAGCCGACGCCGATCACCTGCTGGATGGGATTCAGACGATCCTGCCAGTGGGCGATGCGCGGCTCGTCGCTCCGTCCGTGCTCGAGGAAGATGAAGCACCCGCCGGGCTTGAGGACGCGTCGGACCTCGCGCAGCGCGGCGAGTACGTCGGGGATGCTGCACAGCGTCCAGGTGCTGACCGCGCTGTCGAAGTGGGCGTCGGGAAAGGGCAGCTGCTCGGCGGTGAGCTGCACCCGCTCGACGGGGAAGGTGGCGCGGACGATGCGCCGCGCGGTGCGCAGCGGGAGCAGATCGGCCGCGTCGAGCGCGACCAGGCGTCGGACCCCCGCCGGATAGTGCGGCAGGTTGAGCGCGGTCCCGAAGCCGATCTCGAGCACGTCCCCGTGCGCGGGGGCGAGCGCCCTCTTCCGCTGCTCCGCGAAGTGCGCTCGGGCGAGCGTCCAGTCCATGAGGCGGGGGAAGACGTGCCGGGCGTAGAACCCCATCGCGGGGCGAGCATACTACGGCGGCGGCCAGGACGCCGAACGGGCCGCAGGCAGGTCACGCTCGGGCCGGTAGGGCATCACCACCCAGAGCACCAGGTAGACGATCAGCGCCGTACCCCCGCTCACCAGCGAGCCGAGGACGAAGGCGAGGCGCAGGATGGTCACCGAGATGCCGAACTGCTCGGCCAGTCCGGCGCACACGCCGGCGATCATCTTGCCGGCGCGGGAGCGGTACCAGGTCCGCGTCAAGGCGCTCCCCGGCTCGAGCAGGCTGCCGCAGTAGCGGCACTTCACGGCCTCGCCGCGGATCTCCTCCGCGCAGTAGGGGCAATGCTTGGTGGCGGCGTCAGGCATGGCTCTCCTCGTGACGCAGCCGCACCTGCCGCTCGACGAGGATCGGGATGGCGCCGTAGGTGAGCGCCAGCAGGAGCGCGAAGGTCACCGCGTAGTTGAAGGCGAGGTAGGCGCCGAGCGGGGTGGGGAGGATCGTGGTCAGGAGCGCGAAGGCGGCGCGCACGAGATAGAAGTCGAGGAGCAGGATCGCGGGCAGCGGCAGGAGCGCGATCACCAGC
>JACXTT010011969.1_pt1 | contig 11549 bp, 15 predicted proteins | sample 9270951 | NCBI WGS metagenome assembly JACXTT01 (sample SAMN15532306, study PRJNA645909) | rock metagenome | isolation source: weathered quartz diorite | place: Puerto Rico | collected 2017-06-21 | reverse complement strand
CGCATAGAGTTCCGGATTGAAACGATCGTCTACTACCGCGCCAGTATCGCACGGAAAAATGCGATGCACAGCCTGGGAAACTGTTCGCGGCTTAAAGACAAAACAAACCGGACATAGTGCGATGGGTTCGCCGCCCTTGCTGCCTTTGTTCGAGCGGTAGGCTGGCCGACCATAGAATAGATAGACGAGACTTTCATGAAAGACTCCGCAAGGTTGCGGCTCCAGTGAGTGCGTCGCTGCAACGTTTGAGAGTAATTCGCAGCGGCTGGTGTGGATCAACGGGAGCTCTTCCGTGAGTCTTGGATGGATTGTGACCAGTGTCCGAAATGAGGTCATGGGTTCTTTCTCATGGTGTCAGGGCCTCCCCCAGAACCTCCTTAGCGAGATATGTCTTGAAGCCCTCGATGTCGGTGAAACAGCGGAATCCCGCGCCGCTGGCCAGGGCCAGTGTCTCCTCCCCCTCGTTGAGGAGCACGGCCACCGGCTGGCTGAGACCCTCCTGCACGCCATCCGGCCAGGCGAGGTCGAACACCGCCCGTTGTTCCCCCGTGTCTGGGTCGGTGTAGTCGAAAGACACTTGGCCGCGCGGCAGGCCCTGCGCCTCTACCCACTCGTTCAGAGAGACAAGTTCCTCCTCCTCGGCTTCGCTGGCGATACCGCCCGCGACCGTCACAGGACGTTGTGCTTCGGGTGGCTTGACCGTGCCTTCAAGCCAGCGGGTATCGCCATATAGCAGTTCCGCCATCCGCTTGTTAGTCTCGGCGGCCAGCAATTCCCGTCGGGCTATAAGGAAATCGCGGTAGTTCTTGACCTTCCAGAGTTCCGTGTTCGTGGGAATCCACTGGGACGCCAGCGCCCCTGGATGCTTTGCCTCAATTTCGAGGAAATACGCCTCCGGCAGCCGGTCGCTGATCTTCAGGTTTGTGTCTTTGGTCAAGAAGCAGAAGTTCGCTAGTGCGTTCACTTCGGGCCGCTTGTAGTTCAGCTTATAGAGTTGCGCTTTGGGGAAGATGTGATGTACCTCCAACCGGTTCATCTTGCCCAGCAGGCTGCTCTTGAGCGGCAGCCCCGTGCCCCAGTCTTTCGCATCGCCCATGCGCGTTAGCAGATAGAGCACTGGATAGAAGCGCGCCCCAAGGCTCCACCCGGTGAAATGCCCGGCTTCCGCACGCAACCCGCCGTGCCAGAGGCGCAACTGTTCGAGCAGTTTCTCCAAGGCATCGCCGTCACCCTCGAGAGCGGCGAGGTCCTGATCGATATACGACTCCGTAGATCCCGAAAAACGCCCCCACATACCTGCCTGCACGAACCAGAACAACAGCTTGTCGCGTTCCCTGGCGTCGAGCGGCCCGCCGCGCTGATCAAAGTAACGCGCCATCACCGGGATAGCGAAGCGACCGAACAGCACCTCGTCGTGATCCAGGCCAAGCCGGCCACTGATCATATTGAGGCAAGTCTCGATACCCTTCGTCGCACGCTTCAGACTGTCCTTCACGTCCTCCGCGCTCTTCTCATGAAGAAAGCTGAACTTCGCCTCGCCGGTGAGCACTGTGTTCACGGAACGCAGCAGCCAGTCGAGATTAAAATGGTAGCCGCTGGCCGCCCAACCCTTGAGCGACTGCTTCATCGCCTCGCGCGCCTCTGGCCAATCGGCACAAATCTTCGCCAGCGCGAGGTCGCCCTTTGAGAGCTTGGTGCCGCCGCTGTTCACGCGGTTGAAGATGTCCACTACCACGTCCAGCGATTTGTCCGCGCCGGTCACTTCCTCCACGTACAGGTCGATATCTACGACGCTGAGCAACCGGCTCAGGCGGCCCACGTAGTCGCCTACCTTGGTTGCAAGGGCAGGGTTCTGACTCAGACGCGCGACGAACTCGCCCAGCCCAGCTGTGCCCTTGCGCATCAATTCCGTGAGATCGATCCACAGCGGATCGTCCTGCATCTTCAACGGCTGGTAGAAGGCGAAGGCTTCAGTATCGAGGTGGAAGCGGAGCCCAGTGAATGCCTGCGCATTGCCATCGAAGAACTTCGGTGGCTTGCCCCGCACAACGCCGTAGAGCGAGGTCATCCGCTGTTGGCCGTCGAGTAACAGCTTCACCACGCCTGCCGCTAGCGGTCCGTCACCGCGGTGTATCGCGGTTTTTGACTCCGTAGCCCACACCAGTAGTCCGCCCACCGGATGGCGGCGGTAGAGCGAGTCGAACAGCCCGCGTACCTGGTCGCGGTTCCACACATAGCCGCGCTGGAACTCCGGTAAGGCCATGTGCCCGCTGTCGATGTGATCGAGGATGGTGGAGATTTTCATGGCTGGTTCTCAACGGTTGTAATGGATTCCGGCACGCGGACGCGGTCAGAGAGCAGGTCGGTCAGCTCGGGCAGGTCGGTGTCGCCCTCCAACCACTGCCAGCCCATCACCGGGAGATGTTCGCAGAAGGGCTTCTCGACGAGGTCATATTCCCATTGGGTTTTCATTCCGTGGCGCAGCTCACTCTCCGGCGGGCTTCGCCAACCCTTCCAGCCGCCACACCCGTACGATCTTTCCTCGGGCGCGCAAGATGGGCGCGGCCATGATCTGAAGCTGCACCACCGCCCGCACCTTCTCCGGGAACGGCAACGCGGCAAGCCTTCGGCGACGCGCCTCCTTTGCAGCCAGAAGTCGCCCAATTTCGGGATTCAAGGTTTCCATTGCTTCCATTGAATTTCGAGACCGTGGCGGGCCAGCACGGCGCTCAGGTAATCGTGGTCCAGCGGCGCCTGTTCCAGCAGCAGGCACACCCGCTGCCGGTCCTTGTCACGTCCGGTCTGCAGTGAGATGGCCAGCAGGTGCTCGGGACGAAGCACCCGCGTGGGCGTCTGCTCATAAAGCGTCTCCCGCGCCTCGGACAGCGCCTCCTCTACCAGCGGGTTGTAGGCTGGCAAGAACTGCACCGGCACGCCCTCGATGTTCACGCACTCGTCCTCCTCCGCGAAGCCCCGCGCCCGCAACGCCTTGTAGAGGGGAGCCAGCGTCAACAGGCCTCCTGCCGTACCCGGTAGCAGGACGAAAATGTCGAGGTCGAACGTCAGCAGCGGCTCCACGTAAAACGTGGCCCCCATGGCGCCGCCGATGGCATAACGCCCCAGCACACCGTCATGTTCCAACGCGTTCAGAATTTGCAGAGTCTTTTCCATGACCCAGAGCGAGTGTATCAACGCCGGCTAGTCATCCGCAACGCCGCCCATACTCCAGTTCCGGTACGCGCACGCGGCCGGTGAGTAGGTCGGTCAGCTCGGGTACATCGGTACCACCCTCGATCCACTGCAATCCCATCGCTTTGAACTGTTCGCAGAAGGGTTTCTCGACGAGGTCGTATTCCCACTGGATCTTGCCCATGGGCTAAACCTCGCCTGCGATGGTTTTTACAATCTTGGCTCGCGACTTCGCTCGTTTGGCAAGAAGTGCATCCTCTCCGGTTTGTTCAAGCCATTCGAAGAATCGCTGAACCCCGTGTCGGGTGTTCGCTTCATCGCGGCAGTTACTGATGAACGCGAACTGCACCTTCTGAACGTTGTCGGCCACATAAACACCGAACGGCGCGCTCACGACCGTCGCATCGGGAAACCCCAACAGCTTTGTTGCCTGAGACTCTGTTGCCGTCTTGTGGCAACCAATCAGGTGAACCGGACCAGCGCGCTTTCCGGACAGTGCCGCATTAAAGCTGTGGTCTTTGAGAAACGGCTGTCCGACCATCTCTTTGGCCGCAGCCACGCCCAACGCTGCTGGTATCGCATGAGGAACAAGCAAGACCTCCGTGCCAGACAACTTCACGAAGAGATTGCCAGCGTCTTCTGTTGCTTTGGTCCGCTGAAGAATTGCTTCGCGCAGCACGCGCGACATTTCCTTCTGGCGTCCAGTGAAGTCCAACCGGTTCCAGTCCAGCGCCTGGCCGCTATGAAAGCGGCCCTTGCTGGATTCGCGAACGCCGCGCTGCACCAGCGTGATCACCGCGTCGTGCAACGCTTCCTTCACCCGCTGTTTCAGCTGATCGATCGTCTTGATCTCACCGCCACGAAAGAGACTTTGGAGGCTAATGTAATCCTGGAAACGCTTGTTGCGTTGCCCTTGCTCGGTCTCATCCGCCGGGACGTTGCCGAGCGAAATCAGCCATACCTTGCCGGGCGCCTGCGATAGGCCGGTCATCAACTCCGCGTGACAGATGCCAATCTCGCCTGGGTTCTTGGCCCAGCCGGCGTTCCCGTTAGAGAGGACCAGCAGAACGTCGCAGTCTTTCACAGCTTCGATGCAGACGTCCCAACTGTCCCACGTACCGCCTTTGGGGGTGTCTCTTCGTTGATCCAGACCTCGAATGCCTTCTTGCCAAAGACCTCGGCAGCCTCAATCTCCTTCTTTAGGTCCTTACGGATCTCGGTGAGTGTCGGACTGCCACCGCTTCCATGCGGAAACGGGTCGTTGCAGCGGCTGGAAATCATCACTCGGATTTTCGTGGAGGTAGCCATACAGTTACTCGACTACTGACACGCGGCCGCAGCTGATGAGCACGTCGGTCAGTTCGGGGACGTCGGTGTCGCCCTCGAGCCACTGCCAGCCCATAACCCTGAGCTGCTCGCAGAAAGGCTTCTCGACGAGGTCGTGTTCCCACTGAATTTTCATGCGACTTCACACATTCGGGGGAGCGAGAACTGGAATCACCTGTCGGCCGTGCCGACGATAGATGCGAAAATCCGAGTCGAGAGTCAAGACTGCACAGTCGCCATACAGTTCTGACAGCCGAACCAGACAGGCATCGGCAAGTGACATGGGTACATTCCGGTAGCGGCGCAGCAGTTTAGTCACTGCTTGGACTTCCTCCTCGAGCCGGAACGGCAAGGTAATCAACCCACGCTTGATGAGGCTGAGCAGTGCCTCTGGCTCCACGCGCGCACGCCGGAGCAGATACGCCGCCTCCGCCATCACAGCCTCACAGGTCACGAGTCCAGGCTCTAGTCGCTTGGCTTGCTCGCGTATCCATTGATGATGTTTTTCGTCACGGTCGAAAAAAGCGACCAAGGGGCTGGTGTCTACAATGACGGTCCCGGTCATTTGCCGAAGCCTTCCAGGTGCTCAGGGTTAGTAGCCAGGTCTGGCATGCCACTGTGGCCCGCGCCGCACAGATCTTGCGCAAGTTCGTAGAACGACGGTCGCTTGCCGCGCTGAGCTCCATTCAAGCCTTGCTCCAGATAGTCGCGGATAATAGCAGACTTGCTTTTTTGACGGCTGCGAGCTTCGGCTTCTAGCCTTGCTACGAGCGCCTCGGGAAGTTTGAGCGCGATAGTAGTCATAATAGTAACCTATTACCGCCGAGAATACTTTCGTCCACGTTGAAAATCCTCCAATAACGCCTCCTCAAGTTACCCCTTAATGGTGAAGGCACCGTATGGGACAACCTGTGATCCGATGAAATCCCCCATCAGGTCGGCGCAGGTGAGCTGTCCTTCGAGTCGGGACGTTTCAGCAGCACCTCCTCCACGCAGACGCGGATAACGGCCGACTTACTAATTTGCCGCTGTTTGGCTTCGGCCTGGACTAGGTGCTCTACTTGTGGCGGGAACTTGAGTGACATGGGGTGCATGGCGGTAAGGTATTACATCCTTGCCAAACCGGCAATACCAATAGGGATCGCAGAATGTAAGGTGGCCTGCTGGGTTACCCCTGGCTGACTGACAAAAGTGGGAGGGGAGTTTTCCGAGCTTGGCATACTGTGCCATCACTTGACTTGAGCGTTCCATCAAGACAGGTGAGCTATGGAAAATACCTCCCGTCTTTATAGTGGACTGGTGGCGTTGATATGATTTGCATTGCAACCGATTGTGCCAAAAACCTGTTCGCTTGGCGCAATCGTTGCGTAAATCAGCAGACTTACTGATTTGTACGCAGTGCAAATCATAAGGTCTAGTGGGTCAAGCTGGCCAGTGGCGCGATGTGCGCCATCTGTACACCCTGGCCTGGATGGTGGTGGGTCTCATCCACTCAGGCTGTGTCAGTTTGACGGCGTGGGTGCCCTTCGTGAGCAGCTGGGCATGTTACGCCCAGAGTACCCAGTGGCGGTTTGCGCGGTGGCTGGAGAATCCGCGGGTGGAGGTCCATGATCTCTATGCACCCCTGATCCAGACAGCGCTGACGGCGTGGGGGAAGCACACGCTGTATCTGGCGTTGGATACCACGATGCTATGGAATCGGTATTGCGCCGTCCGGATCTCCGTCCTCTATCGAGGGCGGGCCGTACCACTGGTATGGCAGGTGCTGGAGCATGGCAGCAGTAGTGTCGCCTATGAGAGATATGAGGCCTTGCTAGAGGCTGTCCCGCGGCTGTTGCCCCTGGGGGTGAAGGTCGTGTTTTTGGCCGATCGCGGGTTTGCCGACACGGCGCTGATAGCCCACCTGCGCCGCTTGCGGTGGCACTACCGCATCCGGATCAAGGCCGGTTTCGGGGTCGTGCGGCCTAGGCGCTGCCCCTGCAAAGTAGAAGACTTCCCCCTCGCTCGCGGTCGAGCAATCTTTCTGCGCCACGTGGCGATTACCACGGACCACCTTGGTCCGGTCTCGTTAGCCTTAGCTCGCCATACGAAGAACGGGGAGTGCTGGTATGTGGTCAGTGATGAACCCACCAGCGTGCACACGTTTGTCGAGTACGGCTGGCGCTTTGACATTGAGGAGAATTTCTTGGATGACAAGTCCAATGGCTTCCAGCTGGAAAGCTCCCTCCTGCGCAACGCGGACGCGGTCTCGCGGCTGTGTGGCGTGCTAGCGGTCACCACTCTCTATCTGGTCGCGCAGGGGACCCAAGTGGTGGTCGCCCACAATCGGCGCTGGGTCGATCCCCACTGGTTGCGGGGCAACTCCTACTTGCGCATCGGCTGGCAATGGGTCAAGACCGCCCTGACACGAGGCTGGGCATTATCTGCCACCCTCCACTTGAGCGGAGCACCAGACCCCGAACCAAGCAGAGCGTCAGCTTCGCAGTCGGCGCCCCCGCCGCCAGTGAGGTTTACCCAGACTTTCTTCTACTCATCAGGGTAGTTTTATCAGTCAATCAGGCCCTCTCCCTCAAAATGACCGACTCCTCGGCGCATAAAGCCCTCGACACTGGTTCCGTCGTATGACCCGCAACTCGCGCAGCATGCGCAGACCATCACTGACCACGCGCACCTTGCTCCCGGGCTGATCCACCCAACTGACTGCTGCCTCAGCGATGCGATAGCCTCGTCTTTGGGCGATAAAGAGCAACTCGACGTCGAAGCCGTAGCCGTCGAGCTGCAACACCGAGAAGAGATCTCTGGCCACCGGGGCAGGGAACAGCTTAAACCCACATTGGGTATCGGCTATGTCTCTCACACCCAGGCGTCGTACCCTGGTATGAAAGAGGTAACCGAGCAACTTTCTGTGCCACTTTGCTCGGCGGGTGCACCCTGGATCCCGCAAGACCCGGGAGCCAATGGCTATATCTGCCTTTCCGACTATGTGTCTCTCCAGCTTTTCCACCTCTTGGATGGGCGTTGCGCCATCAGCATCGGCAAACAAACGCAGCTCCCCTGTTGCTTCAAGCATCCCCCGACGCACGGCGTGGCCCTTCCCGCGATTGCGGGGCAGCTGTACCAGCCGCAGGGCAGGGCAGGACTCCTGCAAACACGCCACTACCGAGCTAGTCCCATCCTGACTGCCGTCATCGACCACGACCACTTCGTACTGCTCCCCCCTACCGTCAAAGTACGCAACGATCTCCTGCAAATAGGAAAGGAGCCGCTGCTCTTCGTTGTATGCTGGGATCACGATCGACCAGCGGGGAGCATAACTCAGCCCGCTCTGCAATCGATGTCGCGGCACCGGCACGCTCTTTTTCGATAAGTCATTTTCACCCTCGACTGTATTTGTTGATTCTGTCGCCAAGGTGTGAACGAAACAAGAGGCTATCACCCATTCATGTATTCACCAGCTTCTGACATTGATGCACGATCTTTCGATCGACAGGAAGGATCGCTATGGTGTTCACCTCTATGATAACGCTCACTACGTCACGGGACTCTTACAGCCCAAGACAACTTTCCAGACTCCGATGCGGTGCGTTGGCGGCGTTGCTGCTGCTTGCTTTCTGCTTTCGCCTCTGGTTTGGCGTCAGTCTCGGCCTGTCACACGAGGATGCGCGGCAGATCTACCTGATCGGTCTCAAGTGTTATCTCACGCAGACGTGGCCCTACTTCGGGCCCGACGTCGATCCGCACGTGCAGATTCCCGGGGCTCTTCAGGGCCTTGTGATCGCCCTGCCCCTGTCTCTCGTCTCTGTTCCGGAAAGCCCGTTCGTGTTCCTCAACCTACTCTCATTGTGCGGCCTTTGTCTGCTCGCTGAGTATTGTGTGCGCCACCTCCCCAGGGTCCCGCCGTGGCTGATCCGGACGTGGATCCTGACGGCTCCTTGGACCCTCAACGAGTCGACTCATGTGTACAATCCCTCCTACGTACTGGTAGGCAGTGCCGTCTTCTTCCTCGGCGCGCTCGAAACCTACCCCACGCTGCGGCTCGGGTGGATCCAACCCCTGTGGGCGAACTTTCTGATGGGGCTTGGGCTCTTGTGGGTCATGCAGTTTCACCTGTCGTACGTGATGTTAGTTCCCTACGCGGCAGCGTCGTTCTACTTTCAGATCCGGGAGCGAGGCATCGCGGCGATCCGCATGGCATGGAGCTTCGCCGCCGGAGCCTTCACGACCGGCGTCTTTGTGCTCCCTACGATCCTGCGGTTCGGAGGGAACGTTGGCTTCGCCGGACAGACGTCGTCGATGATCCATCTCAACGCGCGCAACCTGCCGCTCCGGCCGGACAAGGCCTTCGACGTCGTCGCGCGGTTCCTGTCGTTCGCGAGCTTCGAGATCCCTCGCTTTATCGGGCCAGACACGGCCTCGCGGCTGGACTTCATAAAGGCGCACTGGTGGATCGCCCCGGTCGTGCTGCTCCTCGTCGTCGTCGGCATCCTGCAGCCCCTGGCGATGATCTGGATCGGTCTCTTCGCGAAACCGCCGCACCCCCCCGCGTGGTCTGGCGTGCGGCGCCTCTGTTTCGGGACGATCGGCTTGCTCTATCTCGGCTTCGCGTTCTCCCACAAACCGCCGCATGCGCACACCTTTTACGTCACTCTGCCCGTCGCCATGCTCTTCAGCGTCTACTGCTGGAACGAGTGCTTGCAGAGAAGACGATGGCAGATCTGCGCCAGTATCCTGCTCGCCGGTAACATCCTGCTTCATGCAGTCTTGGCGCTCTCCCATCAGGCCCACCATCCCTGGGTGATGGATCGTCAGCGGATCGAGCGGGCGCTCAAGGACGGGGACTATCACGCGTTTGGCGAACGGCGCCCGGGATCGTTCTACTAGTGGCTGAGAACACCATTCTCGGAGTAGCAACGAGGTCCAGAATGCGGCAGCATTGCTGGGTCGGGATAGGGCGCGGTGTCTCTTATGAGGTCCGTTTCCCCATCCCGCGCCGTTAGAACCGGGCAGAGCCTCAGCTTCGCAGTCGGCACCCCCGCTGCTAGTGACGTTTACCCAGATTTTCTTCTACTCACCAGGGGAGTTTTGTCAGTCAATCAGGGGTTACCCTCTGGTCAGTCAGTAGCGTGTGTCATGCGCACGCGGAAGAACCGGCGGCGCTCTAGACGTGCGCGCAGCCCACGCTACCCTGCTTCCAGCCGCCACACCCGTACGATCTTTCCTCGGGCGCGCGAGATGGGCGCGGCCATGATCTGAAGCTGCACCACCGCCCGTACCTTCTCCGGGAACAGCAACGCGGCGAGCCTTCGGCGACGCGTCTCCTTTGCAGCCAGAAGTCGCCCAATTTCAGGATTCAAGGTTTCCGTTGCTTCCATTGGGTTTCGAGACCGTGGCGGGCCAACACACCGTTATGTTCCAGCGCGTTTAGGATTTGCAGCGTCTTTTCCATGAACCAGAGCGAGTGTATCAACGCCGGCTGGTCATCCCCAACGCCGCCCATCCTCCAGTTCCGGCACGCGGACGCGGCCGGGGAGCAGGTCGGTCATGAGGCCGGATTTCAGCAGGGTCAGCTTCGCGAGCAATATCGATTCCGACTCAAGTTCAGCCTCAGAGGTCGTCAGGATGTTCACGGTCGCTGCGCGCTCGGATTTGGACGGATACGGTACTACGAGATCAGCGAGCTTTGTGATGTAGATGTGCTTGATGGTGGAGCCACCAACCTCTGCAAGCATTGCCGATTGCCCAGCAGGAGAGCGGAGGAATTGGACTACGAAATCAGTGCCGGTCGACGGCAGCGGACGAAGGACTGCGACGGACTGGTTAATGCAGACCTGCTGTTGGCCCACAACAGCCACACGACCAAGCGAGCCATCTTTTGTTACGAGAATATCACCAACGGTGGGTTTACTCTTTGCGGTCAGAAGAGAGTCGAACGCGTTCTGAGATGTATGTCGAGCCTGCTCATATTGGATTTGACCATCTCCGATGTCGAAGGCCGTCAGCATCCATGGCCCTTCGTTCGTTGTCGGCATGGGGTTGGTAAAGCCATAGGAGATAAACTCGGTAAGCTGCCTTAGTGTCTTGATTTGCCACTCGCGCGGGATGCAGCCCATCGGCGAATCCTGGAATTGTTCGGGGTGGGCGATGGGGTCGCGGAGTTGGCCGTGTTCGTCGAGGCCGCGGGTGAGGAGGTCGTGAAGCAGGCCGGCGCGCACCTGCCGCAGCTTCGCAATCACCGCCTCCGTCTTCGCAATTGCCTCGTCCACCGTATCCAGCACCGCCGCGATGCGGGATTGCTCGGTAGGGTTTGGTCGAAGCACCGGATAAGAAAGCAAATCTCCCCGCTTGATATGACGCATCGTCGTACCATGCGATTGCGCTGCCAAGCTCTCGATGTGGAAATCGATCAGGTGATGGAGGAAGCGCGCGCTGTTGCCAGCTTTCGGCACCACTTTGAACAGGTGTTGATTCAGCCAGGCTGGGCCACGAGTCCACATCACTGTGGCAAGTGTGGCGCTCCAAGAAAACAGAAGATCCCCGTCGTCGATTCGATATGCGTTAGGCAGCTCGCCTTCGTAGTGGTCCGTCGCCGTATCGGCGTTCAGCATCTGCGCGATGCGAATGATAGGTAACCCAAACTTGGACCAATCTGATGGCTTGAACGCATACCCGTTGATGAAGTCGGCGACCGCTCCAAATGAGGTAGCTTCCCAGTTTGGCAAGGCCGAAGCGTTGTGCTGTGTTGCTGTGTCACTCATGAGTAACTCATCGCCCTCATGAAGCGCGCGAGCACGTCTTCAGCTTCAACTCGCTCGTTGCGAAGCGTCACGAGAGGCACCCGATATTTGTCCCACAGCCCCTCGACGAACCGCACCAATTCCTGCCGCTTCTCGCCTACGGCAGCGTCGAGGCCAGTCTGCACGTCCTGGGCGAAGAGTTCGAGAACGAGGGTGCGCTTTTCGTCGTCGTTCATCATGGCGCAGCGGGACTTGAGTTCGTCCACGAAGGCGTTGGTCAGTTCACGGTAGCGGGCGCGG
>JACXTT010011968.1_pt1 | contig 11549 bp, 10 predicted proteins | sample 9270951 | NCBI WGS metagenome assembly JACXTT01 (sample SAMN15532306, study PRJNA645909) | rock metagenome | isolation source: weathered quartz diorite | place: Puerto Rico | collected 2017-06-21 | reverse complement strand
GATAGGCGAGCCGTTCGATCGGCGGCACGCCCGCGCCTCGCTCGAGACGGGTGGGAAACGTCTCGCAGAGGAGCCGGGCACCCGTGGCGTTCGCCACCCGGCTCGCGGCCGTGAGACCGCGCGTGCGGAGCGCCGAGCCGCCGAGGAAGATGACGCACGGCTCGCGCGACCGCAGCACGGCGGCGATGGGGTCGACGACCGCGCCGGCGACCGGTGAGCGCTCGCGCAGCGGCCTGGACGCGGCGACGATGCCGCCGTCGAGCCAGGAGACGTCCGCCGGAAGGATCAGCGTCGCCACGGCTCCCGGCGGGCCGAGCGCCGCGGCCACGGCGTCGGCCGCGTCGTTGCCCACGTCGGCGCTCCGTTCGGATCGCCGGATCCATTTCGAGACGTTGCGCGCCACCGTCTCGATGTCGCTCTCCAGCTGGGCGTCGTAGCGCTTGTGGTAGGTGGCGTGGTCGCCGACGATGTTCACGACCGGGACCTTGCCCTTGCGCGCGTTGTGCAGGTTGGCGAGCCCGTTGCCGAGCCCCGGCCCGAGATGCAGGAGCACCGAGGCCGGCCGGTCGGCCATGCGCGCGTAGCCATCGGCGGCGCCGGTCGCCACGCCCTCGAAGAGGGCGAGCACGCCGCGCATCGCGGGCACGCTGTCGAGGGCGGCCACGAAGTGCATCTCGGAGGTGCCCGGGTTCATGAAGCAGGTGTCGACGCCGCAGCCGACCAGGGTCCGGATCAGTGCCTGCGCGCCGTTCATGTCAGTCGAAGATCGTCCCCGGATTCAGCACGTCCGCCGGGTCGAAGGCCTGCTTCAGCCGGCGCATGAGCGCGATCTTGGCGGGGTCCTCGAGCGCCATGAAGTACTGCTTCTTCACGCTGCCGATGCCGTGCTCGCCCGAGATCACGCCGCCGAGGCTCATCCCCGCCGCGAAGAGCTCGCGGAGCAGCGCCGCGCATTTCTCGTGGTCCGGCTCGAACACGGCGAGATGCACGTTGCCGTCGCCGGCGTGGCCGCAGCCGGGAATCATGGTCCCGTTCCGCTCCGCGAGCTCGCGCACCTTCTCCATGTAGCGGGGGAGCGAGGCGCGGGGCACGACGACGTCGACCACCTCGCTCGCCTGCGCGCGCTTGGCGGCCCAGAAGCTCTTCTCGCGCGCCGCGACCAGCTCGCTCGCGGCGTTCGGCTGGAGGACGAACACGTCGATCGCCCCGTGCTCGCCGAGGACGGCGCCGGCGGCTTCCATGTCCTCGTCGACGCGCGCCGCCGTGCGCCCTTCGACGACGACTAGGAGATAGGCCTGGGTCTCGGCCCGCACCGCCTCGGACACCCCCAGCTCGATCCCGCTCTGCGCGGTGATGGCCATCATGGTGACCAGGTCGATGTACTCGACCATCAGCGGGCCGACGCCGTTGACGAGCAGGGCCGGCACCGCACCCATGGCCTCCGCGAGGCTCCGGAAGGGAGCGAGGAGCGTCGCCCGATGCGCGAGGAGCGGCACGAGCTTCACCGTCACCTGGGTCACCAGCGCGAGCGTGCCCTCCGAGCCGATGATCAGCTGGGTCAGGTCGTAGCCGGTCGAGGTCTTCACGAACTTGCCGCCGGTGCGGATCACCTCGCCGGTGGCGAGCACCGCCTCGAGCCCGAGGACGTGGTGGCGTGTGACGCCGTACTTGACCGCCCGCATGCCTCCCGCGTTGGTGCCCACGTTCCCGCCGAGGGTCGCGCTGTTCTCGCCCGGGAAGACCGGATAGAGGAGGCCCACGGGCGCGAGCGCGGTGTTCAGCTCCTCGAGCGTCACGCCGGCCTCGACCACCGCGACGTGATTCTCCGTGTCGATCTCGAGGATGCGCTTCATGCGCTCGAAGCTCACCACGATGGCGTCCGGGCGCGGCACGCACCCGCCCGAGAGGCCCGTGCCGGCGCCGCGCGCGGTCACCGGAATGCGCTGCTCGGTGGCGAGCCGGAGGATGCGCGCCACCTGCTCGCTGCCCGTCGGGCGGACGACGGCGAGCGGAGCGCTCGGGGCGCCGCCCAGCGCCTCGTCGTGCGCGTAGTCGTCGGCGAGCGCGTCGCCGACGAGGACGTTCTCGCGGCCCACGATGCCGGTCAGCGTGGCGGTGAGGTCGGTCATCCTCCGTGGCGTGGGGAGTAGTCCAACTCGCGTTCGGGCCGCAATACCGCCGCCGACGGCGTCAGGACCTCGTCCTGACGCTGAAGGGGCCGATCCGCGTCTCGCGCGGGAAGCGGGTGACCAGGGCCTGGTAGAACTCCCGGTCCGTCCACCGGGTGAAATCCGGCTTCCAGTTGATCACCACCACCGCGACCTGGTGCGCGTCCAGGGCCGCGAGGATGCGGCGCCGCCGGCCCTCCGGATCGCTCGCGAAGTCGGGGTCGAAGAAGTCGTACATGGTCCGCGTGGGATTCCTCGTCGCGGAGAGGAAATAGACCTGCGGGCAGTCGGGCGCCGCGTAGATGAACGCGCCGATCGGCGCGTGGCGGTGGATCTCCTCGACCAGCTGCTCGTAGATCGCCCTGTCCTCCGGCGTGACGCGGAGACCGCCGCGCGGGAGATCGAGGAGGCTCCGCTGCTCGTCCCGCGTGTACCAGGCGCCGATGGTCCGGACGTAGCCCGTGTTGAGCCAGACGAGCGCGAAGGCCAGGTAGAAGACGAGGAGGCAGAGGTGTGGCCATCGCGGACCCTCGAGGCGTGTGACCAGGAAGAGCGTCGCGAGCGCGACGACCGGCGCGACGTAGCAGAAATAGATGCCGAAGGCGTACGGGAACTGGATCAGCCCCAGGAACGCCGTCATCGCGAGGAGCAGGAAGAGCTCCGTCTGCCGCTCGGTCCCGGCGCGAGCGAGGTACAGGCACCCCGCGAGCACCACCACCGGCGGCAGGTGGCGCGCCGAGTAGAAGGCCGCGCGATAGACGGGCTCCGTGCCCGAGAGGAGGAGCGCGGCGCCGAGGACGGCAGCCGTCGGGAGGATGAGTCGTCGGTCCAGGCGCGCCGTGACTCGCGACGGCGCGAGGAGCAGCACCGCATAGGGCAGCGGTGCGAGCAGGCTCCACGTCGGCGGGAAGGGGAATGCGGCGGTGGTGACCCGTCGCTGCGGCAGCACGAAGATCCCCCGCCACAGGTCGCCGAGCGCACCGCTCCTCGCGTAGGGCAGCACGAGGAGCGCGATCGGCAGCGCGGCGCCGAGGCCGAGCGGCACGAGCCAGCGAGTGAGTCGCGCCAGCCGGGGCGCGGCCGGCGCGCGCCCGTGCTTCCACTCGCCGAAGAGGAGGAGACAACAGAGCGCGCCCGCGGGCAGCGCGAAGTGGGCGAGATCGGCCGGCGCCGGGTGCGCCGAGAGGACGACCAGCAGGAGCGCGGCGGCGAAGAGAACCCCGAGGCCGACGAGGCAGAGAAACACCACGGAGCGTGGCCCGGTGAGCGCCGCAACCTCGCGCTGCTCGCGATGGATCAGCGCGAGTACGGCCGCCACGAGGTAGAAGATGCCCGCCGACTTGGCGAGGAACGCGAGCCCGCCGCAGAGCCCCGCGACGACGAGCCAGCCGCTCCGTCCCGTGTCGAGGTGGCGGAGGAGCGCGAGCGTCCCGAAGGTCGCGAAGAAGAGTACGTACCACGAGGGCAGGCTGGCGAAGTAGTTGGGCAGGCTCCAGGCGACGCAGAGCGCGGTCACCAGGGCGGCGAGCGCCGGCGATGCGACCCGGGCCGCGATCGCGTACACGGCCGGGACGAACGCGAGCGAGAAGAGCAGCAGGACGATGCGGAGCGAGGTGAGCTTGATGCCGAAGGCGCGAAAGGCGAGGGCGTGCAGGTCGGTCAGCCCACCGGTGTAGACCTCGTCGAAATCCCGGTGCGGGAGCTCGCCCCGAAGGACCCGCTCCGCGGCGTGGGCGAGGAGCCCCTCGTCGTGCGGGATCCATCCGCGGTACGCGAAGCACGAGAGGTAGACCGCGGCGAGTACCCAGACGACGCCGAGCGAGACGGCGTGACGGGTCGTCGGGCGCATCGCGTCGGCTCAGCGTCGGTCGATGCGCGCCCCGCCGGCCGAGGCGACCGCGCTCACGGCGCCACGCGCTCGACGAACCCGCACAGGGCGTCGATCGCCCGCTCCCGGTCGACCTCGTTGAAGACCTCGTGCCGGCCGCCCTCGTGCTCGAGCGCGATGAAATCGGCGCCTCGCAGGCGCTCGATCGCCGGACGGACGAACAGGATGGGGACCAGGGGATCCTCGGTGCCGTGGATCCAGAGCAGCGGCAGGTCGCCGAAGCCCGGCCCGCCGTCGACCGCTTCCTGGGCGCGCCCGAGGGCGGCGAGGGTCGGCGCCTTCCAGCCACCGTGCCAGACGAGCGGGTCCGCAGCGTAGGCCTCGCCGACCGCGGGATCGCGCGAGAGCGCGGCGACGTCGAGCGGCAGGTCGAGGAGCCCCGAGTCGAGCATCTGGGCCATCGCCTGCGCGAGGCCGATCGCCGGCCCCGAGAGGACGAGCCCGGCCAGGCGCGGGCGCCGCGTTCGCTGGGCCACGCGCGTCGCGATCAGGCCGCCCATCGAGTGCCCGACCAGCACCACCGGTAGCCCGGGAAACGCCGCGCCGGCGCGCTCGAGGACCTGCACCACGTCGTCCACCACGTGCTCCAGGTCCGTGATGAGCACGCGCTCCCCCGCCGAGCGCCCGTGCCCGAGATGATCCGGGCCGTACACCGCGGCGCCGCGCGCGCGGAGCGCGCGGGCCACGTGGTCGTAGCGCTCGATGTGCTCGCCATACCCGTGCGCGATGACCACCACGCGCCGCGCGCCGGGGTGCTCCCAGAGCCGGCCGCTGATCTTCCCCTCGCTGCCGTCGAACTCGAACTGCATCGTCCCTCCCCGGCTACTGCTCGAGCCGCTTCACCACGTCCGTGAACGCCCGCTCCGCCATCACCCGCATCTCCTCGTCGGTCCGGTCCTGGACCGGATGCGGCACGTAGACGGCCGCCGGCGCGAAGCCGAGCGCCTTCGCCTGCCGCTCGGCACCGTCGACGAACTCCTCGGTCGCGACGAAGACCGACGGGACGCCGCGGGTCTCGAGATCGACGATGTCGTGCACACTGCACGACGTGCACGACCCTCAATCGGCGAGCGCTTCGATGACCGCATCACAGCGGGTGGCGATCTCGTGGCGGAGATCGGCGGGCGCCGGCTTGGTGAAGGTCGGCTTGCTGAAGCGGAGGGTGGTGACGCCGCGGGCGCGCAGCAGCTCTTCCAGCCGATCGAGGAACACGTCGCCCCGCGGCTTCGCGATGTCGAGCAGGCCGACGGTCTTGCCCGCGAGCGAGGGCAGCCGCCCGACGCGCGGGCGGATCTGGAGCTGCCGCTCGCTGGTCGGATCGAGGAGGGTCCGCTTGCCGCCATTCCGGTTCATGTTCTGATCTCCTTCATCACCGGCTCGCTGCCGATCGCCCCGCTCGCCCAGCCGCCGATCATCATCGAGAAGAGTCCGGCGCGCCCGCCGCAGTGCACGAGGTGGAGCCCGTTCGGGCGGAACTTCGGCAGGATCGCGCCGGCGAAGCTCTCCGGAACGCCTTCGGCCATGCCGCCGGCGCCGCGCACCAGCTCGTCACCGGGAATCTGCAGGAGCTCGTGCAGCCGGCCGAGCAGCTTCTCCTTCGACCACCCCGCCTCGCGGAAGACGCGCGCGTGCTCGGGGCCGATCGCCAGCAGGCAGTCGAAGACCATCACCAGCTTCGGGTGGTGCAGCGTGCGCAGGTTGGCAGCCAGCGTGCGCGCCAGCGACTCCGGATCGCGGGCCTGCTGGTCCACGATCGAGCGCGGGCCCTCGCCGGTGAAGAGCACGACCGTGTCCGTCCCGGGCCGCGCGCCGAAGTCGGCGGCGAGCGGCGTCCACGGCGAGCCCTCCTCGTCCTCCGCGAAGCAGAAGGCGATCTTCCCCGGATTGCCGAAGGTCGCGCGGTCGACCTCGCCCGGCCGTCCGCCGCCGACGTTCCGCACCACGAGCTGGAGCGCGCGGCCGATGGTCAGGTTGGCGCGGTTTCCCTGGCCGAAGGCGTTGATGCCCGAGTTCATGCCGATCCGGTGGCGGATCGGGCCGTTGACGATGATCACCGGGCCGACCGGCATGGTGGTCGCGAGGACGCCGTGGATGTTGAAGGCCTCGCTGCATGCCGCCTCGACCGCCGCGAGCACGACCGGGAGATACTCGGGCTTGCATCCCGCCATGACGGCGTTGATCGCCACCTTCTCGACCGTGCACTCGACCAGGTCCGGCGCGACGGTGGCCACGATCTCGTCGGGCGCGCGCGTGGTGCCCGCGAACATGGCGAGCACGCGCTCCTCGGTGGGCGGCACGACGGGCAGGCCGTCCGTCCAGCCGCGTCCGAAGACGGCCTCGTGCTCGTCCTCGAGGCTCGCGAGCTCGACCCGGCGAGAGCGAAGTCGTGAGCCCGCGAAGCGCACGAGCAGCTCGGGTTCGCGGTCGGGATCGACCGAGAGCGACCCGCAGCCCGGCCGCCACTCGGGCAGCTCCGGCCCGAGCCCGCGGACGCCGGTCAGCTTCTCCCACTCGTCGCGCTGCCAGCCGACCGCGCGGCCGACGACCTCGCCGCTCCGGACGCGGAGCAGCGTCGGCACGGTCTCGATCGCATGATGCCAGGAGTACTCGAGCGAGCGGTCGTCGACGATGCGCGTGCCGCGCGGGAAAGCCGGATCGTCCTGGGTGAAGACCGTGAGCTCCGTCTCTCCGGCCAGGCGCGCGAGCACGGGCGCGACCAGCTGGCAGGTCGGGCACTCTCGCTTGACGAAGGCGACGAGGCCCGAAGGGAGAGGTGGAGAGGCCTGTGCGGCCATCTGGCCAGGATGTACGTCGGGGGCGAAGCGGCGGTCAAGGCGAATGGCCGGGCTGGGGGCCAACCGGAGGCCCCGGCCGGGACGGCGTGGGCCCCGGTCCTCCACGACGAATCAGTGATGCTGGCGGCGTGGTTAGCCAAAGCCGTGTAAGGAGTAAACCATCACCAGGAAGCGTAGAGGCACGGGAGCGCACCTCGGGAACGAATTCACCGCGATCATCGAGCGGGACGGCAAGTGGTTCGTCGCCTCCTGTCCGGAGATTCCCGGGGCGAACGGACAGGGGCGGACGAAGGCCGGAGCACGTGAGAGCTTGGCGCAGGCGATCGCTCTGATCCTCGATGACCCGCGCCCCGATGGTCTACGCGCTCTACCGCGTGATGCCGTGCATGAGAAGGTCGTCGTCGGGTGAAGAGAGGTAGTCTTCTACGACACCTTCGGCGCCATGGGTGGAAGTATCGGATTCCCTCGTGCGGAAGATCTGCCTTTCCAGCCTGGGATCGACGCAGCTTGAACGCGCGTGGGGGGCGCCAGAAGGCCAAGGCTGATGGCGGCGCTAAGTTTGACCACTTGAGGCGACTCGGGCGAGGTAGTCATTCCACGTGATGCGACCGTCACGATGGTTAGGTGCGAGGTTGTAGCCGGCGGCGAACGCCCTGGCCGCCTTTCCGGGGACCGGGACTTCGAAGACGATGCGGCGATTGCCGAGGGCCCTGAAGTAGCAGCGCGCGATCTCTGTGAAGGAGAGCGCCTCGGGTCCGCCCATTTCGGGAACGTGCTGCGACGGCGGCCCTTGAACGAGGGCGGCCATACGTTGCGCAACTTCGCCGGCGTCGAGGAGCTGCATTCGCACACTCCTGGGGACGGCCACGATCGGCAGGGAGCCGAGCTGCCTGCAGAACTTTGCCGCGAGCGTGTGCCACTGCGTCGTGCGCAGGATCGTGTAGGGGAGACCGCTTCGCTCGATGACTTGTTCGGTCGCGAGCTTGCCGCGGTAGTAGCCGAACGGGATCTTGTCGATGCCGACGATCGAGATGTAGACGACGTGAGGCTGAAACCCTGCACGTCGCGTGGCATCGAGTAACCGCCCGGTGCCTTCCATGTCGATGCGCTTCGCCTTCGCGAAGCTGGGGACGCCGCTCGTTCCGCTCGCAAGGTGAGCGATGACGTCGACGGTGGTGAGGGCCTCGTCCAGGCCCGCGCCCGTGATGAGGTCGCCGCGGATCGCGCGCGCGCCAGGCGGTAGCGCGGGTGCCGGTTGCCTCGAGAGGACTCGCACGTCCAGGCCGGCCGTCACGAGCAGCGGTACGAGCTCGGTGCCAAGCGCTCCCGTGCCGCCAGTGACGAGGACGCGCCTCAACAGCCGTGGCTCCTCCGCGCGGGCGGCAACCCATGGCTCCGGTCGTCCGTTCGCGAACGGGGGCACAGATGGGTGCCGCGCAGTCGCGGCAGCAGGCGGGTCATTTGCTCGTATGCTAACTGAGTGGCCCCGTGCCCGGCTAGCGCAACAGGTTGTGGCCGGCGTTTGGTGCCGACCGCTCAGCGGCAGGGTCGTCAGAGCACCGGCCGCGTCATCTACTCCCGAGACCGCTTCGCAGCTGGTCCACGAGCCCCGCGGCGCCGTCGATCGTGCGCGCGGCCCCGAAGATGTGGAAGTCGGGACGCTGGAGGACGACGCCGACACCGTGCTCCGCGAACCACCGGGCGTAGCTGCCGTGCAGATCGTGGACGGGTGCTCCCTGGGCCACGTGCGCGCAGACACCGCCGAGCGACGCGAAGTAGGCCGCCAGCTCGGGCGAGAGACGGCTTGCCGGATCTCCCGCCGGGCTGAGCAGCGTGAACCCGCGCCCGACGACGTCGTCGAAGCGGCCGCGCGCCTTTCCGCAGCTCACCTCGCCCTGGAGGAAGAGGTGGCCGGCCAGCGGATCACCATCGGCGAAGAGACCCGCGCCGAGCGCGGGCGTCGGCAACGGCGGCGTGGGGCCCCGGTCCTTCACCGCGGCGATCATCGCGGCGTCCCGCGCGGCGGCCGCGTCGGGATCGGGGACGCAGATCACCTTGCCGAGCTCGATCGAGAAGTCGATCACCTGGCGGACCTGGGGGACGCGCTCCGAGGCGTAGGTGTCGAGCAGCGTCCCGGGCGCCTGCTCGCGGAGCACCAGGTCGAGCTTCCAGGCGAGGTTCGCCGCGTCGCGCACGCCGGAGCACATCCCCTGGCCGGCGAACGGCGGCATCTGGTGGGCGGCATCGCCAGCGAGGAGGAGTCGGCCCTTCCGCCACTGGTCGACCCAGCGCGCCTGGAATGTATAGACCGCGTGCCGCTCGAGGGTCGCGGTGGCGGGCGTCATGCCCCACGGCTCGAGGAGCCGCCAGGCGACCGACTCGCTGTTCAGGTCCTCGACGCTCTCTCCCGGGAGGCGCATGAACTCCCAGCGCCGGCGGCCTGGTCCGCCCGACACCAGCGTCGTCGGCCGCGCCGGATCGCAGAGCTGCCAGTTGATGGGGTTCCAGCCCCGGCGCTCTCGAGGGATCAGGTCGACGATCAGCCAGTCGAAGAAGAAGCCGAGGTCGGTCACGCTGGCGCCGATGTGCCGGCGGACGAAGCTGTTGGCGCCGTCGCAGCCGACGACCCAGCGGGCGCCGACCTCGCGCTGCTTGCCGTAGGCGCCGGCGACGACGAGGGCGACCCCGGTGTCGTCGGCACGGAGATCGACGACCTCGACGCCGCGCTGCACGGCGACGGAGGGCAGGGCGCGTGCCCGCGCGTCGAGCGTTCGCTCGAGCTCGGGCTGCGCGAACATGTTGGCCTCCGGCCAGCCGGAGAGACTCGTGCCTCGCGCGCTGATGACGAGGAGCGTCTCGCCGGCGGCGTTCCGCCACTCGTAGACGTCCGCGGGCTCGGTCAGGCGGGGGATGTCCGCGCCCAGGCCGGCGGCCTGGAAGATGCGGGCGACCTCGTGGTCGAAGTGGACCGCGCGGGGGAGCGGATACGGCGCCGGCTGCCTCTCGAACACGCCGACGCGCCAGCCGCGCTGGCCGAGGAGGATGGCGAGCGTCTGTCCGACGGGGCCGTAGCCGACGATCGCGACGTCGTACCGATCGTGCATGTCACGCTGGCTGGACGCTCTCGCTGCGTGCGAAGGACGGCCGGGCGGCGAGGCGCGCGAGCCAGTCGCACACGCGCGGATGTCGCGCCGGCTCGAGCGGCAGCTGCACGACGGGATACATCTGCACGCGCGGCGCGACCGAGAGGTCGGCGATCGAGTACCGGTCGCCGACCAGCCAGTCATGGCCGTCGAGCTCCGCCTCGAGGCGATCGAGCCGCTGCACGAGCAGCGATTCCAGATGCCCGGCCTCGGCGTCCGAGATCACCTCGCCGTCGTAGACCCGCCGCACCCAGTCGAGGTGGGCGGGGTCGTCGGTCGCGCGCCGCGCGTCGGCCAGCACCTCGTCGCGGGGCCTCAGGCGGTCGAACGGCCCGATGACGCGCGCGTACATGAGCGGACGGAAATCCTTCGCCATCGCGAGCTCGAACGCCTGCCACATCTTGGTCCGCGCGCGCGCCCACGGGTCGCGGGGGTAGAGGGGCGGATCGGGGAACACGTCGTCCAGGTACTCCGTGATCACGTTCGACTCGTAGAGGACGCGGTCGTCGTGGACGAGGGTCGGGACGACGCCGTTCGGGTTGAGGGCCAGGTACTCGGGGCGCTTCTGCTCCATCCGGGTGAGATCGACGAGGCGGGTCGTCCACGAGAGGCCCTTCTCGAGCAGCACCGCCCGCACGCGGCGCGCGCAGGGCGAGCCGTGCGCGTCGTAGAGCGTGAGCATGTCAGGGGCGCAGCATGTCGAACGGGGTGGCGCCTTCGGGCAGCGGTGGTCTCGCGAGCAGCGTCTCCATCGCCTCGCCCGCGCGATAGCGCGCCAGCAGATCCTCGGGATCGTAGATCACGCCGATGGGGTTCTCCGCGAACTCTCCCTTCCGCATCCAGCGCGTGCCGTCCGCGGCGTTGGGGAAGTGGTCGATCTGGAACTCGATCTTGTTCCCGTCCGGATCCTTGTAGTACATCGACGTGGTCACGCCGTGGTTGATGCACCAGAACGGCGCGATGCCCTCGCGCTTGAGGCGCGCGTACATGTAGAGCAGGTCGCCCAGGTCCGCGTGCGTGAACGCGACGTGGTCGGTCCCCGCGGCGAGCGGCGGCTGGTCCTCCAGTCCGGGGAGGCGCGCGATCGCGATGCGGTGGTGCTCGTCGTCGTAGGTGAGGAACGCGAGCATCTCGTCCGCATGGACGACGTGCGCGCCGAGCACGGTCTCGTACCAGCGCACCATCTCCTCGAAGCGCGATGTCCGGCGCACGATGTGCGCCAGCTTGACCGGCGGTACGCGGCCGCGGTCCCCGGCGAGCTTGGCCTTCCGATCTTCCTTCGTCGTCATGAGCGTCTCCTCTCTGTCACATGCGAGCCGTTTCGGCCGGCTCCTCGATCACGCGGTTCTCGATCGCGCCGATGCGCTCGATCTCCACCCTGACGACGTCGCCGGCCGTGAGGAAGCGGGGCGGCTGCATCGCGCCGCCGACGCCGCTCGGGGTACCGGTGGTGACCACGTCGCCGGGCTCGAGGGTGAACGCCGCGGACAGGTGCTCGACCTGCGCGAAGCAGTCGAAGATCAGCTCGCGCGTGTTTGAGCGCTGCCGGAGCTCG
>JACXTT010011967.1_pt1 | contig 11550 bp, 11 predicted proteins | sample 9270951 | NCBI WGS metagenome assembly JACXTT01 (sample SAMN15532306, study PRJNA645909) | rock metagenome | isolation source: weathered quartz diorite | place: Puerto Rico | collected 2017-06-21 | reverse complement strand
TGGACCGCTGCGGACAATATCTTGGAAGCTCCACTGGGGTTTTTCCAGGCAGCCGGTGGCGGATTCGATCCCGACGCAATCGTGGGCCGCTTCGGCAAGCCGTGGACGCTCGTTTCCCCGGGCGTTTCGATCAAGCCGCATCCATCAGGCTCGCTGTCCCATCCAGCAATGGGGAAAATGCTGGACCTGATTCACGAGCACGACATCAAGGCATCGGACGTTGAAAAAGTGGATGTCGGCGCGAACCACGCCATGACGACTTCGCTCTTGCATCACCGTCCGACGACGGGCCTGCAAGGCAAATTCAGCATGGAATACTGCATGAGCATTCTGCTCCTGGATCGCAAAGCGGGCCTCGTCGAATTTCAGGATGCTGTGGTGCAGCGCCCCGACGTGCAGGAAATGATCAAGCGGATTCACTTCTACATCGATCCCGAGGCGGAAAACGCCGGTCTCGACAAAATGACTAGCCTGATCAAGATCACCATGAAAGACGGGAAGGTTTATTCGGGCCGCGCCGAATTCGCCAAGGGCAGCCCAACAAATCCGATGAGTTATGACGAGGTGGCGGACAAATTCCGAGGGTGCGCCGAGTTCGCGAAGTGGCCCAAGGCAAAAGCGGAATCTGTCATCACGGCGGTCAAGACTCTCGAAAGCGTTTCCGATATGAGCCAGATCGCGGCTGCGCTAACCACTTAGCCTTCAACTGAAACACACTCTCCCAGCGTTAGCCGCTGGCGCCTGAACTCGATGCAGCCAACTCCAGTGCAAAATCCGGCGCGGGACGCTGGCGAAGAGTCAGCAGGCGCCGTTGCGCGCCTGGGAATGAGCCTGGCCGACTGGTGCGAGAAATGGTTCCCTGACGCATTTGTCTTTGCCTTGGTCGGCATAGTCGTGGTTTTTGTCGCCGGATTGTTTGCAGGCGTCGGCGCGCGGGATCTGGTCCGGTATTTCGGCGAAGGCTTTTGGGGCCTGATTCCGTTCACGATGCAGATGGTGATGATCATTGTCGGCGGCTACGTGGTCGCCACGTCACCACCCGTGTATAAGCTGATTCAAAGGCTCGCGAAAATTCCGCGTACGCCGCGCACGGCCGTCGCCTTCGTCGCTCTTTGTGCCACGCTGACATCGCTGGTGAGCTGGGGACTCGGCTTGATCTTTGGCGGCGTTCTCGCCCGCGAAGTGGTGAGAAATGTGCGCGGCATCGACTACCGCGCGATTGGCGTCGCGGCCTACGTGGGGAACGGCAGCGTGTGGGCGCTGGGGCTCTCTTCCTCCGCAGCGCTCGTCATGGCAACGCCGGGCTCGATCCCTGCGGCTCTTCTCAAGATTAGCGGCATAATCCCACTTCGCGACACGATCTATACCTGGCAGAGCCTCGCCGCTGCGGCCATTCTCATCGTCGCATGCGTCGCCATCGCCTATGTGTCGACGCCAGGGAGTTCTGTGAAAGATGCTGTGTCTTTTGGCGTCACAGACGGGCTCGAACTGAAACAGGTCGAGGCAAGAAAGTCGCCCGCGGAATGGCTGGAGTACGCGCCGTTGCTCTCGATCGTAGTAGGCGGTTTTGGCGTGGCCTACATGGTCGAGGTCTTAAAGGCAAAGGGCCCTTTCGCTGCGCTCGATCTGAACACGTACAATTTCTCATTTCTGATGGTCGGACTTTTGTTGCATTGGCGTCCGCGCTCCTTTGTGCGCGCCGTTAATAATTCGGTTCCGGCGGCTGCGGGCGTCCTGATTCAATTCCCGTTTTATGGCGGAATCTTCGGGATTATTATTTTTTCGGCGCTGTCGGCGAAGCTGGCGCATTTCTTCGTAAGCGTTTCGTCCGCGAATACGTATCCCGTCCTCGTCTCGATTTATTCCGCGTTTCTTGGGATGTTCGTCCCGTCAGGCGGCAGCAAGTGGATCATCGAAGCGCCGTACGTGTTGCAGGCCGCCAAGGATTTGCGCGTGAATCTGGGCTGGGTCGTGCAAATCTACAATACCTCGGAGGCTTTGCCGAACCTGATCAATCCGTTTTGGATGCTGCCGATCCTTGGCTTATTGAAAGTGAAGGCCCGAGATTTGATCGGCTACGGAATGGTCTATTTCATGCTGAATTCCGTGCTCGTGGTGTTCTTGATGTGGTTTTTTGCGCGAACCTTCGTCTACGTCCCGCCCGTCACGCCGTAGGCGCCAGTCGAAAATTCGGTCCGCGTTTCCGAACCCCTCTCGCTGTGCTTCATCCGATTTTCAGGTTCAGTGACTACGATCCTCTGTAGATTTGGCGACGCGCACACTGGTCCAGCGGCGTTCGCCAGATGTCGGAGACATTCATCGGATCGCCGGAAGCTTGGCTCTGGCGAAAGGAGCACAAAACATGAATGTGATGTGGAAGTATCAATTAGCCGTTACGGCTGTTGCGCTCATGGCCGCGACCTGCGGAGCGCAGGAGAAAAAGATCAAGCGTTCAGACCTTCCTGCCGCGGTAGAGAAGACGGTCCAAGCGGAGAGCCGAGGCGCAACAATCCGTGGTTTTTCGGAAGAGAAGGAGAGCGGAAAGACCTACTTCGAAGTCCAGATGACCGTCAACGGACACGGCAAGGATGTGACCATCGATCCGACGGGAGCGGTTGCTGAAGTGGAAGAAGAAGTTTCGTTCGATTCGCTTTCTCCTGCGGTGAGGGAAGGATTGAAGGCCAAGGCAGGAGCAGCGAAGATCGTTAAGGTGGAATCCATCTCCAAACACGACAAGATCGTCGCGTACGAAGCCGCTCTCGTCTCGACTGGGAAGAAATCTGAGGTACAGGTAGGACCGGACGGTAAACCCCTCAACCACGAGGAGTGACCACCTGCGCGCCCCTTACCTTGATGGGAGGGATGCGAGGTTCCGCTCAGCGGTCCAGCGGCAAGCCAGCCGCTAGAACTGCACTAGGGTTTGAGAGCGGCGTTGTGCCGCGCCGCCCGCGTGTGCTCGTAAAGGGAGAACGACTGTGGCACCGACCAGAGCGCCCGCCAATACCATTTCCGTATGGGGCCATGTGTCCGGAAGTAGTGTGCCGCAACCGATTCGACGGTAATTTCAATGATGCCGGCAGTGAAGTATTTGTGTGCGTCCGGGTGCTGGCCGACGAATATTCTCGATGGGCCAATTTCGAGGCAATGGTGGCAGGCGTGAATGTAGTTGAGACTCGTCACAGCGTCAGCGGTACCCGCGCCGATCTGAGCCAGAGTTAGCGCGCTCCACTGCGGGTCGCGAAACGTTGCAAAATCCCGGCCTGCAATGGCGACCTGGTCCGCGACAGCGAGCGGCACACCGAGTACGCCCTTGTGCGCAATTCCTGCCGGTTTGGGTTTTTCGATGTCCTGCGCGTGCGCGATCGATGCAAGCAGGAGCGACAGAACTAGCAAGCAAAAGCGCTTCATCATTTTCTCTGGCGGGATGCAATACCTGCTAACCCTGCCTGTCCCTGCCCGTCCGGCAGGAGGGCGGCAGGTGGGTCAGCCCGCACCCGTGGATGTCATGCGAAGGCTGCACCCGATTCGAGAGGGAACCGCCGCGTCACCCCACAGAACAAGTATCGTCGGTTCGTGTGAAAAGGATTAACGCGCTGGGAAGGGTTGTCTCGTGACAGGTATTAGCGGAGACGAGGCCTACAACATCATCCCGTTCGGGAAAAAGTAGTAGAAAACAAGGCAGATCAAGATCAAATAAGCAAGCAAAATGAGGGTCCAGCCCATGTTGTGCCGGATGACCTGGCCTTCGCTGCGAACGAGCTTGCTCGTGGAAACGCCCACGCTGGCGGTTTGAGGCGCGATCGGTTTGCCTACTTCCGAACCGACGGAGTTGAAAGAAGGTAACAGCAGCACCGGAAGGTTCAGCAATCTCCCGGTCATGGCCTGCACGGGGCCGAACATTGCATTTGTAGAAGTGTTGCTCCCGGAAAGAGCGACGCCGATCCAGCCCAGGACCGGCGCGAGCACCACGAAAAACAAACCGATCTTAGAGAGCCCGAAAGCGAGCGAGTTAGCCATCCCGGTGTAAACAAAAATGTAAGCCAGAGCAAAAATAAAAAATGCCACCAATAGCGCGCCCCACATCTGCCGAAATGTGCGTGAAAAGACTTGCCCCAGGATTTTTCCGCTGGGGCGCAGGATCGCGAGGATGAGGAGCCAGGCAACCAGCGTTGACGTCCCACCGCTCAGCGGGGCGAAGTTAAACACCGAGGAAATAGCGGACTGCGTGACAGAAGACCTTGCCGCGACCGAAAGCCTGAGAAGACTGAAAGACGGGAGCTTTGACCACGGTCCTGTCCAAGCCACAACCACCAAAATGAGCGCGAGGAAAGGAACCCAGGCGTAGATCGCGTCGCGTCCACTGACAACGCCGGGGTTGCTCGATCCGAGAACGGGAGACGCTTCGAGAGCCCTGCCACCAAAGCCACGGATTGTCTTAGGGCGCCAAATCTTCGCGAAGGCAAACAAAATCCAAAACGAAACCAGCGCTCCGCTCAAATCCGGCAAATAGGGACCGAGGTAGTGGGCCACCGGCCACTGCCCTAGAACGTAAGACAAAGACCCAACAATCGCCAGCGGCCATGCCTCCACAACACCGTCCCAGCCGCTCACCAAGTAGATGAGCACCCAGGGAGGGAGCAGAGCCAAAACGGCCACGATATTCCCAATCGAAGCGGACAACGCGAGCATCGGCAATCCGGTTACGGCGGCGAGCCCAAGGATCGGCGCACCGAGCGCGCCGTAGGAGACGGGAGCGTTGTTGGCAAGCGCGGCGACGCGAATCGCGTCAAGGTCTGCAATTCCAAGCCCGACGAGGATCGGGACGACAACCGCCCATGGATAGCCAAACCCAACCAAGCCTTCGAGCAGCGCGCCAAACGCCCACGCCAGCATGATGGTCTGAATCCGAATATCGGCGGTCGCATGATGAATCATCCAATTCTTGAAGCGCTCGAAATCGCCAGTGAGTACCACCGTATTGAAGATAATGAGGCCCCAGAACGTGATCCAGTCGATCACCCAAAAGCCCGTCAATCCGCCGTACAAGTAGGACCTGAGCGTACTCCCCAGCGGCGCGTGCCAAACAAACACCCCAATCGGAATCGTGATCACGCCCACGAGTATCGTGGCCAGCCACGCGGTCAAGCGCAGCACCGCCAGCATGAAAAGGAGGGCAACCAAAGGAATCAGGGATACCAGCACGCTGAGCCACAGATGTCCCATGGGATCGAGCGTCTGCTCAAACATTGGGATCGTCCTTTCGCGTGCGATGCGCTGTTTTTGAGGTACTACTCCGACGCGCACCAGCTCGCAGGCAAGGCGTGCCTTGCCGGAACCGCATAGTCATGCTGTTCGCGCAAAAGTCAGGGCAAAGCAATACCACAACTGGACGGCAGGTCAACAGCGAAGTGCGGGGAGGGAAGTCTTGTGGGTCAACCTAGCGCACTGACCGGGATTTTGCGATATCCGCGGGCTCCGCCGGGAAAGGCGGAGTGTCTATGCGCCCGTGCTCCTTCTTCGTAAGATTGTAGGCCTTGACGAAGACATTTAGCTCTTTCTGTATCTCGCTGAGGGACAGGTCAAACTTTTTTCGGAACACCGCCGGGAAAAACTCCCGCAGTAAAGGTTGGAAGAAATCCTCGCAAACCTCGCTGACCATGTAATCGGAATGACCCAATCGCTGGTGTTGGATCTGTGCCGCCATCAGGAATGTTTCGTATGCGTGCGCTGGAGGGAAGCCGCAATATTCCTCAGTCGTTGGAGTCGATACGCGTCTGATGCCGATTTGCTGATCCTGGAAAAAAGGTATTACATCCTGGGCAAGAATGTCGACAGCATTGACCGCGTTCCTTGAACGATAGACTCTTGCGAAAGCATTGCCGGAGTCAGTGTCTACGACGGCTTCGACGTAGATACTCCCCGTCCCTGGGATGTCCCCGACACTCTTCACTGTGCAAACGAAGAACGATTCTTGGAGCAGCGAGTGACCCTCAGCGGGAGCCGCATCCGGCTTGAAGTGAAGCTGGTCCTTTCCTTCCGCGAATCGATGGGGCACAGGCCGGAGCTCTCCGAGACTGACGGCCGTTTGTGGTTCACGTTGAGATAACCGGCACCGCAGGAGCCCTTGCGGGTAGCACACCCACATTGAGCCTTGTCTGCCTGTCGCTCCCGGAAACCTTAATTGTTGAAGCGGCTTAGGAATCATCGACTGATCCCCTTTCGAAGTGGTGCGAATCTCCACCGGTTGCTAAGTTTGGAGGGGACGGCTCGGGTTGCGTCTTCCCAGCCATTCAGGAGATTTCGCTTCCGCCCCCTCCGCGTTGGCCGGCCTTTGTACTCTTTTCTGTCGCCATCATCATCGACGCACATCTTGAGATCAGTGACCCCTGGCACGATCGCGTGTGACCTCGGTCACATCAAAGGAAGCAGCCTAGCCTTATATAGATGTTGTGTGGAGGTGAGCCATGAAAGCCGTCGAAGCGAGAACAAAGATTGAGCTAAAAAGCATCCTTTTTGCAACGGACTTTTCACCTGCGGCGGAAACGGCTCTACCCTATGCCATTGGCCTTGCCAAGCAATATGGTGGGAAAGTGCATGGGCTACATGTCCGGTTTCCCGCGACCTATCCCGTTGTTGGCCCGGAGGGGCTGCCGCAAGTCATCGATGCGGCAGAAGAGCAGGCAAAATTTGAAGCGCAGCAATTGCACGAGATGCTCGCAGGCGTTCCCCACGACGTGACCGTCATGGAAGGGGACCTATGGCCCGCGATTCAGGAAATCGTGAACCAAGAAAAGACAGACCTGATCGTGCTGGGCACCCACGGACGGACGGGAGTCAGCCGGGCGCTTCTCGGGTCGGCGGCGGAGGAAATTTTCCGCAGGGCTTCGTGCCCGGTACTGACAATAGGCCCTTTTGTTTCGCAAAACACCGAGCGCCGCCTGGCAATGAAAGAGATCCTCTATGCCACGGACTTTTCACCGGAATCTCTGGCTGCCCTGCCCTACGCGGTCTTGCTCGCGCAAGAGCATCAATCGAATCTGACGCTTTTGCATGTTGCCGGCAGACCGGAGGTCGGAGACCTGGTACACGAGGAGCTATATGCGGATTCGACTCTGCGCCGGCTGCGAGCGCTGGTGCCGGCAGGGGCCGATCTTTGGTGCGAGCCGAGGTGCCGCGTGGAGCAAGGCGCAGAAGCAGAAAAAATCATGGAAATTGCAATCGCTCTCGGCGCCGATTTGATCGTTCTAGGGGTGCGCAGTGCTGAAGGAGGCATGGGAGCAACAACTCACCTACTGCGGTCGATCGCGCATCGCGTGGTTGCGTTGGCCCAATGTCCGGTTCTGACAGTACATGCGTGAGGGCGCAAGCGAACCAATCTAGCTTCGCGGCGCGTCTTCGCAGCGAGTTGCCGAGTTGGGCAAGATCGGTCGACGCGCAATGGATCTAGGCGTCACAACCGGGTTTAGACGCGGATATCCATCCACTTGAGGAGGCCGGCGGCCGCGCCCGTCATGCGATTGGGTAAGGCGGCAGCCGCCGGATGCGTTGCTTGCCTCTCTGAAGTGACCTGAGGTCAGGAGGCACGCAAGGGCATGTTGTTCTCCGCTGCGGGTAGCTCGGGCCACAGCGGTTGGATGGCTATTCCCTGGCCGCGCTCGTAGCGCAGCGTGTAGATGCTTGAACAGTGCTCGCAGAGCCAAAAATGACCCTTGGAGTGCTGACCATTAACCTTGTTCGGACCTTCATCAGATCGGTCGGGTTCTGGCAAGACGCAACGGAAGCGAAACAGCTTCCCTCCCGCCATCCAGTCGAAAGCAGCTGCGCAGCTCGGATTCGCGCATTTCGGGTGAAGGTTGAGTACCATTGCCGGCCTCCGTTCTGCTGTCTGGCGAACTCACCTGCACTACAGACGACTCATGACACGGGTACTGCTTTCGCCGAATCAGAGCGGGCCTGCGTCTTCTCGGCGCTCTCTAGGCGTTCAATCGTCTTGCGAAGCCAAGTTTCCATGGCCTCTTCGATTTCTCCCTCAGTCTCGCCGCGGTACAGTTGCAGCAAAGTGTCTCCATCAATCGTCAGAGGGATATGTCTGCAAGCAACCTTTTCATGGCGTTTGTTGGGCGGTACGAAGTCGATCAAGACGCATTCAGTGCACGGCGCCGGGACCCCCTTGCACTCGTGGTTCATGCACGTCGGCGAGTCTTCAAGGAAAAGCTGCGCTCGCCACGGGTCTTTGGGTGAGCGCGCGTATCCGCCGTTGCGCATGAAATTGAGTTCGGCCTTCAGGTCGTCTAGAAGATTGCGATTGTCTCGAGGCATCGCCGCACCTCCATCTGTCTCGGGATTCTCCACATATTGGACGTGGGGCGATGTGCTTGCTGTCACGGAATGGTGTGACGCCCGTCACAGTTTCCCCTTTGCAAGAGTCGCTACTCTGTACGCAAGCAAACCATGAGTAAGAACGGGCCACCCAAGGGCGCGAAGTTCCATTTCGTCGTGCGTCACACTGGGCGTATAATCGGGGCCGGAACTTCCATGCGGTCTCCGTACGGTCTCCAGATCATCGAGAACTGCGTTACGTGCCCGTATAAGGAGGTGCGTCTGTTTTGCAACCTGCCTTCCCCAGCGTTGCAAAGGCTGTCCGAAATCACGGCGCCGGCCACTTACCCAAAAGGGGCTACGCTGTTCGTGGAAGGGCAGCCCTCGCGAGGGGTGTTCATCCTTTGCTCGGGGCATGTCAAGCTCTCGACGTCTTCAGCAGATGGCAAAACGTTGATTCTTCGCATTTCCGAGCCTGGAGATGTGCTGGGCTTGCCGGCTACGATTTCTGGGCGATCCTACGAAGTGACTGGTGACGTGATCGAGCCTACTCAGGCGAATTTCATTAGCCGGTCGGATTTCCTGAGTTTCCTCCGCGAACACGGCGAAGCCGCTCTGCGCGTCGCTCAAGAGTTGAGCGATACCTATCAGAATGCGGTCGCTGAGATGCGCACGATCGGTCTGTCGCATTCGGCGAAGGAGAAACTGGCGCGCTTTCTCCTGGATTGGAGCGCCCATCATCCGTCCAAGAATGGCGCGATCAAGTTCAGCTTGACCCTGACGCATGAGGAGATCGCGCAGATGATCGGTGCGTCGCGGGAGACCGTCACGCGATTATTTGCGGAGCTGAAACGCAAGGATCTGCTGCAGATCAAGGGGTCAAGCGTCACGATACGTGACAGAGCCGGCTTGGAACACCTGCTAGAAGCAAGTTAGTCGGTCATTCACTCGATTGTAGTCCTCCGCCAACTTGATCTCTCTAATGACGAACCATTACCACCTGAACTCGCTCGTCACCTGCCAGGCAAGCAGTTGCAATTAGATTCATCGTTGACATAGAGCTGAGGTGCCTGATACAGACTCGGGGCGGTCTTTCGTCGCGCTGCAGCCTGAGACGTGGCGCATAGCCTAGCGAAAGAAGGCGGTGTCTCCAATGGCTCTTCCCTGGGAACGCGCGAAATACTCGGCGATTGTTGACCGGCCGAAGCTGCAATTGCCGGGCGGCGAACGCGTCGTGATCTGGACGGTCGTAAATGTTGAGGTGTGGGACATCGCGCGCGCGATGCCGCGGACAGTGTTGGTGGCGCCCACGGGCGTGCCGGTACTGCCCGACGTGCCGAATTGGAGCTGGCACGAGTACGGGATGCGTGTCGGTTTCTGGCGCTTTCACGCGCTTTTTGAACGGCTGAAGATCCACCCATCACTTTCAATTAACGCGCGGGTGTGCGTGGACTATCCGCTTTTGGCGCAGGCCTGCAAGGATGCGGGCTGGGAATTCATGGGCCATAGCTACGATCAGCGGTCGATGCACAGTGAACCCGATCCGGTCGCGATGATCGAGCGCACGGTTTCAACGATTCGAGAATTCACCGGCAAGCCGCCGATTGGCTGGATGGGACCTGGACTCACGGAGACCTACGATACGCCCGACCACCTTAAAGCCGCTGGGATCAAGTACATCTGCGACTGGGTGTGGGACGATGAGCCGTCTGAGATCGAGACCAAGCACGGGCCTCTATACACGCTGCCGTACTCGCTTGAGACGAACGACATCCCAGTCATGGCGGTGCAGTACCACGAGGCGTCGTACTTTGTGCAAAAGTGCAAGGACACCTTCGACCGCTTGTACGAAGAGGGCGCGAATCGGCCCAAGATCATGGCCATCGCCATTCATCCTTACCTGAGCGGCACGCCTTCCCGCATCAAGTACCTCGAGGCCGTCTACGAGTACCTCTCAAAATTCAACGGACTGCTTTATTGGACAGGCGAGCAAATCCTGGATTGGTATTTGGAGGCCACAAAGAAGTAGGACAGGCTTCAGCCCGTCGGGTGTGTTGGCGAACAAATCAAAACCAGAGCGACTGAAGTCTGTCCTACTTTGATCGAAGTGCGCTTACTTCGCGGAGGGGGCCTGCGCGTTGAAATCGGCGGCGTGGGAGACGATCACGATCCAGCGGTCGCCGCGCTTGGCCATCAAAAAGTTGTAGAGCCCGGCACGGTACGGCCAATCGGATCCATCGCGCTTCTTCGCGCCCGTCATGGTCCAATAGTCATCGACCACGGCGAGTTCGGGACTGAGGTAATGGATGTACTTCACCATATCCGTGCGATGCGAGTTCTTGTAGAGGTCGGCGAAGAGTTTGGCGTGCTCGTCCTCAACTTCCACGCGGGTGCCGAGCGGTTCGCCGCGCCAGTTGACCCACTGAACGTCGTCAGCTAGGTTGACGCACATAGCATGCGCGTCGTGCGTATTCCAGCCGTTGCTGAATCCAGCGACTACATCTTTGATCGCCGCATCTTCAGCGCCGTTTGAGTGTTCGTCGGCGGCCGCGGCGCGCAAGCCAATTGCCAGCGGCGTCGCCAGGAGCAGAGTTAGGGTCGCCGCAACGTTTACCCAGCTTCTGGTCATAGCGTTCGTCCCTTTCGTTCTCATGTGATTCGCCCCTCCATCGCTGAAGATATCAGCTTTCAAATTCTTGGCTGCCCTGGGCCGCCGCATCCATTCATTCTGGTACGGCTGAACCTGCCGACAAGGGTACACTAATCCGGGTTCCCGAGGAACTCTTGCAGCAAACATGGTGCTCTAATTTTCTGTGCTAAGAGTGCCGGAGGCACGCAACATCGTAGCCCACAGCGGAAGCTGTGGGACAGATATTCAGCAAGAGACGCAGCCCTGGAGGGGCGACACAAGGCTCTTGACACACGTTTGTGTCATTGGACGCGGCTGAATTCCACGCGTTGTGTCACCCCTATCGGGGTTGCCGCTAATTCTTGCACTGGTCCCACCGTTTCCACGGTGGGCTACGTTCTGGCGTCCCTTCGGGACTTTTGGTCGACAGAATCAGTGCATTGCACCAGATGGTTCGGGCGGGCTTGGTGAAGCGCAAGAAATCTCGGATAATGGCGGGCATCTGACCTGGATGGTGTGATATGAAAGACAAGATTACCCGCCGCGCGCTCCTGCAGGCCGGAGCTGCGGTCGCTGCCTCTGCAGGAGTCACTCCGTTTATG
>JACXTT010011966.1_pt1 | contig 11550 bp, 8 predicted proteins | sample 9270951 | NCBI WGS metagenome assembly JACXTT01 (sample SAMN15532306, study PRJNA645909) | rock metagenome | isolation source: weathered quartz diorite | place: Puerto Rico | collected 2017-06-21 | reverse complement strand
CGTCGGGCGGCGATGCGCGGCTCGTCGAGTGGCCGCCGTCGCTGCCGGTCGAAGTCGTGCTGTCCGACGCCGCCGTGGCCCGGATCACCGCCGCGGGGTGCATCGCGCTGGCGCCGGCGCCCGGTGGTGCGGCGCTCCGCGTCCCCGGGATCCGGACCCCCGCCGGGGCGCTTGTCGCCCGAGACCGCACCGGGGCGCGACCGCCTGGCTCGTTGCCCCGAGTCGCGCCCCCGAGGGTGCGCTATGGACAGGATGCCGGCGCGGGTGCCGACGTCGCGACGTAGCTCTTGTTGGCCTTGAACTTGGTGGTGCCGCCGAAGCTCATGCACGACGTGCGGCTGCCGACCGCCAGCACGACTCCGACCGGATTCGGATCGTTGTCGAGATTGTCGCCGAGGCCGGCGCCCTTGCCGGCGATCTTCACGATCTTGCTCTTGAGCAGGACGGCGGTGATCGGGCCGGCCTTGTCGATCCACCGGTAGCCTTTGTTCTTGCCGGCCTTGCCGACGTACTTCCAGTTCGCGGCGGGGAGCGGATACGTCGTATCGAAGGCGCCGGCCGCGCTGCCGCTCACGATCCGCAGCGTCGCGCCGACCTGCACGGGATCGTCGGGGCCGGCGTTGGTGCCGATGGTGATCGCGGCATCCTTCGACAGCACGCTCACCTTCTTCTTGGCGTCGTTGGTGCCCTTCACGGTGAGGTGCAGCGCGGTGCCGGAGAGGAGCGCCGGCGCGAGGGTCGTCGACGTGGTCGTCGGTGTGACGGTCGTGGTGGTGGTGGGCGGCGTGCAGGCGCCGAACGTTCCCAGGTTGCCCGCGAAGTTCGTCGGCGACGGGCAGGCGAAGGCGAAGTCGGCGGCGTTGTCGTTGGTCGAGGTACCGCGGGTCAGGCTGTAGGTGCCGGCGCCCGGGTCGTCCGGGTTGGGCGTGCCGACCTTGGCCGGCGGCGTGCCCGTGTACGCGCCGTACGCGAGGCAGTCGGTGTACTGGGTTGCGTCGGTCTGATCCCACGTCGCCGGATTCTTGGGCTGGAAGTTCATGGGATCGACCGGGGCGCCCCAGCAGACCATTCCGCAGCCGGTCGGAAGGCCGGCGGCCATCGTGTAGTCGGGGGTGATCCCGCCCGCGGCGGCGACCGACGTCGCCATGATCCAGCGCTTGCCGCTGGTGACGGTGCTGCCGAGATTCGACGGGACCTGGAGCAGCAGGCTGTTGAACGAGCCGTCGCAGTTGAAGGCCGACAGCTTCGTGTTGGTCACGAGGTTCTGGAGCGGCTGCAGGATCCGGATCTCGACGTACTGCTGCCCTGCGACGCCGCCCGCCTGCGCGTCGACCTCGTCGATCACCGCAAAGTGGAACAGTGCGTGCGACGGTACGGGCCGGAGCAGCAGCAGCGCCGCGGCCGCGAGCGCGATCCTCGACATGAACCCCCCTTTGACGGTGACGAGACGAGCCCTCCGAATCTAGGCTCGACTCTTCACGCCCGTAAAGGGGGGGTCGGTGCGAACCGTCAGAAGGCCGCGTCGTCCAGGAAGGCGCCGCTGGGTGAGCCGGCGCAGACCGCCGGGGCCGGGGCCCGGAGCGAGAGGTACTTGATGCCCGGGACGAACTTCCACGCGACGCCGCCGAAGCTGAAGCAGTACTTGCGGTCGCCGATGCGCAGCACGATGTTCACCGGGTTCGGATTGGTGTGCAGGGTGAAGTCGAGCTGGCTCGCGATGACCCGCGTCATCTTGCCGTTCCGGACGCGAACGACGCCGATCCGCCCGTTCAGGTGCGTCGGGTCCTTGTAGTCGTAGCCGCGGTTCTGCCCGACGAGACCGTAGTAGTGCCACTGGAGCGAGGCCGGCATCTCGTAGGTGTTGTCGAACTGGTCCCCGGCGGTGGTGAAGATGCGGATCGACGCGCCGTGGATGGTGGGATCGGTGGCGGTGCCGTTGGTGCCGTCGAGGACGATGCCCTTCACCTCGAGCCGGATACGGGGATCGTACTTCGTCCCCATCTTGAGCTTGGCGCCGGCCATCGGCACCGGAGGGCTGGCGAGGCTCGCGGCCACGGGGCCCAGGAGGCAGATCGCTGCGGCCAGGATCGTTGAAATGCTGCGCATGTTGAATCCCCCCAAGGCGGCATATCCGCCCGGGTCGGAAAGCATCAGCCGTGCCACCCCCTTTCCCTGTGGAATCGCGGCCGGAGCACCGCACAGGCGCGCGGCGCTTGCAGTCCTACACGGTTTCCCCCGCCCCGAGGTCGTACCGGCCGGGGGGTCAGCGCGTGCAGCGCAGCTTCTTGGTGTCCAGCGAGCAGCGCCCGGTCAGGTCGGCCGTGAAGCACTCGGCGCCGATGACGAGGCGCGGCGAGACCGCCTGATTGACCAGGCCGGGCATCTGGATGCCCTTGCCCTGGACGTTCACCTGGACGTCCCCGGAGGGCTTCGCCCGGAGCTGCACCGAGGTGAGCCCGGTGCCGCTCCGCTTGAACGACGTGACCCGTCCGCGGTGGCGCCAGTCGGGATCACTCGACGGATGGTCGAGCGTGCCCGAGAACACTACGCCGTTCGCGTCCCGGAGCTCGAAAGTCAGGTCGTCATGCGACTCGGGTGCGATCGTCGTGGCGGGATGGATGCCGCCGGTGAGCGAGAGCGCGCCGTTCCCGAGCTTGAACTTGAGGTTCTTCACCGTCAGCGGCTCGTAGCCGCTCGCCGGCTGGCAGACGCCGGCCTGGCAGGTCTCGAGGCCGTTGCACGGATCGCCGTCCGGGCAGGGTGTCCCGTCGGGGACCACGGGGCCGACGTAGCAGTGCCCCGACTCGCACACGCCCGCGCCGTGGCACTGATCCGCCAACGACGTGCATGCGGTGCCGTCGCTCTCGATCGTGCCGTGGGTGCAGATGCCGGCCTGGCAGGTCTCGTGCCCGTTGCACGGGTCCCCGTCGTCGCACGACGTGCCGTCGGGCCGGCCGGGGCACGGCCCGCCGGCCGGCAGGCACGTGAGACGGTCGAAGGGGTTCTCGTACGCGTACGGTGCCGGGCCGGCGCCGCCGGAGTACGGGCCACTCGTGTAGCAGGTGTCGGCGACGCGGCCGGTCGGACCGGCGTACGGCGTGAAGCTGGTCGCGTACTCGAGGCGGAAGATCACGGTGTCGTCGGTGAGGCCGCTGCTGTTGCTCTGCTTGCCCGCGATGTACAGCACGCTCTGTCCCATCGGGTTCGGCGCCTGCACGATCGCGGTCAGTACGGTGAGCGTGACGTTGTCGGGGTTGCCGTCGCCGTTCACGTCGTAGAAGACGGTGAAGTCGCCGTCCTTGTTCGAGTCGTGGAAGGCGAGCGGCGTCATGCCGCCCGGATTCGGCATGAAGCAGGGCGGCTCCAGGTCCAGCCGGTAGATACGCGCGCTATCGCGCAGCAGGTAGAAGACGTCGCCGTAGTAGATGTCGGGGTAGGCGAGGCCGGTGTACGCCGCGAGGCCGGTGACGCTCGGCGGCGGGGTCGCCGCGTGGGTCGCGATCGGCAGGCGCCACGACGGATGGTTCGCGTACACCTCGGCGGGCGTGTGGCCGGTCATGCAGGCGGCGACGCCGCTCGCGCCGATCACGCCGCCCTCGAGGCACGGCCACCCCGCGTCGGTGCCCGAGTCGACGATGTCGATCTCGGCCTGCTGGGTGTCGCCGCGCTCGGAGACGTAGAGCTGGCCGGTGAGCGGGTGCACCGTCGCCTGGACGGGGTTCCGGAAGCCGCCGCTGAAGATCGCGGAGTTTTTGGCGAGCGGATTGCCCGGCCCGCCCGCCGCCGTCGACGGCCCTTCGACCGCCAGCCGCAGCACCTTGCCGGCGTCGTTCGGCTGGCCGTCGTTGGTGATGGTGCGGTCGGGGAACTCGGTCGTGCCGAGGCAGACGTTGGTGCAGAGCGCGGTGTTCTCCGAACCCTGCAGCGGGTCCGTCCCGACCGGAAGCTGTGCGTTCCAGCGGTTGTTGCCGCCGTTGTCGCCGACGCCGACGAAGAGACAGGCGTCGGGCCCGAAGGTGAGGGCGCCGCCGTTGCGGTTCGTGGACTCGGTGGGCGGCTCGAGGCCGGTGGCGACCACGCCCAGCAACTCGCCGGTCCCGCCGGGCGTCTCGTGGTAGACGCGCACCTGCTGGTTGACGCTGTCGTCGGTCGTCGTGAGGTAGACGTAGACCAGCCTCGAGGTGACGAAGTCGGGCGCGAGGGCGATGCCGAGCAGGCCCTCCTCGTTGGTCGTGGCGCGGACGGTGTCGACCGTCGCCCACGTCGTGCCCTCGTCCATGAGCGACCCGTCGGCGCCGGAGTAGGTCGAGTAGACGCGGATCTCGCCGGAGCCGGGCGTCGTGCCCGACGTCTGGCCGAGCGCCTGCACGGCGGCGAAGAGACGGCCGTCGGGCGCCACCGCCATGGCCGAGATGGGGTACTGCGAGTGCGCGACGCCGACGGCGCGGAACCCTGCGACATCCAGCGACGCGTCCGCCGGCGCGACTGCGCCGGCGAACACCGAGCCAACGAGGGCGGCAAACGCCGCCGCGATTCGCAGCATGGCCGACCCCGGCTCAGGCGATCATGGCCGTAAACGGCTTGACGCCGTTCGGCATGTAGGTGCTGGCGTTCGCGCCAGCCAGCACCACCAGGCCCGCCACCATGTTCGTCACGTCGAGGATCTGCCCGTTGTCGTCCGGAAGGCCCGTGGTCATGCTGACCTTCACGCCCTCCTGGTCGCCGTCGGTGAGACCGTAGACGCCGGGCTTCACGCCCTTGCCGACCGTGAGGATCGACGTCCAGGGGTGGTGGTCCTTGCCGTTGTCGCCGTTCAGCTGCGGCGTACGCCCGAACTCCGAGAAGTAGATGATCGTCGTCTCGGTGAGCAGGCTCGGTGCGACCATGCCGGGCTGGTTCTGGAGCCCGGTCACGAAGTCGTGCAGGAACTGGAACATGCTGTCCCAGCGCGAGTCCTGATCGAAGTTGTTGCTGTGCGTATCGAAGCCGCCGACCTGGTTGATGGTGACGCTGGTCGTGAGCCCCTGGCGGAACGCGTTGCCGAGCGAGGTGGCGAGCTGCGCCCCCTGGTTCGTGCCCTGCGGCAGCGAGCGCGCGAGGTGCGCGAGCTTGTCACCGCGGACCTGCGCGTCCTGGAACTGGGTCATCCGGCCGGTGATCGCGCCGGGCGCGCTGTCGAGCAGCCGCTGCTGCTCGAGCGCCTGCTGGATGTAGGCCTCGCCGAGCGCCGACGCCGTGAGCTGCGGCGTCGAGCCGTCGGTGGCGCTGATGATCGTGTTGTACGAGAGCGCCTGGCCGAGCTGGCCGCCGACGCGGCCGGTGAGCCCGCCGTACGGACCGTCGAAGCCCGGGCCGCTCAGGAGGAGATGCGGCAGGGGCAGGTTCTCGCCCAGGTGATGCGCCGCAATGACCGCGAAGTCGGGGCGGGTCGGATCGAGGTAGCCGGTGGCCACCAGCTGCCGGCTCTGGTCGTGCGACGTCGAGCGGGTGCCGATGCCGTTGATGATCGCGCTCTGGCTCGCCCACGCGTTGAAGAACGTGTCGGCCATCGGGCGCGAAGTGGTGTTCGAGCAGTAGGTGATGGGTCCCGCGGTCGCGAGGACCGACGGCGGGAAGCCGGAGACCGCCTGAGCCACGTCGACGTCGATGTTGTCGGTCGTGTCGGCGGGATCGTGCGCGTCGAGACACTGCGTCGTGTCCCAGCCGCCGTCGGCGTAGAACACCACGACGAGGTGGGGGTCGACCGGGCCCGCCTGGGCACGGCGCAGGGCCGGCCACGGCATCGCGGCGAGCGCGGCGCTGGTCAGGCCGAGCCGCAGCAGCGTGCGACGGGTGATTTCGTCCTTCCAGGGCATCTGCATCGTCCCATCCTCCTCGCCGATCAGTAGAGCATCATGCGCGGGCTGCGCAGCATCGCGGTGAGCAGCCCACGCCAGGCGCGCTGCGCCTGGGTGCCGGGGACCTGGTTGCGGCCGGTGCCGCCCTGGGTCGTGTCGTTGTAGAGGTTGCGGTAGAGCGTGACCCACGTGTTCACCACCGACGAGTCGGTGGCGACCCTGCGGCCGTAGAAGCGCCGCTCGAGGCCGGCGATCGTGGTCCGCAGCGACGCCTCGTCGGCGGTCGGATCCTCGGTGCCGGTCACGCCCTTCAGCAGGATGCGCTGGTCGTCGGGCAGCGCCAGGTCGCTCCGCAGCACGGTGTCGGCGGCCATCGCGGCGACCTTGCGCTGCACCATTGCGACCGACGCGTTGAGGCTCTGCGAGCGCGCGGAGACGCTCACGCCGTTGATGCCGCCCAGAATGATCTTGAACCCCTCCTTCTCGTTCGTGAGGAGCGGCACCGGAGCGACGCGCGGCGGATCCGAGTTCGGGTCGTTGTCGTCCTCGTTGTCCTCCGGCGGACGGGTCCAGATGAAGCCGGTCAGATCCTGGACCGAGAGCTCCATGCGCTCGGGCGACGTCCGGCGCACCCAGTCCGCGTCGTTGGTCTCCGGACGGCCGCGATAGACGTCGGACAGCATCCAGCGACGCACGAGCTTGCGGAAGTTGTAGTTGTCCTCGGTCCTCCACTTACCGGCGATGTCGCCGGCGGTGGCGAGCTCGGAGTTCGTCTCCGGGTCGCGCAGGAAGAGCATCTTGAAGGCGCGCTTGGTCTGGCACTGCGCGAACTTGTCGTTCGACGTCATCAGGCGGCCCATGTCGCGGATGTCCGAGCCGGGCACGCCGTACACCGCGGGCGGCCGCTTGTTGGCGGTGCGCCAGCGCTCGGGGTTGCCGCTGAAGAAGTCGGTCGGGCCGGCGTCGCCGTCGAGGCCCGCGTTGTCCATCGGGAAGATGAACGACGCCATCGGATCGAGGCGGTCGTGGCAGGCCTTGCAGTCGCTGCGCGTGGTGACCGCGTTCAGCACGGCGTTGGGGTCGTTGTTGTCGACGTTGCGGGTCACGTCGACGGGGGTGTCGAGGAAGTTGTAGCAGTGGAACACGATCGACCACCGGTTCGCGCGCCGGCGGTTCTTGTTGGTGTCGTTGGTGGTCCACACCTCGTAGAAGGCGCTGGTCGACAGCAGGCCGGCGTGCGGGCGGCCGTCGGTGTAGTGCGTCGGCTGCCAGTCCGAGCCGGTGACCGGCTCCATCGGGAACGGCATCCGGTTGGTGTCGCGCTGGAAGAGGTCGTTCGCCACCGTGTAGTCGGCGGTGCCGATCTCGGTGAACGGACGGTCGTTCTTCACGATGTAGGTGATCAGCTCGAGCGCCTCGCCGTAGATCGCGTGCGTCTCGTCGAGCGACTCGTCCCGGTCGTCCTCGCGGTCGACGAGCAGGACGTCGTTGTAGACGTCCTTCACGCGCTGCAGGAACTCGGGGCTGTCGAGGTACTGGTCCACCAGCCCGTTGTAGGCGCCGGCGTCGGCGTCGATCTGGTCGAGCTCGGCGAGCGACGGCCGCTTGCCGCGGAGGTCCATCGACGCGCGCACGAGCAGGTCGTCGGCGCCGAGCGGGGTGAGCTTCACGTCGCCCGACCCGCCATTGCACTGCTGGTTCGACGCGACCAGCTGCGCCCACTGGCTGAGGATGTTGATCTCGTCGCTGCCGTTGGCGAGCTGCTGGCCGCCGCCGTGCGGGATGAGACCGAGCGGCTTCTTGAGCAGCCGCGACTCCTCGGGGTGTGCGAGGTCGATCATGCCGTCGACGCTCTGTTGCGTCCTCAGCGCGTCGCCCGGCGTGACGCGGAGGTTGGCCGACTGCGCGGAGCCGCCGGCGACGTGGCAGTTCGCACAGATCGGCGTCAGCACGCGGCCCATGACCTGGCCGGTGAAGAACGGGCTGTCGCAGGTCTGGCTCGACGGCGGCGGCTCGGCCGCGCGCTTGCTGAGCGACATGGCGCCCTTGAGCTTGCCGCTGGCGCCCTTGAGCTTCACGGTGCCGAGCAGGCCGATGCCGGAGTTGCTTCCGGTCCACTTGAGCCTCACGCCGGTCCCGTTGGCGCCGGCGACGCTGACCTTGGAGCCCTTGGAGGTGCCGTTGACGTAGTACACGCCGTCGAGCTGCGCGTCGCCGAGGCTGAGCGCGAGCGTGCCGTGGACGACGGCGCCCGTCTGCTGGAGCGCGCCGGCGACCGAGCCGGTGTCCCGACTCGGCATGGAGATGCTCCCGTCGTACGAGCCCGACACGTCCGCCGCGCCGGCTCGAGCAACACTCACGGCGAGGGCGAAGACGATGCCAGGCGACTGCCACCAGCGACGCGTTCCCGTCATCTCCCTGTTCCTCCCCAGAATGCGGCGTCAGGATGCGGCGTCGAGATCGTGACGCGACGACGAGAACTCGACGCCGGCTCGCCCGCGGTGCCGCAGCAGGCGCCGTGCGTGGCGCGCCACGTCCCGCGAGGACGCGGGCGGCGGCCCGATATGCGATAGCGAATTCTCGCGGAGATTCGTCGGCCCGGTCGTCATCGCTCTGCTCGAATCGCCCACTCGTCGTAGCAACGGGCGTTCAACCGGGATGCGAGAGCGAACGCCTACGGAAAGACCTTGCGGGGGCCGCGGCTGCGCAACGTGCCGCCGCCGGCGAACAGCTCCGAGCCCACCCGCACGCCGACCGCGAGCTGCGGGTCGTCGAGCGCCGGGAGGTCGAGCCCCTTGCCCTTCACCGTGATCTTGCCGTTCACGACGGTGAGCGAGAGCGGCGCCCCCGCGAGCGAGCCCGAGGCGACGTACTTCCTCCCACGCTTCTGGAACGGTCCCAGCACGGCGCACGCGACCGGGCCCGTGCCGTCGGCGAGCACGACGCCGCCGGTGCCCGACGGCGCGCCCGAGAGCTGCGCGGTCGCGTTCAGCGTGAGCTTGCTGTGACCCCTGGCGGGCGCGACGCTGGCCTTGGTCAGCGTGAGCGCCCCGGCGTTGCACGCGGGATCGAGCGCGTCGACCTTGCCGTTCACGTCGTCGTCCTTGCAATCGCCGCAGTTGACCTCGCTGAAGTGACACGACGCCGGGCACGCGTCGCCGTCGACGGTGTTGCCATCGTCGCATTCCTCGCTGGGATCCTTCACGCCGTTGCCGCAGCCGGTCGGTGTGCAGTTCGAGTCGCAGCCGTCGCCGTCGACGAGGTTGCCGTCGTCGCAGAGCTCGCCCGGGTCGACGACGCCGTTGCCGCAGATCGCGGCGGTGACGATGCGCAGGCCCCAGCCGTTCAGCTTGCCGGTCGTGCCGCCGGCGTGATCGACGACGGTGAGCATCCAGTCGCCGTTCGGGTCGTCCCCGAGGAACTGCGCGAGCGCGCCCTCGCCCGGCGTCCGCACGAACGGGTTGGGGCTCGTCGGCAGCGTGGCGTCGCCGATCGGCGTTCCGGCCTGATCGTCCCAGACCGTGCCGCGATAGAGGTCGTCGTTGCCGCCGCCGAACGCGGTGACCAGATCGATGCGCTTGCCGCTCGGCGCGGTCAGGAAGATGTCGAGGTCGCTCGAGTTGTTGTGCTGGATGTCCGTGGTGACGTCGACGTCGTAGAGGTGGTTCCCGACGCCGCTCACCGTGATCGTGCTCGAGAGGCCGGTCTGGTTGTTGTCGGGGATGGTGACCGGCAGCGGGCTGTTCTGCGCCCCCGCGGTGGTGGCGGTGAACGTCGCCGGCGCCGACGGCGTGAGCGCGCCGATCGGCAGCGTCGTGATCACGAGCGACCAGCCGTGCAGCGTCCCGGTGTTGCCGTTGTTGCTGTCGTCGACGACGACCAGCACCCACGGCCCCATCGCGGGCTCGCCGAAGATCGCGGCCAGCGGCTCCTCGGGCTGGACCGTCGGCACCGTGACCAGGTTCGTGTACGTCACGTTGCGCACGTTCGGCGCCGATGGCGTGCCGGCGGCCTGGTCGTCGAAGGTCGTGCCGTTGAAGACGTCGTCGTTGCCGCCGCCGTTGTCGGTGGTCAGCGTGACCGTCGTCCCGCTCGGCGACACCAGCGAGATGTCGAGGTCGGAGGCGTTGGTGTGCGAGATCGCGAGCACCACGTCGACGTCGATGATCTGCTGTCCGGCGAGCTGCGGCAGCGTCATCAGCGAGATCACGGACCCGCCGTCGGGGATCGGGACCTCCTGATCGTCGCTCACGAACGTCTGCGTCGTGATCGACGGGAACGGCGGCGCCGTCGCAGACGCGGCCGACGCCATGGCGAGCGCTGCAGCGAGCACGACGGCGGGCAGGAGGTGACGGTGCAGCGGATGTCGGAGCACGTCTTTCACAAGCAGCCCGCATGCCGAGGACGAATGCATCGCGCGTACGGAGCCTCGATTCGCGCGTCCGGCGAAATGTCGCCGACGCCGTCGCGCCGAGGTGGGTGCGGGAGGAACGTGCTATGAGCGGCGCAGGAGGGTGTGCGCGATGTCCCAGGGCGAACGGATGTTGGCGAGCACCGGGCGGATCCTCTTGAGCCTGATCTTCATCGGCGCGGGGCTCTCGAAGATCGCCGACTTCTCCGCCACAGCGGCGATGATGGCGGCGAAGGGGCTTCCGGCCGTGCCGCTGCTGCTGACGCTCGCCATCGCGCTCGAGGTCGGCGGCGGGCTGGCCGTGCTCTCGGGTGCGGGGGCGCGCCCTGCGGCGCTTGCGCTGGCACTCTTCCTGGTGCCGGCCACGATCCTCTTCCACGGCTTCTGGGCGGTGGAGGGACCGGAGCATGCCGTCCAGCAGATCAACTTCATGAAGAACCTCGCCATCATCGGCGGGCTCCTCGTGCTGGCGGGGCGGGGGACCTAGCGGACGTGGAGCGACGGACGAACTTCGGATCAGCTGGTCGGGACGTTGTTCATCTGGGTCTGGACGTTCGTGAAGACGTCCTTCACCCGGGAGCCGATCGCCGTGAGGATGATGATCGTGCCGAAGACCACGGTGCCGACCAGGATCGCGTACTCGGTCATGCCCTGGGCGCTGTCGTCGGTGAGCAGATGTCGCAGCATGCGGGGGCCCTCCTTCGGCTCGCGTCGACGGCGCGCCGTTCCCGGCTGTCAAGCAAGGCGAGTGCCACGCTGACACACGCGCGGGCTCGGCTCGGGAGCGAAGCGGCCGCCGTCACATTGGTGGCGCAACGGCAGTCGGTCGGCGCTCGTCAGCGCGGATAGAAGCGATCGACGAGCGCGCGCAGCTCCGTGACCGTGAGCTGGCCGGGCGCGGTCGGCTGTCCGACTGCACCATAACTAAGGAGGGATCCGGCGGCCGGAAAGAAGACGCGCGACAGCGCACCCACCGTGCCCATCGCCATCGTGACCACGCCTTTGGCGCGCGCGGCGAGCGTCGCCTCGAGCAGCGTGCGGACGTCGTCGAGGGTGTGCGCGTGGGCGGCGAGCTTGGGCAGGTCGGCGCCGAGTGCCCGCGCGCGCTCGACCTGCGCAGCGAGCATGGCGGGCGGCGGGGTGGCGTCGACGAAGTGGGCCGAGAGCAGCACGGTGCGTCCGGCGGCGCGGGCCTGCGGGACGAGGGCCGAGACCAGCGCCGCGGAGGCGATCTCGACGTCGATCGCGTCGGCGTGCAGCAGCCCGGCTTGGTAGAGTGCGCGGCGCCGGTCGTCCGGGAGC
>JACXTT010011965.1_pt1 | contig 11550 bp, 5 predicted proteins | sample 9270951 | NCBI WGS metagenome assembly JACXTT01 (sample SAMN15532306, study PRJNA645909) | rock metagenome | isolation source: weathered quartz diorite | place: Puerto Rico | collected 2017-06-21 | reverse complement strand
CGATCAGGGTATGGCACCGGCTACCCAATTAGGCGCACCGCAGCAAAATGTCGTGCACCATATTTACGTTGATGGTCAGGCTCCAGTTCCACGTGTTCGGATGTTTCGCATAGGGATCGTATGCCCACTGCGACGGGAAGGGTAAGTCCACTGCGGCGTCCTTCGTCGCCACGGGGATCGGTATCCCGACCTTGCCGTTGTAGGGCGCAGTCAGCCAGGGATTCTTCATGCTGACCGGATTCACGATGGAGATGCCTCCCGAGGGATAGGGTGGCGCTGCGCTTCCGGCGCCACCGAGCGCGAATCCGCCGGCCTGCATCTGCCCGAAATAGCTGCCCACGCCGCCCCTGATCGCCCACTTGCCGTTCCCGTGCGGGTCATAGGCAAATCCCAACCGCGGCGCGATCTGATTCATGCGCGCGAACGCGTTGGCATCCGGCGTCCCAGGATCGCCCCAGTACAAAATTCCAGGGGGCGCATTGGGAAACCGCTGCGATTGCTTCCCCGGAACGATCCACGACATCCATCGCGTGCCGTCGAGATGGATGTCGTCACGCGAATGTAGGCCGGGATCCCAGCGCACACCCAAGTTCAAAGTCAGCTTGCGGCTTACGCGGTAATTATCGTTGATGTACAGTCCCGCCATAGGCCGATAGCTCTTCGCCAGGGTGATCGGCCCGTAGTTGCCCGCGGTGTAGTTCGAGGCGAGCCCCATCACGGCGTCGGCCGCCGCGTTGCCGGTGAAAGTGTTGGTGAAGGCAAACCCGCCGCCGCTCTGCAAAGTGGGTTCTTTCGGGTTCGCGTTCCAGTGCTTGGAGTAGACTCCGCCGATGGCGATGTCATGCTGGCCACGGACCCACTTGACGGCAGAGTTGATCTCCCAGGAATGCGTGTCCTTGGCGTTGCAACGGTCCCAAATGCGGATGCCGTCACGGCCGGCCACGCTGAAATTCAAATCCTGACAGCCAGGATCGTTCTTCACGTCGGACCCCTGCGCGGACCAGGAAGTGAGGTACGGGTGGGGCGTCAGCGCAAACGGATTCTTCAGGAAGCCGAAACCACCAGTGACCAGCAGGGTCGGAGAGACCATCCACGTATCCGTTACTGCCCAGGAGAGAGCCTCCGTCGTGTTGCCGCCATCGTTGATGCCGACGTTCCACAGAAGATCCTTCGCGTCGTTGAATGACGCGCCGAACTTCTTCCCGTAGAGATAGCGTCCCATGATGCTGTGCTTCCCGAGGATGGCGTCGCCACGGTTGACGATCTGCCACTGATCGGTGCCGGCGGGAATGAAGTGCGGAATCAGGTAGCCCAGCCGCGGCGAGTCCGGTGTATGCTCCGCGAGCAGTTTCCCCATGATGGGGTCCAGCCGGCTCTTGGGAATCTGGTTATTCGGGAACGGATTTCCCAGGGATCCGCAGGCTTTATTGGCAGTCAAAGGATCGAAGATGGTGCCCGCGTCCACGGTCTGCGAGGATCCATTGCAGGACGGCGACGGCACCTGCTGCGTCTTGCCGGTCAGCCACTCCGAGAAATCCCCGTCCTTCTCTTTCCTGGTCCAGCTCTGATGGAAGCCTGGCGTACCCGGGAGACGGACCGGCGTACTCTGATAGGAGTTCATCCAGAACAACCGGTTCCGGCCGTCGAAAAGCTTGGGAATGTAGACTGGTCCGCCCACCGCCCAGCCATACTGGTTGCGCTTGAGGCCGTCGTTCTTGCCGCGCGTGTCAAAAGCGTTGCGGGCGTTGAAGACGCCGTTCCGGACAAATTCGAACAACGAGCCGTGAAGCTGGTTGGTGCCCTTTTTCGTCACTGCGCTCAACTGGCCGCCCGGGTTGCCGCCCATCTCGGCCGAGTATTGCGAGGTGTTCAGCGTGAACTCTTCCACGGCATCCGGGTTCGGGTAGATGTTCGCAACGCGCCGCTCCATGAACTGATTGCCCATTCCGTCCAGCATGTAGGTGTTGCTCTGTGTGCGGTTCCCGTTGATGACGGCGGTGGTAGTATCGAAGCCAGAGGTCCCGGCATAGAAGGCCGTAGAGGCATCGGTCACAGTAGCTCCGGCGACGATGAGCGAAAGTTGGGTCACGTCGCGTCCATTGAGGGGCAACTCGACGACTCTCCGCTGGTCCACTGTCTGAGATAGCTGCGCGGTATACGTGTTCGTCAACTCGGCGGATGCGTTGACGTCGACGGTCGTTGTGACCGACCCGACTTCGAGTTGGAAGTTCCGCCGCACAGTCTCGTTGGTCTGCAGCACGATACCCGCGGTTCTGGCGAGGTTGAAGCCCTGCTTCGTGACCTCGATACTGTAGGTGCCGGCCAGCATCTGCGGGGCTACCCAGTTGCCTTCGTTGTTGGTGGTCACGGTCCGGACCGCGCTGGTCGAAGTGGCGGTGATCTTCACCACAGCTTCGGGGACGGGCGCGCCACCCGGGTCCGTAACCGTGCCGAACAGACTGGAACCCGCTGTGGCCTGAGCAAAAACGGTCAAGGGGAAAACCAGAACTGCCATGACAAGCGCGGCTGCCAATCGCGAAGTCGAAATCATCGTCGTGCCCTCCCGAGCATTGAATAGCAACAACTAGAGCAGGGTCCCGAGTTTTGTATACAGTTTTTTATCATGAGGTTGAGACTATGTCAATAGGCAGATGTCATTTCGTAGTATGAATCTTCAAAGGGGCGGAACCTGATCGGGCCTTTGAGCCGCTGATTGGGCGGGAGAGGGCCAAAAGGCTGGCTGCCGAGGCAGATCTGGTCGTGATGCTTGGCGCTCACGGACCGGCTAACGAGGTCAAGGCCGCCTGCAAAACCCCTTTGGAGTCTCCAGAATCTAGCGACCGGAGCTATATCCGCATACAATGAGGGATCATGCGAAGGTCCGGGCTTGGCGTGTTCGCATTCACGGCTTTGTCGTTTTACGCCCTTCACTCAGATGAGATCCCGACTCGTACCGTTCCTCCTCCTTCGCCATACGCAACCAAAGGCGTGGCGTACGAAGACATCACCTCCGCTTCGGGTGTGGGCGGCTTCCGGTACCGGGCCGGGGAGCCGCTGAAGCCGTTTCTTCCAGAGACCACCGGGTCCGGCGTCGCCTTGATCGATTTTGACAACGACGGCTGGCCAGACATCTACTTCGTCAACTCGCTGACTCATAGCGCCCGGCGGGGCCTGGAGAAACCCTCGCCGTCGGCGTTGTTTCGAAACAACCATGACGGGACCTTTACGAACGTGACGGCCAAGGCCGGTCTGGAAAACAATCGCTGGGGGACGGGAGTTTGTGCGGGCGACTACGACAATGACGGCTGGCCGGATCTTTATGTCGTCAATCTTGGCAAGAGCCGCCTGTACCGCAACAATGGAAATGGAACATTCACAGACGTATCTGAGAAGGCGGGCGTGCAAGTGGACATGTGGGCCACCGGGTGCGCGTTTGGCGACTATGACGGCGACGGACTGCTGGATCTTTATGTCGCCGGTTATGTGGACTTCAATTGGAACTCTCCCCCGCCGGCTGGCGAGGCCAGCGAAGGATGGGTGAACGCCCGGCCGGCGCTCGCGAAGAGTGCTTCCGGGCCCGGACCCAAAACGCCGCAGGACGAGAAGGGCGGTATGGGCGGCGCGGCTTACGACCCGGGGCAGCCATTCTGCACCTTTCTGGGCATGCGGGTTGCGTGCGGCCCGATGGGCCTGAAAGGAGCGCCGGATTTCCTGTTCCGCAATAAGGGCAACGGCACGTTTCAGGACGTCACGAAGCAGGCGGGGGTGACCGACAAGGAGCTGTATTACGGGTTCAGCGTGGCCTGGGTGGACCTTGATGAAGACGGGAAATTGGATCTGGTGGTGGCAAACGATTCCAAGCCCAACTACGTGTACCACAACCGCGGCGACGGCACGTTCGAGGAGATTGGAGTTCTATCCGGACTGGGGACGAACGGGGACGGACGCGCTCAAGCGTACATGGGAATGGCCATTGGAGACTTCGATCACGATGGCCGCCTGGATTTCTTCTTTACGACTTTCTCCAACGACAACTACACGCTTCTAAGGAATCGAGGCAAGCTGGATTTCGACGATGTTTCACTCGGCGTGGGCATAGGGTCGATTACCATTCCCTTTCTTGGCTGGGGCGCGGCATTCCTGGACTATGACAATGACGGGTGGCTGGACATTCTGGCCGCGAACGGGCACGTCTATCCTCAGGTCGACGCGCATAGCGCTTTCACCACTTACCGCCAGCGCACGTTGCTGTTCCGCAACCTGGCCGGAAAGAAGTTTACGGATGTGAGCGGAAGTCTGGGTCCGGGCCTGATCAAGCCGAAGAGTTCACGCGGCGCGGCGGTGGGCGACCTGTTCAACGACGGCGACCTGGACATCGTGCTCCTCAATATGGACGAGCAGGCGACGGTGCTGAGAAACAGGGGCGGCAACCGGGCGGGCCACTGGGTAGAACTGAAGCTGATCGGCGACCCGGGGCGTAAGACTCCCCGTGACGCGATCGGAACGGTTGTGTACTGTCAGGCCGGAGGCTTCCGCCAGAAAGGCGAGGTAGCGTCCGGACGCAGCTACGTTTCGCAGAGCGACCTTCGGGTTCACTTCGGCCTGGGGGCGGCAACGCAGGTGGACAAACTGGAGATCCATTGGGCGAACAGCGCGGCAGAGACGATTGCGATCGATTCGGTAGACAGGATTTACACTGTGGTTCAGGGCAAAGGAGTTCAGCCATGAGAGCGATCACCCGATCATTTCTCATCCTGGCGGCGTGCTCACTGTCCGGCGGACCGGCCGAGGAAGATCGCCGGGCGGCTGCGGTCCGGCTGTGGACGGACGGCATCACCGACATCTCCGGCCTGTCCGCGCTGACGCCATTTTCCGGGCTTCCGTACGACGATCAGGACCTGCGTAGTATCTGCGCGATGAAACGGCAGGTCCTAGCAAACGCACTTCAAGCAAGCGGAGATTACCTGGCGCATCTGCAGTCGCTTCCCGGGCCGCAGCAGGACCAGGCCGAAATCATGAAGCTGCACCATCAGTTGGGACAGTTGGCCATGTACCAGGGAAAGGTGCGGGAAGCCATCGGCCATTTTCAAACAGCTTACGGGATAGCCGTCAAATTCGGCTTATCCTCCTTTCAGCCGTCGCTCGAGGAGAAGATCGGAATTGCGAATCTGCGGCTCGGGGAGGTGGAAAACTGCCTTCACCACCGGAACGCAAAGAGCTGCATATTTCCGATCAGCCCGGAAGCGCGCCACCAGCTCACGGCGGGTTCGCAAGCCTCGATTGAATCCTTTCTGGGTATTTTGCGGCGGGATCCGTCAGATCTGGCCATTCGTTGGTTGTTGAACGTCGCCTACATGACACTGGGTCAGTATCCTGAAAAGGTACCGAAGGAGTACGTCATCCCTCCGTCGGCTTTTGAGTCCAGCCACAGCGTGAGGCGATTTGTGGATGTCGCGCAGAAAGTCGGACTGGATACCGATAACTCGGCCGGCGGCACCATCGTCGAGGACTTCGATGGCGACGGGCTGCTGGATGTCGTCGTCTCGAGCCAGAACAGTTGCGTGCCTCTCCGCTTCTTTCACAATAACGGCGACAACACCTTTTCAGACCGCACCGAAGCAGCGAGGCTGCTCGATCAGCTCGGCGGACTCAACATCGTAAGCACCGACTACAACAACGACGGCCGGCCGGACATCTTCGTGCTGCGAGGAGGGTGGGAGTTCAAGATGCGGAAGTCGCTGCTTCGCAACAACGGCGACGGGACATTCTCCGACGTCACCCGCGAGGCCGGACTGGCGTCGCCGGCTACGGCTTCGCAGACCGCGGCGTGGGCGGACTTCGATCAAGATGGCTATCTGGACGTTTACATCGGCAACGAGTTCTCCCCGAGCCAGCTCTTTCGCAACAAGGGAGACGGCACCTTCGAGGACGTAGCCCTGAAGGCCGGCGTCGCGCGAACTGCGTTTACCAAGGGCGTTGCCTGGGGCGACTACGACAACGACGGCTATCCGGACCTCTATGTCTCGAACTTCGGCGAGCCAAACTACCTGTATCACAACAATCGGGACGGCACCTTCACGGATGTAGCGGTCAAGCTTGGCGTGGACAAACCGCTATACAGTTTTCCGGTCTGGTTTATGGATTACGACAATGATGGGTGGGAGGATCTTTTCGTCTCCGGCTATGTTCAGTCCCTGGGCGACGTGGCGCGCGGCTACCTGGGGCAGGAACTGAAAGGCGAGACGTTCAGGGTCTATAAGAACGACAAAGGCACATTCACCGATGTGACCGGGAAGGTCGGCCTTCTCCGCAACGCCATGACGATGGGCTGCAACTTCGGAGACCTGGATAACGACGGATATCTCGATTTCTATCTCGGCACCGGCGCTCCCTCATACGGCGCCCTGGTCCCCAATCTCCTGTTTTGGAACGATCAGGGCCGAGCGTTCGTGGATGTCACGTATTCGGCCGGAGTGGGTCATCTGCAGAAAGGTCACGGGATCGCATTCGCGGATATGGACAATGACGGCGACCAGGATATTTTTCTCCACTCCGGCGGCGCTGTTCCTGGCGATTCGTACGCGAACTCCTTATTTGTAAACCAGGGAAATCGCAACCGGTGGATCGACATCCGTCTGGTTGGAGAGAAAACCAATCGCGCGGCGATCGGCGGCAGGTTGAAGGTGGTTTTGCCCGACGGCCGGCAGATCCATCGCGTGGTCAATACCGGCACCTCATTCGGAGGATCGAGCCTCCAGCAGCACATTGGCCTAGGGCAGGTGGATCGTATTCAGACGCTAGAGATCTATTGGCCCACCAGCCGGTCCACTCAAACGTTTCACGACGTCAAACCCGGCCAGGCGATTGTGATCCAGGAATTTGCCCGCACTTATCGAACTGTGCAGAGGCGGCGGTTCGATCTGCTAGCGGCTACAAAGAGAGCGACGCGTTGACCCGGCGCTTGCGGATTGCGTACCCCGGCCTGGTATTGCTCCTGGCAGTTGTGGCCGCTCTGCGAGCAATCCCGGAGGAACCGATTCTGGAAATCCTCCTGGTTAAGTCCAAGCCGGAGGCGGACACAATCTTGGCGAAGATCAAGGGCGGAGAGTCTTTCGAGCTGCTCGCCAGCCGGCATTCCATCGACTCGACCGCCCCGGATGGCGGTTATCTCGGACCGGTCAAGGCCGAGTACCTGCTGCCAGAGCTGCGGGAAGCGCTCAAGAACGTCGGCGAAGACGGCCTCAGCGACGTATTTCCGGCGTCCAATGGCTTCATGATCCTGAAGCTTCTGGGCTACCCTCGGGAGGCAGCGCCGGCGAAACCGGCCCCTTCTCAACTGGTGACTTACGTTGCAGGATTCGAAGAGGCCCTGTCCTATTTTTCCCGCATGCCGAAGCCGGCAAACTATCATCAGGACCTGCAAGCGATTTGCGACATCAAGAAACGCGGCGTCGAAGTCGGCCTTCAGGAGATGGAGGCGCAGCTTGGTTCCGGCGGGAATCCTTCCCAGCTTCTACAGGCGCATCACACCATCGCCCAGTTGAGCGCTTACCGGGGTGACATGGACAAAGCGATCCGGCATTTCGAGGAAGCGCTCCAGATCGCTTCCCAGAACGGGCTGACGGCGCTTGTGCCAGCGCTGCGGGAAAAGCTCGGCATCGCCTACCTGCGAAAGGGCGAGCTGGAAAATTGTGTCTCCAACCACAACGCCCGCAGTTGTATCTTCCCCCTGAGTCCGGAAGCCCGCCACAAACTCCAGGCGGGTTCCCGCAAGGCGGCCGCGTTGTTTACCGAATACCTGCGGGAACGGCCCGATGATCTGGAGGTGAAGTGGCTGCTCAATCTTGCGCTGATGACACTGGGTCCGCCGCCAAAGGATATTCCGGTCACCTACCTTCTGCCTCAGGAGATTCTGAAAACCGTCGCGCGCGGCACCGAGTTCCTCGACATCGCCCATTCGGCCGGCCTGCACCGCATGAATAATGCCGGCGGGAGCATTCTCGAAGATTTTGACAACGACGGCCGGCTCGATCTTGTCATCTCCGTAGTGGATGCCTGCGAGCCCATGAGCTTTTTTCACGGCAATGGCGACGGCACATTTAGTGACCGCACCTCGCAAGCCGGCCTGAAGGGACAGTTCGGGGGAATCAATATCAACCAGACGGACTACAACAACGACGGCTGGACCGACGTCTTCGTGATGCGCGGAGGCTGGGAGTTTCCGATGCGGAATTCCCTGCTGAAGAACAACGGCAACGGGACGTTCACAGACGTAACGGCCCAGGCCGGACTGGCTCTGCCGGCCTACCCAACGCCTACCGCCGCATGGGCGGATTACGACAACGACGGGCTGGTGGACCTCTTCGTCGGCAACGAGAACGCTCCCGGCCAGCTTTTCCGGAACAAAGGCGACGGAACCTTCGTCGACATGGCGGCGAAAGCCGGCGTCGGCCAGACAGCGTTTACGAAGGGCGCTACATGGGGCGACTATGACAACGACGGCTACCCGGATCTGTATGTGTCCAATTACGGGCAGCCCAACTTTCTGTATCACAACAACCGCGACGGCACCTTTACGGAGGTGGCTCGCGCGCTTGGCGTGGAGAAGCCGATCTTCAGTTTCCCGACCTGGTTCTTCGACTACGATAACGACGGCTGTCTGGACCTGTTTGTCTCAAGTTACGTTCAATCGGTGGCCGAGATTGTGGCGGAGTCCATGAAGCTTCCGCTGCATGCGGAAACCATGCGGCTCTATCGAAACAATTGCCACGGCGGGTTTGACGACGTCACCCGGGAAGCCGGACTGGATCGGGTCTCCATGGCCATGGGGTCCAACTTCGGGGACATAGATAACGACGGATTCCTCGACTTCTATCTGGGCACGGGATCGCCCTCGTACGGAGCGTTGGTTCCGAATCTCCTTTTTCAGAACCAGGGTGGGAAACGCTTTCTTGACGTCACTACCGCCACCGGCACAGGGCATCTCCAGAAGGGGCATGGCATTGCCTTCGGCGACGTCGACGGCGACGGCCATCAGGATATCTTTCTGCATGTCGGCGGCGCAATCCCGGGCGACACCTATGGCAATGTACTGTTTCGCAATCCGGGAAATTCCAATCACTGGCTGCGAGTGAAGCTGGTGGGCCGCAAAACCAATCGGGCGGCCATCGGGGCGCGCATCAAGGCCGTGATCGCCGAACCTGATCAACAGCCGCGCTCAATCCAGCGCGTGGTATCGAGCGGCGGATCTTTTGGAGCGTCCAGTTTTCAGCAGCACATCGGCATCGGTAAAGCCGACCGCGTGAAGACTCTGGAGATCTGGTGGCCCACAAGCGGAACGCGACAGACGTTTCAGAACATCAAAGCCAACCAGGCGATCGAAATTGTGGAGATGCAGGATTCCTACAAGAAGATCGGTCAATGAGGAATGGTGATGCTGGGATCGAGGCGCCTGGCGCGGTGAAACAGGTCCATTCCCCGTTCCTTGTCGCCCTGTGCCCAGTGAATCATTGCCAGATAGTAGTTGGCGCTGGCTGACGCGGGATTGCCGGCCAATACGCGCTGCAGCTCTTGTCGGGATGTCGTGAGTTCGCCGGCCCGGTACAGCGCAATCCCCAGGTTCAGGCGCAGACCCGTGTCCGCCGGAGCCAGACCGGCAAGCCGGCGGTATTCCAGGATGCTGGCCTGATAATCGCCTTCCGAGAAGAGGGCTGCTGCCAGTTTGCGACGTACGGCTTCCAGTTCCGGGTGATTGGCGAGGATGCTCCGCAACAGCGAGACGGCCCGGTGAATATCCCCGGCATCCAGCGCCTCCGTCGCCATCCGGTATTCCCCGCTCCCGCGGAGCAGGTTGAACAGCCGCTCTTCACGCATGCGGCCGTCACTTTCGCCGGCGCGGTCAAGCTCGGCCACCAGGCTGTCGTATAGCTGGCGATGGGTTGGCTCTCTACGCAGCGCTTGCCGCCACACACGGATTGCCGCGTCCGGCTTCCCGTCCGAAACCAGGAGCTTGCCAAACTCCAGGTGGGCCTCGGCCGGCGACTCGTCCTCGTCGCAGACGCGCCGGTATTCCGCCAGAGCGCCCACGGAGTCGCCGGATTCTTTGAGCACGCGGGCCAGGTTCCAGCGGGCTTTCGTGTGGGCTGGATTCAAATCGAGCGCCTCGCGAAACTCCCGCGCCGCGTCCGGCCAAAGACGCTTGCTGGCCGCCAACAGCCCGAGATTGAAGTGTGCTTCGGCAAAGCCGGGGTCGATCCGCAGAGAGGCGCGGAACTCGCCGCCGGCAGTCTTGGGGTCGCCGCTCACCATCAGCAGCACACCGTAGTTCAGGTGAGCATCCGCGGACTTGGGATTGATCTCGATCACCTTTCGGAATTCAGAGGAGGCTGAAGTCAGATCTCCTTTGCGCTGGTAAGCGATGCCGAGGCCATTGCGGACTCTGGCTTCGTCGCGAGTTCTTCCCAGCGCCTCCTTCAATCGCGCGATCGCCGCATCCAGCCGGCCAGTCTGTAGCAAGTCCATTCCAGCCATGTAGGCCAAGTCACCCTGGTCTTTTGCGACTGTATTAGGCCCTTTCGACTTGAGGCGCTCGGCGATTTCAAACTGTTCGGCGGCGTTCCTCTCATCGCCGCGGCGCCGGAATGCCAGCGCCAGTTGATAACGCGACTGAAAGTCGTTCGGGTCCAGCTTTACCGCTTGTTCCAGTTCCTCTACGGCCTCGTCGATCCGGCCGCCTCTGGCTAGTGCCTGTCCGAAACGGAAACGATAGACCGCCGATTGAGGCTTGAGGGCAACGGCCCGGCCGAACGCGAGGACCGCCGCGTCGACCTGGTTCGCCTTCCAGTGAATGACTCCTATATTGAAGTGGGCTTCGGCATATGCGGGCTGCTGAGAAACGGCTTCTTCAAACTCGGCCAGTCCTTCCGGTTCGGCTCCGACCTGATCGCCCAGGGCCAATCCCAGTGCAAAGTGGGCCTCGGGAAAATGGGGCCGCAGTCCAATAGCCAGCCGGAACGACCGGCGGGCGCCCTCCGAGTCGCCCCATAGCCGTAGCGCGTTACCGAGATTGTAGTGGCCCTCGGGGCGATCCGGCACCAGCCGTACCGCGGATTCGAACTCGGAAACGGCCCTGCCATATTGCTTCTTCTCGATGAAGTATTGGCCCACTTGCAGATGCTTATCGAACGGAATTGAGGGAGGACCTTGAGACAGCGCAAACTGGCATGCCGCGGCCGCGAGACTAGCGAGAGCTGCCGGCAGCCGCATGCTGTTTTTGGGCAGCGTCAAACTGCTGCTGCGATTCCGCATAACGCCCCGCGTCGGCCAGCGCCATGGCGAGCGCCTGGCGAATTCTCGGCGTGTTGGATTGCTTCAGCGCCGTGCTGAAGCGCTCAATGGCCGCATCATAACGGCGGAGTTGTGAGGCGGCCACCCCGGCATTAAACCAGGCGTCGGTGAACTTTGGGTCGAACTGCGCGGCCTTTTCGAAGTGCGCGGCGGCGAGTGAGAAATCTCCCCGCTCGGCGGCGAGCAGACCCAAGTAGTTATAGG
>JACXTT010011964.1_pt1 | contig 11551 bp, 11 predicted proteins | sample 9270951 | NCBI WGS metagenome assembly JACXTT01 (sample SAMN15532306, study PRJNA645909) | rock metagenome | isolation source: weathered quartz diorite | place: Puerto Rico | collected 2017-06-21 | reverse complement strand
GCTGGGGCGTACAAGGGCGAAATCGGGAACATGGGGGGGATCGGGTTCAATGTGGGGCACATGGCCGTGGTAGCAGGCACAACCGTGCTGTGTAGCCGGTTGTTTGCCCTGTTCCGCTACAGCAAGCTGGGCATTGCCATGCAAGCCGCGTCGCAAAACCAATTGGCGGCCTACTACATGGGTATTCCAGTCAAACGCCTCAATGGCATTGCCTGGGGTTTGGCGGCTGCAGTGGCTGCCGTGGCCGGCCTGCTGCTGGCACCCATTACCTTTGTACACGCCAACATGGGTTTCATTGGCCTCAAGGCCTTCCCGGCCGCCGTAGTGGGCGGCTTTGGCAGTCTGCCGGGTGCCATTGTGGGTGGGCTCGTGATTGGCATTGTGGAGTCGCTGTCCGGCTTTTATTTGCCCGATGGTTTCAAGGACACGGCCGCCTATGTGGTGGTGCTCGTCATGCTGATGGTCAAGCCCAATGGCTTGTTCGGCGATGCCTTGCGCAAGAAAGTCTAGAAGGTTGCCACCGCATGCGCTTCATTTTTAAAACCGACTACGGCCAGGACATCAAACTGGTCAAGCACGGTGGACACCTGTTCTGGTACGGTGCGCTGCTGCTCATGCTGCTGGCTGCGCCCTGGTTGTTTGCCGAGTACTGGTTGGCACAGCTCACGCTGGTACTGATCTATTCCATAGCAGGCCTGGGGCTGATGCTGCTGGCCGGCTTTACCGGTCTGTTCTCCATGGGGCATGCGGCGTTCCTGGGCGTGGGTGCCTACACGCACACGGTGATGACCAATGCGGGTGTGCCGTTTCCCATTGCCCTGGGCTGCGCGGCCGGGCTATCGGGAGCTGTGGGCTTGGTCGTGGGCTTGCCGGCACTGCGGGTCAAGGGTATTTATCTGGGCATTGCCACGCTGTCCTTCGGCTTCATTGTGGAAGAGGTGCTGGCACGCTGGGAGTCTGTCACGGGTGGCAATGCCGGCATTCACATCCAGAAGCCCAACATCTTCGGCTGGGTGTTGGAGTCTGGCGACGCGTTTTATTTTTTGTGCCTGTTGATTACCGTAGTGGTCACGCTGGGCATTCTGAACCTGCTGCGCTCTCCCACAGGGCGCGCCTTTGTCGCCATCCGCGACTCCGAGATTTCGGCCCAAAGCATGGGCATCCACCTGGCCTACTACAAGACGCTGTCGTTTGCCATTTCAGCAGCGCTGGCCGGCATTGCCGGCGCCTTGTATGCACACAACCTGCAATTCATATCGCCCGACCAGTTCAGCATTTTGCAGTCGATTGATCTGTTGCTGATGATTGTGGTTGGCGGTGCGGGCTCGGTGCACGGTGCGTTTTTGGGCGCCATCTTTCTGATCACCATGCCGCAGGCGATTGCGCAGGTCAAAGACTATCTACCCTCCACCATCGGCCAGGCGCCGGGCCTGCAAGGCCTGGTCTACGGCCTGGTGCTGATTGCCTTCGTGTTGTTTGAACCCATGGGCCTGTATGGCCGCTGGTTGAAGGTGCGCACCTACTTGCAGATGTTTCCGTTCTACCGCAAGGGCATGTTCAAGCGCCAAAAGTCTTTTCAGAAATCGGACCGCCTGAAATGACCGAACTACTCCTATCGGCCAAAGACCTGAGCGTGCGCTTTGGCGGCGTGCTGGCAGTCAACAACGTGAGCTTTAACGTACAGCAGGGCGAGGTCTTTACGCTGATTGGCCCCAATGGCGCCGGCAAGACCACGGTGTTCAACCTGATCAGCCGCATCTACACGCCGACGGCCGGCAGCATCCACTATGCCGGCCCCGACGGCATGCTAGACCTGACGGCCCAGCCGCCGCAAAACGTTGCAGCCCTGGGCATTGCCCGCACCTTTCAAAACATTGAGCTGTTTGAACACGCATCCGTGCTGCACAACCTGCTGGTGGGCCGCCATACGCGGCGCGCCACGGGTGTCTGGCAAGAATTACTGTTCACCTCCAAGGTGCGCGAGGCCGAGCTACTGGCGCGCGAGAAGGCCGAAGAGGTCATCGACTTCCTGGGATTGCAGCACTACCGCGATACGCTGGTCGCCGGCCTGCCGTATGGCGTGCGCAAAGTGGTCGAAATGGCACGTGCACTCTGCACCGAACCCAAGATGCTGCTGCTGGACGAGCCGTCCAGCGGCTTGAATGTGGAAGAAACTGACGACATGGCCTTCTGGATTCAGGACATCAAGCACGAGCTGGGTATCACCGTGCTGATGGTCGAGCACGACATGACGCTGGTCAACAAGGTGTCGGACCGCGTGCTGGCCATGAACCAGGGCGAGATGCTGGCCCTGGGCACACCACGCGAAGTGCAAAACGACGCTGGTGTCATTGAAGCCTATCTGGGTTCGGTCGACGATGTGTCGTCACTGCGCCGCAAGGGCACCTTCAGCCGCGACGCCGCGATTGCCAAGGCTCTGGAACTATGAGCACCATGCCGCCCCCCATCAGCGACCAGCCGGTGCTGAAGCTATTGAATGTTGAGAGCGCCTATGGGCCTATCAAAGCGATTCGGGGCGTCAGCCTGCAGGTGCGCCGCAGCGAGATTTCCACGGTGCTGGGTTCCAACGGCGCGGGCAAGACCACCATTTTGAAGACCATTTCCGGCATCATCGATCCGCGCAAGGGCACTGTGGAGTTCAAAGGCGAAGACATTACCGCACAGGACCCCGCCTCCATCGTGCAACAAGGCTTGAGCCACGTGCCCGAGGGGCGCGAGGTGTTCCCCTTGCTCAGCGTGCGCGACAACCTGCTGATGGGTGCCTACACGCGCTCCGACCGCGACGGTGTGGCGCGCGATATGGAGTCGGTGTTTGGCTACTTTCCGATTCTGCAGGAGCGTTCGGCACAGAACGCCGGTCTGCTGTCGGGCGGCCAACAGCAAATGCTGGCCATCTCGCGAGCATTGATGGCCAACCCCGACCTGATACTGCTGGACGAGCCCAGCCTGGGATTGAGCCCCAAGCTGACCAAGGAAATCTTCGAAATTGTGGTGCGCATCAACCGCGAACGCGGCACCACCATCTTGCTGGTTGAACAAAACGCCAACATGGCCTTGAATGCCTCCGACTATGGCTACGTGCTGGAGAACGGCCGCATCGTCATGGAGGACACCTGCGCCCACCTGCGCGAGAAGGACGACATCAAGGAGTTCTACCTGGGCATGAAGACCGAAGGCGTACGTGGCGAGCGGCGCTGGAAAAAGAAGAAGACCTGGAGGTGACTACATGAGCGAGCTCTGGGATCTGTCTACGATAAAGCCCTGCCATGACATCGTGCTGCCAGGCGACACCATTCCGGCGCTGTTCTGGAACGCCGTGGCCCAGCGTGGCCCCAAGGTCTGGCTGCGGCAAAAGCATTTGGGCCTGTGGCGCAGCTGGACCTGGGACCAGACTGCCGAGGCCGTGCGCGAAGTGGCAGCGGGCTTGATGAGCCTGGGCTTTGCCAAGGGCGACTGCGCCTCCATCTTGGCCAATACGTCCGTGGAATGGGTGTTTGCCGACTTGGCCGTGTTGTCGGCCGGTGGTGTGTCCAACGGCATCTACCCCACCGACGCGCCACCGCAGGTGCAGTACCTGTGCCAGGACTCACGCACCAGCATCCTGTTTGTCGAAGACGATGAGCAGTTGGACAAAGCGCTGGAAGTGCGCACGCAGTTGCCAGGCCTGCGCGCCATCGTGGTGTTTGACATGGAAGGCCTGCGCGACCTGAACGACCCCGGCGTCATCAGCCTGGAGCGCCTGCGCGTGCTGGGCCGCGAATACTTGACACGGCATCCACAGGCCGTGGAGCAACGTGTGACCCAGAGCCGGCCTGACGAGTTGGCCATTTTGGTCTACACCTCGGGCACCACCGGCAAACCCAAAGGCGCCATGCACTTGCACCAGGGCCTGGTCTACACCGTGCGCGGCTACAACACGCTGGTGGCGCAAGACGAGCGCGACGAGCGCATGTGTTTTCTGCCGCTGTGCCACATTGCCGAGCGCATGGGTGGCGAGTACTTTGCGCTGTACACCGGCTCCAAGCTGAACTTTGTCGAGAACCCGCAAACCATTCCGGAAAACGTGCGCGAGATCGCACCCACCGTATTCACCGCCGTACCCCGTGTGTGGGAGAAGTTCTATTCCAGCGTGATGATTGCGCTGAAGGAATCCGGCCGCCTGCAGCAAGCCGCCTATGCCTGGGCCATTGGTGTCGGAGGCGGCATTGCCGACCACGTGTTGGCCGGCCAGGAAGTCAGCCCCTGGCGCAAGCTGCAGTTCGCTGTGGCGCGGTTGTTGGTGCTGAACAATGTGCGCAAACTCATAGGCATACACCGCGCACGCTTTTTGGTCACAGGGGCTGCGCCCATATCGCCGGAGCTGGTGCGCTGGTACCTGGCACTGGGCGTGCCCATGCTGGAGGTATGGGGCATGACCGAGACCTGCGGTGCGTCGACCGGTGTGCCGGCTGCAAAGATCAAACCGGGCTCCATAGGACCGGCGGCCGGCTACAACGAGGTCAAACTAGACCCTGCGACGCACGAAATCCTGGTGCGTGGCAAGAATGTATTTGCCGGCTACTTGAATCTGCCGGAGAAGACCGCCGAGACCATCACTGCGGATGGCTGGCTGCACACTGGTGACGTGGGTACGGTCGATAGCGACGGCTACTTCCACATCACCGACCGCATGAAAGACATCATCATCACCGCGGGTGGCAAAAACATCACCCCCAGTGAGTTGGAAAACGATCTCAAGTTCTCGCCATACATCACCGACGCGGTGGTCATTGGCGACAAGCGCCCCTACCTGACCGTCATCATCATGATCGATCAGGAGAACGTTGAGAAATTTGCGCAAGACGCAGACGTTCCCTTTGGCAACTACGCATCGCTGACCCGCTGTTCCGAAGTGCAGGCGCTGATCCAGGCTGAACTGGAACGCGTCAACAAGAAATTTGCGCGGGTTGAACAACTGAAAAAGTTCTTCCTGCTGGACACGCAATTGACGGCTGAAGACGAGGAGCTTACGCCGACCATGAAACTCAAACGCAAGCTGGTCGAAAGCAAATACGCGACGCAAATAGAAGCCATGTACCACTGAGCACACGCTCCCATTTATTTACCACAAGCAAGCACCATGATGAAACTCAAAACCAAATTGGCCCTCGCGGCCCTCACACTGTGGGCCGGCTTTGCTGGCGCCCAACAAGGTATCAGCAAGAATGAAATCCTGATTGGCACCATCCAGGATCTGTCCGGCCCCTTGGCCGGTTACGGCAAACAGGCGCGCAATGGCATGCAAATGGCCATTGACGAAATCAACGAGCTGGGCGGCATCAATGGTCGCAAGATCAAGCTGCTGGTCGAGGACTCAGGCTACGACCCCAAGAAGGCCGTTCTGGCCACGCAGAAACTGGTCAACCAGGACAAGATCTTCATCATGGTAGGCCACATCGGCACGGCACAGAATGAAGCGGCCATGCCCATTCAGTTTGAGAAAGACGTCATCAACTTCTTCCCACTGACGGCCGCCCGCTCTATGTACGAGCCGTTCCACAGGCTCAAATTTTCGGTGGCACCCACCTATTTCGAACAAATCCACAGCTCCTTGCCCAAGCTGGTGCGCCTGAAGAACGTGACCAAGGTGTGCTCCGTCTACCAGGATGACGATTTTGGCCAGGAGATTCTGCAGGGCACGGAAGAAGGCCTCAAAGCTCTGAAGATGGCGATCACCGACAAGGCCTCGTTCAAGCGCGGTGCCACCGACTTTTCCTCGCAAATTGCCAAGATGCAAGCCAGTGGCTGCGAACTGGTGGTGCTGGGCACCATCATCCGTGAAACGGCGGGCGCCATCGGCACTGCCCGCAAGATGGGATACAACCCGATCTTCCTGGGCTCCAGCGCCGCCTATACCGACCTGATCCCCAAGATCGGCGGCAAGGCCATGGACGGCTTCTATGCCACCATGACCTCGCAAATTCCCTATGCGGACGATCCATCGCCCGCCGTGCGTCGCTGGGCTGCCAAGTACAAAACCCAGTTCAACGAAGACCCCTCCACCATTGCCACCTTCGGCTACGCCACCATCAACGTCTTTGCTGGCGCCATGCGGGAGGCGGGTGACCGCCCCAGCACGTCCAAATTCATTCGCGCCATGGAAGTGACCAAAGTACCCGCCGACATGTTTGGCTCGCCATCCTTGCGCTTTACCCCCACACGGCGTTTGGGCAGTGATGAATCACGGCTGTCGCAAATCGTTGATGGCCGTTGGAAGGTGGTCATCGACTACGGCCAGTAAACAACACGGCAGGCAGCATCTTCCAACGCCCACCACCACAACCCAACTGGAGACCGCTATGCGCAGAAACCTCAGCAATGGCTTTGCCGCACTGGCCCTGGCATGCGTAGGCGTGGCGGCCCATGCGGCCGGCGCCGTATCGCAGGGCATCAGCAACAGCGAGATACTGTTGGGTTCCATTCAGGATTTGTCCGGGCCTATTGCCGGCTTTGGCAAGCAAGCCCGCCTGGGCATGCTGCTGGCCGTGGACGAAATCAACGAGCAGGGTGGCATCAACGGGCGCCAACTGAAGCTCATTGTCGAAGACTCGGCCTATGACCCGAAGAAGGCCGTGCTGGCAGCACAGAAGCTGGTCAACCAGGACAAGATCTTCATGATGGTGGGCCACATTGGCACCGCGCAAAACATGGCGGCCATGCCGGTGCAGTTTGAGAAGAACGTCATCAACTTCTTTCCCATCACCGCGGCCCGTGAGATGTATGAGCCGTTTCACCGGCTGAAGTATTCGTTTGCCGCCACCTACTTTGACCAGATGCGTATTGCCGTACCCAAACTGGTCAAGGAAAAAGGCGCCAAGAAAGTGTGCACGCTGTACCAGGACGACGATTTTGGCCTGGAGGTGGTCAAGGGCGCCGAGGCTGGCCTGAAGACGCTGAACATGGAGTTGGCCGAGAAGACCTCGTACAAACGCGGCGCTACTGATTTTTCGTCGCAGGTTTCCAAGCTGCAAGCCAGTGGCTGCGACATGGTGGTGCTGGGCACCATCATCCGCGAAACCATTGGCGCCATTGGTACCGCCCGCAAGCTGGGCTTCAACCCCACCTTTCTGGGCTCCAGCGCCGCCTACACCGACCTGATCCATAAGCTGGGCGGCAAAGCCATGGATGGCCTGTATGCGACGATGACCGTGCAGAACCCCTACACCGACGAACAGTCGCAGCCCATTCGCTTCTGGGCCAACAAATACAAGACCAAGTTCAACGAAGACCCCACGGTGTTTTCGGTCTATGGCTACAGCATCATCAACACCTTTGCCATGGCGGCTACCAAGGCTGGCAAGGCGCTGAGCACCGACAGCTTCATCAAGGTCATGGACAGCATGACCATACCACCCGACATCTTTGGCAGCGCACCCGCCAGCTTTACCGCCACCAAGCGCCTGGGCAGTGATGCGTCGCGCATCTCGCAGATTCAGGATGGCAAGTGGAAGGCGATATCTGAGTATGTGGGCTCTGCCAGCGGCAATCCTTAGTCGCAGCGGGATTATCCCAAGGTTGCGACTTGCCGTTAATGCAATCGGGTGAATAAAGACAACTCCCTATAGATGCTGAAATGTCGCACAGTCCTGGTACGAAAGAAAAGCCTTAACAGCCTTCCGTTGAGGGAGTGCGGGCGCGGGAGGTCGTTGCCCTAGAGTCTTGTCTGCAGCAGCCTAGATCCCGGAATGCTTAGGCGCTTGCGGTGGCGCGGGATGGAAGCGTGCCATCGTGAAAGTGTCGGCATATTGCCCATCGCGCATGGCGTAGGCGCGCAACGTGCCTTCCACTTCAAAGCCAAATTTCTTGTACAGCCCGATGGCGTGCGCGTTGTCGGTGTAGACCGTGAGCTCCAGCCGCAAGGCGCCGGCCCAATTGTCGGCATAGTCACACAGCGCCGCCATCAAAGCCGAGCCCACGCCGCGGCCCTGCGCCTCGGGCAGCACGGAAATACCCAGCGCCATGGCATGGCGGCGGCGTATGTGCGCACTCACTGGGTGCAGGCCAGCGGAACCAACGACCGTCCCATCCAATTCAGCCACCAACTGCAAGTCGGCCTTGCCTGGAACCAGCCCGTCGGCCAGCCGCGTACGCCACAGATCCTCGTTGGTATAGGGCATTTGCAACAGACCGGGGTAAACAGCAGGGTCGCCCATGAGGCGGGCGTGGGCTGCAGCGTCCTGCACGCAGGCTCGGCGGATAGAGATAGTCATGACAATAGACGTAGCGGGCGAAAAACAAGCAAAGGACAAGACCCTCGTTTGTATCAGGAAACGATATAAGCACCCGAACCGGTAGACAGCAGCTTGCCGTCCGTACCCAAAAACTCCATGCGCGTGGAGGCCACGCGCGAGCCCAGGCGCATGACCTCGGCGCGCAGCTCGAAGCGCTCGCCAATGCCCGGGCGCAGGTAGTCGATACGCAGGTCAATCGTGCCCAGCTTGCCAAAGCGGTGCAGGCGCTGCACCGGTGCCTCGTCCATATGGCGAGCACCAATGGCAGCCATGACGGCCAGGCCACCCATGGCATCCAGCCCCGCGCTGATGACACCGCCGTGCAGTCGATTGAAACTGTAGTGTCCCACCAGCTCGGGCTTCATTGCAATATGGGCCACGACCTGTTCGGGCGTGATGGCCGCAATCTTCAGACCCAGCACTTTGTTGAAGACAATGCTTTCTTCAAAAATGCGGGTCAAGCCGTTCAGGAATTCGGGCTCAAAGACGACGGTGCTAGCGGGTGTTGCAGCGTGTGGGTGTATTTTTGGCATGAAAGACAAGTATCACAGACCCAACTGACGCGAGGCCAACTCCTTCATGATCTCCTCGGCACCGCCGCCAATCATCATGACCTTGACCTCGCGGTAGATGCGCTCACAGGCCGTGCCGCGCATGAAGCCCATGCCGCCCAAGATTTGTACGCCCTGGTCGGCGCAGAACTGCATGGTTTGCGTGGCATGGTTTTTCAGAAGGCACACCTGGGCCACCCACTCCGCACCCTTGGCAGCCTTGTCACCCTGTTCGCCGGCATCGGCCCGTGCGGACACGGCCTGCAGCCAGGCCCGTGTGGACTCTATGCGCATTTTCATATCCATCAGCTTGTGGCGTATCACCTGGTGGTCCACCAGCGCCATGCCAAAGGTCTTGCGCTGGCGCGCCCAGTCCACAGCCTCGTCATAGCAGCATTCGGCAAAGCCTAAGGCCATGGCCGCCATGGACAGGCGCTCGCCATTGAAGTTGGTCAGAATGATCTTGAAGCCTGCGCCCTCTTCGCCCACCAGATAGCGCGCCGGCACGCGCACGCCGTCAAAGCGGATTTGCGCGGTGTCCGAGCACAGCCAGCCCATTTTTTTCAGTGGCACGCGCGACAAGCCAATGGCATCGCCCGGCACCATCAGCATCGATATGCCCATCGGGCCTTTGTTCTGCAGGTCGGTGCGCACCGCGACCGTCAGCCAGTCGGCACGCACGCCGGAAGTGATGAAGACCTTTTCGCCATTCACCACGTAGTCGTCACCGTCGCGGCGTGCCGTGGTGCGCAAGGCCGACACATCGGTGCCGCCACCGGGTTCGGTAATGGCCAACGCGGCAATTTTTTTACCCGCCAGCACATCGGGAATGACCTCTTGCTGCAAGGCCGCGCTGCCATGGCGCACGACCGGGGGCAGGCCAATATTGTGGCTGAACAGACTGGCCATCAGGCCGCCGCTGCCGCCCTGGCGGGCCAGTGCCACCGTCATCGCATTGCGCAGGGCCCAGGGTGCCGGTGTGCCACCCAAGGATTCTGGGTAGCCCATGGCCAGCCAGCCCAGGTCGGCGGCGCGCTGGTACAGACTGCGGGGGAATTCCCCGGCCTCTTCCCACGCATCCAGGTGCGGCTTGACTTCTGTCTGCACAAAGCGGCGCACCGCATCTTCAATTTGAACGATGTCTTGCGGGTCTACGACGTCCATGGCGTTTGCGCTCGCACTGGCACTCGCGCTCATGCGTCAGGCCCGCGCCGGCCGCTTGGCCACGCCCATGGTCTTGGCAATGATACCCAGCATGACCTCGTCCGCACCACCGCCGATGGAGCCCAGGCGGCCATCGCGGAACAGGCGTGCCACCTTATTCTCCCAGGTGTAGCCCATGCCCCCCCAGAACTGCAGGCAGCCGTCGGCCACGATGCGGCTCAGCCGCCCGGCCTTGAGCTTGGCCATGGAGGCCAGTTCCAGCACATCTTGCCCGCCCACATACAGCTCGCAGGCGCGGTAGGTCAGTGCCCGCAGGGCTTCCACCTCGGTCTTCATCTCAGCCAGGCGGAACTGCACCCATTGCTGGTCGGCCAGCGTGGCGCCAAACATCTTGCGCTCCTGCGCCCATTCCACGGTCCAGTCAATGCAGTTGTTCAAGGACTGCAGGCAACTGGCGGCGCACCACAGGCGCTCTTCCTGAAACTGCTGCATCTGGTAGATGAAGCCCTGGCCTTCCGCGCCAATCAGGTTGCGCTGCGGCACGCGCACTTCGTCAAAATAGATCAAGCCCGTGTCGCTGGAATGCATGCCGCTCTTCTTGATTTTGCTGGCCACGCTGATGCCAGGGCGCAGCTTGCCGTTGTCGCGCATGGGCACCATGACCAGACTCTTGTTCTTGTGGGCTGGGCCGTCGCTGGTGTTGACCAGCATGCACATCCAATCGGCCTGCAGGCTGTTGGTGATCCACATTTTCTGGCCGGTGATCACATAGTCATCCCCGTCCTTGCGGGCAGCAGTCTTGATGGCCGACACGTCGCTGCCAGCGCCGGGCTCGCTGACGCCAATACAGCCCACTATATCCCCGGCAATGGACGGCACCAGAAACTCTTGTTTCAGCGCCTCGCTGCCAAAGCGCGTCAAAGCCGGTGTGCACATATCGGTCTGCACGCCAATGGCCATGGGCACGCCGCCGCAGTCTATGTGGCCCAGGGTTTCGGCCATGGCCATGCCGTAGCTGTAGTCCAGCCCCGCGCCGCCATAGGCTTCGGGTTTGGTCAGTCCCAACAGGCCCAGGTTACCAAGCTTTTTGAAGATCTCGTGGGCGGGAAACATTTCGGCCGCTTCCCATTCGTCGACATGGGGGTTGATCTCTGCATCAATGAAGCGCTTCAGTGTTTTCTGGAGTTCTTGGTGTTCGTGGGTGAATTGCATGGTGTGGTGTCAAAGAAAAATGGGTTGTGCAGAAAAGCTGTGCTTAGACTTGGAAAACCTTGGGCGTCTGGGCGCGATGAAAACCATTGAACGGTTTGACCGCGGCGCGCTCCTGCGTCTTGGCGTCTGGCACGCGCATGGGCCAGCCCATGCGCGCCTGCGGCCGCGCACCGTCTATGCGTAGCGTGGTGCCGCTGATGAAGGCGGCTGCAGGGCTGAGCAGGAACACAATGCCAGCCGCTGTCTCGGCCTCGGTGACAAAGCGGCACAGTTGAATGGTCTTGGCCCTCTTACGCAGCATGGGGCCCACCTCCGGAGGATAGTTTAGCCTTC
>JACXTT010011963.1_pt1 | contig 11552 bp, 7 predicted proteins | sample 9270951 | NCBI WGS metagenome assembly JACXTT01 (sample SAMN15532306, study PRJNA645909) | rock metagenome | isolation source: weathered quartz diorite | place: Puerto Rico | collected 2017-06-21 | reverse complement strand
GGGAGGGAGAGACCGCCTCCGACCGTGTTCGGACGGTCCGGAGGAACATGCTCGAACTGCAGGACAAGCGTGGGGTCGGGAACGCGCTGGGCACGCTGGAGTTTCAGATCGTTCTCGGCTCTCCTGAGGTCCGCCTGTGCCGCCGCGAGGTCGGCACGAGGGCCTTCGGCCGGACGCGTCTTCGGGCTTTCGGTGGACGCGAGCCACTCGAGAGAATCCGCGATCGTCACGTCCGAGGACGGGTCGGGAACGCCGATCAGCATCTCCAAGCCGATGCTCTGCGATCGAGCGTCCGCTTCGGCGGTCTCGGCGTCCAGCTCCAGTCGCGCCGCCGCGATCTCGATCTGATCCAGATCCGATCGCGAGATGTCGCCCGCCTGCCATCTCACCTCCGCAATGCGCGCTTCGTCGCGGAGGTAGCCTGCGGATTGCCGGCTGATCCTCGCGCTTTCCTTTGCGAGCGCGGTGGCGACGTAGGCGCGCACGACGTCGGCGCGAATCGTCCTCCTCGAGTCGGCCAGGCGCGCACGAGCCGCCTCCAAGGCTGCGGCAGCCGATCGTTGACGATCACCTCGTTTGCCGCCGATTTCAACCAACTGGCCTCCCTGGACGATCGTGTCGTAGCTGCGGGACCAGAAATCGTTGCCCTGAGACGTGCCGTCCCCCAGTCCGTCCACGTGAATCCGGCTCGTGAACATCGAGAGAAACGGATTCGGCCGCGATCCCGCCGTGCGCAGAGCCCCCTGGGCCGCGGCGACGGCCGACTGCGAGGAACGCAGGCTCCAGTTGTTCCGCATCGCGAGCCGAAGCGCGTCGCCCAGATGGAGCGGGAGATCTGGCCGTCCGCCCTCGCTGGCCGACGCGATGGATTCATGCGACCCGGCGGAAATCGCGGGGGAGGTTGCTCCTGCCAGGAACAGGAGTAGGAGCACCACGATGTGCCGCCTGGGTCGCACCGATCGAAGTTACGGCGCGAACCCAGTGGATGTATGCGGGGCCGAACCTCGAATTCCTGTAGGGCGAAATCCTAGGCGCGGGGCCTGTCTGATGCCGCGGTCCTGTGGAGGCTCAGCCCGCTTCCTGGTCCTCGGCCCAGCGGATGGCTTCCCGCAAGAGCTCGGTGGAGCTGGCCAGCCCGAGCTTCTCCTTGATGCGAGCGGAATAGGCCTGGACCGTCTTCGCGCTCAGGCTGAGGGCAGAGGCGATCTGGCGTGTGGCGCGGCCTTGCCCGAGCATTCGGAACACCTCGAGCTCGCGATCGCTGAGCTGAGCGACCGGGGAAGCGGGAGACGCGGGCGTGCCGGAGACGAGCTTCTCCGCAAGGCGCTCTGCGAGGCGCTCGCTGAGATAGACCTTGCCCTGTCTCGCGCGCCGGATGGCGAGAATCACCTTCTTCGTCACCTCGCGCTTCATGACATATCCACGCGCACCCGCCCGGAGCGCCCGCTCCGCGTAGATTTCCTCGTCGTGCATCGAGAGCACCACGATGGCCACCTTCGGGCACGCCGCCCGCAGATCCTTGATGAGCTCCAGTCCTGATCTGCCGCCGAGGGAGATCTCCAGGACCGCCACGTCCGGCTTCGCAGCCACGATCGCGGCCAGCGCCGCGGACGCGTTTCCGGCCTCGCCGCACACCAGGAGATCGTCGTGCTGGCCGATGAGATTGGAAAGCCACTCTCGCACGAGCGGATGATCATCCACCACGAAGACCCGGGCGGGCTCGGCATCGGTCATGGGTTGCTCATCTCGCAGGTGACCATGGTGCCGCCCGAGGCCATGCGGCGTACCTCGAACGATCCCCCCATCACGGCAGCCCGGTGCGCCATGATGCGAAGGCCCATCCCCTGTCCCCGGCGATCGCCTTCCGGAAGGCCAGCTCCGTCGTCACGGACGGTGAGTCGGACGCGACCGGGGAGGGCGACGAGGCCGAGCACGATGCGATCCGCTCGTCCATGCTTGATGGCGTTCGTGATCGCTTCCTGGGCGATGCGGTAGAGGTGGGTCGCCGTCACGCTGTCTCCGATCGAGATATCGCCGTTCGAGGTGTACTCGCACCGGGTCGCAGACAGCCGGCTCGTGTTCGTGGCGAGCTCGCGAAGCCCCTGCGCGAGGCCTCCTCCCTCGATCTCCACGGGGTCGAGACCACGCGCAAGGCCCCGCGTCAGCTCGATCGCTTCCTCGATCAGCCGCACGATTCGCGCGGCATCCGCCGAATCGGGGACGTTGCGCGAGGAGAGCTTTTCGTGATGGACCTGGCATGCCAGTGCGGTCCCGGTGAGGAGCTGCCCGAGGCTGTCATGAAGGTCCCGCCCGATGCGACGGCGCTCGCGCTCTCCAACCTCGAGGAGCTCGCGTTCCAGTCGCTCCCGCTCGGCCATCTCCTCGGTGAGATCGCGCGTGCGATCCCGCACGCGATCCTCGAGGTCCCGCTGCATTCCGTGGAGTCGGCCGAGGAGGTAGACGACGACGAGATAGAACCCGAAGACGATGCCCGCGTTCCAGACGGGCACGAAGGGTTGAGGGTAGGTCGCGCCGGCCGCCAGATCCCCGACAAGCCATGTGCCGACGCTCAGGGCCGAAACGAGGACCGCGAACTTGCGGCCCACCGTCCAGGCAGCCACGGCCACAGGAAGGAGATAGAAGGTGGAGAACATGATCTCGTGGCCGGTGAGGTAGTCGAATCCGCCGATGATGGCGAGGATTCCGATCGCGGATGCCGCGAAGAGCCATCGCGGCCGGCGATTGAGGGATGGAATCATGGGTGACCCCGTTTGACCTGGAGTTGCCGCCCGTGGATGGGCTCGCGCGTTCCGGAGGTCATGATCGAGGAACGCCACGGTCGCCATCCTGGTTCCTCGACGCTGAACGGAAGGTAAATTCAAAGATCCCATCCGGCTCTCACCCAATTCGAGGGAATGAGTTAGTGGCCTCGGTCCCTGAAAAACGTCTGTAACGATTCCTTCATCCCCGCGCCCCGAACTCTTCATCCCTTTTGCGTAACCTCCCAGCCTGAAGCATGAGGCCGGCGCACCAAGGACGACACAGGAGGGAGCCATGACAGAGATGTGGAACCACCCGCGGGCAGGATTTCAGAGGTGTCTCTCGATTTCGATCCTGCTGATGTGCCTGGCGACCCTCGCCGGCACCGCGGCGGGAAAAGCCGAAACCGGGACCCCGATCAAGCATCTCGTGGTCATCTTCCAGGAGAATGTCTCCTTCGATCACTACTTCGGCACATACCCGGTTGCAACGAACCCCCCCGGGGAGCCCCTGTTCACCCCTCGCAACGGCACCCCGGCTGTGGACGGCCTGAACAGCGCACTTGTCACGAATCGGAACTCAGCGAGCCCGTTCCGCCTCGATCGCTCCCAGGCCGCAACGTGCGATCAGGATCACGACTACACCGCCGAGCAGCAGGCGTATCACGCAGGGCTTCTGGACAAGTTCGTCGAATTTGCCGGGACCGGTGGTGGCGGATGTGACCCGAAGCAGGTCATGGGCTATTTCGATGGCAACACCGTGACCGCCCTTTGGAACTACGCCCAGAATTTCTCGATGAGCGACAACTTCTATAACACGACCTTCGGACCCTCCACTCCGGGGGCGCTCAACCTCGTGGCGGGGCAGACCCACGGGGCGACACCGTCCGCGCTTTCGGGCGATGCCGTGCAGGGGACGGTGATCGGTGATCCGCAGCCCGCGCTCGATGACGCGTCGACCCGGGAGACCGTCACGATGAGCGGGCGGAATGTCGGCAACCTTCTGAATGACCGCGGAGTGACCTGGGGCTGGTTCCAGGGAGGTTTCAAGCCGACCGGTCGGACGGCGTCCGGCAAGGCAATTTGCGATACGTCTCACATCGGAAGCAATGGAAGTCCGAAGAAGGACTACATTCCCCATCACGAGCCGTTCCAGTACTACGCCTCGACCGCGAACCCGCACCACTTGCCGCCAACCTCCGTGGCCATGATCGGGCACACGGATCAGGCCAATCATCAGTACGACCTGAGCGACTTCTGGGACGCGGCGCAGGCTGGAGCGCTGCCGGCGGTGTCCTTTCTCAAGGCTCCGGCGTATCGAGACGGGCACGCAGGGTACTCGGATCCCTTGGCCGAGCAGATCTTCCTTGTCGAGACCATCAACCGGCTCGAGAGGCTTCCGCAGTGGAGCGAGATGGCCATCGTGGTTACCTATGACGACTCGGACGGCTGGTACGACCATGCGATGCCGCCCATCGTGAGCCAATCCAACGATGCCACCGCGGACGCGCTCACCGGACCGGGGAGCTGCGGCGCGGCGGCGCCGGGATCGTACCAGGGGCGGTGCGGCTTCGGGCCGAGGCTTCCCCTCCTTGTCCTCTCGCCTTTCGCGAAGAGGAACTTCGTCGACCACACGACGACGGACCAGTCATCGATCTTGAAGTTCATCGAGGACAACTGGAACCTCGGGAGGATCGGCGACCAATCGTTCGACGCAACCGCCGGCTCGCTGGGGAACCTCTTCGACTTCCGGGCCGCCGACGCCACCCGGCCTCTCTTTCTCGATGCGGCGACCGGCCTTCAGGCGCGGGAAGGCGCAAGAGATGAAGGCGCCGGGCATTCGGCATCATCGACGACCGAGAACCTGCTCGCGCAGAACGGGCCGAATCCGTTCAATCCTCAGACTGAGATCCGTTACGTCACTTCGTCGTCAGGGCACGTGGCGATCACCGTCTTCGACGTCGCAGGGCAACGCGTGCGTACCCTGGTGGACACGAACGTCTCTGCCGGGGCACATGCCGTGCGATGGGACGGCAAGTCTGATGAAGGCAAGGTCACCGCGTCCGGAATCTATTTCTATCGGATTCAATATCCCGACGGCACGTCGCAGGAACGCAGGATGACGGTATTGAAGTAGATCGCAGTCCGTCCGTTGAGGACGCGAGACCCGTGAACGTGAAGGGGCGGACCGCGCCTGCGGCCCGCCCCGCTCGATTCCAGCGGCCTGACTCGGCCGCTACCGAAAGCTACTTCCCGACCTTCGTATCCACACCCCCGCCGACACCCACGCTTCCAGCCGCGCCGGTCTTTCCGGCCTTGGCGCCCGCGTCCAGGCCCGCATGGGTACTCGCGTGGGCGGACGCGCTGTGGATCATGGCCACTTTCCCGGTGGACTTGGCGGTCCCCTGTGCGATCTTTCCCTCCTTGGCGGCCGCCGACGCTACCTCACCCATCTTGAGGTTTAGGCCCTGGGCAATCTGTCCCCAGCCCATGCCGTCCTTCCGCATGTCGAAAAGGGCGGCCACCGTGACCGGCGTCTTGGAGTTGGCCAACAGCATGTGGGCGATGATCACCTCGCCCAGGCCCGCGTTGAACTGATCGGATTCCGCCGCCAGTGCTTCGCCGGTCATCCCGAATTCCGGCGCGACGCGCCCTGCCGCTACCGCCTTGCCCTTCGCGTTGGCTTCCGCGTCCACGTCGGCGGAGATCTTCTTGAGCTGCTTGTCCACCGCCGCGCGACCCTTCGCGGAAGCTTTCGTCGCGCGCTCCCGGATTTCCTTGACCGCGGCGTCGGCGTCAGCGGAGGCGGTCGCCGAGCCTTCGGCGCTCATCGTTGCCTTCGTGTCCGCACTCGGCTGGGTTGCCGGAGTCGGGGCAGGCGTCGTCTGAGTCTGGGACGCCGGAGCCGGTGGTGTCTGGGTCTGGGTCGCCGGAGGCGGTGTTGTCTGAGTCTGGGTCGCCCCGGAACTTGATGCGTCACCGCTTTGGGCCCATGCGGAACCCACGCTCACGAGAAGCAACGCGCCTCCAAACAGGATCGTCTGAAGCGGTTTCATCGGAACCTCCTTCTACTCGCACGAGCGCCGTGCGCCGCGGGACCCCCCTCGTGGATCACTCAGTGAAGCAGAAAGCGTACACCGATTTGGCCGGCTGTGGAGACTTCGCTGCGAGCGCTGGTCTCTCCCCCTCGACCCCGACTGCCTCCACCGATTCCGCCCGGGAGCGGGAGGCCGCCGAGCACTCCGCCGCCAGACGGACCGGCCGCGCTGGTCGTGGTCAGATTTCGCCCCACATCGAACTCGCCAAGCAGAAGAACTCGCGCGACCGGATACCAGGTCCCGGAAACGGTACCCTGTGCGGTGGTGGCGTCGGTGTTCCACTTGCCATACGAGGAACCCACCTGCGCCGCGATGCTTGGCGAGAGGGATGCACCCAATTCCACACCGGCCGAGCCGAATTTCTCACCGGCGTTGTTGGTGAGCCGTAAATAGTAGAGGCCCACGGTCCTGTCGGATGGCAGGGGGAACTCGGGGCCAACACGCCAACGCCACGCGCGGTAGGTTCCGTCGCCGATCGCACGGAGCACAACGGCACGCGCGAGGACCCGCGAGGCCACCTGAACGGCGCCGTTGGCGAACAGTCCGATTCCCGGCCCCAGCTGTCCATCGCCATAACGAATGCCGGCGAGCGTGATGTCTCCCGCGCCTCCCTGGGACGAGCCGAACAAAAGCATGCTTCGGTACGATTGCGCGCCAGGGCCGGTCTGATAGTCAAACCCTGCGCCGCCAGACAACGTTCCGGCGTTCGCGTGGCAAAGGAGGAGCGAGGCCAGGATCGCCGGAGCCGGCGCTAGCCGCGCCAACTCGAGAAACGTGGGGAACGGGGCAGGAGCTCGCATGACGGTCATGGATCTTAGATCATTTCCAAGATCTTGGAAGAGCGTTTCTCGCCGCGAGACGCCACCATTGCAAAGCAAATCCTGAAGGAAATCTCGGCGCGGCTGGAGTTTCTCCACAACGTCGGGTTGGACTACCTTACGCTGGATCGCGGAGCCTCCACCCTGGCCGGGGGCGAGGCATATCCTCGAACACATCAACTGCGAGGTCGTGAAGACGAGGCACCTCCCCTTCGGTGCCGCATGCCGCATGCAGGGCAGGGCTTTTCTGGATTACAACCCCCTTGACACTCGGTCGGCGGGAGCGCCTAATTCTGCCTGATCCTGCCGGCAATTCCTGGAGACCCCATGACGTTGCTCCGTCTTCGCTCGATCCTCTTCTCTTTGCCCCTTCTCCTCTTGATCGCCATGCCGAGCTGGGCGCGCGTACCGCCTTCGACGCGTCGCGTCCCCGTGACCGACACCTACTTCGGGACCCGCATCGTGGACAACTATCGCTGGCTCGAAAAGGTCGACAGCCCCAAGGTGAAGAGCTGGCTCAAGTCGCAGGCTGCCTATTCGAGCGGGGTCATCGGGCACATTCCCGGACGTGACTCCCTTTACAACGACTTCGTCCGGCTGGACGCGATGCGGCCGGCGGTCATCGCCTCGGTGATCCGCAAGAACGGCCGGTACTTTTACAAGAAGACCTTGCCGTCCGAGAACGTTGGTCGCCTCTTCTACAGGGACAAGATCGATGGGGAGGAACATCTCCTGTTCGACCCCACGGAAGGCGCCGCGGGGAAGAGCATCGCGGTTTCGTTCTATCAGCCCAGCGAGGACGGCAAACACGTCGCGATCGGGGTGGCGGAAAACGGCTCCGAGACCGCGACGATTCGCATCCTGAACGTCGATACGCGGACGTTCGAGCCCGAGACGATTTCGCCGGTCTGGACGGGCATCGGAGGCTGGACGCAGAACGGGTCGGGATTCACGTACAACCGGCTCAATTCGACCGACGTCCACGACCAGAAGCGCGAGCTCAATACGACTGCCTACTACCATGCCATCGGTACCGATCCGGCCAAGGACGCCGTGGTGCTGTCCGCCGCGAAGTACCCGTCGCTCGGCATGAAGCCCGAAGACATTCCGATCGTTTCGTTCTCGGATGACTATCAATATCTGTTCGGCGCGGCCGCGAGCGTCCGGAACGAGCTGACGGCCTTCTACGCTCCCGCGAGCCAGCTCCTGTCCGACCGGATCGAGTGGAAGCCGCTGCTGGCACCCGAGGATGGAGTGGTGAACCTGGTGACGCATGGGGATCGATTGTTCCTGCTGTCGCACAAAGACGCCCCGAAGTACCGCATCCTCGAGACGAGTCTCAAGAGCCCTGACGTCGCTCACGCGACCGTGGCCATGCCCGAGGGCAAGGAGACGATCGACGGCATCGACCGGACGAAGGACTACATCCTGGCCACGACCTCGAACGGAATCTACAACCGCCTGTTCAGCTACGCCTACGATCGTCCGCAGTGGGTGGAAGTCACCCTGCCGCGCAGCGGAACGGTCGCCGTGAGTGGCTTCGATATCACATCGGACGATGCCGAGGCGATCATCACGTCCTGGAGCAAGCCGACGGAGCGTTACGAGTTCGCGGCCGTCGGCGGGTCGCTCACGCTGAGCCCGCTCAATGTCGCGGCTTCCTACCCTGGAACCGAGGACATCGTGGTCGAAGAGGTCGAGGCTCCTACGCCCGACGGGGTGATGGTCCCGCTTTCCATCCTGTACAACAAGCGGGTGGCTCGTGATGGAACGGCGCAATGCCTCCTCAGCGGCTACGGGGCGTACGGGATCTCGAACACACCCTACTTCGGCCTCATGAATCTGGCTCTCCTCAATCGAGGCGTCATCGTGGCTACCGCTCACGTGCGCGGAGGCGGAGAGAAGGGGTTCGACTGGTATCACGCGGGATTCAAGACGACGAAGCCGAACACGTGGAAGGACTTCATCGCCTGCGGCGAGTATCTCGTCAAGAACAAGTACACGCGCCCGGCGCATCTCTTCGGGGAGGGTGCGAGCGCCGGCGGCATCCTGATCGGACGCGCGATCACGGAGCGTCCCGACCTTTTCGGCGCCGCCATCTGCAACGTGCCCTGCGCGAACGCGCTCCGCATGGAGAACACGCCCAACGGTCCCGTCAACACGCCGGAGTTCGGAACCGTGAAGGACTCGACCGAATGGCGCGGGTTGCTCGAGATGGATGCCTACCAGCACGTGAAGAAGGGGGTCAAGTACCCGGCCGTGATCTGCGTCGGGGGCTTGAACGATCCGCGGGTCATCGTGTGGCAGCCCGCCAAGTTCGCGGCGGCTCTGCAGAACGCCTCGGCATCCGGAAAGCCCGTGCTCTTGCAGGTGAACTACGACAACGGGCACTTCACGGAGGACAAGAAGGTCGCGTTCCGGGATTTCGCGAACATGTTCGCGTTCAGCCTCTGGCAGACGGGACACCCGGATTTCCAGATGCCCAATTGAGAGCCGCGATACTCGTTTCCATTTCCCTTCTCACGCTCGCCACGGATGGAACAGGGGCGAGTTCCATCGACCTCGGCGACTCAACGGGATCGACCGGGGCACACGTGTCCGCGTCACGTTGCGCGAGCCAGAGTACATCCGGCTGACGGGCGAGCTCATGTCCGTCGAGGGGGACAGCGCCTTGCGAATCGACGAGGGCCACCGCCCCCTGCGACTCTCCATCGCTCGGATCGGCCAGGTGGAACAGAGCGCGGGAGAGCGCCGACATACGACGCGGGGTGCCTTGATCGGGATGGTGGTGGGGACGCTCGCGGCAGAGATCATCGTTGGAGGCGACAATTCAAGCTTGAAAGCCGACGTCTATGTTCCGGCGGGGATCATGTTGGGCATGGTCGGTGGCGGGATGGTCGGTTATTTCTCGACAACCGACGAGTGGGAAGAGGTCGCGACCTTCACCGCGCCTTGAGGGATCTGCTCGTACCGAGCCTCTCCACGGCGAGTTTCCGATTTGCCGCGGCTTGCGCGTTCGCGGGGTCCACGCGAAGCCCCTCTTCCGCCGCGCGGAGGGCCTCCTCGTTCCGGCCGAGCTGGAGATAGGCTACCGCGAGATTGGCATAGGCGGCGGCGCGCGTGGCCGTCTCGGTATGCCATTCGCGTCGCAGCGCGATCTCGAGCGTATCGGCAGCGTCCTTCCAGCGCCCGTCGAGTAGGGCCTCGTAGCCGAGGAACGCCATCGGCTGTCCCAGGTTCGAATAGCCCTTCGCGGCTCGAAGCCCCATGGCGCGCGCTTCCGCCCTTTGGCCGAACTGGCTCAGAGCCTGGCTCGCCTGCTCCATGAGCCTTGGATTATCGGGCTCGCGGGCCACCGCGTCCAGGAACGCAGCGCTCACGCCCGCTCCGGTGGCTTCGGGTGGCTGGAGCGACGCCTGTGCCAGCTCGACGCGACCGAGGCCGGCGTAGTGATAGCCGTTCCAGGGCTCGATCTCGATCGCGGTCCGCTCCGCCTGCGCCGCCCGGCGCAGCAATTCGCGTCCGTTCGCGGCGCGGGGGTCACGCTGGTACTCCGTGAGAAGGGAAGCGCCGAGGAGGTGGGGGTACCGCGCGTCCCAGGGGGCCTCGCGCGCCACCTGCTCCAGCGTTTGGACCCTCTCGGCGCTGCCCTCGGGCGCCCGGAGCGCCGCCTTCGCGTGGATTTGGGTGCGCAGCGGGGAAACCACCAGTGCCATGAAGAGACCCGCCATGGAAATGCCCGCAAGGAGGAGGGCCACCTTGCCCGGCGGACCGCCCCGGGACGGCTGCACGGTCCCGCCCGCTCTCCCACTTCGTGCATCCGAAGTGACCCAGCCCGCCAGCGCGGCAGCGAGACTTCCCAAGGCCACGACGGTGAACCCCATGAGCCCCTGCACCACGAACGCCACGAGTGATGCAACCGCCGCGACGGCTCCCGCGCGTGAGGCAGCGTCTCCCCGGCCCAGGCGTCGGAGGGTCGCACGCGCCGCGAGGACGACTACGAGAAACGCCGCCACCGATCCAGGGATCCCCTGCGTGGCGAGGGTCTGGACCGCATCGTTGTGGGCCTTTTCGGGCAACCCGCCCCATTCGAGCTCCCAGTACGCCGGAGTTCGATAGCGAGGGAACGCGGTGCCGAACGCGTCGAGTCCGACACCCACCCACGGGTGATCGTGGGCCATGCGCAGTCCCGTTTTCCAGTAGAAGAGCCGGGATCGGCTCGTGGGCGCGCTCAGGCTCGCGATTTGACGCGCCCGCTCCGTGATGTGCGGTCCCACCGAGGCGCGAAACAAGAAGACCGCCGCCGCGACCACGAGGAGGGCAGCCACCCCGGCGATCGGGAGAAGGGGCGCAGGGCTCGCGCGCGACGCCTCACGATGGCGCGAGATCTCGTCCTCTGAAGCGCTTTTCCGGGTCCACCAGCCCAGAATGAGCCCCGTGAGCGCCGCGGCCGCGAGAGCGAGCCAAGCGCCCCGAGAGAGCGTCCCGGCGATCACGACAACCGAGGCCAGCGTCACGAAGGCCCAGAGAATCCGCTCGGCCGTGCTCTTCGTGCGCATCGCGAGCCAGATCGTGAGCGGCGCGGTCATCGCGAGGTAGGCTCCCAGCATGTTCGGGTGCCCCAGCGTCCCAAAGACGCGGAGGGCTCCTCCGAACGTAGCGGTCCGCGCCCAGATCAGGGGATCGATGCCGGCCAGCTGAAGGAGAGCGTAGGAGGACGCCACCGCGGCGGCCAATCCGGCCGCGCGGGCGTAGCGCACGAGCGCCGCGGTCTGCCCGGGCGAGACGCCTCGGGATGCGAAATAGATCGCCGCCGTGGAGAGAGCGGTCACAAGACCCGCCGGGCTGTCGGTTGCCCCGTAGAGGCTTTGCCCCGG
>JACXTT010011962.1_pt1 | contig 11552 bp, 7 predicted proteins | sample 9270951 | NCBI WGS metagenome assembly JACXTT01 (sample SAMN15532306, study PRJNA645909) | rock metagenome | isolation source: weathered quartz diorite | place: Puerto Rico | collected 2017-06-21 | reverse complement strand
ACAGAGCAAACTGCCCGATAACATGTTTTTCCGCACCTTACCCAATGGCCTCGATGTTTTGGTGGTTGAGGATCACAGCGTACCCCTGGCTACCATTGAAATAACCTGCAAAAACGGCTCTTATACCGAGTCACCACGTTTTAACGGGCTAAGCTATCTGTACGAGCACATGTTTTTTAAAGCCAATAAAGATTACCCCACGCAGGAAAAGTTTATGGACCGCGTAAGTGAGTTAGGTATGGATTATAATGGCGAAACTACATACGAGAATGTGCGCTATTACTTCACCCTGCCCCAAAAGAACCTGTGGGAGGGGCTCAAATTCATGAACTCGGCCATACGCTACCCTTTGTTTGATAAGGACGAAATGGCAAAAGAAAATATTGTTGTTGATGGTGAGTTTCAAAGGCACGAATCGAACCCTTATTTCACTATAAACGATGCGATGGACCGCCATTTATGGGGCGATCTGTTCAGCCGTAAAAATACTATCGGCGACCATAATGTTATCCGCAACGCTACACCCGACTTAATGGATAGCATCAAAAACAAATATTACTACCCCAATAACTCGATGCTTACGGTGGCCGGGGATGTCTCGCACGAGGATGTTTTCAGGCAGGTGGAGAGTATTTATGGTAACTGGGAGCGGTCACCTTTCGACCCATTTAAAAAATGGCCCTTGCCTGAGTTTAAGCCGTTGCAAAAAACAGATTACTTTATTGTAGAGTCGCCACTTGCCCAGGTTCCGTTCATCGAACTTACGTGGCTGGGTCCCGATACCCGAACAGATATACCCTCAACCTACGCAGCCGATGTTTTCTCCTATATCTTAAACCAAAACGCGTCGAAACTGAGCAAGGGCTTGATACAATCCGGGCTTGCCTTGCAGGTCAACATAGGGTACTTAACACTTAGCCATACCGGGCCGATATCGCTTATTGTGGTACCAAACCCCGATAAAGTTTCTGAGTGCCTGGCCGAAATAAAAAAACAGGTGAGCATGTTTGATGCCAACGATTATGTTACCGATGAGCAGATAGAAACGGCTAAGCGTAAAATGTCGATAAGGCAAATGGAAGAGCAGGAGGTGACGTCTGATTTTGTGAGCGTGCTGGCTTTTTGGTGGGCATCGGCATCGATAGACTACTTTACAACCTATAATGATAACCTCAAAAAAGTAACCAAGGCTGATCTTAAAGCTTATGTTGACAAATACATCAAAGGCAAACCATACTGTGCGGGCCTGCTGGTTAGCCCGGGTATGAAGCAGACCATCAAACCTGAAACTTTTTTTAATGCATCAAACTAACACAAAATGAGAACTACAATAATAACGTTCGCCTTGTTTTTGGGCAGCTATACCGGCGTAAATGCCCAACAAGAAACTACCGCGTTTGATGTTAATGGCGTAAAAGTAATATTTAAACCCACCGTTAAAACAATGGTAAGCGTGCGGGTTTATTTTAGGGGAGGTGTTACAAATTATACACCCGAGCAGGCAGGCATTGAGCGCTTTGCTTTATCAGGTGCTATTGAATGTGGCACTGCCAAATATACTGCCGACCAGTTCAGGGACACCAGCGATAGGTACGGTATTGAAATGGGTTGTGATGCCGCTTACGATTATGGCAACATTACGATGAGCTGCGTTAATAAATATTTTGATAAAGGATGGGCATTGCTCAGCAATGCGGTTCAAAATCCGGTATACGAACCAAATGAAGTGCAATTACTTCGCAATAAGATCATATCCAGCATACGCGAGGAAGACTCCGCACCCGATAAGCACGTAGAGCAACTTATTATCAATAATGCTTTCGCAGGCACATCTTATGCTACCGATCCGGATGGAACGGAACTCACTATTACTTCATTATCAGTCTCCGATCTTAAAAAGTACTATAGCAGCCTGCTCAATAAAAACCGGATGTTCATTGTTATTGCAGGTAAACTTACCGTTGCCGAGATAACCAAAAAGGTAGCGTCGCTGGTAGCTAACCTGCCATCAGCCCCATATAAACCTGTATCGTTGATTGCCCCGTTATGGAACGATAACAAAACAACTGTCGAAAAAAAGGATCTGGCAACAAATTACTTCGATGCCGTGATGAACGCACCCGCGATGAACAGCCCCGACTACCTTCCGTTCAGACTTGGGATGGATGCTTTGGGTGGCTCTTTATTTGCCGAATTGCGGAGCAAGCGCAACCTGTCATACGCTCCCGGCGCGTATACAACTATTGAGCTAATGCCTTACGCCATTATGTACGTAAGTTCAACCGATGCTAAAACATCTGTAGAAGTAATGATGGACGTATTGAACCACATGAAAGACGCTACATTATCCGAAAAGGGACTGAACGAAATAAAAAGCAGCTACATTACCAGCAATTATACCAAACTGCAAAGCTCAGCAGCCATTACAGGCAATCTTGGCGTAGCCGAAATTATGGGTGGCTGGTATTATTTTGAAAACGCTCCTGCAATGTTAGAGCAGGTTACACCCGACCAGGTATCACAAGCTATGAAGAAATATATAAAAGGTGTGCGCTGGGCTTATGAGGGTAATTTAAGCCAGGCTAATGAAGCAGCAGAAGCTTTTAAAATACCGGTAAAATAAATTTGAAGGAATAACAGGATAATAATATAAAATGATAAAGGCCCCGAATTTGGGGCCTTTATCATTTATTAACGTTTAGCTTATTTTACTGTATGTAAAAAAGCTTGGTCATTGTAATTACCGAAGTTACAGGCGTAGTATCATTTGTACTTGCAGTAACTTTAACAGTATACTGGTGGCCACTTGTAAATGGTGCGCTAACACCATACTTCAAAATAATCGAACCCTGGTAAATAGTTGTATTAGGGTAAGTTGAAGGTACAGTGGTATAGCTTATTGAACCTGCCGAAGGTGCATTGATCGTATCATTACGGCTCCAGGAGTTAAAATTCAGGGTTACTGCAGTAGTTGACGTTGTAGCATCCGTTATACCAACCTCAAATGCGCCCGGGGTTTTACTTGGAGTAGTAGCGCCAAATACCAATTGTATGGTACTTGTTGCAGTACCGGTAGGCAGTACATATGGGCCAGGAGTAATCATACCCACACTCGATAATTGCAAGCCGGGCAATAAAGTAGAAACTGCGGCCACATCTACCGCTTTAGTACATGAAACCAATATCATGGTTGTTAGTGCAATTGCGAAAGCACTTATATGTTTTCTCATTTTCATCATTTTTAAATTTTCGAATTAATTTCTGATTATCAATTAATTAAAATTTATATTTCAATCCTAACAACATGCTCCAGGTTGTGCCGCTGGTTGCATCAATAAACGGAGTGTTTACTAATTTACCATTGATATTCCTTAAGTTATAGTAAGGAACGTTTGTTGTAGCAGCAGCTCCGGGCAGGTTGTAACCAACAAAGGTAAGCGGGCTTGTTGTTAAAGCATTTTGCTGTATACCCCAGTATTGGTTTAACAAGTTAGGTAAGTTGTTAATAACCGGGCTAAACTCAATCGTTTGCTTTGTTTTGCCCGAAATGATATAAAAAGCTTGCAGGAAGTTAAAATCAACCCTGTTGTACCATGGCTGGAACGCGGCATTTCTTTCAGCAAACTGGCCACGGTGTGCTTTTAAGTAAGGGCTCGCATTAATAAATTGCTCTAATGCTGCAGCTTGTTGAGCAGGGGTGTAGGTATAGGTTACACCGTTAACTGTTTGAGTATATTGTGAGAAAGTTATGTCGTTAACATTTCTTGGGATATACATCAGGTCAGTTGCGTTGTTGCTGTCACCGTTCAAGTCGCCATTAACTGTGTAGCTCATCACACCACCGTACGAACCCTGGTAGAATAAACCAAAGGTGGTAGCACCATGTTTTAGGTAGTTGATGGTATAGGCGGCATTCGCAACAATCCTGTGTGGAGTAAAGAATGTAGAATTACCTAATTCAACTTCGTTAGATGTACCTACGTTAGGGTTACCTGAATAAGTAGAAGCAGCTGTTGAACCTAAGTTAGCGTTAACGTCTTTAGCAATAGTGTAGGTATAAGCTAATGATCCATAGAAACCGTTAGCATAACGTTTGCTTATTTGAGCACTAAATGCGTCAGAATAACCCTGGCTTGTATTAGTTAACAAATAAATGTTACCCAAAGTAGGATAGATCAAACGATCAGTTACTGCTGGTAAAGAGTATACGCCATTAGCAGCGTTAGCAGCGGTTGTAGGATAACCTAAATAACGCTCCCTCGAAAGGTCGCCTTCTGCTGTTAAACCTGTAGCTGCTTTAAGGTTAGCATTGGTATAGCGTATAGCATTGATGTCTTTAGTCAATAAAGCTTCTAAAGTTAAGTTGTAGCCATCGCCAAATTGTTTTTCTAAAGCGGCGTTAACCCTGAAAACCTGAGGGAACCTAAAGTTCGGATCGATAACCACTGTACCCGATGATACACCTGTACCAGCAATAAGCGGGAAGTTAGCCGGGAATTGAGCTGCTACTGTAGCCGGATCGCGAACTAATTTTACGGTAGCCAATTGCGACGCGGTTGTTATGTTTGAACTGAACTGGTACATACCGCTATTGGTTGGCATGTTAGTTAAGTATACATAAGGTAACCTGCCGGTAAATATACCTGCACCGCCACGTATTACTAATGTTTTGTCAGAGTTTGCAACCCAACGGAAGCCTGCACGTGGCGAAAACAACCAGCTGGTTTTTGGCCATCTGCCTGTGCTGAAGCTGGTAATATTGCCATTTTTATCAGGTAATTGCAAAGCAGAAACCTGTGGGTTTTCTTCAGGATCTTCAAGATAGATAGGCTTATCGGTACGAACACCGTAAGTCAGCTTAAAGTTATCGTTTACACTGATCTCATCTTGTGCGTAAAAACTTAAAGTACCGATTTTTAAAGTTGCCGAGTATGGTGCGGCTACACCCGGTGTTAACGAGTAAGTATAAGTAAACACAGCCGGTGCTGCGTTAGTTAAAAAATCGTTTAAAGTACTGTAAGCATAATAACCTGCTGCACCTTGCATAAACTGGTTACCTACATACTGGTACTCATAGTTACCGCCTGCTGTAATTGTATGTTTACCTGCGTAGTAAGTAAAGTTATCAGTAAGCGTGGTAGTATTGTTAATAACGTCGTTATTCAGGGTGAAAGGGTCATTACCGGCAGTGATGTAGTTACTGCCTGCACCGTTGAAAATATCAACAGTAGGGAATGAGTCGCCGCCAGGGAAAGTACGTTTAGCATCTGTTTGAGTTACCGCGAACAATAACTGGTTCGACATTTTGCTGCTTAACGAGCTGTTTAACTCAGCAGTGTAGGTGGTAACCTTATTGATAAAGCCGTAGTTAGAGTTTTGAAATGCGATAGATTGTAAACTGTAACGACTGTTAGGCAATGAACTGATTGTACCGGCTTTACCTGTAACCGAAAAAGTTGGTGTACTTGGTATAGATGTACCATTTATCTGAACATCAGATGTTGCAGATAGGTTAGTATATTTTAATGTTAACTTGTTTTTATCGTTAATGTTAACATCAAGCTTAGCTAAAAAGTTAACCGCGGTTGGTGCAAAAGCAGGGAAATTATCGTAATCGCCGGTGCTGTAACCGTAAGTGCTTGCTAAGTAGTTAGATACTTTTTGCAGGTCAGCTACCGGTGTAACCGCTACTGTACCTGTACCAGAGCCACCCGTTGGCGAGAAAGCTATACCCGGCGAAGTGCTTTTAGTATTTTCGTAGTTAACAAAAAAGAACGCTTTGTTTTTAATGATCGGTCCACCTAAAGTAAAGCCGTAAGTTTTGGTTGAGGCTTTAGCAAATGAGGCCGAGATATCATTATCGCCAATGTTAGTACCGTTAAAGCGTTGATCTTTGTAATTAACATATGCCGAACCGCTAAAAGTATTGGTACCGCTTTTTGTTACTGCATAGATACCTGCACCTGTAAAGCCCGACTGCCTAACATCAACAGGAGCAACGTTTACCGATAACTCGTCGAATGCTTCGATAGAAACGGGCTGGCCTATGCCACCACCACCAGGAAGCGGATCGGTTGATAAACCAAAGCTGTTGTTTAAACTCGCGCCATCAATCTGGGTATTGTTCAACCTGCTGTCGCGGCCGCCAAAACTGTTTCCGTTTGCCAGGGGGCTTAAACGGGTAAAATCAGTAATACTACGTGTAATGGTAGGCAGCGTTGTTAACATGCGTGAGCTGATGTTTGTACTTTCGCCTGCTCTTGCAACGTTAATTTGTTTGCCACCTATTACAGTAACCTCTTTTAAGGCTGTGCCACCCTGGGTCATTGTAGCATTCAAGATGAATGGCTCGCCGAGTTTTAACTCAACGCCGTTAAATGTAGACGCCTGGAAACCAATGTAAGATACAACAATGGTGTAAGGCCCCCCAATACGGGTATTCGGAATGGTAAACCTTCCGTTAATATTGGTTACAGTACTGTATGTGGTACCGCTGGGCTCATGGGTTGCTTTAACAGTAGCACCCGGTAAAGTCTCGCCTTTCGAGTCTTTAATAATCCCTGTTATGCTACTGGTTGTAACCTGGGCAAAGGCTACGCAAGTAGTAAACAACGAAAAAAATAAAATGAGTAAATGCTTCCTCATACTTTGCGTTTTAAAATTGTTTAAGTTAATTAATTAATAATATCAGTAATGTGAGCAAAGATAGGTACTCGCTATCTAAGTAATGTTAAGTTAATGTTAACAATTCTTGAGTTTTTTTCCACATAATTCGCAATAAATCAAGGCAGTTGGCAAATATTTTTCAAAAAAAGCCGACTTCCTTAAACTATTTTGCAAAATGAAAACGCAAAAATCAACCACCTGTAATGGTTTTTATCCTTTATCAAAAAATGGTTCAAATGTGGCGTTTACAATCAATTTTAAGCACCCGGTCATAAATTTCAATCTGTATTCTGCATATTCTTAATTTTATTTAGCTTTGGCGGTAAATCGTAATATTATAAATAGAATATGAACTATGATCTGATCGTTATCGGTAGTGGCCCGGGAGGCTATGTAGCCGCAATTAGGGCATCGCAACTGGGTTTAAAGACCGCGATAATTGAAAAAGAGTCGCTGGGTGGCATATGCCTGAACTGGGGATGTATACCAACCAAAGCTTTATTAAAAAGTGCACAAGTTTTTGAATATGTGAGCCATGCTGCTGATTACGGTATTAAAGTAGGCGATGGTTCTGTCGATTTTGAAGCAGTGATCAAACGTAGCCGTGGCGTTGCCGACGGTATGAGCAAAGGCGTTCAGTTTTTGATGAAGAAAAACAAGATCGACGTGGTAATGGGCACGGGTAAACTAAAAGCCAAAGGTGTAGTTGAAGTGCGGGGCACGGATGGAACGGCAAAAGAACTTACGGCGAAGCACATCATTCTTGCCACCGGGGGCCGTTCGCGCGAGTTGCCGAACCTTAAACAGGACAATAAAAAGATAATAGGTTACCGCCAGGCCATGATTTTGCCTAAAGCGCCAAAATCGATGGTGGTTGTTGGATCGGGTGCCATCGGTATTGAGTTCGCCTATTTTTATAACGCCATTGGGACCAAAGTTACGGTAGTTGAGTTTTTAGATAACATCGTACCCTTAGAAGACGATGAAATATCAAAAGCATTAGCCCGCAGCTTGAAAAAGCAAGGCATTAATATTATGACCAGCTCAACTGTTGAGTCGGTTGACACATCGGGCGAAGGCTGCAAAGTAAGCGTTAAAACCGCCAATGGCACCGAAGTATTGGAATGCGAGGTTGTGTTATCTGCGGTAGGAGTATCAACAAACATTGAAGGTATTGGTCTGGAAGAGGTTGGCGTTAAAACTGACAAGGGCAAGGTATTGGTTGATGATTTCTACAAAACCAACATCGAGGGAGTTTATGCTATCGGCGATATTGTAAAAGGCCAGGCATTAGCTCACGTAGCTTCGGCAGAAGGTATTATTTGTGTAGAGAAGATAGCCGGCCATCACCCTGAACCGTTAAACTATAACAATATACCGGGTTGTACCTATTGCTCGCCCGAGGTTGCTTCGGTAGGTTATACCGAAAAAGCTGCTCGCGAAGCAGGTTACGAAATTAAGGTTGGTAAATTCCCGTTCTCGGCATCGGGTAAAGCCAGTGCTGCCGGAGCTAAAGACGGTTTTGTGAAAGTTATATTTGACGCCAAATACGGCGAGTTTTTGGGCGCGCACATGATAGGCATGAACGTTACCGAAATGATTGCCGAAGTGGTGGTAGCCCGTAAGCTGGAAGCTACCGGTATGGAGATCATCAAATCGGTACACCCGCACCCAACCATGAGCGAAGCCATTATGGAAGCCGCCGCCGATGCGTACGGCGAGGTGATACATTTATAAGTCAAAATTCAAAAATAAAAATTCAAAAAGGCTGGTTACGTAAAACGTCAACCGGCCTTTTTATTTCAAGTGGTATTAGATTTTAACTTTTGACTTTTTAATTTTGACTTCTATGAAACTATACACTATCGATACCGGCTTTTTTAAACTCGATGGCGGTGCTATGTTTGGCGTAGTACCTAAAACACTATGGAACAAAACCAACCCTGCCGACGAAAACAACCTGTGCACCTGGGCCATGCGATGCTTGCTGGTTCATGACGAAGGCAGGCTGATACTGATAGATACAGGTATTGGCGATAAACAGGATGCCAAATTTATGGGCCATTATTACCTGCACGGCGATGATACTATTGATTCGTCGCTGGCTAAGTATGGTTTTACCCGCAATGATATTACCGATGTGTTTTTAACTCACCTGCATTTTGATCATTGCGGCGGCGCAATAGCCCGCGAAGGTGATAAACTGGTGCCCGCATTTAAAAATGCTACATACTGGAGCAACGAAAAACATTGGGACTGGGCCGTTCATCCTAACGATCGTGAAAAGGCGTCATTCCTGAAAGATAACATTTTGCCGATACAAGAGAGCGGCAAACTCAAATTTATAGATACCCAGGATGGCGTGCAATTCAACAATAACATTAAGATACGTTTTGCCTTTGGCCATACCGACTCGATGATGCTCCCGCAGATAAGTTACAATGGCAAAACGATATTGTATATGGCCGATCTGCTGCCATCCGTAGGGCATATTCCTCTGCCTTATGTAATGAGTTACGATATGTTCCCGTTAACTACGCTAACGGAAAAGAAGGCGTTTTTAACCGAAGCTACCGAAAAAGAGTACATCTTGTTTTTGGAACACGACCCGGTAAACGAATGCTGTACGCTACAGATGACCGAAAAAGGGATAAGGGTTAAGAATGTGTTCGGCTTGCATGAGATCTAACAGGGCTTTACCTTACTAACAAAACCGAGCCGGATTGCGTTCGGTATTTATTATCATCATCATAGTAAGTTAACATCCAGTAATATGTTCCAACCGGTGCGGGCGAGCCTTTGTTAGTTCCATCCCAGCCCGTAGTCATATCGGTAGATGAGAACAATAAAACGCCGTTACGATTAAAAATAGATAACTTGTATTCGATAGCCCTTCCGCTTTTTGTTGGCTTAAAAATATCGTTGATCCCATCATTATTGGGTGTAAATGTATTAGGGAAAACAACCGGCTCACATGCCTCAAATTTCAAGCTAATACTTAGCGTATCAACAAGGCATCCCTGATCATTAAATACCGAGAACAGGTACCTGCCTGCGGTCAAGTTGTTAAATACGTGGCCCGATGGATATGTGGCAGTTCCGAGTTTTATAGTGAACAAGCTATTACCTTGCTTTGCATACACGGCTATCTTTCCGTATAAATGGCATATCTGATTGGTATTGTTGTATGTGGTAACAGGTTTTTGTAAATAATAATCGGGTATGGTAACCGAAGTATCTTTGCTTATACCCTCGGAGCTTAAAATATTAATAGAATAACAATTGGGGTCGAACATTTAAATTGCACCTTTATTTTTTAGTGTTTGTTACGCCCGTATACGATATACAATTCACTTTGATACTACCCTTTCGCACATCGCTGCATTCTTTATTGATTGTTATAGAATTGATGTTAATAGCGCATTTTATCCGTTGGAGGTTAACGTACATCGTATCGATAAGACAGCCACTTTTGTTAACCAGGTTAAACCGGTAAACACCGGCACTTAACCCTGTAAACGTGTATGCAGCCGGGTAAGTGGTGTTACTATATTGAATGTCATACAAATTGTTATTTCCGGCGATGGTAAAATTGATTTGTCCTTTTTGGTCGCAATTCTCATCTGTTTTTAATGTAGTTATTACTGGCCTGTTTTGATAAAAATCGGGGATGGTTAGCGTTGTATCTTTACTCATGCCCTCGGCTGTTTTTATGTTCAATGCGTAGGTGCCTGGCGTAATGCTGTTAAATATTCCTGTAGTGTTCGAAATAGTATTGTTAAACAGGTAGGTATATGAAGTGCTTGTATGTTGTGTGGCATATATACGTACGTTACCTTTGTGCAAGTCGGTACATGTTTTTCTTATTATGATAGAGTCTATTCCGATAGGGCATTTTACCCGCTGTAAACTCACGTAAAAGGTATCAATAAGGCAGCCGCTTTTATTCAGTAAATTAAAATGGTACCCGCCTGCCAATAATCCGCTAAATACTTTGCTTACCGGATATATTGTGCTTGCATATTGAATGTTATACAAGCTATTTCCGGCGCTTGTTGAAAAGCTGATGCTCCCTTTCTGATCGCAGTTTTCATCAGTTTTTGAAATATTGATCAGCGGTTTGCTTTGATAAAAATCAGGCACAGTAACGGATGTATCTTTACTTACCCCATCGGTATTTTTTATATTGATAAGATATGTTCCGGGAGCAATATTTGTAAATGCGCCACTTGTATTTGATGTGCTGTTATTAAAAAGATAGGTATAAGATACCGTAGTATGCTGAGGATTATATACCTGTATATTGCCGTTGTGTAGGTTGCTGCACACTCTGGTAACCGTAATCGAATCAATCCCTATAGTACATTTTACCTTTTGTAAACTCACATAAAAAGTATCAATAAGGCATCCGTTTTTGTTCAGCAAATTAAAATGGTAATTACCTGTCGATAAATTGCTGAACACATTGCTTAATGGATATGTTGTACCGCCATACTGAATGTTATAAAGCGCGTTACCTGATCCTGTTGAAAAACTGATGCGCCCTTTCTGGTCACAGTTTTCATCCGTTTTTGAAATGTTAACGAATGGTTTGCTTAAATACTGATCGGGTACAATAATTGTTGTGTCTTTTATAATACCTTCGGATGTGGTGATTCGAAGGGGGTATGTGCCCGGATCAATATTGGTATATAGGCCGGTTGTATTTGTTACAGAGTTGTTAAATAGATATGTATTTGACGCGGTGGTGTGAGTTTTACTATATACGTGTATGTTGCTTGTATGCAGGTCTGCACAAACTTTACGCGCTGCTATTGAATCGATATTTATGTCACACGCTACTCTGCTTAAATTAACTATAAGAGTATCTACACTGCATCCCCAAG
>JACXTT010011961.1_pt1 | contig 11553 bp, 10 predicted proteins | sample 9270951 | NCBI WGS metagenome assembly JACXTT01 (sample SAMN15532306, study PRJNA645909) | rock metagenome | isolation source: weathered quartz diorite | place: Puerto Rico | collected 2017-06-21 | reverse complement strand
TGACCGGCCATCGTCTTGCCATTACTGTTTGTCCCGTGCTGTTTGGGGTTGTTGCAGATCATTTTGCTTTGAGTAGCACCTTTTACGGCGGGGGTATGCATTCTGCGCTAGCGACCGGCATATGTTACTTCCTTACTCACACGTCGCCTACGGAATCTCAACTTGTCAAAGAGGCGGTGAGAGAACCGGTAGTGACAGATTAATAACGGACGAAAGAGCCTTCTGAGTAACGATCCGGAAAAACTTTCCTAGATAGATACTCAATCTTGCCGTTTTTCCCTCCTTACAGTGCGTCTTTTCTTGGCGCCTATTGTGCTCATTGCACTGCTTGTCATCAACATGGAGGTGAATATGGCCAAGGTTCAATGGCTCCTCATAGGCATCGTTGGGCTGGCAATTGCTTTCGTCGCCAGAGAAACGCTCCTCTCGTTTATCAATCTTCCGTCTTTAGTCATTACTCTCGGCGGGACGCTCGCCGCCACCAGCTTCAGTTATTCTTGGGAAACCCTGAAGGGGCTTGGCTCCGTTGTTCGCACCGTTCTGACTAGCGAATTCATTACTCCAGAACAACATCTGGACCAGATCATCCAGCTGGCGCAACTCAATCATCTGGAAGGGCTTCGCGCACTCGAAAGTCGCGAGACTGATCTCTATGACCCCCTTTTACGGCGCGCAGTAGGCATGATCGTCGATATGCGACGCGAAGATGAGGTGCGTCAGGCTGTCGAACACGAGTTTTTCCTGTTCGCTCACCACTACGAATCAGCCCGGCAAGTACTGCTCACCATGGGAAAGCTGTTCCCTTCATTCGGTATGGTCGGCACCTTGATTGGCTTAGTGCTGTTGTTGCGCCAAGCCACGAATCCAGACCCGCAGGCGCTCATTCCCGCGCTTGCTGTCGCGGTACTCACCACATTGTACGGAGCTGTTTTTGCCAATGCCTTGGTGCTGCCTCTCGCCGCAAAATTGCAAGCTTTTATCCAAGACCGCGAGCTGACTTTGCGACTGACGGTAGAAGGGGCCGGGTTGATTGCTCGGGGACAGGCTCCTGCCGTTGTACAGAAGCGGCTCGCTTCCCTGTTAATGTATGGAGAACCGTCCACAAATAATCAGCAGACCGTTCCTGGTGAACCGCGAAAACTCGCGTGGTCGCACCGCTGAGGTTCCTTATGTTTTCGCACTCACCCTTTTCTCAACGCACGACTGAACAGCTGCACACTGCACCCTTGCGACGGTGGCGTGCGCCTGTCGAAGACGATGTTACTGTCTGGTCTATCACTTTCAGTGACTTGGTCCTTTTGCTGCTCTGCTTCTTCATCCTCTGGCATGTCGTAGAAAAGCGCGCTTGGCTCTCCACCTTACCTGTTAAATCAACCGAACCGGCTCTCATTGGTCAGCAGACCGCCCTTCCGGTTGCTCCACCGCGGGAATCGGCGTCAACTTCAGCAGAGCCTTGGGCTGCGGAGCATCAACAACCGCCGGACAATCTTGTTGAACAGCACTCTCGGATTGTACAGGCGGAACAACCGGCAGCCCAATCAACTGAGACCAAGCCAGACTGGAAAGCCTTGCAGACTCAGTTGAATAGTTACGTTCATGCACACGGATTTGATCGCACTGTTGGTGTGATTTCCACAGAACAAGGGTTAGTCATCTCTTTGAGTGATACGATCACTTTCCCTTCCGGTCAGGCAACCTTAAGCCCAGCAGTCGAGCCGTTGCTTGCTCAAGTAGCCGTTCTTGCCACAGAACAACCAGATTTAGATATTGAAATCACTGGCCATACGGATGATCGGCAGATTGCTACTACGAAATTTCCCTCGAACTGGGAATTATCTGCCGCACGTGCAAGTCGAGTCGCGCGTGTACTGTTGGAACGGAATCAGATTGACCCAACTCGCATCTCGACTCGGGGGTACGCTTCATATCGACCGATATACCAGAACGACACTGAAGAACATCGCGCCGCGAATCGACGGGTCGAAATTCGCTTCTTTCAGCCAGTTGAATCACCTTATTAAATAACAATATCAGTCACAAGGCTGGAGAAATTTGCCGAGAAAATAGAGCGACAAGAGCGTTACGGGTCTTGTCGTTGCGCTACGGCTATGCTTTTCTCGCAAAACGGGGCACTAAGGAATGTTCTCACTTACGACTTCTGCTTCATCACTCACGATAGTTTTCAGCGTCATCCTCCTTGTTGTTGGGATTGGTATTGTCTCGTACTTATGTTTCTTATTGCTTTCGGCAATCTCCGCTTCTTTCGGCGGCTTCTTCGAACAAGCCATATTTCGTCGTTCCACTGCGCGCTGCCAGCGGGGAGACGCCTTACTGGAAAAAGGCGACCTATCCGCGGCTACTCAGGCATTTGCCGACGCCTTTTTCTTTAAACCCATCCGTCACGAGGCTTCCCTCCTCTCTGACGTCGCCAATTATCACACTGGCTTGTTAAGCCGACTGCTCACAGTAGCGGACGAGCTTGGCCAGGGGCGTGCACGACTTACTTCGCTGGCGGATACGGACCGCCTCCTCGCTGAACGTCTAGAAATTCAGTTAGAATACTTCCGCGCCCTCAAACGAGGGGAGACGCAACATTTGCGTAGCTTCGACCACCGTCTCCGTGAGAACGAGACCCGAGTGCGTTCTTCCTTGAAGCGGCTGATCGAAGAAATCCGCTCGTCCGAAGAGCGGATGCTGTACCACTAGCATATGGCTGATGGCCCGCGCACTGCATGCGCTTTATGGCTCGCTCCCTCCGGTCGCTCTATGGCATATGGCTGATGGTCAGAACTATCAGCCATAGAACGAGCGCAGCGAGTGAGCTATCAGCCATAGAGCGAGTGAAACGAGCGAGCCATTTGCCATCTGCTATAGAGTGAGTGCAGCGAACGGGCTATTTGCCAAAGGGGGCGTCATGTTTAACGTGGAGGCGGTCCGAGCGGATTTTCCTGGAGTCACGCAGCAAGTCTATCTCAACACTGCCGGCGTCGGGTTACCACCTCGTTCGGCGTTAGAAGCCGTGCAACGCGTCGCCTCGTTATTGGGGCAAGGACCCGCGGAGATGGGTTATAAAACCTACTACCGCGCCATTGGCGCCGCCTCAGTCAAAGCCAAGGAGGAGGCCGCTCGACTTTTACATGTCACTCCTGTGGAAATTGCCTTTATCGACGATACGACAATGGGGCTGAACATCGCCCTGGCTGCCATTCCTTTCACTCCTGGCGATAATCTCATTCTTTGTGATCTGGAATATCCGCAAGTCGCCATCAGCGCCTCCTATCCGCAACTCCATAATCAACTCGAAATCCGCGTCGCCCGGCATCGCAATGGCGTGGTTACGGTTGATGATTACGCCAAGCTGATTGATCAGCACACGCGGGCTATCATGGTTAGCTCCGTCCAGTGGATCAACGGCTTACGCATGGACCTGGCTGGTTTCTCGCAACTAGCGAAGGACCATCACTGTTTCTTAGTTGTTGACGCGATTCAGCAACTTGGCGCGATTCCTGTGGACCTCTCCGTCCTCAACGTTGATTTCCTCGCGGCAGGCGCGCAGAAATGGCTGAACTCGCCGTTCGGAACCGGACTGCTTTACATTAGCAAAGACATGCACGACAAACTGCAACCGGGGCTGGCGCACGGGTTGTTCGCGTTCACGGAACCTGCTGAGGGCTGGGCGAAGTATCTCGGAAATCCTACCCTGACGCCCTTTGTTTCCCTTGCGCTGGCGTCAGACGCGCGTAGGTTTGAAATCCACGGCATGCCGAAGACCATCGGCGCTACAGGCCTGGCGGCTTCGTTGGCGTACGTTAATGCGCTTGATGCACAGGCAGTGACAGAACACATTATGAATCTCGGCGATTTTCTGATCGAGGAACTGCAGCGCCGGCGCATCAAAGTTTGGACGCCGGCGGATCATCAGCTGCGGTCCGGCATCGTCACTTGTGAACCCTATACTGATGCAGAGCGCGTGCATCGGCTCACACAAGAGTTGGAAAAAAAACGAATTTATCCCACAGTGCGCTATTGTTCAGGCGTCGGCGGGCTGCGAGTGTCGATTCACTACTACACCAATCGTAGCGATCTGGAAGCGTTGCTAGCCGCCATGGATGGGATCATGAAAGAATTGTAAAGACTCACAATGCGTGCTTCGACAAGCTCAGCACGAACGGTTTTTAGTTTCTCCCGCCGCCTTTCATCCGTTCACCCTGAGCGTAGCGCGAGCGAAGTCGAAGGGTGTTTTAATTTCGGAGTGATAAAATGCCTCCTCACTTGATCAGAGCCGTCTTTTTTGACGCCGCCGGCACCTTATTCACAGTCAACGGTTCAGTTGGCGATATTTACGCGCGCCTTGCTCGTGAACATGGGAAAGACGTTGCAGTTGCGGACTTAGAACAAGGCTTTCGTCGCTATTTTGCTGCTGCGCCGCCAATGGCGTTCCCAGACGCTTCGCCAACGCAAATTCCTGCGCTGGAAAAACAATGGTGGAAGACCCTGGTGCAAGACGTGTTCTCCTCTCTAGGGATCTTTCCTCGTTTCGAGGAGTATTTCACCGCGCTGTTCGAGTTTTTTGCTCGGGCAGAAGCATGGAAGCTGTATCCAGAAACGCTTGAGACGCTAGAGAGCCTGAAAAAGCGCGGACTCATACTGGGCGTGATTTCCAATTTCGACTCTCGCTTATTTGGTTTACTTGATGGACTCGGGATTGCGCACTTTTTTGACGCGGTAGTTATCTCAACCCAGGCCGGAGCAGCAAAACCGGAAGCGGCGATCTTCACAAACGCGCTCGCACGGACTGGTGTACAAGCCGTACACGCGCTCCACATCGGCGATAGTTATGACGCCGACATCATCGGGGCGCAGACGACTGGACTCACGCCGGTCTTGATCGATAGAAACGGGAAGCCCCTAAAAAACACCGATTACACGCATGCGAACAGTCTTGCCGATCTCTTAACGATTGTTGACTCTTTCTGACAATTCCTTCAGCAGCGCCTTCGCTTCTTTTAAGTCTACCGTGTCAAATCCTTCGGTGAACCAGCGATAGATCTCGGACAGCTGGTCGTGTGCGGCGTGTTGCTTGCCCTGACTCTGCCACAGGCGGGCGAGGCTTGTAGTTGCACGTAATTCCCACATCTTGGTTTGCTGGCGGCGAGCGATGTCGATGGCCTTATGAAAACATTCTTCCGCCTCGGATTGGGCGCCAGGTGTTGGGTGCTGGGGGTTAGAGATTTTTGCCTTTTGCCCTTTGCCCTTTGATTTTTGATTTTCTTGTTGCAGCGTCAGCTCGCCTTTCAGCCGATACAACTCAGCTTCATGAACACACGCCCCAGATTTATTGACGAGGGCCTGCACTTCATCCAGCACTTGTAGCCCTTCTTCGACCTGCCCTATTCTCACGCAAGTATCCGCCAGTAAGATCAGCATAAATGGCCGGGGGAGCTCTGCTCCGGCAGTCCGCTGGGCGGCCAATCCTTGGTGAGCCTGCGCAATGCCCTCCTCTCGGTGTCCTTGTTCTGCTAGCGCCACGCCTTGCAGAATGGCGCCCACTGCAGCGTAGGCGGGAAATCCTTGTGCTGTCGCCAGCGCCAGGAGCGCCTCTGCTTGCCGCCGCATCGTTTGTAGTTCCTGACGGTGTCCATAAAATACACAAGAATTATTGAGAGCCACGGCCAGACTAAAGGGATGATCCAGTTGTTGGGCCAAGCAAATCGCTTCCTGATCTTTCCGGAGCGCCTGGTCTGGATACCCAAGCCACTGCAAGATCCAGGACAAACAGGAACAACACAGCACGCCGGGGTCCGTTCCGTACAAAGAGGCGTGAGCGTCACAGTGCACAGGGTCATAATAGGCCAGCCCTTGGGCATAGTATGCTCGGGCCTCCGTTTGTGCTCCCAATTGCATCGAGGTGCCCCCAAGCGCCAAACGCGCTTCCAATAAGAAATCAGCGTCTTGAGTCCTGTGGGCCAAATCGAAGAGCTGTTGTCCGAATGTGTGCGCCGTCTGTAACTCCGCCTGCACGATATGATACGACCGTAGTCCGAACAACGCTGGGAAGAGCTGCTGCGATTCTCCCACCTGCCGACATAATGCTTGCGCCCGACGGTAAGAGTGTTCTACTTCCAAAGCTCCGTTGCCTTTGGTCGCAATAAAGGCCGGACCCAAGGCAAGTTGTAACCCGAGTTCTTGCTGAGCACGCTTTGAGGAGTCAGGCAGCATCTTGAGAGTCTCTAGCCCCCTGGTGAGAAGGGTAATAGCCTCTTGATGGGCGGAGCGGCGCAATGCATTCTCACCCGCTAGCCGCAGGTACTGTACTGCTTTCCTGAATTCCCGTCCTTGCTCGAAGTGCACCGCCAATTCAGCCGCAATCTCTCGCACTCGTTCTCCGTAGGCGCGCTCTTTTCGCCGTCCAATCTGAAGGTGAAAATGTTGAATGTGCGTCGGGCTCACCCGCTCATGCCAGAGCTGTTGATACAGCGCATGGAGAAAGCTGTAGCGCGCCGCGAGCGTGCCGTCAGGCCATTCTTCCACACCGAGCCGTTTCAGAAACTGCTGGCGCTCGGCAAGCTGTTCACATTGCTGTTCGATCGCCGCTGTGTCGGTCGCGAGCGCAGCAGCCACGGCGGCGGCGGAGAATTCTGCGCCAGCAACACTGGCCGCTTCCAGGGTGTGGCGCTCTTCAGGTGATAGGCGTCCGCTCTGGCGCGCAACGAGATGGCGTATGGTGTCGGGCACGGTGCTTTCAATAGCGACAGCGTTTTCCCGCAGTTCCCACCCCGCGGCGCTGTGCACGAACGTCTTACGTTCGATCAAATCATTCACTAAAGAGACAAGAAACAGTGGGTTGCCGCCGGTGCGATGATGAAGCATGCGGGTAAGGGTTTGTAGGGGCGCAGCATGCTGCGCCCCTACTGCAAACCGTTCTTCCAGATATTGCGTGATCGCTCCCTCGCTCAACAGTCCTAACGGGAGCTCCGCCCCCAGCCTATGCCCATATAATTCCTGTGTGATGTCCTTGAGGGGATGCCCGTCGCTGAGCATCTCCACCGGACGATACGTACCGATCACCAAGAGGCGAGCCGGCTCTTGGCGTCGAGCGAGGAACGCGAGCAAGTCCAACGTTGACACGTCGCTCCAGTGCAGATCTTCGAGCACCAGAATTACGGGCTGGACAGCGGCTAGCTGTTCCAATACTTCCGTTATTTCGCGCAGCATGCGCCCACGTGAAGCGCCTTGTACTTGGCGTTGCAACGCTTCGTATTCGACAGTCTCCAGCAGTGGCGGCATCTGGACTAACCACATCGGGGCATGACGACGCAGAATCTCAATCAGCTTGCCCCCGTGAGGTCCACGGCCCAGCCGTCCCAGGGCGTCGAGCATGGGTAGGAAGGCTTCGCCGGCTCCATGTTGTTCAATGCACTGCCCCTGGGTAATCCATGGGTCTTGCATACGGACAACCCCCTGTGGTTGCCCGGCAGTTGGGCGGTCACGGGGGACCGCCCCTACCTCGGCCAGAAATGATGCTACAAGAGAGGTCTTGCCAATCCCAGGCTCGCCCGTGACGAAAATGATCTGCCGCTCGCCGTTTAATGCTTTCTCTAACCATCTGTGGAGTTGGACCAATTCTGTCTCCCGACCGACCAGGGGAATGTCTAGGGTCTGGTGTCTAGGGTCTAGCGTCTGAACAGACAAGACTTCTTCGTGTTCCTCTGACTCTAGACTCTGGACCCTAGACTCTAGACTGGGGTTGGGAGGCGTGGTGATGGAGGCGATGAAGCGATATCCCCGCCCATGCACGGTTTCGATAAACTGGGGCCTCCTGGCGTCGTCATCCAACGCTTTGCGCAATTCGCGGATACAAAGAGTCGGCATGGTGTCCACCACAGCCGTTCCCGCCCACAGTGTGTCCAAGAGCTGGTCTTTGGTTACTAATTGCCCGGCGTGTTCAACCAGGTAGCGCAACACCGCAAAGGTTTTACGCCGCAGGGGAATCGTCTCATCCTCTCGCCAGAGCTGCTCATTGCTGACATCCAGCTGAAAGGGCGGAAAGAAGAGAGATGACGCGTTGCTCACAGCCTTTTCTTAGCAAAGCGCTGGGAAAAATTAAAGGAAAATTATACGAAAATTATAGGACTCGTGCTTCTCTTCCAGTTACGCTGTCCTGGTAATGGCCGCCTGATTATGAGAGCCAGATATGAGATTTTGTAAAGGAGAAATCATTATGGTCAATATCAATGAAATTGCCTCCTTCCCCAATGTGGGCGTACAACTGATTAAAGAAGATGAACATATCGCTGTCTGGCGAGAAGTATTTGAACCCGACAAACCGACTCCGCCGCATCGCCACATGCGCGACTACATTGCCATTTTTCCTAACGGCGGCGAGTTGACTATTGTCCCACTGGCAGGCGGGGCTGAGGAAAATACCACCCTTGCTGGTGGCTTCGAGGAGAGGCCAACGGAAAAGGGAGGAGCACGCTGGCTCTTAAGCGAAGGGACCATGATCCACGGGAAAGTGCCGGCAGACGGGACCGGCCACTTCGCCGTGAATGAAGGGCAACGCGATACCCTAATGATTCTGATCGAAATCAAGGGAACCGGAACAGAGAAGAAGGCGAAGTAAACGCCGTCCAAAGGAGGCGCGCATGGCAACGGCAACATATAGCTTCACTCGCGGTGTGGACTATCCCTCAATTGTGGCGACTTCAGAGAAAGTCGCATGGACGGTTGAAGAGATTTTCCGCGATCGTAGCTTTGACGCTACGAAAAATATCATCCCTGATTCGTGGGTGCGCACTCAGCACCTGACGTTCCTGAACGAAGAGGAGCAGCGGGCGCTCAATCATCTACGCGCCTTCAGCTACGTTCATCTGTTTGGCGACTACGAAGAATTCATCCCGATACATCTCACCGAACTTGCGCAACAGGATTGGCACGGCGAGCGTGCGCACCTGCGTGCGCTGCTCCGTTTTGGCGAGGAAGAGACGAAACATCAGCAACTCTTTCGACGGGCGGAAGCCGTTTTGGAAGCGTCGTATGGCTATGCCTGTGGACGATATTTTGACAAAGACCGGCTCGCTGCCTTTACTCAAGCCACCCTGGCGTATCCCCCGCTAGCGCGCGCCCTTATCCTCTTAGCACTAGAATGGGGCAGCCAGCGTCATTACGTCGACTCGGTGCGATCTCGCACCGGGGATAGCAACGATCCGCTCTATGTGGATCTCCTGAAATATCACTGGATCGAGGAGAACCAACACACCAAGACCGGCGTGCTGGAGATCGCGCAGTTGGCCTGCAAGCAGAGCCCCGAGATGCTCAGCGCGGCCTTCGACGATATTCAAGGCATTGGCGGCTTGGTGGATGAAACGTTCGTGGGCCAGGTAGAGCAAGAGCTGAAGACTTTTCAAAGTGTGACAGGCCGCATCTTGACGGAGTCAGAATCGACAGCTCTGCGCGAGGCGCTATGTCGGTCGATGCGCGCTATTTGGGCAGAGGTATCTCTCACCCATCCCAACTTCAAACAGGTCGCTGTGGAACTCTCCAGGGAAGGAGCTGCAAAGCTGGGCATTGGGTAGCTGTTTGCAGGGCCCGTGAATCGCAACAGGACCCAAAAGGAGACCAGCGTGGCGGAAGAGCGCTGTCTCTGGAGTGGAAGATGACTACTTGACGACTACATATTCACGCTGTGAAACATGAGAGTCATGAAACTGCCTTACGGTGAACGCGCGAACCTCGGAACGAAATTAGAAGACTATTCCCTTAATCCTTTGCATCGTGACAGCAGAAACAAAGCACGAGTCTTTGATGCGGTGCTTGGCCTCACCCTTGCCAATAATGCCGAGGTCTTACGCGATGCTCTCCTCAACGCAGCTACTTATTCTGATTCCGCTGAACCGAGAGGTGATAATGGCTTTGGCGACGTTTACATCTATCAAAGCGGGAAGGGATTGCCCACCTATGACAGTTCCTTCAGCAGCGCTTTTGCTTGTTTCAAGTCTACGGTATCAAATCCTTACGGCAGCAGCCGGAAAGACCACGGCTCAGGGAGAGAATTGTTGTAACTGTCAAACGATCTGTTAAGGCGCCGTGTTGCGCCGTGGCTCAAGCATCAAGAAGGCTCTGGAAAATCCTCAAGCGGAGCACGCCCGCAGAAAAGATGATCGACTTATGATAAAAATCGTCGCCGAGGAGAATGAACCAAATGAGCAGCCTCAATATTGACAAAGTCTTCGCTGGTTCAATCCCGGAACTGTACGACACGCATCTAGTTCCATTGATCTTCGAACCATACGCCGCCGACTTAGCGGCCCGACTCGCATTGCGACCTTTGGCGCGGGTGCTGGAAATCGCCGCCGGCACGGGTGTCGTCACCCGCGCCCTGGCGACCACGCTGCCGGAGAGCGTCTCCATCGTCGCCACGGACTTGAATCAGCCAATGATCAACTATGCCGCCGCGCGTGGGACCAAGCGCCCGGTCGAGTGGCGGCAGGCGGACGCCATGCAGCTGCCTTTCTCAAACGGGGCGTTTGACGCCGTCGTATGCCAATTCGGCGTCATGTTCTTCCCCGAGAAATCGCAGGCGTATGCGGAAGCGCGTCGAGTGCTCAGGGCGGGAGGTGTCTTCATTTTCAACGTGTGGGATCGGATCGAAGAAAACGAATTCGCCGACGTCGTGACAACAGCGCTCGTAACCCTTTTTCCCGACGATCCCCCGCGCTTCTTGGCGCGTACGCCCTACGGCTATTACGATCAAGAAACCATCAAGCGAGATCTCGCGCATGGTGGATTCACAGCTTCGCCCGAGATCTCCACGCTAACGGCCCCCAGTCGAGCCACATCTCCCCAGATCCCAGCTATCGCGTTTTGCCAGGGGACGCCACTGCGCAACGAGATTGAGGCCCGGGCTGCTTCACGACTTAACGAAGCAACTACCATTGCGGCGGAGGCGATCGCCCAACGATTCGGGCGCGGTACGGTAGACGGCAAAATCCAGGCGCACGTGATCAGTATCGAGGCTTGATGGTCACAAGTTGACATGCAAAGAAAGAGCTACTGGCCGTCGATGCTGGCGCAGATGGGTCTATCTTCTTGTTCCCAGGCTTTGCCTGGGAACACAAGGTGCACGGCAGCAGGCAGAGCCTACCTGGAAGGGCGTACCCAGGCAGAGCCCGGGCACGAGGGCATGTACTTGCGCTAATCTCATGAGAACAGGTTGAATTCTACACTACTTCCTTCTCGCGAAACGCCGCAATGTCTTCCCAAGAAAAACCAGCCTCCAACAAAATCTCTTCACTATGTTGACCAAGCTCAGGCGGTGGGGTCGTCATGCTGAGCGGGGTGTCGCTCAGGGTGATAGGGTTGCCGACCACACGCACTTTCCCAATCTGCGGATGATCCATCTCAGTGATATACCCGTTCGCTAGCGCTTGCTCACTGTTGAGAATGTCTTGATACTCTTGGACCGGCGTTGCGAGAATATCAACGCTGTTGAGTAAGCTCATCCACTCCTCTGTGGTCTTGGTGGGAAACGCTTCATCAAGCACATGTTCGATT
>JACXTT010011960.1_pt1 | contig 11554 bp, 8 predicted proteins | sample 9270951 | NCBI WGS metagenome assembly JACXTT01 (sample SAMN15532306, study PRJNA645909) | rock metagenome | isolation source: weathered quartz diorite | place: Puerto Rico | collected 2017-06-21 | reverse complement strand
GTAGGCGTTCTCGACCATCGAACGCGCTCAGGTCCAGTGCCCGGCGCGGAGCGCGGCGGCGTCGATGACCTTCACCTTCGGCCCGAGCGCCTCACGGAAGCTGTCCTCGTCCTCGTCATCCATGATCGCGTCGCCGAAGCCCTGCGCGATCTCCATCCCCGTCGACAAGATGCGGAGGAACTGCGCGAAGCTGGAGGCCGCGAGCGTGGGCACCCAGCGTTCCTGTCCCGCCATCGCCGTGTACACCGGGCAATCGCCCTCGGGATCGGGCTTCGACACGTCGAGGAAGTACGGATCGCCGAGCAGCGAGCTCTCCGCGACGACGACCCACGACGCCTTCCAGTCGGCGGGCGCGCTTCCTTCGGCCGGCGCCGTCACGGCCGTCTGAGCTTTCACGAGCTCCTCGGCCGGGATGAGGCGCACGCGCTCCACGGGCGTCACCGTCTCCACCTTCACGGGATTCGCCGCGAGCAGGTAGTTCCGAAACCGCGATGGAATGCGGAGTTGCTTCTTCAGGTCCTCGACCAAGGCCTTGTCGGCCTTCGCGAAGGAGCAATCGATCTTCCGACGCTGGAAGACTGCCTTCAGGCCCTCGACCGCATCTGCAAGATCACTGTCCACGAAAGCCTCTCGAAACCTCTAGAAAACAACCCTCGCGAACCTCCCCCGACCGTCCGCGAAAGGGGCCCTACGCTAGCACTGTCTCCTCCGTCCTAGGGACGAGAAATCTTCACGATCGGGCGGGTCGACGATCTTCGGCATTTCACGCGCGTCAGGAGGGTCGCAGCCGTCGCAGGCGCCGTCCCGCCGAGGCTCCGCAGCGCCTCGATCATCGGGGCGAGCACCCGTTCGAGCTCGCGGGCCGCCTCGATCGGGGGGATCCCCGCCTCGGGCGCCAGGAGCCGCGACCGAACGATCACCTGCGAGACGTCGTTGTCCGGGAAGGTCAGGCCGATCTCCGCACGCACCTCGCTCGACGACGATGCGAGGACCCCAGGGCTCCGCGTGAGCGCGTCGCAGAGCGGCTTCGCCGCAGGGCCCCCATCCGCCCCGAGAACCTCGGCCGCCCAGCGCGTGACATCGACCAGCCGCCCGCGCTCGAATGGGATCGCCTCCTTCGTCGGCACACGCGTGGGCCGCGCGATGCAGCCGAGCCGACGCAGCCCAACGCCTTCGGACGAGATGCTCGCGACGAGCTCCCCGCCCTCGCAGGCGAGCTCCTCTTCTTCACCCGCGACGAGCCCGATCTCCGAGGCGAGCCCGCGCACGTCACGTCGCGCGAGACACTCGCCTGTCGTGAGCTCGCGCGCACGGCCGCGCCCGCAAGGCTCGCGCTCCACACAACCTTCGTCCTTCTGGCCTGGACGAAGGAGACCACCGCAATGCGCCTCCGCCACGGCCAATGCCACGCAACCCCCGAGGAGCGGTGTGCATGCGCCCGCCTCGGGCACGGCCGGCTTCGACGAGCGACACGCGGTCGCGCTCGCGATCCACGGGAGGATCGCGAGCGCGACCGCATGGCCACGGCCCTTCCACGCACACTGCACGCGTGCACCTTAAGGCGAAAATCCACGGCTGAGCGTGCGTTTTCGAAAGCCCGCGCTAAAGAGTCCGGCCCCGCATGATTGCGCGTCACGTGCACGGATCGGCCGACTTCCAAGCCGCCTTGGCGGCGCTCGGCAATCGTGGCGAGGCGGATTTCTCGAAGGCGGAGCCGATCGTCCGCGCCATCGTCGACGACGTGAAGAAAGACGGCGACGCCGCCGTCCTGCGCCACGTCGAGCGCCTCGAGAAGCGCATCCCGCGCGCGCTCTTCGTGCGCGACTACGGCGGCGCCGCCGCGCTCGAGCGCCTGCCGCGCGCCGCCCGCGAAGCCCTCGAATACGCGGCTTCGCGCATCGCGCGCTTCCACGAGCGAGAGCGCTCGAGCATGTTTCCCCAGTCGTCCGCCGAAGGCGGCGGCGACTGTCGGTCCTCGCGGAGCGACCAGGGTGACCTCGGTTTTCGCTACGAAGAAGACGGCGTCGTGCTCGGCCTTCGCGCGCGTCCGCTCGCGCGCGTGGGCGTGTACGCACCCGGCGGCAAGGCGCGTTATCCGTCGAGCGTTCTCATGAGCGCGATCCCTGCGCGCGTCGCGGGCGTCGACGAGATCGTGCTCGCCACCCCGCTCGCGGGCGATGCGTCGCACGCCGAAGACGCCGTGCTCGCAGCCGCGCATCTCTCCGGCGTCACCGCGATCCTCGACGCCGGCGGCGCGCAAGCGATCGGCGCGCTCGCGTTCGGCACGTCGAGCGTGCCGCGCGTCGACAAGATCGTCGGACCGGGCAATGCGTACGTCGCATGCGCGAAGCGCTTGGTTTACGGGGCCGTCGCGATCGACTCCATCGCGGGCCCGAGCGAGATCCTCGTCGTCGCCGATGGCTCTGCGGAGCCCGCGATCGTCGCCGCCGATCTGCTCTCGCAGGCGGAGCACGACGAAGACGCATATCCGCTCCTCGCGTGTCTCTCCGATGCGTTCGCGTCGAAGGTCGACGCGGAGCTCTCTCGTCAGCTCGAAGATCTTCCGCGCGCCGCGATCGCGCGCGCTTCGCTCGAGCGGCATGGCCACGCGTTCGTCGTTGCGGACCGCGCCGCGCTCGCGCGCGTGGCCGATGCGATCGCGCCCGAGCACCTTGCGCTGCACGTCGAAGCGCCCGACGCCATGGCGTCCGAGATACGGAACGCCGGAGCAGTGTTCCTGGGGGCCTTGACGCCGGAAGCAGCAGGCGACTATGTCGCCGGACCTTCTCACGTCCTGCCAACGGGAGGGGTGGTTCGTTTCGGTTCTCCGCTGGGTGTCCACGACTTCGTCGCGCGCACCTCGCTCATTCGCTACTCGGCGGATGCGCTGCGGAGGGACGAGCGGGCCATCGGCACCCTCGCCCGCCTCGAAGGTCTCGAGGCCCATGCGAGGGCCGTCGCCATCCGTACCGGGTCCGTCCCGCGTGCGGGGGCTGACGGGGAGCGGCCGCAAGGCGAGTCACGGTCCTAACACTGCCGGGCTCCAAGTTCTTCAAGGTATCGGAATTTCAAGAGTTCGAGTTCAGGACCAGCAGTTGCATATGGCCCCGCGGCGCATCAGGAGTCGTGTGGCCAGAAAGTCGGATTAGGAGGTCGGGATGCAAGCGAAGTGGTTGGGTAGGATCGGCTTGTCGGCGCTCGTACTGGGCGTCGTGGGCAGCTCCTCAGGAGTGGTCGGTTGCGCTGCCGAGCGTGATCCGATCAACCGCGTTCAGCTGAACGCGATCCCGAAGAGCTTCCTCGTCGGCGCAAATTACAGTGACCCCGCGGACGACCCCGAGTTCTACGCGCGGTCGATGGTCGTGAACGTGCCGTATGGCGAGTCGGGCTCCGACTTCCTCATGTTCACGAACACCATCAACTCGATGTCGAAGATCAAGTGGCAGATCCAGCAGGACAAGCTGATCGGCCGCGTGAGCTTCGAGCGCGTTCCGGGCACCGACGGTCAGGGCGTCGCCCAGAAGGCGGACCCGCAGCGCGATCCGTCGAAGCCGCTCGCGCAGAACGACGGCATCGTCGTCTACGAGTTCCCGATCGAGAAGCAGTTCGACATCCGCCACGACTACAACTCGACGACCGGCGAAGAGTCGAACGTCATCGTCGAGAACGAGTCGGACCGTCCGTGGGTCGAGCGCGACTACATCCGCGTCGACTTCTCGCAGAACCACGTCACGACGGCCTACGACTTCGACACGCTGTCGCTCCTCGGCGTCTACAACGGCATCGAGTACTCGTCGATCAACTACGACGTGATGAACCCGAACGACAAGGACGCCCCCGTCTTTGATCTCGACAAGGGTTACTTCGACGTCACCAACAAGCTCTTCGCCAACCCGAAGATGCTCGACCTCGGCGGCGGCTTCGTCCTCCCCGGCTGCATGCTCCCGAACATCATCGGCGGCGGCACCGAGCCGGTCGGCAACTGCAACCCGAACGAGATCACGATCCGTCACTCGTTCCGTCGCGTGGTCGACAACGACTACGAGCCGGCCAACTGGGACGGCTTCCGCTTCGAGGCCTACGGCTCCTTCTTCATGGAGCGCCAGGGCTACGAGCGCGACTACGGTCTTCGCGACTCGAAGTGGCAGCGCAACATCTCCCGCTACAACATCTGGGAGCGCAGCCACTACTACGCGAACCCCGAGGCGATGACGGGCGCGGTGGCCTGCAAGGTCGACGCGGACTGCACGCCGGGCACCGAGCCGGGCCAGGTCCCGACGAGCGTCGCGCCGGTCAACGGCATGTCGCACTGCGACACCTACAAGAACAAGTGCACGCTGCCGTTCTCGGCCCGCAAGGCCAAGCCGGTCATCTGGCACTACTCCGACGGCAGCCCGCCGGAGTACTACGAGGCGACGCGTGAGGCGGCCGAGGAGTGGGACACCGCGATGCGCGGCGCCGTGCTCGCGGCGAAGTACGCCGAGTGCAAGCGCTACGGCGTCCAGGCCGACTGCGGCAACCCGCTGAAGGGCAACTACGCCGAGGAAGAGGACTCGCTCTACCTCACGAAGGAGATCAACGCGTGCCGTCGCGGTGAGATCCAGGGCAAGACCGCGAACGACTGCGACGGGTACGCCGAAGAAGTCGGCACCGCGCGCGGCTACTCCGCGGCGACGATCGAGCTCGCAAAGATGAAGCCGATGGTCATCCTCTGCCACGGTCCCGTGTCCGACAAGGACCCGGCCGAGTGCGGAGCGGTGGGCACGGTCGCGCGTCTCGGCGATCTCCGTCACCACCTCATCACGAACGTCCCGAAGGTCGAGACCAACTCGCCCTGGGGCATCATGAGCGACTCGAACGACCCGGTCACGGGCGAGCACGTCGCGGCGAGCATCAACGTCTGGACGCACGTGAACGACCTGTTCTCGCGCGGCCTCACGGACACGCTCCGCTACATCGGCGGTGAGCTCAAGACCGAGGACATCACCGAGGGCAAGTACATCGACGCCTACTCGGAGGCCATGCGCGCCAAGAGCGGCGGCGCATTCGCCCCGATCATGGACCAGGACGAGATCGACAAGCGCATCGCGGCTGTCGGCGGCACCACCGTCGAGAAGCTCCGCGCTGCCGAGGCGGTCCGCCACCAGACGGGCGCGAAGCAGCAGGCGAAGACGGGCGGCCAGCCCGCGATGCGCCAGGCGCTCATGAACAACCTCAAGAAGGTCGCGCAGACCAAGGCCGCGTTCGACGCGCCGTCGGTCAACGCGCCCATCTACGAGGCACGCATGAACGCCCTCCGCGGCACGGACGCGGAAGCCGCGCTCGTGACGCCGGCGATGCAGGAGCTCGCGTCCTCGGGCTACGGCTCGACGGTCGCGCTCGCTCCGGCGACGAAGGTGAAGGCGACCTCGGTCCTCCAGGGCCTCTCGCCGCAGCTCCGCCGTCACTTCGAGCAGACGCGCGAGATGTCGCTCGTCGCTCGCGGCGCGTGCATCATGCCGTTCGAGGCGACTGCCCCGATCGGCTACATCGGCCTCGGCGATCTCCTCCAGGAGAAGTTCGGCAAGTTCAACCCCCAGGACCCGCCGAACGTCCAGCAGGAGCGCGCGGATCACATCAAGGACTACCTCCGCCGCCGCGCGCAGTACGCCGTCATCGCGCACGAGATGGGTCACTCGTTCGGTCTGCGACACAACTTCGTGTCGTCGTCCGACGCGTGGAACTTCCGCCCGCAGTACTGGCAGCTCCGCACGAACGACAAGAAGCTCTCCGGCACGCCGTGCAAGACGGACGGCACGTCGGACGGCAAGACCTGCGTTGGCCCGCGCTGGCTCGACCCGATGACGGCGAACGAGCAGAAGAACATGATCCACATGTTCGCTCAGTCGTCGACGATGGAATACCCGGGTGAGCCGTCGCAGGACCTCGTCGGTCTCGGCGTGTACGACTTCGCAGCGGCCCGTATGTTCTACGGCGACGTCGCGACGGTCTACAACGAGGCGCGCTTCAAGAACACCGACACGGCGGGTGCGACCGCGATCCAGCACCAGGACGAGTTCGGCGGCCTCCTCGGCCTCCGGTTCGGCCCGAGCTTCTCGGACACGTTCCACTACTCGCAGCTCGACGGCAACGTCAGCCTCATCAAGGACTGCAAGCCGGTCAACATCGACGCTTTCCGCCCCGGTAACTGGGACGAGGCGAAGAACGGCAAGTGGAGCCCCGTCATCGACGGTCACATCGTGACCAACGAGGAAGGGAAGTACACGAAGTGCAAGCAGCCCGAAGTCGACTTCGTGCAGTGGAACACCCTCAAGGACTCGGACGACAAGACCCACGCGTTCGACGCGCAGGGCCGCGCCCGCGTCCCGCACGGGTTCGCCTCTGACGAGTGGGCCGACCTCGGCAACGTCGCGGTCTTCCGCCACGACAACGGTGCAGACCTCTACGAGACGATGCACTTCTGGGTCGCGCAGCAGGAGATGACCCACATCTTCACGAACTACCGCCGCGGTCGTCGTGACTTCAGCATCCTCGGCGCGTTCAACCGCACGCTCAGCCGCTACCACGAGAAGATGCGCGACTCGGCCAAGGCCATCGCGCTCTACGTGACGCTCGCGCGTGACACCGTCTCTCTCTACAACTCGAACGGCAGCGACCCGCAGGCGTTCGTCGCGGACGTCCTCAAGCAGGTCGCCGCGGACAACACCGTCGCGAGCACCATCGCGTTCGACCACTTCGCGCACGTGTTCGCACGGCCGGAGCCGGGCGAGCACGGCAACATCGGTGTCGGCGACAACGTCCTCCGCTCCTTCGAGGGCACGGGCTTCGCCCAGACCGGTCGCGCGGTCCTCTCCGTCGCGAACGGCGTGCAGGGTGGCTTCGGCGCCATCACGCTCGGCGGCCGCCCGATCGAGAACGCGCTCTCGCGCAACGCGGGTCGTGACTACGACCGCAACTACACCCTGAACGTCGGCGACTACTACGAGAAGGCATACACCGCGATGCTCTTCACGGAGAGCGCGGACAACTTCATCAGCGCGAGCCGCGACGACTTCGTCGATCCGCGCTTCCGTGCGGTCTCGCTGGCAGACGTCTTCCCCGACGGCTACCGCCGCTGGATCGCGAACAACCTCACGAACGACGAGACCATCAAGGGTGTCTACGTTCGTGGCACCGGCGGTGGCCCGGGCCCGTCCCCGGCGGACCTCGACACCAACGGCTATGCCCTCCTCGGCCAGACCTCGTGGTGGCCGACGGCCGGCGCAGAGACCTGCTTCCCGCAGGGCGAGCGCCTGACCTGCCGCGATCCGTTCTCCACCGCAGCGGTGGGTGGCGGCAGCGTCGGTCCCGTCATCGACCCGCAGATCGGCTGGGAGCAGCAGAAGTTCGCGATGCTGTTCTCCTTCATCTTCCTCCCGGAGAACCAGCGCACGCAGTGGACCGACCAGATGCAGATCTACGAGACGATCGGCCTGCCCGCTGACATGAGCGGCTGGGAGAACCGTATCGAGTTCCGCGATCCGGACGGCCTCAGCTACTTCGCGAAGTCGTACGGCACGGAGACGCTCTTCGGGAAGACCGTCCAGAAGGGCATCGGCGCCCGCGTGGTCGAGTACGCGAACGACCTTCTCCAGAAGGCCGTCGTGACCGAGCCGATCGTCAACAAGGCCGGCGTCACCATCGGTTACTCGGCGAAGCTCGATGCCAACGGCAAGGTCCAGTACCGCACCGTCGACAAGAGCGGCAACCTGGTGCCGGCGGCGTCCTGCGAGACGAGCAAGGAGTGCACGAAGCTGAAGAACTTCGTGTCGGTTCCGAAGCTCATGGCCCGCGTGGGCTTCCTCCTCGGCGACGTCCGCTTCGGGGGCCTGAAGGGCGTCTACTAAGACGTCCTGACCGTCCGCGAGGACGGTGACCTCTCGAACGCCTCGGCTCTCACGAGCCGGGGCGTTCGTGTTTTGTGCGGCTCGGCCGTGTGCAACTGCACTGGTGGACGTCGCTGGCTTCGCCCGCAACGCGGCAGCGCACGCTTGCGTTGGCCCAAGTCCATCGGCCTCCAGTTCCGATCGGCGTCAGCTCTTCTTCTTCGCCATACCGCGGAGCACACGCCTCAGGATCGGGGGCGCAATGCGGACCCCCAGCGACGCCGCGCGGACGAAGTTGCTCGTCTCGACCACCGGGGTTCCGCGCTTCACCGCGCGCAGGGTGAGCCTCGCGATGACGTCGGGAGATTGGGCGTTCGGATCCGGCGCGTCGTAGCCCGTCTCCCCCGACGCGATGACCGCGTTCGTGCGGAAAGGCGTATCGACAGGGCCCGGGCGGATCACCACGACCCCGATGCCGAGCTCCGCGAGCTCGGACCGCATCGACATCGCGATCGCCTCGAGCGCGAACTTCGAGGCGGCGTAGGCGGCGTACTTCGGCGCAGCAACGACGCCCGCGATGGACGACATCATCACGATGGTGCCCTTCGTCTTCTCGAGCTGCGGAGCTGCGAGCTGCACGAGATGAAGTGGCGCGACGACATTGAGCTCGAAGAGCCGACGCATCTCGTCGAGATCGACCTTCAACGCGGGCGCGTGGAAGCCGCGGCCCGCGTTGTTCACGAGCACCGATACCCCGCCGTGCTCGCCGGCCTGCGCCACGAGCTCGGCGCGGTGCGCGTCGTTGGTCACGTCGCCGTCGACGATCACCGCCCGCGCGCGTCCCTCCCCTGCCGCCTCGACTTCCTTGGCAACGTCTTCCAGGGCCTTCCGGCCGCGCGCCGAAAGGACGAGCGTCGTGTCGCCGGCCTCTTTCGCGTCGCGAGCCCACGCGAGGGCGAGCGCCCGCCCGATCCCCATCGACGCACCGGTGATGACGATCGTCTGCGGCACGTCAGCAGCCCGGATAGCTCGTCTTCGCAGCCTCGCGAAGCAGCGCCTTCAGGGCAGCCGCATCGAGGTCGTCGAGCCTCTTGAAGCGAACACAGCTCTTGCCGATCTTCGCCTTCGGGAGTCGGTCCTTGTAGCGCTCGGGCACCCACCCTTCGTCGTTGGCGGCCATCGCGTAGAGCGAGATGTAGCTCGCGTTGCTCGCGACGCAGATCTTCGCCGTGTCGCCTTCGCGACCGCTCGCATAGCGGTAATGGAGAGGCCCGTAGCCGAGCATCCCATTGACGATGAAAGGCTCGAGCTTCGGCACCGTCTTCGTGATGAGCGCATGCAGCTTCGCGACGTCCGAGCGCCGCGGCTCGGCGAGACTCTCGATGTACTGCTTCGGCGTCGAGACCTTCTTCTGCTGGCCCTTCATGGGAGCAGGCTAGATCATCACTCCGGCCGGAGATACGCGCCCTTGATCAGCTTCAAGACGATCTGGACGGTGTCGAGATCGGTCGAGAGGCTCTTGTTGAGCACCGTCTCGAGGTGACCGTAGTTGTGCGCGAGCTGGAGGATGTCGAGCTCCTCGGGCTTCAGATCGCGGAGCGGCGGGATGACCGGCTGCGACATCACGAGGCGCGTGTTGAGGTCCGGCAGCTCGTTCCTGATCTCGTTGAACTCGTCGAGCTGGCGGAGACCCTCCATGAGGACCTCCTGTACGCTCAGGTTCATCTCGTTCGGGAACTCGCGCTCGTCCGGCGGGTCGAGATCGAACAGACCCTTCTGCCACGTGAGCATCCGGAAGATGCTCTTCATGGGCGGCACGTCGTCGAGGTCGTTGATCGACGCGTAGTAGATCACGCCCTTGCGCATGTAGATCTTGCCGACGTCGTCGCTCTCCGTGCGGATGACGAGGACGCCGCTCTTCTTCGAGGTCGCGAAGAGCTGGAGCAGGTCGGGGAGCGGGACCTCTTCGATCGAGCCGCTCATCGTGCGCGCCTGCGTGGTGCGGCGGGCAGCGGCGACGTTCTCGAGATCGCGCTTCGCGTCGGTGCTGTCGGCGCGGGCGCCCTCGCCGGCGATCACCTTGAGGATGCTCGTGCCGATGAGGACGCGGTCGCCTTCCTTGAGGCGCGCGCGCTTGATCTTCTCGCCGTTCACGAACGTGCCGTTCGTGGAGCCGAGGTCTTCGATCCAGATCTGATCCTGCTGCATGGTGATGCGCGCGTGCTTGCGGCTCACCATGTCCTCGACGAGGACCATGTCGAGATCGCTCGACCGGCCGACGATGATCGGCTTGTCGTTCACGATCGGAAACTCGCCACCCTGGTACTTGCCGCTGATGAAGCGCAAGACGTACGAGCGCCCGCCACCGGGACGCATCGACGGCGGCATTGCGGGTGATGCCTTCTGCGCGGGGTCGTTCATCAGAGTGCGCACCTCAGCGAGGTGGGGATTTGCTGGAACTTTCCGACAATTCCCGAAGAAAGACTATCGAGCCCACCCAAAGATGGTCAAGTCGCGGTATGGGAACGTTCCCGGCACATGGTGGACAGCGAGAAGACTCCGGAAAACAGGCCTGTAGCACCAGGTGGGGACCCCTACGGGACCCATCGGGCGGTCGATCCCCGCGGGGCCCTGCCGCAGCCCGCCTGGCGGGTAGACAACGATTTCTCGAAGATCTACGCAGGCGAGCTCCTCCTTGCGGTCGACACGCTCAACGTGGACGCGGCCAGCTTCCGCCAGATGGAAGAGGAGGGGGCGAAAACCGGCGAGCCCGCCGAGGTCGCGGTGCCGAAGCGGGTGGTCGACACGGTTGCCAAGCGCGGCAAGCAGCACAACCCCGTGACCGGCTCCGGCGGCATGCTGCTCGGTCGTGTGCTCCAGGTGAGCGCCGACCATCCCGACGCTGCGCGCCTCCGCCCCGGCGATCGCGTCGCGACGCTCGTGTCGCTCTCGCTCACGCCGCTCGCGCTCGCGACCACGAGCGCCGTGCGAACCGCGAGCGCGCAGATCGACGTCGTCGGCGAAGCCGTGCTCTTCGCGAGCGGCGGCTACGCGCTCCTTCCTTCCGATCTCTCGGAGCGCCTCGCGCTCGCCACGCTCGACGTCGCTGGCGCCGCTCCTCAAGTCGCGCGGCTCGTGAAGCCCGGAACGAGCGTGTGCATCCTCGGCGCGGGTGGAAAGAGCGGCGTGCTCTGCGCGGCGGAGGCGCGGCGATGCGGGGGGCCGTCGGCGCGCATCATCGGCGTCGAGTCGCTCTTCGCCTATTCGAAGGAGCTCCGCGAGCTGGGCCTCTGCGACGAGGTCATCGAGCTCGACGCACGCGACCCCGTCGCGGTCCGCAAGGCGGTCCTCGCCGCGAACGGCGGACGCGAGGTCGACGTCTCCATCTCCTGCGTGAACGTCGCCGACACCGAGATGAGCGCCATCCTCTCGACGCGCGATCGAGGCATCGCCTACTTCTTCGCGATGTCGACGAGCTTCACGAAGGCGGCCCTCGGCGCCGAAGGCGTGTCGAAGGACATCGACCTCATGATCGGCAACGGATTCGCGCACCATCACGCCGACCACTCGCTCGAGATGCTCCGCACGATGCCTGCGGTCCGCACGCTGTTCGAGAAGCGTTACGGGTGATAGTACGGGGCGCATGACCGAGTACGCCCCTCGCCCCATCGCCGCCGTCGCCGAAGAGC
>JACXTT010011959.1_pt1 | contig 11555 bp, 9 predicted proteins | sample 9270951 | NCBI WGS metagenome assembly JACXTT01 (sample SAMN15532306, study PRJNA645909) | rock metagenome | isolation source: weathered quartz diorite | place: Puerto Rico | collected 2017-06-21 | reverse complement strand
GGTCCAGCTAGGGTTCGTCTCCGGTTCTTGGGAAACCCGTCCTGGGGGCCGAACGGCTTCAAAATCCCCTTAGAAACAGGCGCTTGGACTGCACTGGGCCCGGCGGGGTCCACTCGGCTGGCCGAGTAACCGCAAATCGCCCAAAGCCAGTTTCGAGCGGGCGAAGCGACAACTGACGGATTCACAAGCAGTTTTTGCCGCGCTGGCGTTGCGTGCCCGCGATCGGATCGGACTGGCACGCGCGTTGCAGAAGTGGGTCGGGTGAGGCGTCAACGCCCCTGCGTGATTCGCGCGAGCGCCCCGGGTCGTTCAAGATGGGCCGGCGCACGCGATGCGACCAGAACATCAATAGAGGCTGGAGGAGATTCTAATGACTGAGCTAGCCATATTCGGTATCGGCCTGTGCCTTGGCCTGCTGATGTTTCTCGCCTAGCGCGGCATCAACGTGCTGCTGTTGGCTCCGATCATGGCGATGCTCTCCGTATTGTTCAGCGGAGGCACGACGCCGCTGCTGCTGGGCACTTACACGCAGGTGTTCATGAGCGAGCTCGGAAAGTACCTGGGCAAGTTCTTTCCGCTGTTCATGCTCGGGGCGCTGTTCGGCAAGGTGATGGACGACTCGGGGTCGGCCAAGGTGATCGCCCAACAGATCGCGCGATGGGTCGGCCGGAAACACGCGATCCTGGCGATCGTGCTGGCCTGCGGCGTGCTGACCTACGGCGGTGTGTCGCTGTTCGTGGTGGCGTTTGCCGTATACCCGATCGCCAAGTCGCTGTTCCGCGAGGAGGACATCCCGAAGCGCCTGATTCCGGGCGCGATCGCGCTGGGCTCGTTCACGTTCACGATGACGGCGTTGCCCGGAACGCCGGCGATCCAGAACGCGATTCCAACCGCGTATTTCCACACGACGCCATTCGCCGCGCCAGGGCTCGGAATCATCGGCGGAGTCATCATGTTCGTCGGCGGAGTCTTGTGGCTGAACCGCCGTGCCAACCGTGCACGCGCAGCCGGCGAAGGCTACGGCCAGCATGACGATCGGGGCGGGGCGGACGCGGCTCCGGAGGGATCCGCGCCCAGTTTCATGCTCGCGCTGATCCCGATCCTGCTGGTCATCGCCCTGAACGCGCTGTTCACCTACTGGGTGATTCCGGCGATGGATACCGCGTTTCTTTCCCAGGCCAAGTACGGTGGCGTCAAGGTGGGAGCCGTGGCCGGCATCTGGTCGATCACGCTGGCGGTCGCCTGCGCGACCGTGTTCGCGTTCGTCACGAATCGCAGCCGGCTCGCCAATGCGGTCGACACGGTCAACAAGGGGACCCTCGGCTCGATGCTGCCGATGCTGAATACCGCCTCCGAGGTCGGCTACGGCGGGGTGATCGCCTCGCTGGCCGCCTTCGGGGTCGTTCGCGATGGCATCACGAGTTTGACGTCGGATCCTGTCATATCGATCGCGATCACGGTAAACGTGCTCGCGGCCATCACCGGTTCGGCCTCCGGAGGTTTGAGCATCGCGATGGCGTCGCTCGGCGATTACTACTTGAACCTCGCGCAGGCTGCGCATGTCAGTCCGGAGATCATGCATCGGATCGCCAGCATGTCGGCGGGCGGTTTCGACTGCATGCCGCACAACGGCGCAGTGATCACGTTGCTGGGCATCACCGGCCTGACGCACCGGGAGTCGTTCTTCGACATCTTTGTCGTCGCCTCGTGCATCACGGTGTTCGCGGGCATCTGCGTGATCATCCTGAACGCGATGTTCGGCACGTTCTGAGATGGAGCCGAACGATGAAACGACTGATGCGGTCCACCAGCTTGTTCGCCGCTCTGTTTGCTCTCCTGAGCGCCTTGGGACAGGCGGCGCGCGCAGCGGACGTGCGCTTCGTGACTGCTGAGTTGCCGCCCTACACGTTCCAGGTACCCCCGGCCACCGTCGCCGAGGTGCCCGGGCCGGGACAGGGTCTGGTGCACGAGGCAGTGATCGAAATGGCCAAGCGCCTGAACACGAGCGTCGCAATCGAGTACATGGACTGGGACGGCGCGCAGAGGCTGGCGCTCAGCCAGCCCAACATCGGCATCCTGTCGATCACGCGCACGCCCGAGCGCGAGGATCACTACCAGTGGTGCTGTCGGATCGTCACCGATGACCTGATCCTGGTCGGCGGCCAGGGCGTGGATGTGTCGGGCCTAGAGAAAGTCAAGGACCGGCCGATCGGGGTGCTGTATCACAGCGGGGCCGAGGCGCTGGTGCGTTCGCTCGGGTTTTCCAGGGTTCACACCTCGCCCGAGGAGTGGCTGAACGCCACCAAGATGAAGGATCGGCGCATCGACGCATGGCTCGCACCCCGGCTGATGGTGATCCATGCGTACAAGGAGATCGGGGCCGACGCCTCGACACTGAACTTCGGGCAGATCGTGCGGCCCAGCGAAATCTACCTGGCGTTTTCGAAGGGCACGCCGGAGGCGGAAACGGCGCGCTGGAGAGGCGCGCTGAAGAGCATTCAGGACGACGGCACGCTCGATCGGATCTTGGCTCGCTACAGCCGCTTGAAGGTGGAGCCCATCGCGGACGACCGTCGCCGCTTCACCCGCGGCTCGATACTGTGGAATAACTGACGACAACGAAGGTGTAAACCCTCACCCCCAGCCCCTCTCCCGCAAGCGGGAGAGGGGCTGGGGTGAGGGTGGCCGCACGTTGGAGCTTTCAGCAGGAGCGAGACCATGAGACGCAAGATCGTGTCGGCCGACGAGGCCGTCGCCATCATCCGTGATGCGGACACGTTGTGCTGTTCCGGGTTCGGGTCCAACGGAGTTCCGGTCGAACTGGTGTTGGCGCTCGAGCGGCGGTTTCTGCAGACCGGCTCGCCGCGCAACCTAACGCTGCTGTTCGGAGGCGGTCCCGGCGATGGCGGCGACGGTGGCGTCAACCATCTGGCTCACGAGGGCCTGCTGGGCCGCGTGATCGGAGGCCATTACGGCCTCGTGCCCCGGATCGGTCAGCTGGCGCTCGAAAACAAGGCCGATGCCTGGAACCTGCCCCTGGGCGTCATTTCTCACCTGTATCGCGACATGGCCTGCGGCCTTCCCGGTAGCCTCTCACGGGTGGGCCTGGGGACCTTCGTCGATCCGCGCCTGGAAGGCGGCCGAATCAACTCGCGCACGCGCGAAGACCTGGTCAAGCTGATCGAGTTGGATGGCGAGGAGCTGCTGTTCTACAAGGCTATCCCGATCAAGGTTGCGTTCATTCGTGCCACGACCGCGGACCCCGAGGGCAACCTCACGTGCGAGCGCGAAAGCCTGACGCAGGACACGCTGGCGATCGCGACTGCCACCAGGAATCACGGCGGCTTCGTGATCGCGCAGGTCGAGCGCGTCGCCGAGTATGGGTCGCTGAACCCACGCCGCGTCAAGGTTCCGGGGATCATGGTCGACTGTGTGGTGGTGGCACAGCCCGAGCACCATATGCAGACCTTCGCGTCGTCGTACAACCCGGCTTATTCGTCCGAGGTGCGCGTACCGATGGAGGCACTGGAGCCTATCGCCCTGGACGAACGCAAGCTGATCGCCCGCCGTGCCGCTTTCGAACTGATACCCAATGCAGTCGTCAATCTGGGAATCGGAATGCCGGAGGGTGTGGCCTCGGTGGCGGCCGAGGAGAGGATCCTGCGCTACATGACGTTAACCGCCGAGCCTGGCCTGATCGGCGGCGTTCCCCAAAGCGGATTGAACTTCGGCGCAGCGGTCAACGCCGATGCCGTGATCGACATGAACCAGCAGTTCGATTTCTACGACGGCGGCGGACTGGACGTGGCTTGCCTGGGGCTGGCTCAATGCGATCCGCAGGGCAATATCAACGTGAGCCGCTTCGGCCCCAAGCTGGCTGGTGCGGGCGGGTTTATCAACATTACGCAGAACAGCCGCGTCGTGGTGTTCGTCGGCACCTTCACCGCGGGCGGCCTGCGGGTGGCGGTGAAGGACGGCAATCTGGTGATCGAACGCGAAGGCAAGGCGAAGAAGTTCATCAAGAGCGTCGAGCAGGTGACATTCAGCGGACGCTACGCGGCCACCAAGGAGCAGCGCGTGTTGTACGTCACCGAGCGTTGTGTGTTTCGACTCGGCGCTCGCGGGCTGGAATTGATCGAGATTGCGCCCGGAATCGATGTCGGGCGCGATATCCTGGCGCTGATGGAGTTCGAGCCTATCGTCGAAAACCCGGTGCCGATGGATCCGGGCATCTTCCGAGACGAACCGATGGGTTTGAAGGACAGGTTGCTGTCGATCAGTCTGGTCGACCGGATGCTGTACGACCCCAAACGCCAGACCGCGTTCTACAATTTCCAGGGCCTGCGTGTACGGTCCGGCAAGGCCGTCGACGACATCCGGCCCAGCGCCGAGCGGCGGTGCGAGCCGATCGGGCGCAAGGTGGCGGCGGTTGTCAACTATGACGACTTCCAGATCGACGAGAGTGTGATGGACGACTACGCGGCGATGGTCCGAAGCCTCTCCGACCGCTATTACACCCATGTGTCGCGCTACACGACCAGCGCGTTCATGCGCCTGAAGCTCGGGGAGGCTCTCGAGCACCGCGGCGTAGCACCGCATATCTTCGAGACGCAGCGTGAGGCGGTCGGTGCGGCTAGGCCGTGGGGCCCGCGCTCAACTTAGGGGGCGAATCGTGTTGAGCAGCCATCCTTTTCCAGCCGCCCAGCCAATGTGAAAGAGCGGGACAGGGAGATAGACGATGTTAAGCAGCCATCCACTCTTGGCCGAGCTGCGGGCAACGCACCAGGGCAAGGTCGTCAGCGCCGAAGACGCCGTGCGGCTGATCCGCGATGGCGACACGGTCGCCACCGGAGGCTTCGTGGGGATCGGATTCCCCGAGTCGATCGCGGTTGCGCTCGAGGAGCTGTATCGATCGTCCGAAGAACGCGATCCGCAGGCCGGGGGCACACCGCGCAACCTGACGCTGGTCTATGCGGCAGGCCAGGGCGACGGCAAGCAACGGGGCCTAAACCACCTGGGACACGAAGGCCTGGTGCGGCGGGTCATTGGGGGACACTGGGGCCTGGTGCCGGCACTTCAGCAGCTTGCGATCACCGACCGGATCGAAGCGTATAACCTGCCGCAGGGCGTGATCACGCATCTGTATCGGGACATCGCGGCGCACCGGCCGGCGCATCTTTCACGCGTCGGCCTTGGCACTTTCGTCGACCCGCGCTTTGGCGGCGGCAAGCTCAACGCTCGAACCACGGAGGACCTGGTCGAGCTGATCACGATCCACGGCGAGGAATGCCTGCTGTACAAGACGTTTCCGATCGACGTGGGGATCATCCGCGGCACGACCGCCGATCCGGACGGCAATGTCACGATGGAAAAGGAGGCGCTGACGCTGGAGGCGCTGTCGATCGCCAGCGCGGTGCGCAATTCCGGGGGAGTCGTGATCGTCCAGGTCGAGCGCTTGGCCGAGCGGGCCACGCTGAACCCGCGCCAGGTCAAGATCCCCGGGGTGCTGGTCGACTGCGTCGTGCTGGCGCCGCCGGAACATCACTGGCAGACGTTCGCTGTCCCCTACGATCCTGCCTTCTCCGGGGAGATCCGCGTTCCGGTCACTTCGATCGGCGCGATGCCGATGAGCGAGCGCAAAATCATCGCGCGCCGCGCCGCGCTGGAGCTGCGGCCCAATAGCGTCGTGAACCTCGGCATCGGTATGCCCGAAGGTATCGCCGAGGTCGCGGCCGAAGAGCAGATCGTCGACCTGATTACGCTGACCGCGGAGCCCGGAGTGATCGGCGGCATCCCGGCCGGGGGACTTAACTTCGGCGCTGCAACCAACACACAGGCCGTGATCGATCAGCCGTACCAGTTCGACTTGTACGACGGCGGCGGGCTGGACGCGGCCTTCCTCGGACTGGCCCAGGCCGACCGCGAGGGCAACGTCAACGTCAGTCGCTTCGGCAGCAAGCTGGCCGGCGCCGGCGGCTTCGTCAACATCAGCCAGAACGCAAAGAAGGTCGTGTTTATCGGCACGTTCTGCGCGGGCCGCCTGCACGCCGACGTGGACGGCGGCCGACTCAGGATCCTGGATCAGGCCGGAATGACCAAGTTCGTGCGCGAAGTCGAGCATCGGACCTTCAGCGGCAGCTACGCGGCGAGGCGCGGCCAGCCGGTGCTCTATGTGACCGAACGCTGCGTCTTCAGTTTGACCACCGACGGACTGGAGTTGATCGAAGTGGCACCGGGCATCGACGTGGCGCGCGACATCCTGGCGCGGATGGATTTCGAGCCGATCATCCGCGGCATGCCGCGAACGATGGATCCGCGCATATTCCGATCCGCCGCGATGGGGCTGCGCGACGAGCTGCTGGCCGTGCCGCTGCCGCAGCGACTGTTCTACGACTCGCAGCAGAACATCCTGTTCATCAACTTCGAGGGCTACTCGGTTCGCACGCAGGAGGACGTCGACGCCATACGCGCGGCCGTCGAGGAGCGCGTTGGCCCGCTGGGCCGGAAGGTCTTCGCGATCGTCAACTACCAGAATTTCGCGCTCTGGCCCGACGTGATCGAGGCCTACTCGGACATGGTGCGCGACCTGACGGAGCGCTTCTACATCGATGTCACCCGCTATACAACCAGCGCCTTTCTGCGGATGAAGCTGGGCCAGGCGCTGAACCAGCGCGGTGTGGCTCCGCATATCTTCGAGAGCGCGGACGAGGCGCACGTGCAGCTGCACGATATATCGAGCGCCGGCTGAAGAGCTGAAACCGGAACTTGCGCACGGGATGCGCACCCGCGTGCAGCGAGCAACGCTGCCTAGCTTCGCAGCCGGCGCCAAGCTCCCGGACTGGCGCCGGTCATGGCGGTGAATACCCGCGTGAAGTGGCTCTGATCCGCGAACCCGCAGGAGACTGCGACCTCGGCCAACGGCACGGTGGGGTTACCCAATAGCTCTTTCGCGCGCAGCACGCGTTGCTTCAGGAGCCAACGATGGGGAGGCACACCGGTGGATTGCCGGAAGGCGCGAGCGAAATGACGCACGGACAATCCGCACTCGGCCGCCAACCGATCGAGCCGGGCCTCTCCAATCAAGTCTGCGCGCAGCAGCTCCTTCGCGCGCCGCTCCTGCCAGGGCGCCAGACCTCCCCGAGGCGGACGTCGCGCAATCGGCATCCCGCCGTAGACATGCGCAACGTGGGCGGACAGCGCCAGAGCGACGTGGTCGACGAACACGGTACTGGCTTCCTTGGGCTTCGCCAGGGCGGGAAGGAGTGACGACAGCAGCTGCCGTATGACGGGATCGTCGACACCAACACCGGGCTGATAGTCAAGCTCGCCGATACGCGGCGCTTCGGCCTCATCCGCGATGGCGTCGAGCGCCTTGCGCGGAAGGTAGGTCACCAACAGGTGAAAAGGATCCCGGTGCTCGGCGGTCGGATGGCTTCTCAGGTCATAGAAGCTCGTCGTGCCCGCCTCGAAGTTCTTCGGTTATAGCGATCATCGAAGAATTGATCGAAATCGGGAGACGCGCAAAGCTGTAGCGAAATCAGGTAGGCATCATCGGACGGTAGCGGCTTGGTGGGCCCGAAGTTGCGACGATCGCTTCTGAGCTGCGTGACGGTGACGGCCGATTTCTGCAACGTCCGAGTGATCAATGCCGGCGCATCCGGCTGACCAAACGCGTCTGGAAGGGGATTTTCCGGGATTTGCTGGGCTCTCATGTCGCCCCCGGCGTCCGAAAACCGTGCGCCTATTGAGCATAAGCCGGCAGCGAACACAGGGCAATGACATTGGCTACGAATTCCGCGTCCAACACCTCGTGTTGCGGCCGGTTTGGAAAAGCCCTGCCCGATTTCGACAAGACCGCCGGCCTGCGCGGGCAGATCATTTGCTCACGAAGTAAATCAATCGATGCACGACAGAAGCGCAAAGGTGCGACGGCTCGCACCGCTCGACACACCCACGGACCTGGGACCCGACGCAAGTAGGGATGTTTGCGGCGCCCTCAACGCACTCCTTGCCGACATGTTCGCGCTATTCATGAAGACGAAGAACTTTCACTGGCACATGTCGGGACCGCACTTTCGCGACTATCACCTGCTTCTGGATGAACAGGCTGATCAAATCCTTGCTGCGACCGATGTCATCGCGGAGCGCGTCAGAAAGCTCGGTGCCGTGACGTTGCGCTCGGTGGGCCATGTGTCGCGGCTGCAGCGGCTGCCGGATAACGATGCCGACTACGTAACGCCGCTCGACATGCTGGCCGAACTGCGTGACGACAACCTGCAACTGGCGGCGCATTTGCGTGAGACCCATGGCATCAGCGAAGAGTACGGTGACGTGGCCAGCGCGAGCCTTCTGGAAAACTGTATCGACGAAGCCGAGCAGCGAGTCTGGTACCTGTTCGAGGCGAGCCGTCACGCCGAGGCGCCGAGCCCGCAGCATCATCGCTATCGCTAGCGGCCGAAAGCGTGGCGGCCGCGCTCGTTGAGGGCGGCCGCTTGTATTGAGTGAGCAACCCGGAGGAAACGACATGCCGAACTACCTGAAGCTCTACACGCCGCAAGACAGTGCGATCGTGTTCATCGATCACCAGCCGCAGATGACCTTCGGCGTCGCCAGCATCGACCGCGCAACCCTGATGAACAACGTCACGCTGATGGCGAGGGTTGCCAAGGAATTCAAGGTCCCCGCCGTGCTGACGGCCGTGGAAACGGAATCCTTCAGCGGCTATGTCTGGCCGCAGTTGCTGGACGTTTTTCCGGGTCAGCCGGTGGTCGAGCGCAGCAGCATGAACTCGTGGGATGACGCGGGCTTTCGCAAAGCGGTGGAGGCGACGGGTCGCAAGAACATCCTGCTCACGGGACTGTGGACGGAGGTCTGCGTGACCTGGCCGGCGCTGTCGATGCTCGATGCCGGCTACACGATCTATGTCGTGGAAGACTGCTGCGGGGCGACCTCGGCGGCCGCGCAGGATGCGGCGCTGTCGCGGATGGTGCAGGCCGGCGCGATCCGTCTGACCACGATTGCCGCGCTCCTGGAGTGGCAACGCGACTGGGCCAGGAAGGAGCACTACAGCGCACTGATGGACATCTTGAAACCACAAGCCGGCGCGTACGGAAGCGGAATAGAGTACGCGTACACGCTGGTTCACAAGGCACCTCAATCGGCGAAAGTCCCTCAGGCCGTGCCGAAGAAAGGTTGAGCAGGCACTTGCCGCGATGGTGGTCCTTGCCGTGCCCGGTGCCGAAGCGATCCGAGCGCGACACCGCCCGATCGGCATGCCCCGAGACCTCTGGAGGAGAAGCCCGTGATCCACAAAGAGGGCATGTTCGTTGTCGGCTGTCTGGCCGTGCTGGCAACCGGCGCACCGTTGCAGGCCGCCGATTTCGGCTCTGGATTCAAGACCCGGTCGATGCCGGTCGCCGACGGTACGGTCAACGTCGCCGTGGGTGGCAGCGGCCCTGCGGTTGTTTTGATACACGGCTATGCCGAATCGTCCCGCATGTGGAAGCCGCTGGCGAAGATGCTGGTGCCGGGCTTTACCGTGCTGGCGCCCGATCTGCCGGGCTTCGGCGATTCGTCGATACCGAAGACCGGGCTCGACATGAAAACGGCGGCGGAGCGCGTGCACGCGGCAGTCAGCGCGCTCGGGTACGCCAAGGTGCGCGTCGTGGGACACGACATCGGCTTGATGGTCGCGTATGCCTACGCAGCGCTGTACCCACAGGAGGTCGAGAAGCTCGCGCTGCTGGATGCGTTTCTGCCTGGCGTCGGCGCCTGGAAGGATATCTACGACAATCCGGGGATCTGGCACTTCCGCTTCTATGGCGCGACCCCCGAGGCGCTGGTGAGGGGTCGCGAACGCATCTATTTCGAGCACTTCTGGAACGATTTTGCAGCCGACAAGACACGCTCGATTCCCGAGGCGGACCGGCGCGCATACACGGCCGAATACGCCAGGCCCGGCAGGATGGCCGCCGGCTTTGCCTATTTCGCGTCGTTCCCGAAGACCGCGACCGACTTTGCGGAACTGTCGAAAACCCAGCTTGCCATCCCGGTCCTGTCTATCGGCGGGGGCAAGGCCAATGGCGCGGCTCTCGGCGAGCAGGTGAAGCTGATCGCGTCCGATGTAACGGTGATCGTTCTCGAAAACACAGGGCATTGGATCATTGAGGAGCGCCCGCGAGAGACGTTCGACGCGCTCGTAGCTTTCCTTCGGTGAGGGCTCGCACTTATGACCGACACGATTCTGTTTAACGGCCGGATCAGCACACTCGACCCATCGAAGCCGATTGCCACTGGCGTTGCGATAAAGGATGGCTTGTTCACGGCCGTCGGTGACGACCGCGACATCATGTCGCGGCGCGAACCGAAGACCACGGTGATCGACCTGCACGGCCGGACGGTGATTCCCGGACTCAACGACAGTCACACCCATGTGATTCGCAGCGGGCTGAGCTACAACATGGAGCTCCGGTGGGACGGGGTCGACTCGCTGGCAGAGGCGCTGCGCATGTTGCGCGATCAGGCGCGACGCACACCCGCCCCACAATGGGTGCGGGTGGTCGGTGGCTGGAGCGAGTTCCAGTTCGCCGAACGGCGCATGCCGACGCTCGCCGAGATCAACGCGGCCGCACCGGATACGCCGGTGTTCGTCCTGCATCTGTACGTGCGCGCCGTGCTCAATGCCGCCGCGCTGCGCGCGGTGGGCTATACGAAGGACACCCCTGAGCCGCCGGGTGGAACGATCGAGCGCGACGCAAAGGGCAATCCCACGGGAATGCTGATTGCCAAGCCCAATGCCTTGATTCTGTATGCGACCTTGGCCAAGGGGCCGAAGCTGCCGCTGGAGTATCAACTCAATTCGACGCAGCACTTCCTGCGCGAGCTCAATCGCCTGGGAATCACCAGCGTGATCGATGCCGGAGGAGGCTTTCACAACTACCCCGACGATTACGCGGTGATCGAACGCCTGCATCGCGAGGGCGATCTGACCGTCCGCATTGCCTACAACCTCTTTACCCAAAAGCCCAAGGGCGAGCTCGCGGACTTCCAGACTTGGACCGGCAGCGTGAAGCTCGGCCAGGGCGACGCGATGTATCGCCACAACGGCGCCGGAGAGATGCTGGTTTTTTCCGCAGCCGATTTCGAAGACTTCCTGGAACCACGGCCGGACCTGCCGGCGACCATGGAGGAGGATCTGTATCCCGTCGTCCGCCTGCTCGCCGAGAAGCGCTGGCCGTTCAGGCTGCACGCAACCTACGACGAGTCGATCAGCCGTGCGCTGACGGTCTTCGAACGGGTCAACCGCGAAGTTCCGTTCGATGGCATGCATTGGATCCTCGATCACGCCGAGACGATCACGCCGCGGAACATCGAGCGTGTCAAGGCTCTGCGCGGCGGCATCGCGATTCAACATCGTCTGGCGTTCCAGGGCGAATACTTCGTCGATCGCTACGGAGCCAAGGCGGCCGAGGCAGCGCCGCCGGTCCGGCGCATCCTGGATATGGCCGGGCCGGTCGCCGCCGGAACGGATCCCACCGCCTAGGCCACCCACAACC
>JACXTT010011958.1_pt1 | contig 11555 bp, 11 predicted proteins | sample 9270951 | NCBI WGS metagenome assembly JACXTT01 (sample SAMN15532306, study PRJNA645909) | rock metagenome | isolation source: weathered quartz diorite | place: Puerto Rico | collected 2017-06-21 | reverse complement strand
CGCCTCCGCGCGCACGTCGCCGAGCCCGGCCACACGGTTAAGATCGATGACCACGGCGGGTCGCACCAGCCGCATGTTCATCATCGGCACCAGGCTCTGGCCGCCGGCCAGCAGCTTGGCGTCGCCGCCGTGCCGGGCGAGGAGATCCAGCGCCTCCTCGACCGTCCGTGGAGCGAAGTACTCGAACGGGGCGGGACGCACGCGGGGTCGGCTACACCTTCCCCAGCTTCGGGTGATCGAACAGCGGCAGGTTCACGCCCCACGGCGCCATCCGCGCGCGGATCTTCTTGATGAACTGGGGCACGATGCGCATCTCGTCTTCCGGGGTGGTGCCGCCGAGCCCGGCCTCGCACGCGACGCGGTCCGCGTCGATCTCGAGCGGGGTGGCGTCGCCGCCCTCGATGGCCAGCCACAGGTTGCGGTAGCCGTTGAACTCCACGTTCTGGATCATCTGGGTCACCGCGCGCTCGATGTTCTCGACGGTCTCCGGCGTGAAGCTCGGAGCCCACGCGTCCAGGCACTGCCAGCCGAAGGCGATGTGGCGCACCTCGTCGCGCAGGATCAGCTCCATGAGCCGCCGCACCGCCGGGTTGGTCGCCCTGTGCACGGTGGCCTTGAACGCGTCGATCAGGATCTCCTCGGCGGCGCAGACCAGGCTCGCGAAGATGCCCTCGAGCGACGTGTCGGGATCGAAGGCCATCCGCCGCACGCCGTGGGTGCCGACCGCGCTCACCGTGGGCGGGTTCTGCGGCTGTGGGAAGTAGCCGCCGAGCCGCTCGGCCATGAGCCACGAGGCCTCCGCGTGGCGGCCTTCCTCCTGGGTACGCATGGTGAAGAAGAAGCGCAGGTCGGGCCGGCGGTTCTCCAGGCAGAAGCGCAGCAGGAGCGCCGGGCTCTCGGAGATGGCGCCGTACTCGCCCCACGTCCGGCGGCTCCAGTGAAGCCGGGCGGCCATGATCGCCTCCGGGGCGTAGCGCTCGGGATGGAGCTCCGCCCAGGGAATGTCGGTCTCCGGATCCCACTCGAGGGTCTTGGCCCGCTGCCACAGCCCCCACACGTCGGGCATGGCCGGGGCGAGCTCGAGCGGATAGCGGGTCTCGGTCAGATAGGTGCTCATGTGGGCGTTCTCCTGGACGGGGCGATCGAGTAGGCCGTCATGCGCGGCCCAGCTCCGGATGGTCGAGGTGAGCCAGCGCGATGTCCCAGGCGGCGAGGCGGTCGCGCACCTGCGCGATGGTGGCGCGGACCACCGCCTGCTCCTCCGCGACGGTCGAGGCGCCGAGGCCGTGCTCGGCGGTCAGAGCTTCCGCGGCGAGCAGCGGCTCGCGCGCGCCGCGGGGCAGGAGCCAGCTGTTCCGGTAGCCGGCGAGGATCACGCGCTCCAGCATATCGCGGACGGCGTCGGCCACCGCGGCGCGCCGGCCGCCATCCAGCCGCGGCATCCGCTCGGCGAGCAGCGTCCACGCGAACAGCACGTGTCGCTGCTTGTCGGCGGCCACCAGGCGCAGGAGCTGGCGCGCCGTCTCATCGCGCGCTTGGCGCAGGTGACAGAGCCACAGGTTCAGATCGAGCTGATCGTCGAGGCATCCGAGCGCGGCCACCACCGCCTCGACCGGCAGGTCCGGATCGAGCGCCATCTGGGCGAACGGGTGATTGCTCGCGCGCGCGAGGGCCTCGTGGCCGGGATCGGCGTGATAGCCGCCGAGCCGATCGGCGAGCAGGAAGCACGCCTCGAGGTGCTTGGCCTCCTCGGCCGGGCGGAAGGACAGGAAGAGCTTGGCGTCCATGCCGACCGCGCCCGACTCGAGGCAGAAGCGGATGAGCAGCGCGGTGTTCTCTCCGAGGCCCGGGTACGCGCCCCAGGCGCGGCGCGACCATACGAGGCGCGCCGCCTCGCGAACCGCCGGCGGGTACGTCTCGGGCGTGAAGCGGCTCCAGGCGATGTCGGTCTCGGGGTTCCACCGGAGCCCCTTGGCCTGGCTGTACAGCTCGCGCAGGGCCGGGCTCTCGGGAGCGAAGCGCAGCGGGAAGCGCCGCTCGACGAAGCGCTTCTCCTGCGCTTGGAAGCCTCTCAACAGCCGATCGCTCAACTCCGACATGCCTGGACGCCTTTCCGAGCCCGATCGCGGTGCCCGTCTAGCGAAAGCGCCGCGAGGGTAGGGTCCGGAGCGCGGCTTGTCAATCCCGCATCCGCTTGACCCGCGCGGCGCCCCGCCCTAGCCTGGGTCGGCGGACGAATGATCTCACCGATCTCGCGCCGGAGGTTCCTCGAAGTCGGCGTCGCCGGGCTGCTCGCGCGTCCGCTCGCCGTGTCGGCGCAGCAGCCGGGCAAGCTGGTCCGGGTCGGGCACCTGGCGGCCAGTGCGCCGTCAGCGGAGAACAGCCGGCTGCTCGCCGCATTTCAGGGAGAGCTGCGCGAGCGCGGCTGGATCGAGGGCCGCAACGTCGTCTACGAGTATCGCTGGGCCGAGGGACGGTACGAGCGGCTCCAGCCGCTGGCCGCCGAGCTGGTGGACGCCAAGGTGGACCTGATCGTGGCCGGCGGCACGCCCAACGCGCTGGCCGCGCGCCAGGTGACCCGGAGCATTCCGATCGTGGTGGTGGGTGCGACGACACCGGTGGAGGTCGGCCTCGTGAAGACGTTGGCCCGGCCCGGCGGCAACATCACCGGGGTGACCTTCGACGTCTCGCCGGAGCAGGTGGCCAAGCTGGTCGAGCTGCTGGCCGAGCTGCCGGGAGTCTCGCGCATCGCGGTGCTGTGGAGCCGGGGCTACCCGGCGTCGGACCAGTACCGGAGCGCGCTCGAGCGGGCGGCCGCCGCACAGCAGCGCACGATCCGGTTCATCGACGTCCTCAAGCCCGAGGACTTCGAGGCGGCGTTCGCCGCGCTCCGCCGGACGCCGCCCGACGGGCTCATCGTGATGGCCGATCAGCTCACACAGACCAAGGCCGCCGACATCGTGCGGGTTGCCCTGGAGCAGAAGCTCGCGACCGCCTTTGGCGGGCCCGCCAAGAACTTCGTCCTGGCCGGCGGCCTCATGTCGCTCTCCGCCGACTCCACCCGCTACTGGCGCCAGGCCGCCGGCTACGCCGACCGGATACTCAAGGGCGCGAACCCGGCCGACCTGCCGATCGAGCAGCCGACCCAGTTCGAGCTGGTCATCAACCTCAAGACTGCAAAGGCGCTTGGCCTCACGATTCCCCGATCGCTGCTGGTCCGGGCGGACCAGGTGATCGAGTAGGGCGGATGGATCCGGCGGGCGCGGTCGCGCTCATCACCGGCGCCGGCTCCGGCATCGGCCGGGCCATCGCCCTGCGCCTGGCCCGAGACGGCGCCGCGGTCGCGGTGGCCGATCTCGACGAGGCGAGCGCCCGCGAGACCACGCGCCTCATCGAGGGCTCCGCGCGGGGCACGCTCGCGATCCGGGCCGACGTAGCGGAGGAGACCCAGGTGCGCGAGATGATCGACCGGGCAGGTGAGCGCTTCGGCCGGCTCGACATCCTGGTGAACAACGCGGGCGTGGTCGAGGGGGTCACCACCCAGCGGACGGTCTTTCCGGAGCTCGAGCCGAGCCGCTGGATACGCATGCTCGACATCAACCTGCGCGGCGTGGTGCTCGGGACCCAGCTCGGCATCGCGGCCATGCGCGAGCGCGGGGGCGTGATCGTCAACGTGTCGTCGATGGCCGGCACCGGTCTCGGCCCGCACCCCGCCCCGGTCTACGCCGCGAGCAAGGCCGCGGTGATCCGGTTCAGCGCCGCGCTGGCTCCGCTGGCGCGCCGCCTCCGCATCCGGGTCAGCTGCGTCTGCCCGGACTGGGTCGACACTCCGATGGTGCACCGGGCGCGGGCCGAGATGTCGGCCGAGCAATGGCAGGCCTTCGCCCCGGCCTCGATGACCCAGCCCGAGGAGATCGCCGACGCGGTGGCGCGGATCGTGGAGGACGAGAGCCTCGCGGGCGGGGTCATGCTGTGCGTCGGGCCGAAGCCGTGGCCCCTCGCCGAGCCGGGCCCGCGACCGTCCTAGAGCGGAGTTGGCGGCCGAGCCCCGTGCGGGTATGCTCGGAGGACGCAGCGCATCTTGCCTTGGGAGGCGGGGAATGAGCGGGCAGAACGGTGACGGGGCGCCGGTGTTCAAGAACGTGGTGACGACGATCGAGGAGCTGCGCGAGATGATGGGCCAGCCCTCCGAGATCGCCCTCCGGAAGGACATCGCCCGGCTCGACGAGCATTGCCGCGCGTTCATCGCGCGCGCGCCGTTCGTGCTGGTGGCCACCGCCGACGCCGCGGGTCGCTGCGACGTGAGCCCCAAGGGCGACGCGCCGGGGTTCGTGATGGTCGTGGACGATCACCACCTGCTCATTCCCGATCGGCCGGGCAACAGGCGCTTCGACGGTATGCGCAACATCCTCGAGAATCCTCGGATCGGGCTGATCTTCCTGGTGCCGGGCAGCGAGGAGACGCTGCGGATCAACGGCCGCGCCCGCATCGTGCGCGACCCGGAGTGGCTGGAACGGCTGGCCGCCCAGGGCAAGACGCCGCAGCTCGCCATCGCGGTCGAGGTGGAGGAGTCCTTCCTCCACTGCGCGAAGTGCGTGAAGCGCTCGGGGCTCTGGGATCGCGAGCGCTGGCCGGAGCTGGCCGGGCTGGCCTCGCCGGCCCAGATGTTCCGCGATCACGCGCGGCTCAACACGATGACGGTGGAGGAGCTCGACCAGCGCCTCCAGGAAGGCTACCGCAAGAACCTCTACTGACTCCCGGTCAGGCGCGATCGGCGACCAGGATCGCGACCGGGTAGGCGTAGTGGACGCGGTCGCCCTCGAGCCGCACCGGAATCCCGAGGCTGTCGTCATCGATCGAGGCGCGGAACAGCGCCCGGATCTTGTCGTCGTCGCCCGGATTCGGGAACGACCGCTTCAGCAGGTTCTCCACCTCGTCGCGCAGCTCGTAGCCCGATCGCCGCGGCTCGGGCAGGCCGGCCGATCGGAAGAGGCCGATCAGCTCCGCCCCCGGCATCGCGCGCACGTGCGAGGGATCGCGCAGCAGCTCCAGGCGGTTGAATAGGGCGGCCTTCGTCCGGTCCGCGGGCGCATCGGTGTCGACCACCGCGATGCGTCCCCCCGGCGCGCACACCCGCTTCATCTCGCGCAGGACGCCCAGCGGGTCCTGGAAGTGATGGAACGTGAAGCGCGAGGTCACGAGGGTGAACGACCCATCGGGATAGGGCAGGGGCAGCGCGTCGCCCTGCCGCCAGTGGGTGTTGGTCAGCCCCTTCTCGGCCGCGAGGGCCCGAGCTCGGTCCAGCATGGCCGGCGTGATGTCGATGCCCTCGGCCCGGCGCACGATCTCCGCGAAGGCGCAGACCACGAGCCCTCCGCCGCAGGCCACGTCCAGCAGGGTGTCCTCGGGGCGGGCACCGCAGGCCTCGATCAGACGCCGCAGCGCTTCCTCGTTGGCGATGGTCCTCGCGGTCGAGAACGGGGTGGCCTGGCGGGTGAACTGCTCGACGATCAGGTCGCGGTGACTCGGGGTGCTCACGGCTCTCAAGCCTCCTTGGCGGTGGAGCGATCGCTGGCCCAACGAGAGTAACACCGCGGGGTGGCGCCGCTGCTAGAATCGCGCGGAACGATGATGCACCCGCTGCGAGCGCGATGACCACGCCGTCGGCCGAGCACCCCGAGATCCGGGCCGCGATCGATCTGCTCGAAGCCTGGACCGAGGCCCACCGTGTCCAGCGCGAGCTGCCCGGGATCTCGCTCGGCATCGTGCACGATCAGTCGCTCCTGTGGGCGCGCGGCTTCGGCCGCGCCGACGTCGAGCGCGGCATCCCGGCCGGCGCCGACTCGCTCTACCGCGTTGGCTCCATCACCAAGCTGTTCACGGCCACCGCGATCCTGCTACTCCGCGACGCGGGACGGCTCGGCCTCGACGACCCGCTGACCGCTCACCTGCCGTGGTTCGACATGAAGGCGCGGGGGAGCGAGTCCGGCCCGGTCACGGTCCGTCATCTGCTCACCCACACCTCCGGGCTGCCGCGCGAAGCGGCGTTCCCGTACTTCACCGACAGCCGGTTCCCGAGCATCGACGAGATCCGGGCCCGGCTGCCCACGCAGGAGCGCCCGCTGCCGACCGAGGCGCGTTGGAAGTACTCGAACCTCGGCGCCACGCTCGCCGGCGAGGTGGTGGCCGCCGTCGCGGGCGAGCCCTACGTCGACTTCGTCCGGCGGCGCGTCCTCGAGCCGCTCGGCATGCCGTCGACGCTCGTAGCCTCGCCCGAGCCCGGGCGGGCGAACCTCGCGGTCGGCTACACGCGCCGGCTTCCCGCGGTCGAGCGAAAGCCGGCGCCCTTCAACGATCTGCGCGGCCTCGTTCCCGCGGGCAACATGACCACCAGCGTGGCCGACCTGGCGCGCTTCGCGATGCTGCAGCTCCGCGGCGGCCCGGCCGGCGGTGCCCAGATCCTCTCCGGCCGCACGCTGGCCGAGATGCATCGGGTCCACTGGCTCGAGCCCGACTGGCAGGCGGGCTGGGGGCTCGGCTTCCGCGTCCTCCGCATCGGCGGCAAGACGTATGTGGGTCACGGAGGCGCGGTGCGGGGCTTCCGGAGCGAGCTGCGCATCTGTCCCGCCGACAAGACCGCGGTGATCGCGTTCGTCAATGCCGACGACGGGGAGGCGTGGCAGTACGTGGACCGCGCCTTCGAGTGGGTCGGCGGCGCCATCGCGAAGCTGACCCAGCCCGCGCCGCCAACCGCCGACCCGGTGTGGGCGCGCTACGTCGGCCGCTACCGTAATGCGTGGGGCGACGTGCAGATCCTCGTGCGCGGCGGCGAGCTCACCGCGATCGGACCGAACCTGCCCGAGCCGCTCCTTGCGCCGGCCACGCTCAAGCCGGTGGCCGAGCACACCTTCCGGGTCGAGACCAAGGACGGCTACGGGATTCCCGGCGAGCTGGTGGTGTTCGAGACCGACGCCAGCGGCCGCGTGATCCGCGCCAAATTCGGCCAGAACTACACCGAGCGGATCGAGCGCTGGGAGGACCCCTGACCGCGCGCGCTTGACCTGCCCGGCACGGCGCGAGACGATCCGGCCGTGACGCTGCGCTTCGGGGTCTTCGATCACATCGAGCCGGTCCCCGGCCTGGGCCTCGACCGGATCTACCGCGAGCGTCTGCTCCAGGTCGAGCGGCTCGACGCGGCCGGCTTCCACGCCTACCACTTGGCCGAGCATCACACCCCGGCGATCCACAGCCTCGCCCCGTCGCAGAACGTTTTCCTGGCCGCGGTGGCCCAGCGCACGAAGCGCCTGCGCTTCGGCCCCTGCGTGTACGTGCTGCCACTCCACCACCCGCTGCGGCTGATCGAGGAGATCAGCATGCTCGACAACCTCAGCGGCGGGCGTCTGGAAATCGGCGTGGGGCGTGGCGGCGTGATGGAGGCGTACTTCTGGGGCCAGGAGGCGGATCCCGAGACGAACTACGAGCGCTACCGGGAGACGCTGGCGATCGTCAAGGAGGGGCTGAGCCACGAGCAGCTCACCTACGCGGGCCGCTTCCACTCCTTCGATCATCTTCCGATGTACCTGCGGCCGCTCCAGCAACCGTACCCGCCGCTCTGGTACATGCGCAATCCGGTGACCGCGGCGATGGACAGCATGCACACGATCCTCGTCGGCTCGCTGGAGAGCCTCGGGCCCGCGGTCGCACGGTACCGGGCCGCGTGGGACGAGCACCAGGGCGCGGGCGCGCGCACCGTCCAGGGCGACGAGCCGATGATCGGGCTGGTCGTGCACCTGGTGGTGGCGGACACCGATGGGGAGGCAATCCGCCTCGCCACGCCGGCCTGGGAGAAGTACCGCTGGAACCTGGCCGCCCCGCGCCGCCTCGAGGCCGAGAAGCGCGGGCTCACCCAGTTCATGCAGACGAAGGACGGCTCGTTCGGCTTCGTGGGCGAGCGGCCCGCCGGGCTCCCCACGCGCGAGATGCGCCGCGACATCGACGCGGAGCTGGAGCGCTTCGACGAGCAGAAGCGGCGCCCGCATCCCAACCGCCTGGGCGGCGTGGCCCTGGCCGGCTCGCCGGCCGTGGTGCGCGAGTACATGGAGGAATACGTGGCCACCGGGGCCAACTACTTCGTGTGCTCGTTCCAGTGGGGCGATCTCACCCACGAGCAGGCCATGCGCTCGATCGAGCTGTTCACCGCCGAGGTGATGGGCCGCTACCGGTCGGCTCCCGCGGCGTCCCCGGCGGCCCGGCCCTAGCCGGCCTTCCTTGACCAATCGCGCGAGCCGCGAGACCATCGCGGCCATGAGCGGCCCCGGGGGGAACGCGCCCTGAAGATCACGGTGAAGGCGAGGAACGGGGCGGGGGCCTTCGAGTGCGCCGCCGGGGAGAAGATCCTCCACGCGGGTCTCCGCAGCGGCCTCGAGCTGCCCTACGAGTGCGCCACCGGGACCTGCGGCACGTGCAAGGCCCGCCTGGTGAGCGGCCAGATCGAGAGCGAGTGGCCGGAGGCGCCCGGCCGCAGCTACCTCAAGACCGAGGCCGAGCTGCTCATGTGCCAGTGCCTGGCCCGCGAGGACTGCGCGCTCGAGGTCAGCGTGCTGAAGACCCGTGACGAAAGCGTGCCGCTTCCGTCCGCCCTCGACGGCGTCGTGCGGCGGTGGCGCCGCCTGACCCACGACGTGGCCTCGTTCGAGGTCGAGCTGGATCGACCGCTCGATTTCGACGCGGGCCAGTTCGCGCTGATCGCGGTGCCCGGCATCGCAGGAGCCCGCGCCTACTCGATGGTGAACTGCGATCGGGGCACCCAGCGGCTGGCGTTCGTGGTGAAGAAGAAGCCGGGCGGGGCGGTGAGCGAGTGGCTGTTCGGCGAGGGCGTCGAGGGCACGCGAGTGGGGCTGTTCGCGCCGCTCGGTCACGCCACCTTCCAGCCCGGGCTCTCCCGCCACGTGCTGTGCGTGGCGGGCGGCAGCGGAATCGCGGGCATGATGTCGATCCTCCGCCGCGCCTCGGACGAGGGGCACTTCGCGGAGTGGGACGGCCACGTCTTCTTCGGAATCCGCCGAGCCACGGACAGTTTCTTCCTGGAAGACCTCGAGGCGCTGCGGGCCCGGCACGCCGGACGCCTGGCGGTGACGGTGGCCCTCTCGGACGAGGACGTGCCCGCCTCGCTGACCGCGGCCCATCCCGACTTCGGCTTCGCGCGCGGCTTCGTGCACGCGGTCGCGGGCGAGCGGATGAAGGGCCGCTTCGCCGGCGTGCGGGCCTACGTGGCCGGGCCGCCCCCGATGGTCGACGCCAGCCTGCGGCTCCTGCTGCGGGAGGGCAAGCTGCCGCCCGCCGACATCCGGTACGACAAGTTCAGCTAACCCACAAGGAGGAACGATGGGCCAGTACGAGCGTCACGTGTTCGTGTGCACCAGCGGCGAGACCTGCCCGGAGCAGGGCGACACCGAGAAGTTCGTGAAGATCCTCCGGGATCGGGCCAAGCAGGCCGGGCGCGCCGCCGACGTGCGCATCAACAAGGCCGGCTGCTTCTCGCAGTGCGGCCACGGCCCCATGATCGTCTTCTATCCCGAGAACGTCTGGTACGCGGCGGTGCAGGAGTCCGACCTGGAGGAGATCTTCAGCTCGCACATCGTGGGCGGCAAGCCGGTGGAGCGGCTGCGCTACGCGCCCGGGAAGGGCGGCGCCAACAAGCGGAGCGAGGCCGAGCTGGCCGCGATCAAGGCGGCGCACGAGGCGCAGATGCAGGCCCCGGCCGGCGAGGCGATCGCCTGGAAGCGCGTCGCCGCGGCCGCCGACGTGCCGGCGAGCGGCATGAAGGAGTTCTCGGTCGACGGCACCACCGTGCTGATCGTCAACACCGGCGACGCGTTCGTGGCGGTCCAGGCCCTGTGCCCCCACGAGGCGGTCCCGCTCGAGCAGGGAATGGTCGACGGCGGCACGCTCACCTGCCTCGAGCACATGTGGCAGTTCGATCTCAAGACCGGCGCCCCGCTCGGCGACGCCCTCGAGGGGCTGCGCGGGTACCGGCTCAAGGAAGAGCACGGGGAGCTGTTCATCGCCCTCTGATCGAATCAGGAGGATGAGGCCATGGCCCGACGAGTCGCCTATCCCGATCGCATCGAGCTGCTCGTACAGCTGGTGGAGGAGACGCCGCCCGACCGCGTCGTGGAGCGGGTGCACGAGCGCCTCGCCGCGGGCACCGGGTTCCGGGACATGCTGCTGGCCTCCGCGCTCGCGGTGGTGCGCTCCTCCGACCTGCCGCCGGGCCATCACGGCGGCCCGCTGCACCCGCTCGCCGGGCTGCACGCGGTCCGTCACGTCGCGGCGCGCCTGCCCGGCGAGTACGCGATGCTGCCGGTGATCCAGCACGTGGCGGTGGCCAACAAGCACATCCACTCGCCGGCCATGGGGCCGTTCCTCCTGGCCGAGGCGCAGCCGGTGTCCGAGCACGACAGCGTCGAGGCGACGGTCAAGGCGTTCCGGATGGCGGTGGGCCGCGGCGTGTACAACGCCTGCGACCACTACGTCCTCTACCTGCTCGAGCGCCTCTCCCCGATGCAGGTGCTGGAGCTCCTGCTGGAGGTGGGGATCCCGAAGAACCAGCTCGACGACCACTACTTCCTGTTCCCGGTCTTCACCTGGCGGGCGCTCGAGCACTTCGGCTGGGAGTACGCGCGGTTCCTCGGGCGGGCGCCCGTCCGCTACGTCACCCGGCCCACCGCGCCGACCTCGCTCGACGAGGTCGACGCCCTCATCAGCGCCCACGAGCTATTGGAGCGCGATCTGCGCGCGACCACCGGGGAGGACGAGACGGCCGCGGTGACCCGTCTCGCCGACGAGATCGGCCGGGTGAGCGACTTCACCGCGATCCCCGCGATGCTGGCCCGCGCGCTGGCCGACGGGCTCTCGCTGGAAGGAGCGGGCGAGGCCCTGTCGGTGGGCGGCTCCACGCTCTTCCTCCGCTCGCAGACCGGCAACCCGATGGACGTGCACATCAACACCGGCGCCAACACCCGGCGGTACCTGCTGCGCCAGCCGGAGCTCTCCCGCCGGATCAAGCTGCAGGCGCTGCTGGTCTGGAACACCGGCCCCGAGGTGCGGATGGCCCAGCGCATGCTGGCGCCCGAGCCGCAGCCGGAGCCGGAGCGGGTGGCGGCCCTGCCGTTCCACACCCAGGACGAGCTGCTCCAGGAGATCGAGGCGCTGATCTTCCGTCTGCCGGTCGGCGAGCGGCTCCCCGCGGGCAACCTTTCCACGTGGCGCTCGACCGACGAGGTCAAGCATGTGGCGGCCCTGGCCCAGCAGTACGCCGATCAGGGCTACGCGCCGGAGCCGCTGATCACGATGCTGGGGAAGATCGCGTGCCGCGACAACTCCACCGAGCTGCACGCATTCAAGCACCACCAGGCGACCTACGAGGAATTCCAGGCCACGCGGCCGTCGCTGCGGTGGCGGCATCTCGTGGCCGCGGTGCAGGCCGCCGCGATCTCGCACGGGCGCATCCAGGACGTGTGGGACCACGCGGCCGAGGTGATGCACTTCTAGCC
>JACXTT010011957.1_pt1 | contig 11555 bp, 10 predicted proteins | sample 9270951 | NCBI WGS metagenome assembly JACXTT01 (sample SAMN15532306, study PRJNA645909) | rock metagenome | isolation source: weathered quartz diorite | place: Puerto Rico | collected 2017-06-21 | reverse complement strand
CACGTAGCGACAGACAATGCAGTTCCCTACCGGGTCTACGGCGCGCAGCAGGACAATTCCACGGTGGCGATCGCCAGCCGCAGCGATCAGGGGATCATCGACCGCGCGGATTGGTACGACGTCGGCGGCGGGGAGTCGGGCTACGTGGTTCCCGACCCTACGAATTCGGACATTGTTTACGCGGGTTCTTACGACGGTCTGATCACGCGCTTTGACAAAAAGAACAGCCAGGTGCAGGACATTTCCTCCTGGCCGCTTAATCCCATGGGTGCTGGAGCGGCGGACTTGAAGCACCGGTTCCAGTGGACCGCGCCGATTCTCATTTCCCCGCATGATTCCAAGGTGCTCTATCACGGCGGGGAGGCAGTCTTTAAGACGAGCGATGCCGGAATGACCTGGACAGCCATCAGCGGTGATCTGACCCGCAACGACAAGAGCAAAGAGCAGTCATCCGGCGGCCCCATCACGCAAGACAACACCAGCGTCGAGTATTACGACACCGTGTTCGCGCTCGCCGAGTCGCCGATCGAAAAAGGAGTGCTCTGGGCAGGAACCGACGACGGACTGGTTCATGTAACTCGCGATGGCGGACAGCACTGGAGCAACGTCACGTCAAGAGAGTTCGGCGAGTGGAGTCTCGTCAGCATCATCGAGGCCTCGCCCCACGCTGCCGGGACGGCCTATGTGGCGGTCGATCGCCACAAACTGGATGATTATCGCCCGTATATTTTCAAAACTTCGGATTACGGAAAGAGCTGGACGAAGATCACATCCGGTTTGCCGGACAGCAGCTACGCCCACACAGTCCGCGAAGATCCCAAGCGCAAAGGCATGCTTTTCGCCGGAACGGAGAACAGCGTCTACGTATCGTTTGACGATGGCGCGCGCTGGCAATCGCTGCGGCTCAACTTGCCGGCGACTCCGATTCACGACCTCGCGATCAAGGACAGCGATCTGATCATCGCCACGCACGGCCGAGCGTTCTGGATTCTGGACCATATTTCGCCGCTGCGCCAAATGACACCCACAACGGGAAACGAGGAGGCGCACCTCTATGAACCGGTTCCAGCCGTGCGCTTCCGCGGACCGGGATTCACTCTGCCGGCGACGGTGCCCGTCGCCGCCAATCCTCCAAACGGCGTAGTGATGGACTATTTCCTTAAGGCTGCACCGAAGGAGAAGGAAGAAGTGACGCTCGAAATCCTCGACGCGCAGGGCAAACTGGTCAGGAAATACTCCAGCAAAAAAGCGGGGGGAGGAGCGTCGTCCGATGAGGAAGAATTCGGCATTGAACGGCCAGGGGAAAAACTTCCCTCCGAGGCTGGGTTGAACCGCTTTACCTGGGACATGCGCTACGAGGCCCCTACGACGGTCCCGGGCGCGGTGACGTGGGGAGGGCGGCCTGAAGGGCCTCTCGTTCCGCCGGGCAAGTACCAGGTGAGGCTGACAGCCGCGGGAAAATCAAGTGCCGCCAGCGTGGAAATCACCAAGGATCCACGCGTGCCCGCTTCGCAAGCCGATCTGGAAAAACAAGCCGAGTTTGCGCTGCGCATCCGGGATCGCGTCACGGCCGGGCACGAGGCGGTGAATCAAATCCGCAGTGTGCGCGGGCAGATCGAGTCGCTAAAGAAACGGCTAGTTGCAGATGCAGATGCCAAGCCGGTCCTCGAGGCTGCCGATGCGCTCATAAAAAAAATGAACGCCGTCGAAGAAAAAATCATCCAGCCAAAGTCAAGAAGCGGCGAAGACCCGCTGAACTATCCCATTCAGGCGGCGGACCAGCTTGTAGCGCTGCAGGGAACGGTAGAGAGCGCGGATGCCGCACCGACGTCGCAGTCCTCGACCGTGTTCGAGGAACTCGATGGGAAGCTCGGAGCGCAATTGAGCGCGTGGCGGGAGATCCAATCCAAGGATCTGACTGCGTTGAATGCCTTGATTCAGAAGAACAATATTCCCGCGATCGCGCCCGTGGCGGAAAGAGCAGAGAGCGAATCGAAATAGAATCATCGCTCAGGTCAGAATGAAGCGCATGGGATGAGGGCGGCGCGTTTCCGCATTCCAGAAGCATAGAGCTCTTTAGCTCGATGAAAAAAGATTGCTCCCTGAGGAAGGTTTTGTTACGCTCCGCCTAACTTTGTACTCCGTGGGAGGTGCGTTCATGGCCTTTTGCAAGTCATGCGGTCAGGATATCGGTAGCGCAGCCTTTTGTCCCAAGTGCGGCGCCGGTCAAGGCGTCGCAGCGGCTCCATCCGTAGGAGCATCGAGCTCCGGCCTCGAGGAAAATGTCGCCGGATTGCTGTGTTACCTTTTCGGATGGATTAGCGGTCTGATTTTTTTTCTGATCGACAAACGTCCCTTTGTAAAGTTTCATGCGGCCCAGTCCATCGCGTATAATCTCGCGATTTTTGTTTGTTATATGGCGATCTGGGTCGTGGAGATAACCATCTTCAGAATCCCCGGGATCGCACTTCTAGGATTCCTCCTCTTCCCTCTGTTGGGACTCGCCGTCTTTGCAGCTTGGATTTTCCTGATGTACAAGGCTTACAGCGGTGAAAAATTCAAGCTGCCCATAATCGGGAACCTTGTCGAGGGCATGGTGAAGTAGTCTTTCCCCGAAATCGGCTAACGTTTTCGCAAGAGCCGCCGCAGTCCAAAGGCGGCTCTTTTCATTTCTGGACGTCCTGACGAGCCCCTGTTTCCTCTTGACTTTCCAGGTACCCGCCGCCATTGTAAAAGGCTTTGTCCCCGGTGGTCGGGGGCAAACAAAGGGTAGAAAGGCGCCTTCATTTCATCATGACCCGGGTTCGGCTCTGCTTCCACGACCGCTGCTTCGACGGCACGGCCTCCGCTGCTCTATTTTACCGTTTTTACCGCGAGCGTTTTGACGACTCCGCCGAGTTCCTGTTCAGCGGCATGACGCATCAAGCCAAACATCCCTGGGAAGACCGCCTGTTCGACGGCGATGAAAACGTCATCGTGGATTTCAAGTATTCGAATTCGTCCAAGGTGACCTGGTGGTTTGACCATCATCAGAGCGCGTTCCTGACTCCAGCCGACGCCGAGAATTTCCGCAGGCATCCTGGTCCGCGCATGTTCTATGAGCCGGATTACAAATCCTGCACCAAACTTATTGCCACCGTGGCCAAAGAAAAATTCGGCTTTAATACCGGGCCACTGGAGGAATTGATTCGCTGGGGCGATATCATCGACGGCGCGCAGTATCCCTCCGCGCAGTCGGCGGTCGAAATGGTGGAACCCGCCACGCAGCTAGCTTTGGTCATCGAGGCCGCGCCGGAAAACGGATTGCCCGCGCGCATCGTTCCTGACCTTGCGTATCGGCCACTCGCGGAGATGGTCAAACTCCCGCTGGTCGCACAACAACTTGGGCCGCTACTGGAGCGTCACCGCAAATCGATCGATATCCTCCGGGAGCGCTCGGAATCGCGGGACGGCGTGATTTTTTTTGATGTAGCCGACCTTGACCTCGAAGGCTACAACAAGTTCATCCCCTACCTTCTTCATCCGGAGGGCGTTTATTCTGTCAGCGTCATTGCATCGGCCGTTCGCGCGAAGGTTTCGCTGGGCACCAATCCCTGGAATCAAGCCACTGCCGATAAGAACCTGGCGTCACTGGCGGAAAAATTTGGCGGCGGTGGTCACCCGCGGGTCGCGGCAATTTCCTTCGAGCCAGGAGATCTTCCCCGCGCCAGAGAGGTTGCTCACGAACTCGCTGCGGTCCTTCGCGCAAAGTAACCCGCCACGGGAAACTACCTGGGATCCTCGCGCGCACTTTCTGGCATCCCTCCTCATTTTCCTCTCCCTGCAAATCGATACCCTCCTGGACAGCCAGCTTATATAATCGACTGCCATCGCGACGCGGGACCATTTTCGCCGAAGAAGACATCTGGAGCAAATAGTTGACCCATTTTTCAACATTGGGGCGAAGTTTATGAGGGTCGGAGTTTTTGGATGGGGCATAGTTGCGCCCAAGTCACCGAACATCGAAGAATTCCGGAGAAACCTGGCTTCGTCGGAATCGTGGCTTGCGCCGTTCAACGGTTTCGGCCCCGACAATTTTCTGGTCGGCGATCCGGAATTTGAGTTCACAGCTTACCGGCCGTGGATCGAGGCGCGCTTTCCTCCTAGGCGATTCCAGCAACTCGAGGAAAAGACGGACTTGCCGGCGCAATATGCTCTGGGCGCATTCATCCAGGCGCTTGGCCAAAACCCGGGAATCGAGGGCGAACTCGAAAGCCTCGGCACACAGGCGCATGTCTATGTTGGCACTGGAATTGGAAGCATTGGACTGACGTACGATCAGAGCATCGAACACTATCATGCGCAGCGCCAGTGGAACCGGTTTTGGTCGCAACCCGAAAGGAATTCACCACTTCGGGAATATCTGGCAGAACGGCCTGATCGAGCGGCTGACGTTCCCACTGATCCGGCAAAGGTCTCTGTCGAGGAACACGAAGTCTCGGAGGAGAATTGGTGGCGCTATTGGTCGGCCCGTTCTCCGGAGCTGCATGAATATCTAAAGGAATTAGCGGCGATTGACGGTTTAACGGTACAAGGAGGAGTTGAAGCGGGCAAGCTGAGGTTATTGCGGGAAAAGGAAAGGCTTTACGCCAAGCTGCAAAAGAAGTGGGGAGCGCCGAAAGCTCCGTGGATCGTCTCACCAAATTTGATTTGGAACATTCACAATGGACCGGCGGCCCAAGTTTCGATGGTGGGAAAGATCAATGGCCTAGCGTTCGCGCCGGTGGCAGCGTGCTCGACATTTGGAGTCGCCTTGAAGCTGGCGATGAACGCGATACGCTTGGGAGAAGCGAAGGCCGTCGTGGTGGGGGCAACCGACCCGCCACCTCATCCACTGACTGTGGGAGCGTTCTACACCGCCCGCGTTCTTTCCGCTGATCGATCCGTTTCCGTTCCTCTGACACGATTGCAGGGCACGCATGTTTCGGGAGGTTCGGTTATCTGGATCGTCGGAGATTATGACTATATGAGGGCGAAGGGCTTCGGGCCAGTGGGGATGGAACCGCTTGCCGTGGGCGTCAGTTCCGACGCTCATCACATCATTACACCTACCGTGGAAGGACCGAGAGCTGCGATCTTGCAGGCCTTGGCCGATGCAGGTGTCGGAGCGGACGCGATCGGGACCTGGGACCTTCACGCGACGGGTACTCCGGGCGATTTTAGCGAGGTTGCCTCGTTCCGCTCGGTATTTCCCGGATCCGTGCTCGTCACCGCGAGAAAGGGCACATTCGGCCATGGGATGGGTGCGGGCGGCGGATGGGAGTTGACGGCGCAATATATGGGTTATGAGCAAGGGCAGCTCTTCCCCACAGGGTTAGCGAAGAAAGATGTGAACGCTTCGATCGCCGGCGTTCACGACCGTTTTGTGTACGACGCTGCGTGCAAGACGCCTCCGAGTTTGGGAGGAAAGCTGTCGATGGGCATCGGCGGCGTCAACGCCTGCGTCATTTCCCGGCCATGGAAGTGATTTGCAGCGTTCGCGCCCATTGTTCGACAAAGGCTTAAGTCCTGTGTAAAATTTTAAGGTTGTCTGCGGGCCGGTAGCTCAATGGTAGAGCAGCTGACTCTTAATCAGCGGGTTGCAGGTTCGAGTCCTGCCCGGCTCACCACTGCTTTCAACAACTTACACCATAGTTCTCCTGTCGTTTTTTATTCGGTGTAGCGGAAAATGTAGCGGGTTCGTGTAGCTTCGCTCACTATTGCGTCCAAACTGGTCTCGTTTGTTTCATGGGTGAAGTACTGATTCAGATTTTTCGTACCGTCTCTCTTGAAGGGATGTTACGGCCAGAAGCAGACCCGCAATATAAAAGGGCGCCCCTTTTGGAGTAGGGTTTGGGTGCTTGCCTCAATCCCGACAGAAAGGAACGCCCTCAATGGATAGCAAAAAGTATATCGGTATGGATGTGCATAAGGAAAGCATTTCGATTGCGGTGATGAATGGTGCAGGAAAGATCGTGATGGAATGCGTGATCGAGACGAAAGCCAGCATGATTCTGCAGTTTATCGATGGGCTGCGGGGAGACTTGCAGGTCACGTTTGAAGAAGGAACCTCGGCCGCCTGGTTGTACGACTTGCTGAAACCGCACGTGAGGAAACTGCCGGTGTGCGATCCGCGAAAGAATGCCTCCATGAGGGAAGGCCACCAGAGTGACAAGATCGACGCTCGCCGGTTGGCCGAGCTGCTGCGCCTCAACCATCTCCACCCCGTCTATCACGGTGAACATGGCCTCCGAAGCCTGAAGGAACTGGTGCGTAGTTATCTCACGATCACCAAAGATCTCGGACGGGTCATGTCGCGGGTGAAGGCCATCTATCGCAGTTGGGCCATTCCCTGTACCGGCAAGCAGGTCTATACATCCCGCCATCGGGCCGAGTGGATTGGGAAGATCCGCGAGCCTGCAGTGCGCCGGCGGGCCGAGTTTTACTACCAACAATTGGATGCGCTGCGATTGCTGCGCCAGGAAGTACGGCGGGATCTGTTGGCAGAAAGCAAGAAGCACAAGGCTTGGGAACGCCTCTGCCAGCTTCCCTCGATCGGCCCGATTCGTTCGGCTGAGCTGCTGGGCATTCTGCAGACCCCGCACCACTTCCGGACCAAGCGGCAGCTGTGGACCTACTGCGGGCTGGGCATCGAGACGCACAGCAGCGCCGATCACCGTGTGGTGGAAGGACAACTCAAACGGGCAAAGAAACAGGTTGAGGTTCGCGGGCTGAACGTGAATTGCAATCACGATCTGAAGAATCTGTTCAAAGGTGCGGCGGTCGTCGCCGCGACCAAGCCTGGCCCGTTCGAGGAGTTCTACGCGGAATTGTTGGCCAAGGGCATGCGGTCGGAAATGGCGCGGCTGACCCTGGCCAGGAAGATTGCCACGATCGTATTGATCGTATGGAAGAAAGGAGTGAGCTTCGACGCCCAACATCTGAAACCACAAACAGCTTGAGTGTCTCTGAGCGCTTCCGCTCCATCCCGGGGAACTTCTCTGGCGGTGGCCGTCAGGTTCTCGAGATACTCTGGTTCGAGAGCGAGTCTCAGCCGGTTAGTTAGGCGCTGCGTGCTTCGGGCACCTAGTCTCACACCCGACTCTAGTCCCTCTCGGATAACCAGAAAAAAGCGATGGGCCACGAGTCCCGGATAGAACTATGGTCGCCAACTGACCGCCGTTCTGCTTTGCTGGTTTCGGAACTGATAGGCTTCGTTACGAACCAGCGATGAAAACCGCTGGGAGAAGAACCTCAAATCGCTGGGCCACAGTGTGCAGCAACCGAGCACCTGGTGCGGGCGGTCAGAACAGATCCTGCTCCATCCAGTGGGCTGAGAAGCAGGAAAAGCTCCAGCCAGCGCGGGTGTTTTTTCTTGACTTCTCCCTTGATAGAACTTACCGGGACTTGACGGGCAGACCTATCCCAGCGCGCGTCTACTATAGGGTGCTGTTACCGTTGTTTAAAAATTCTTCGAGTGGTAATATCACAGACCGGGTCAGTTATAGGTTGAGGTGATGTTAGGGCATGCTATTGCCGCTCTCGGTCTGTTCCTCTGTTTACAAACCCCAGCTAATCCAAAGGGGCCTGCAACCTTACCCCCAGACACTACACGAATGTTAAACATTCTGTTCTTCACTGCCTCCTGGTGTGAACCGTGCAGGGCAGTTCACCCCATTTTGGAAAAGTTTGCGCACAAAAATAAAAAAGACGTGAAGCTAGTCATTCTAGATTTCGACCGCGCAAAGACGGAAGCTGCGTTGTGGGGTGTGGAAGAGATCCCCGTAGTCATCGTGGTTTCCGCTGAAGGTGAGGTCCTTCTGCGATATGAAGGGGCGAGGCAGAAGTCTTTGGCAACGCTAGACTCTGCCCTTGAAGATCTTCTGAAGGGAGTTCGCAAAGGGGGTGAAAAGTGTCGAATGGCAGGACGGCAAGACGATTGCTTCTCGTGATGCTTCCTTTTGCCGGGCTCATTACTCGACCAGGAGTCAGTGCTCAAGGTAATCCTGTCAGCGCGCAACGGTGGGTTATCGAGTCGGTGGGCAGAGCGGCTGCTCGGCCTAATGTCATCCATTTACTGATGAAAATGGAGTATCAGGCTGCGCAGGCTGGAGATGCCACTCGACGTGGCGAGAAGCAACTGGCGGAGTTTCTGGCGGCGGTCGACGGGCTCAAAATTTCCGATTTAAGCTATCACGTATTCAACAACGTCATTACACCCGGACACGCTGGTGGAAGTGAATTGTCAGGGGTTGTATACACGCGAAACGTTGTCTTTACTATCCGTCGCCCTCAGCCAGGTGAGAATTCCGCCGAGCTTGATCGGACGATCGCACAACTTGAGGACCTTGGTGCGCGCTACAACTCCCACTGCGTCACCTGCGTGGGCAGCGGTTGAGCGAGCCGCGCGGAAGGCGTGGTCTTCTCCGTGGGAGAAGCTGAAGGCAAAGAACTTTACGAGCGCGCCGCTGCGCAAGCCTGGACGAAGATGGAACAGCGCTTGAAAGAACTTGTGAGCGCCAGCCCCAGCCGGAAGCTGGAACTCATCGAGATCAAATATGATCCGCTTCTGACGGAATCTCTTATCGAAGAACTGCCCGACCAACCCAAGTCATCTCGACCGCAGACGGTGGAGGTTGCTGTTCGCCTGCGCGTCACTTATGAGTTGCACTGAGGGCCCGTCTATCATGGAGGAATAACTATTATGAAGAGAGGGTTCTGTGTGTTGGCCGTTCTTTTTGGGCTTTTGGGCTCGACCTTGCTCAGAGCTCAGGAGAGTCAAAAACCGGCTATCAGCGTTAGTTCTACAGGCAAGGTGAGCGCGAAGCCAGATTTGGCTGTCGTCCTCCTGAACATCAAGTCTACGGCTCCGCTGGCCGCTGATGCTCTGAGCCAAAACAGCAAGAAGGTGGAAGAGGCCAAGAGCCGCTTAGCAGCTCTTGGCTACAAAGATAACAAAGTCAAATTCTCAGGGAACAGATTCGCCCCTGCTGGCGGCGGCATCTTCTATGGCGGTCAGCGAGCCACCGGCTTTGACGTTTATAACTTCGTTTTGGTTTATATGGACGGGCCGGAACTCAAGGACGTCAATCTACTCAACAGTGCGGCGAGCACGGTTCTGGATGAGCTCGGCAAAGTGGGAGCGTCCCCCAGCGAGACCCCCATTTCGAGATTTTCTCTGGGTGGTGCTTCCGTCGTTGTTTTTACTGTGAAAGACCCTTCGACTTACGAAAAGGAGGCCTATGTTCAAGCTATGGAAAAAGCCCGACCCATTGCGGACGACATAGCTCGCCGGATGAAAGTACAAATTACGGGCATCGATTCTGTAACTTCCACGGAGGGAACCCGCGTCCAAGAACAGTTTCCCAATCCCCTGGACGACCTGCCTTACCAATACTTCTCCTCGTCTATGGAAGAGGTTCCAATTCGCGTAAGTCTGATGGTTCGTTATTCATATAAATAGCCGTACATTTACGACTCGTGAATGATCAGGAGGCCGAAGGAGAAGTCCTTGGAAAACCGCCCTTAGCGACCAGTGCAAACCGGGACTTGGCGAAATTGACTTGCGTCGTGCCGCACGAGTAGTATGCTCGCCAGACAGCAGGCCCTGACATTCCCCTCGATATCCCACAACTGACTTTGAACTCTGGCGGGTAGTAGAGGAGTTTGGCACGAAAGCCGGAGCGTTTAGGGATGGCGAAGAACAGTTTGTCTCATCCGGCCGGGCATGCAACTGACTTCGTTGCAGCCGACGCTCAGCTGCGCCACCTTCCACTCCCGGCGCATCTGGTTTTTCTAGTCCTGATGTTCTTGCTGCCGGCTTTGTTGGGGCGATTCCTCTTTCTGCGCTTTACTTTCCCCCTCGCGCGCAGACTTGGTCTTCATCCGGCAGTAAGCTCCGCCCTTCTTGTGAACGCCCTTATGCTCTTTGAATTCGCGCTGCTCCTTGCGGCTTTTTGTTGGGTCCAGCGGGGGCGGAGCTGGCCGCAACTTGGCCGGGCAGCGCATGTTTGGCCGGTGGATTGGAAGAGGATCGCGTGGTCACCGCTATTGTTTTTGGGAACGTTTCTACTCCTTGGCGCCTGGGCGGCAGTGGTTCAGCCCCGCATTCTCGCGTTCATGCAGGGCATGGGATTTTGGACAGGGCGAAACATAATACTGGAGTTGAACTCGATGCCACCGCCCGCAACGACAGCTACGGTGGTGCTCATTTATCTCTCGTGGGCTGTTCTCGGTGCCTTTGTGGAAGAGGTTTACTTTCGCGGTTATCTTCAATCAAAGATGTCTTTTGCGGGACGCTTTGACTGGGTCTTGAGCGGCGTCTTGTATGGCAGTCATCATTTGTGGGTTGCTCCTCTCATCCCCACAGCCATGGTTCTAGGTTGGTGTTTAGGGCTGGTATTTAAGTGGCGCAAGAATACATGGCCGTGCATCGTGGTGAAGTTTCTTATGTTGGTTGTACAATTTGTTGCCTACCTGAGCGGCGTCATCAAATCCAGTTGATGCCAGATCGATTGATCGGCGCCTCGGACCTGATCGTTAGGTCCTGATAAACGCGGTATCTCTAACGACGCCGGCCGTTGCAAGACTTTTTTCTCTTTCTTAACACGGAACTCGAGGACACTGCTCCGTCGGCGCACAAACTGCGTCTTTTTCTGCCGCTTGTATTCATCTGTGTCACCCTAACTTGCCCAGCCCGTTTGCATTCATCCACTCAGTGTTGCCCACCAAACATCTCTTCGATCACCATCGACCATGATGAATTATTCGATCTCCCTCCTGTTCAGGGAGGCGGGTAGCCTAATCAACCGGCCAGTGACTTTTCGCACCATACCGCGTTTCTGGCATCCCCGCACAGGCTTCACTGCTTTTCTGCTGCTTCTGTCCACGACGACAGAACTCGTTGTACTCAATCTGATCCCGCAACATGATCCACAGCCGGATCCCGAGTTTGCGCGCTACGGCCACGCTGGCCTTCCCGAAACCTTTCTGAATTAATTTGCGACGGTAAAAACGCTTCAGCTCCGGATCCCGTCGTACGGCATGCGCCCCCGCCTCACCCCAGAGAAACCGCAGCAGCGGATTGCCTTGTTTCGTCAGCCCACCGAGCCGCTGCCGCCCTCCACTGGAATATTCCCGAGGAATCAGCCCTACATAACTGGCCAGGGCCTTGCTGTCTGCGAATCGGGCCGGATCACCCAGGAACACCTCAGTCGCCAACGCCGTGACCGGCCCCACTCCGGGATGGGTCATCAACAGCCGTGCTCCGGATCGCTTGTCAGCTTGCTCCTCGACTCGCTGGTTTAGTTTCTCGATTTCGGTCTCGAACTTCACGTACAGCGCCTGCAACTCACTCCGTCGATAAGCAGTATGGGGTGCCAACGCCAATGACGCGATCGTGTGTTGGCCTGCTTGGCTCCACAGGGAGGGGCCCCGTCGTAAACCATTTGTCAAGGCGATCGCCTGCAGGGCATTTTGGATTCGCGTCCGCATGCGTACCCACTGATGACGGTGCCGCAACAGGGATCGCAGATCTT
>JACXTT010011956.1_pt1 | contig 11555 bp, 9 predicted proteins | sample 9270951 | NCBI WGS metagenome assembly JACXTT01 (sample SAMN15532306, study PRJNA645909) | rock metagenome | isolation source: weathered quartz diorite | place: Puerto Rico | collected 2017-06-21 | reverse complement strand
GCCGCCTTGACGCCGATCTCGGCGGTCTCGAAGTCGCGGATCTCGCCCACCATGATGACGTCGGGGTCCTGGCGCAGGAAGGCGCGCAGCGCGGCCGCGAAGTTGAGCCCGATCTCGTCCTTCACCTGGACCTGGTTGATGCCCTGGAGGTTGAACTCGATCGGGTCCTCCGCGGTCGAGACGTTGGTCGACGGCTTGTTCAGCTCGGCGAGCGCCGAGTAGAGCGTGGTCGTCTTGCCGCTGCCGGTCGGGCCCGTGACCAGCACCATGCCGAAGGGCTTGGCGATCGCCGCCTGGAAGTGCGCCAGGGGCGCCAGCTCGAAGCCGAGCTTGGTCATGTCGAGCTGCAGGTTCGACTTGTCGAGCAGGCGGAGGACGACCTTCTCGCCGAACATCGTGGGCAGGCAGGAGACGCGGAAGTCCATCTCCTTGGCGCCGGCGAGCTTCACCTTGATGCGCCCGTCCTGCGGCAGCCGCCGCTCGGCGATGTCCAGCTGGGCCATGACCTTCAGGCGCGAGACCAGGGCGTTCTTCCAGCGCAGCGGCGGCTGCATGATCTCGTAGAGCATGCCGTCGATGCGGAAGCGGACGCGCAGGTTCTTCTCGTACGGCTCGACGTGGATGTCGCTCGCCCGCTTGTGGATGGCGTCGGAGAGGAGCGTGTTCACCAGGCGGACGACGGGTGCCTCCTCGGTGGCGCGCTGGAGCTCCTGGAGGTCGATGTCCTCCTCGTCGCGCGTCACCTCGATCGCGGCCTCGTGCAGCTGCGACAGCACCGCGTCGTAGTCGGCGCCGGCGTCGTAGTGGCGCTCGATCGCCTGCTGGATGAGGCTCGGCGCGGCGACCACGACCTTCACGTCGTAGCCGGTGAGGAAGCGGACCTCGTCGATCGCCGTCAGGTTGGAGGGGTCGGCCATGGCGAGCGTCAGCGTGGAGCGCGCGAGGCCGGTGGGCAGCACGTGATGCTTGATCACCAGCGCGCGCGGCACCAGGGCGAGGACGTCGCGCGAGATCTCCTCGAGGAGCGGGTTCACCACCGGAAGGCGGCACTCGCGTCCGAGGTAGCCGAGGAGCTTCTCCTCGCTCACGAATCCCAGGCGGACGAGATGCGTGGACAGGGCCCCGCCCGCCTCGCGCTGCTGGATGAGCGCGTCGGCGAGCTGCTGGGCGGTCAGCTCGCCGCGACGGTGGAGGACCTCGCCGAGGCGTGAGCTCATGGGCACCCGCCGGCGCCCGCGGGCAGCTGGGCACAGTCCGCGAGCGAGTTGAGGAGAAGCGCCGCCGGGAGCGCCCCGCCGCCGCCCACCTGGTTCGCGAGCTGCAGCGCGTTGGAGCTGTAGTACGCGATCGCGCTTCCGCCGACGCGGAGGTTCACGTCCTGCGTCCACAGCGAGCCGTACACGGTGGCGTTGCCGGTGATCTCGGTCTGCGAGGGATCGTTCGCGACGTTGGTGCGGCCCCGCACGAGGACGAGGCCCTTGAACTGGAGCGTCCCCTGGATCGTGAGGTCGCCCTCGACGATCATGATGCCGGCGCCGGTCGCGCCGCCGTTGGCCTTGATCGTGACCCCGCTGCTCGAGGTGAAGTGCGTGATCTGCGGAGTGCTGGTCGTGCCGAAGGTCTGGTTGCCGTTGATCTTGTCGTCCGTGTAGTTGACCACGCCGGTGCGATTCAGGAGATCGTCGATGAAGCGGTTCATCTGGTCGATGCTGGGCGCCGCGGGATAGGTCCCGACGCTCGGCACGATGGGCGGCCCGTACGAGAAGCCGAGCCCCTGGACGTTGTCGAGCTGCTGCCCGTTCATGCTGCCGAGCGTCTCCTGCGTGTTGGCGTCGCTGCGGGTGGCGATCCCGGGCACGGGCGCGGCGGGGCCCGCGCCGCCATTGTAGTCGTGGTCGTTGCCGTCGATCATGAAGGCGTTGCCGTTGAAGGTCGCGTCCGTCGGCGCGTTGGTGGCCAGGTAGATGGCGCCCGGCGCGGTGAGCGGCACGTTCGAGCGGGAGACGTTCGCTACCACCACGTTCCGCTCCCCGTTCGGGCCGAGCGCGGTCGCGACGAAGCGCCCCGTGTTGATCGGATCGGCGCCGGCGACGGGCGTGACGCTGTAGGTGAAGCCGGCGATCGGCGCGAAGGCGTGGCTCCCGGCCCCGAAGGTCGCCGCCCACTGCCCGACGACGTCGTCCCGGAAGCTCACCACGCCCGGTCCGTTGAAGGTCTGGAGGCTCTCGGAGACGGCGGACTCCGCCACGAAGTGCGCCTGCGCGGCGCCGCGGAAGTTGCGCGTCGCCTGGACGTTCGCGCTGCCCACCTGGAGCGCGCTCGCGGCGAGGAGCACCAGGGTCGCCATCGCGAAGAGCGCGACGGCGAGCGCGAAGCCGCTCTCCCCGGAGCGCCGGCGGTATGTGGAGCGCGGGGTCATCCTACAGGCTCCCCGGCGCGCGGCTCCGGATGGCGACCTCGGAGCTCACCAGCGAGCGGAGCGCGTTCGGGTTGTTGGTGTTGGGATTGGCCTGCGTCGCCTGCAGGGTCACGCGCACGCGGCCGACGCAGTCCCGCTGCGCGGGAGTGAGCGTCGGCGGGATCCCGGCGGGCACGAGCTCGACGGCGGGGTTGCCGCCGGTGAAGTAGCGGAGGACGAAACCCCCGGCCGGCAGGCCCGAGGCCACCACCACCGGCGCCCCGGCGCCGTCGGTGCGCCGCAGATCCGTGCCGACCAGCTCGTAGGTGAGGTCCTCGTTCGCGCCCGTCACCAGCCCGTCGCCGTTCAGGTCCTGCTGGAAGCGAATGCGGGTGGGCGTGGCGTCGACGATGCCGCGCCGGAAGCCCGGACACGCGGGTCCCGGCGTCGGGGCGAGGGCGGTGAGGGTCGGGTCGTAGCTCGCCATGCGGAGCTCGCGGCCCATCAGGTCGAGCGCGCTCCGGGTCGCCGTCTGCACCTGGGCGTAGGCGCCCTGCGCGGCGAGCGCCTTCTGCTGGGCGAAGAACACGGAGTAGAGGGCGGCGAAGCCGATGAGCGAAACGGTCGCGGCGACCAGGAGCTCGGCGGTCGACATCCCGCGTGTGGAGGGATGCTTGGTCATGAGCAGGGGATCGTATTGCAGCGTACGTAGGCCGCGACCCGCGTGGTGTGGGGCTGCATGTCCGTCCAGGCGACGCGCACGGTCACGGTGCGCAGCCCGGCCCGCGGGATGTCGTTGCCCGAGACGGTCCAGGTCCGCGTGAACGTTCCGCCCCCGTTGCCGTTCGCCGCGAGGGGATTCGCGGGGTCCGTGTACACGCCGGGCAGGAGCTGTGCCGCTCCCAGCGGCAGCGCGCGCAGCGACTCGAGCTGCTGCTGTGCGAGGGCCGTGGCGGCGGTGACCGAATCCGCCGTCTTGTCGATCCGCGTGAGCGAGACCGAGTTGACCGCGAAGCCCCCGACGCCGATCCCGATCAGGGCGATCGTGCCGAGCGCCTCGAGGACGGAGCTCCCGCGCGTGCCGCGTCGAACCATCGTCACGGCCGAGTAGCAAGGGGAGTACCTGCTTCTCCTCCGTTGGATGGAGACGAGACCCCTCGTGGTTTCGCACGACCGCGCAGGCGTGCGACGCGCGCGTGCACGGGGCCGCGCCCGCGATGGCGAAGCCCGCGTCGCTCGCCGACGCGCATGCTGTGTCGGCTTGATTCGCGCCGGACGCGGCGCTACGTCCGCGGGCCGGAGGTGCGCGTGACCAGCCAGGGGCTTCGGGTCGCCGACAGCGACATGCACGTCCTCGAGCCGCCCGATCTGTGGCAGCGCTACATCGATCCCGCCTGGCGGCACGCGGCGCCCGTCGGCCTGAGCGAGCTCCGGCGGGACATGCGCGTCAAGGTGAAGTCGCACGTGCTGCTGCGTCTCGGCCCGGTCCGCCCGCAGCGGGGCGAGCCAGCGGGGCCGTGGAGCACGGCGCAGGACGAGGCGTTTGCCGAGGCGGAGCGCCGCGGCTGGGACGCCGTCTCGCAGCTCCAGGCGATGGCTCGGGAGGGCCTCGACGTCGCCGTCCTCTTCCCCAGCCGCGGGCTCTTCGTGCTCGGGCTGGATGCACCCGTGATCATGGGGAGCGACGGCCTCGAGCCCGACTTCGCCGCCGCCATCGCGCGCGCCTACAACGACTGGTTACGCGACTTCTGCGCGCAGGATCCGCGGCGCCTGCTGGGTGCGGGCATGGTGGCGCCCCACGACGTGACGGCGGCGGTGGCCGAGGCCCGGCGCTGCGTCGAGCAGCTCGGTTTCAAGGCGATCTTCCTCGCCCCGGGGTGCATCGCGCGCCGGCCCTGGCACGACCCGTACTACGACCCGCTGTGGGCCGAGTGCGAGCGCCTCGGGGTTCCCATCACCTTCCACGGCGGGGGGCAGACGCATCTCAGGCCCGACTTCTCGCTCGAGGTCCTCGACAAGCTCGCCATGTGGCACACCTTCGGCCAGCCGCTCGGCATCATGTTCGTCGCCGTGAGCCTCACCGCGGGGGGCGTGCTGGCGCGCTTCCCGCGCCTTCGCGTTGGTCTCCTCGAGGGTAACTGCGGCTGGGCTCCCTGGCTCTTCCATCGTCTCGACGAGCACTGGGAGTGGATCGGGCGCCATGAGGTGCCCGAGGTGGTGCGGAAGCCGTCGGAATACTTCCGCGCCAGCTGCTTCCTCGCCGTCGAGGCGGACGAGAAGCCGGTGAAACAGTACGTCGAGTGGTTCGGCGACGAGAACCTGGTGTTCTCGACCGACTACCCGCACGCGGATTCGAAGTATCCGCACGCGGTCGAGGAATTCCGGAAGCTCCCGCTCTCCGCGGCCGCGCAGCGGAAGATCCTATGGGACAACTGGGCGCGGCTATACGACGTGAGCGAGCGCTGAGCGGGGGCGGCTACGGCCGCCGCCACGCCGCGTAGGCGCGCACCAGGTCGACGGCGTCGGCGAGTGGCCGGGGGTGCATCTCGCCGGGATCGTCCACCAGGCGGAACGACTCGCCGTGCCCGTGATCGTCGAAGATCGCCTTCGTGCCGGCGCGCTCCACGGCGACCCAGTTGCCACCGCACGAGGGGTCGTCCTCCTGTGCCGCCAGCGCCCGGAGCGTCTCGCGGTTGAAGGGAACGGCAGGGTGCTCGGTGATGACGAGCGGCGGCGCCACGCCCCACGGAGGCAGGGCGGGCGCGAGACCGGGGAGGTTCTCGAGCCCGAGGAGGGTCCGCAGCGTCGCGCGGAGCTGGACGGTCTGGACGGCCTCGGTCACCTCACCGGGGGGCACTCCCGGACCCGCGACCAGCAGGGGGACGTGCAGGACGCCCTCGGGCAGACCACGCAGGTGTCCGACGAACCCGTGCTCGCCGAGCGATTCACCGTGATCCGCGGTGACCACCAGGAGTAGAGTCCGCTCGTCGTAGCCGCGACTCGCGAGGCCCGCCACGAGTCGCCCGATGGCCCGGTCCAGGGTGGCGATCTCCGCGTCGTAGAGCCCGCGCATGGCCGTGACCGCCTCGGGTGTCAGGGGGCGGCGGCCCGAGTTGTAGTCGAGCTGCGACGCCACGCTACGTGGGTCGACGCCGGGGGCGAAGCGCCCCCGCTCCGCGCCGGGAGGATCGTACGGGGTGTGTGGCTCCATGTAGTTGAGGAACAGGAACCACGGCCGCCCGCGCGGCGCCAGGCGATCGACCCAGTCGAGCGCCAGGCTCGTGATCTGCTCGCCGCGGGGGAAGGGCACCTCGCGTGGAACGAGAGCCTCCGCGAAGCGACGGGCGAAGGGTCGCGTCAGCCGCCGCGCGCTCCACAGGCCGTCGAAGCCGGTCTGCAGCACCGCCTGGTTCGGCACGAGCGGGTTCGACGAGATCCCGAACGCCGGGCGTCCCGAGCGCACGAGATCGGACGCGATCGATCCCGGATCAGGGGCCGAGAAGCCGAACCCCTGGAAGCCGATCTGCGACGGGTAGCGCCCCGAGAAGATCGACGCGTGCGCGGGAATGGTCCAGGGCGCGGGCGAGATGGCGCGCCGGTAGACGAGGCTCCGCCGTCCGAGCGCCGCGAGGTTCGGGCTCGTGTCCCGATCGTACCCGTACAGCGAGAGGTGGCTCGCCGCCGTCGTATCGAGCACCACCATGAGGACGCTCGGGCCGGGCATTCCCGCGACGGCGGTGCTCGGGGGGGACCACCGCAGACCGGCGGCGGCGACCAGGCACGCGACGACGGTGGTGCCCAGGAGCGCGCGGCTCCCGAGGGTCACCATCGCCGCGCCGACGCAGAGCGCGGCGTCGACGGTGAGCGCCACGACGAGGGGCCTCGAGGCCGGGGCGAAGGCGAGGAGGAGGTTCAGGGCGAGGAGGGCGAAGGGCAGGGCGGTCAGCAGGGAGATGGTCCCGCGCCGCCGTGGAGCGAGCCGCGAGGCCAGGAGCCCCGGGGCGCTCGCTACGGCGTAGTACAGAACCGATTCCAGGACATTCACGGCCGACGGCGCGTGGGGAACGGGGGCGACGGAGCGGAGAAGGATCTCGAGCGCTGCGGCGAGCGCCGCCACGAGCATTGCTGCGGACAACATCGCGTGCGTGGGCACCGCCGACGTCCATGCAGTGTCGGTTCGGGCCGCCCCGGCAGATTGAGAGAGCAAACCGTATGCCGCGAGGCTCTTCGGATCGGCGGGCGGGACGTGATCGCATCCCTGCAATGTGCGACGGGACTGCGGGAGGCTGGCCGATTCCGGCGCCGGGCTTCCGTGGTCTCCCGCCGCCGCATATACGGGGTCCATGCAGGAACGAGAGGGCGTGCCGGACCTGTCCATCGTGTTCCAGTCCTTCGTCGGCTACCAGAAGACGGAGGCCCTGCGCGCCGCCGTCGACATCGATCTCTTCACCGCGATCGGTGCAGGCGCAAGCACCGCGCAGGAGATCGCCGCGCGTTGCGGCGCTTCCGAGCGGGGGGTCCGCATCCTCGCCGACTATCTGGTCGTGCATCGCTTCCTCACCAAGGAGCGCGAATGCTATGCGCTCGCCCCCGCTGCAGCGATGCTCCTCGACCGCGCGTCGCCGGCGTGCGTCGCGTCGATGGTGAATTTTCTCGCCTCGCCCCAGGTGATGCGCGGCTTCGCGCGGCTCACCTCCGCGGTGCGCACCGGGCACGCCGCGGGCGGCGACGAGGCGCTCGCGCCGGACCACCCCATGTGGGTCGAGTTCGCGCGCTCGATGGCGCCGCTGGCGCGGATGGTCGCGCAGCTGCTCGCCAACGTGCTCGACGCCCCCGCCGGAGGTCCGTGCAAGGTGCTCGACATCGCCGCCGGCCACGGCCTGTTCGGCATCACGCTCGCGCAGCAGAACCCGCGAGCCGAGATCGTGGCCGTCGACTGGACGAGTGTGCTCGCGCTGGCCGAGGAGAACGCGCGCGCGGCGGGCGTGGGCGAGCGCTTCCGGACCCTCCCCGGGAGCGCCTTCGAGGTCGACTACGGCACGGGCTACGATCTCGTCCTGCTGACGAACATCCTTCACCACTTCGACGTGGCCGGGTGCGAGACGCTGCTGCGCAAGGTCCGCGCGGCGCTCAAGCCCGGCGGGCGCGCCGTGACCGTCGAGATGGTACCGGACGAGAGCCGCGTCACGCCCCCCGACGCGGCGGGCTTCGCGCTCGCGATGCTGGCGGGGACACCGTCGGGCGACGCCTACACCTTCGCCGAGTACGAGCGCATGGCCCGCAACGCCGGCTTCGTGCGCAGCGAGCTGCACGACCTGGTGCCGTCGCCGCAGCGCGCCGTGATCTCGTACCGCTGAGCCTCGCGCCACGGCGCCACGCATGGCGGGCCAGACTTGACGGCCCGCGCGGACGGGCCTATGCGGGAGCCGCCCCCACCCGTTGCCGAGCGACATCGTGATGGCCATGGCGCTGGCCGACCTCCTCGCGCGTCCGGTCGACACCTCGGATCCCGCGGCCCGGGATCCCGAGTTCATCCGTACGGTCGCGCTCCCGCTGTTCACCGCGCTCCGCGTCCACTACTTCCGCGCCGAGATCGAGGGTGCGGAGCACGTCCCTGATCACGGTCCGTTCATCGTGGTCGCGAACCACAACGGCGGACCGATCCTTCCCGACGTCTGGGTGCTGGCGGGGTACTGGTGGTCGCTGTACGGCGTGGACCGTCCCTCCTACGCCATGGTGCACGACGCCGCGCTCAGCATCCCGCTGCTGCGCACCTTCCTGATGAAGGTGGGCGGCCTCCGCGCGTCGCGGGAGAACGCGGCGAAGGTGCTCCGGCAGGGCGCGCCGGTGCTCATCTATCCCGGCGGCGAGCTCGACTGCCTGAAGAGCTTCTGGCGCCGGCACACGATCGACTTCCACGGGCGCGCGGGCTTCGTGCGCCTGGCCCTCGAGCACGGGGTGCCGATCGTGCCCCTGGTGAACGTGGGCGGGCACGAGGTCTACATCACGCTCTTCTCGAGCGAGCGCCTGGCGCGCTGGACCGGGCTGTCGCGCTGCACGCACGTGAAGACGGTGCCGGTGAATCTCGGCCTGCCCTGGGGCGTGTGGGCGACGGGCCTGGTTCCGTTCCTCCCGCTCCCGGCGAAGTTCGCGTACCGCGTCGGCCCGCCGATCGCGCTCGGCCACGATCCCGAGGCGGCCCGGGACGAGCGGGTCGTCAAGCACGCCTACGATCGCGTGACGGGCGTCATGCAGGAGATGCTGGACGGGCTGGCCGCGCGACGCCGGCTGCCCGTGTTCGGGTAGGAGGAGGCGGCGCCACGCCCGATCCCTTCGCCCCGGCCGCGCTGGGTCCGATCGTCCTGCCCAACCGGATCGTCAAGGCCGCCACGTTCGAGGGCATGGCGCCGACGCACCTGGTCACCGATGAGCTGATCGGCTTCCACCGTGCCGTGGTCGGCGGCGGCGCCGGCATGACGACGCTCGCGTACTGCGCGGTGTCGCCGGACGGGCAGGGGGCGCCGGGCGAGATCCTCATGCGGGACGAGGCGGTCCCCGGGCTCCGCCGGTTCACCGACGCGATGCACGCGCACGGGGCCGCGGCCAGCATCCAGCTCGGCCACGCGGGGCCGGTGGCGGCGGGCGTCGGGCAGCAGGCCCTGGCGCCGTCGCGGGTGTTCGCGGCGCGCGCGATGAAGTTCACGCGCGCGATCACCGAAGCCGAGATCACCCGCGTCACCGCCGACTTCGCGCAGGCGGCGCGGCTGGCGGTGCGCGCCGGCTTCGATGCGGTGGAGCTCCACTTCGGCCACGGCTATCTCGTGAGCGCGTTCCTCAGCCCGACGCTCAACCGGCGCACCGACCGCTGGGGCGGCAGCATCGAGAACCGCGCGCGCTTCGCGCGTCAGGTCGCAACCGCGGTGCGGGACGCGGTGGGCGATCGCGCGGCCGTGATCGCCAAGTTCAACATGGCGGACGGCGTTCCGGGCGGGCTCTGGGTCGACGAGAGCATCGAGGCGGCGCGGCTGCTCGAGTCCGATGGTGCGCTCGACGCACTCGAGCTCACCGGGGGCAGCTCCTTCCAGAACCCGATGTACCTGTTTCGCGGCGAGGCCCCGATCCGCGAGATGGCGCGGGTGTTCCCGCCCCTCCTGCGGCTCGGGTTCCGGCTCACCGCGCGGCGGTTCCTGCCCGAGTACCCGTTCGAGGAGGCCTTCTTCCTCCCCTATGCGCGGCAGTTCCGGGCCGCGCTCCGGATGCCGCTCATCCTGCTCGGCGGCGTCAACCGCCTGGAGACGGTCCAGCGGGCACTCGCCGAGGGCTTCGCTTTCGTCGCCATGGGACGGGCGCTGCTGCGCGAGCCGGGGCTCGTCAACCGCTGGCGGACGGGAGACACGCGGGAGGCGCTCTGCATCCACTGCAACAAGTGCATCCCGACCATCTACGCGGGCACCCACTGCGTGCTGGTCGCGCCGGGGGAACGTCCCGGCCACGGCATCGCGACCTGAGCGGGCGTCAGGAGCCCGCGGGGAGCCAGCCGTGCGCGGCGAGGAAGCGGCGCAGGTGGGGATCGTCGGCGGCGAGCGGCGGGAGCCACTCGCTGACCAGCGTGCGCTGCCACCACGCGCCGCTCGGATCGCCGGGTGGCGCGAACTCGTAGCGGTAGAGGCGAGCGCGAACGTAGCGGGGCGGTGCGTCGGGGAAGGGATCGTTGGCGAGGAGGCTCAGCGCGCCCCGGTCGTTGTGCAGGAGCTTCCACACCAGGTGGAGCGTCCACGGGTAGCGCTCGGGCGTCGACATGGCGGCGAACCAGATCTGCCAGTCGATCCGCTCCTGGTAGGGTGCCACCACGCATGGGCGTCGCATCGGGTCGCCCGGCTTGCACTTGAACTCGTACTCGCGCCACTGCGTGTCCGCGGTGAGGGTCTCGTCCGTGGTCCCTTCGAAGACGATCTCGGGACGCAGGCGGCCGACGCTGCCGAAGGCGCCGTAGGTGTTCACCAGCTCCAGCCGGTTGAACGAGGTGTTCATCATCTGGCGCCGCGAGAGGAGGTTCCGGACGGGATCGACGCTCAGCACGGCGACCAGCGCCACCAGGGCGCCGACGGCCACCTGCTGAGCGCGCGAGGGCACCGCGGCCGCGGCCGCCCGCTCCGCGCCCGCGACCAGCCGGGCCGGGAGCAGGCGGCGGAGCAACGAGTCGTCGAAGCAGGCGAGGATGGGCACGATCGTCAGCCAGTTCAGGAACGAGAGGTTGCCGCTCAGGATGAGGAAGACCTGGAGGGCGAGCAGCACCGCGCCCGTCAGGTGACGCGCGGCGCGCGGCCAGAACGCGAACCACGGCGCGACCAGCTCGGCCAGGTAGTTGAAGAGCACGCCGGCCTGGTGGAACCAGTGCGGACGAAAGTGAAGCCAGCGGCTGAGCGGGTTCGGCAGCGGCTGCGTCTCGTAGTGGTAGTAGAGGCAGGTGAGGTCGCGCCAGCAGCGGTCGCCGCGCAGCTTGATCAGCCCCGCGCCCAGCATGATGCGGAACATGAGCCAGCGGTAGAGCCAGAGCACGGCGGCGGGCGGCGCCCGGCGCGGGAACGGGCGCGGATCGACGAGCGGGCAGAGGAAGATGGTGAGGAAGCCCGTCTCGAGGAGCTGGATCTCCCAGCCGTAGCCGTACCAGTCCTGTCCGATGTGCACGAAGGAGAAGTAGAGCGCCCACAGCACCGCCATGAGGATCGCGTTCGCGAGCCCGGCCAGCACGAGGAGCGAGAGGAAGACGCCGAGCCACGCCATCACGACGAGGAAGCGATCCGAGTCGTCGAGCCAGAAGAGGCTCGGGACCTGGAGGAACGCTTCGCGGCGCGACCCGAAGTGTGCAGCGAGACGACCGAGGTAGGCGTCCGCCGGCAGGAGCCCGTCGTGGCCGAGCAGCGGGAGGAGCTGCTGCGCGAGGCAGAGAAAGGCGACGGCGTACACGAGGCCCACGAGACGGAGGAGGACGAAGCGCGTGAGCCAGTAGGACGGAGCAGAGCGCGCCACCGGTGCACCTCGGTTCTAGCGGTGCGCCGGCGCCGCGAGCAACCCGGAGCGGCGGTTGCGACCGCGCGGGGCGCGCGCTATGCGCGGGCGGCTGGGAGGTGGCGATGGCGCGATGGGTGGTGGTCGG
>JACXTT010011955.1_pt1 | contig 11556 bp, 9 predicted proteins | sample 9270951 | NCBI WGS metagenome assembly JACXTT01 (sample SAMN15532306, study PRJNA645909) | rock metagenome | isolation source: weathered quartz diorite | place: Puerto Rico | collected 2017-06-21 | reverse complement strand
GACCCCGAGCGGTACTCCGGGTTCGCCTTCGGCTGGGGGCTGGAGCGCATGGCCGTGCTCCGCCACGGCATCCCCGATCTGCGGGAGCTCTGGCGCGACGACCTGCGACTGCTGACCCAGTTCTGATGCGCGCTCCCCTCTCCTGGCTGCGTGAGTACGTCCGGGTGGAGGCGTCCGCCCACGAGATCGCACACCGGCTGGCGGTGTCGGCCGTCGATGTCGAGCGCGTGATCGACGTCGGCGTCCCAGACGTCGACGGCAACCTGGGGCACTTCCGCGTGGGCACGGTGCTCGAGGCGGGGAAGCACCCGAACGCAGACAAGCTCCAGCTCTGCCAGGTCGACGTCGGCGAAGGCGAGCCGCGCCAGATCGTCTGCGGCGCCTGGAACTTCGGCGCCGGTGCGACCGTCGCCGTCGGGCTTCCGGGAGCCTTGCTGCCGGGCGCCGATGCCCCGCTCGACGAGCGCAAGCTTCGGGGCCAGAAGTCCCACGGGATGATCCTGTCCGAGCGCGAGCTTGAGCTCGGCGAGGACCACAGCGGGATCATCGTGCTCGAGGACGGCGCCGAGCCTGGGACACCGCTCGTCGACGTGCTCCCGATCCGGGACCAGGTGCTCGACGTGACGCCGACGATGAACCGCGTCGATCTCCTCTCGATGGTGGGGCTGGCGCGCGAGGTCGCCGCGCTCTGCGACGGCGACCTGTTGCCGGTCGACGTCGAGGATCCACCCATCCTCCACCCGGAATGGGTCGAGGTCGCCGTCGAGGATCAGGTCGGCTGCCCGCGGTACATCGGCCGAGTCTTCAGGGGCGTGCACGTGGGGCCGTCTCCCGTCTGGCTCCGGGCCAGGCTCCATCGCTCGGAGATGCGCGCGATCTCGAATGTCGTCGACATCACGAACTACGTGATGCACGTCCACGGCTCACCGCTGCACGCGTTCGACCGCTCCCTGCTCGCCGGCGGCCGGATCGTCGTCAGGCGCGCCCACGCGGGCGAGGGGCTACGAACGCTCGACGGGACGCTGCGGCAGCTCGACCCGCGCGACCTGATGATCACGGACGGCGAGAAGTCGGTCGCGCTCGCGGCGATCATGGGCGGGCAGGAGAGCGAGGTGTCAGAGGCGACCGAGGAGATCCTCCTCGAAGCGGCCAACTTCGAGCCGATCGGGATCCTCGAGACGTCCGAGCGGCTCGGGCTGCGGACGACAGGCTCGAACCGCTGGGAGAAGGGCGTCGATCCGTACGCGGCAGAGCCGGCCGCGATCCTCGCCAGCCGGTTGATCGTCGAGCTGGCGGGCGGAGAGCTCGTCGGCAGCGTCGACGTCCACTCCGGCCTCCCCGAACGCCCGGTGGTGACGCTGCGACCCGCCCGGACGAACCACGTGATCGGGCTCGACGTCGACGAGGACGAGCAGCGCTCGATCCTCGAACGGCTTCTGTTCGTCGTCGACGACGACGACTGGGCGGTGACGGTGCCGACCTGGCGCGCCCGCGACGTCACGCGCGAGATCGACGTCGTGGAGGAGATCGCCCGCGTCGTCCTCGACCGGGTCCCGCACACGACTCCGCTCCGGCGCGCCGTCGCTGGCCACCTGACCAAGGACCAGCGGCTGCGGCGCCGCCTCGAGGACGTCCTCGTCGGGATCGGGTTCTCGGAGGCGTTCACGTGGAGCCTCGTGGGCAACGACCTCAACCCCGACGCCATACGCGTTCCGGAGCCGCTGACCGCGGATCAGGCGATCCTGCGCACGACCCTGATCGAGGGCCTCGTCGCCGCGGCGCGGGTCAACCTCGACGGGGGCAATAGGCCGATCGCGCTGTTCGAGCTCGCACGCGTCTACCTCCCGACCGGCGACCAGCTCCCGGAGGAGCGATGGCGGGTCGGCGGCATCGCCCAGGGCGGGTGGGCGGCCGCGCGTGCGGCCGTCGAGGCCGTCTACGAGTCGCTGCATCTCGAGCTACAGGTGCAGCGGACGGCGCTCCCGCACCTTCACCCGGGCAAAGCCGCCCAGACCGACGCCGGTTGGCTGGGCGAGCTCCATCCCTCGCGGCTCGAGGGCGAGTGGGGCGTGTTCGAGCTCGATCTCTCGACGATCTTCGCCGCGGTGCCCGAGCGCGTCGAGTACGAGGACGTGATCACGTATCCGGGTGTGCGGCAGGACATCGCCGTCGTCGTCGACGAGGATGTCGAGGCCGGTGCTCTCGTCGACGTCGCTCGCGAGGCCGGGGGCGCGGAGCTGCGCGAGGCCCGGGTCTTCGACGTCTATCGCGGCGAGCAGGCGGGCGCGGACAAGAAGTCCGTGGCGCTGCATCTCGTCTTCCAGTCGTCCGAACGCACGCTCTCGGACGACGACGCGGCCGAGATCAGGACACGCGTCGTGACGGCGCTCGCCGACCGGTTCGGCGCCGAGCTCCGCTCATAAGAAGCGGCCCGCGACGATCCACGACGAGCCCTGCGAGGCGACCGGACGCGTGTCCGAGAGCGTCCGGAGGACGGTCACGGACCCGGCAATGCTCTCCTCATCGAGGCGCTCGAAACAGCGCCTGGCCATTCCGGTCGAGACGCCGTAGCCGACGCGAGAGGCCCGGAACACAAAGCCGACGCTCTCTCGGTCCCTCGTCGGGTTGATCGGAGCGCAGAGCAACGCTGCGCGCGGCAGCAGATCGGAGCCCTCGATCTCGAGCCGGCACAGGAGCTCGCTCCAGTCCTCCGGCAGTGTCGCCAGCGCCTCGTCCCACGACTCCGCGACCGAGCTGCGTGGTGCCTCCTCCACGGGTGCTCCCTCGCGGATCTCCCCGCGGTCGAGTGTGCACCAGATGCGCTGCTCGTCGAGCCGCGCAAACAGCCGTTTGGCTGCCTCGGGTCCTCCCGCGCCTCCCGCACGCCGCACGTACAGCACCAGGGCGCTCTCGGCGCGGATCGGATTCAGCGGTCCGAGCACCGCCGCGGCGTTGACGATCTGGCCCGGCTCTTCCGTCGCGAGGGTCAGACGTACCTCTTCCCAGTCCCGCGGCAGGCGCGCCTGGATGGCGCCCCACTGGTCAACGAGCTTCATCGACCGATCAGCATAATGACGCCCGTGGCGCAGGTAGAGCGGAAAAGGCCCGAGGCGTCGAGCCTCAGCAAGGAGCGGCTGCGCGAGCTCTTCCGCGAGATGCTCGTGATCCGCCGTTTTGAGGAGAAGGTCGAGGAGCGGTTCCGTGCCGGCGAGCTCCCGGGGTTCCTCCATGTCGCAATCGGCCAGGAGGCCGTCGCCACGGGTGTGTGCGCCGCCCTCGAGCCTACGGACGTGATCGCGTCCACCCATCGTGCGCACGCGCACACGATCGCGAAGGGGACGAACATCAACGCCATCATGGCCGAGATGTACGGCAAGTCCGAAGGCTGCTCCCACGGCTACGGCGGGTCGATGCACCTCTACGACGTGGCGAAGGGCAACCTGGGCGCGAACGCGGTCGTGGGCGGCGGGCTGCCGCAGATCGCCGGAGCTGCGCTCGCGTTCAAGCTGAAGCACGAGCTGCGCGTCGCGGTCGCGTTCTTCGGCGACGGCGCCACGAACACGGGCGCGTTCCACGAGTCGATGAACCTCGCGCAGCTCTGGATCCTGCCTGCCGTGTTCGTGCTCGAGAACAACGGCTGGGCGGAGTCCACGCCTGCGCAGCAGCAGCTGCCGCTCCCTGTGGAGGAGATGGAGAAGCGCGCGCTCGCGTACGGGATGACCTCGATGGAGGTCGACGGCCAGGACGTCGAGGCGGTCTACGCCGCCGCGCGCGAGGCGCGCGAGCATGCAGTCTCGGGGCACGGGCCCGTCTTCATGAACGTCCGCACGTACCGGTTCACCGGTCACTACGTCGGCGATCCGCAGGTCTACCGTGAGAAGGGCGAGCTGCATCAGCTCCGCGAGACGCAGGACCCGCTGGAGCTGCTGCGCGCGCGGCTCGGCATGACGGGCGAGGAGTTCGAGCGACTCGACGCGGAAGTCTCCGCCGAGGTCGACGCGTCCGTCGAGGTCGCGAAGAACGGCACCGACCCGAGGCCCGAGGATGCGCTCGCCTGGGTGTACGCCGAAGGGTCGCTCGAACGTGCCTGAGCTGACCTATCGCGAGGCCGTGCGCGACACGCTCTCCCGGGCGATGCGCACCGACGACCGCGTTTTCATCATGGGCGAGGACATCGCCGAGATGGGCGGCTCGATGGGCGTCACCCAGGGCATGCTCGCCGAGTTCGGCCCCGAGCGCGTCCGCAACACCCCCATCTCCGAGATCGCGATCGTCGGCGCCGGCATCGGTGCGGCGATTCAGGGGATGCTCCCGGTCGTCGAGATCATGTACGAGGACTTCCTGACGATCTCGATGGAGCAGATCGTCAACCAGGCGGCCAAGCACCGGACGATGTCGGGCGGCCAGGTCAAGGTGCCGCTCACGATCCGCACCCAGGGTGGCGCGGGCTGGTCGCCGGGCGCCCAGCATGCCCAGCAGCTCGAGGCGTGGTTCGTCCACGTGCCCGGGCTGAAGGTCGTCTTCGCGTCGACGCCCGAGGACGTGCGCGGGCTGCTCTGGTCGTCGATCTACGACCCCAACCCGGTCATCTTCTTCGAGCACCGCACGCTGTATCCGATCAAGAGCGACGTTCCCGAGGATCTCGAGCCGATCCCGCTCGGAAGCGCGCGGGTTCACCGGCAGGGCACGGACGTGACCGTCATCGCCACCGGTCGCCTCGTCCATGAGTCGCTCGCAGCGGCGGCGCAGGCGGAGGAGGACGGCATCTCCGTAGAGGTCGTCGACCCGCGGACGCTGTCACCGCTCGATACCGACACGATCGTCGCGTCGGTCAAGAAGACGACGCGGTGCGTGACGGCCCACGAGGCTGTAGTACCGGGCGGCTTCGGGGCCGAGCTTGCCGCGGTCGTCCAGTACGGCGCCTTCGACTATCTCGACGCGCCGGTCGAGCGCGTGGGCGCGAGGTTCGCCCCGCTCCCGTTCGCGCCGGTGATGGAGGACTACGTCGTGCCGCACGCGGCCGACGTCCTTGCTGCGATCCACCGCACGATGGAGAGGGGATAGCGTGGCGACCGAAGTCAAGCTACCGCGGCTGGGCCAGGGAATGGAGTCCGGCACGATCGTCCGCTGGTTGAAGGGCGAGGGCGAGGCGGTGCAGAAGCGCGAGCCGCTGTACGAGCTCGACACCGACAAGGTGACGCAGGAGGTGGAGGCGGAGGCGGACGGCGTGCTGCTGAAGATCCTCGTCGCCGAGGGCGAGGTCGACGTCGGCACTACCGTTGCTGTGATCGGCAAAGAAGGCGAGGCGGTTTCGATCGCTGCCGCGACCGAAACCGCTAAGGGAGATGGCGCAGCTGCAGTCGAGGCGTCACCACCGGCCGAACCGGAGCCGGAATCCGTACCAGCACCCGCCGCCGAAGGCGGCGTAGCTGCGGGCGAAGCACGCGTCAAGGCGTCGCCGCTCGCGCGCCGGATGGCGAGGGAGCGAGGGCTCGACCTCTCGCGGCTCACCGGGACGGGTCCCGACGGGAGGATCGTGGCCGAGGACGTGGAGAAGGCCGCGGGTGAGCCCGGCGCCGCTCGAGTCGCGCTCGAGCCGGCCGAGGCCGAGGTCGTCCAGCTGACGTCCATCCGCAAGACGATCGCGCGGCGCCTTACGGAGGCGTGGCAGGCGCCGGTGTTCCAGCTCGGCGTCTCGGCGGACATGACCGAGGTGCTGGCGCTGCGCGAGCGCCTCGTCGAGCGCCTCGCTGAGGGTGACGTGAAGCCGACGGTGAACGACGTGCTGACGAAGCTCGTTGCCGTCTCGCTCACGCGTCACTCTGCAGTCAACGCCGTCTTCACGGGCGACGAGATCAAGCGCTTCCCGGCCGCGCACGTCGGCATGGCGGTCGCGGCGCCGAGCGGCCTCGTCGTGCCAGTCATTCGCGACGCCGACCGCCGCACGATCCAGGAGATCGCGCGGGCCCGGGCCGACCTCGTCGGGCGCGCCCGCAACGGGAAGCTGACGCTCCAGGATCTCGAAGGCGGCACATTCACCGTCTCGAACCTCGGCATGTTCGGCGTCGAGCAGTTCGTCGCAGTTCTCAACCCCCCGCAGGTGGCGATCCTGGCCGTCGGAACGATCAAGGACACACCGGTGGCGGTCGACGGCGGCATCGATGTCGCGCCGCTCGTCCAGCTCGTCCTCACGTGCGACCACCGCGCCATCGACGGCGCCGACGGTGCGCAGTTCCTGCAGACGCTCGTCGCGCTGATCGAGCAGCCGGGCCTGGCCTTGTGAGCTCGGGCGTCCTCGTCCGCCGGGGAGGCGCGCAGGACATCCGCTTCCTCCGAGACATGCTCCACCACGCGTACTACTGGAAGGAGCGGAGACCCGACGCCGGACCTGGGCCGGTGCAGCTCTACGTCAAGGCGTTCGGTCGGCCGGGCGACACCGTGGTGATCGCGCTCGTCGACGGCTTTCCGGTCGGGGCTGCCTGGTACCGGCTGTTCAGGGCGGCGAAGCCCGGGTACGGGTTCGTCGACGAGAAGACACCGGAGCTGGCCATCGCCGTCGTGCCGAACGCCCGCGGCAAGGGCGTCGGCGGTGCGTTGCTCCACGCGCTGCTCGAGCGAGCCCGCGCGGCCGGCCACGAGACCGTCAGCCTCAGCGTGGACAAGAAGAACACCGGCGCGATCCACGTCTACGAGGAGCACGGCTTCTCCCGCGTCGCCGAGAACGACGACTCGCTGACGATGGTCTGCAAGTTAGGGGTCTGACCTTCTGGTCAGACCCGCCTGTCGGCGGCGTAGCCCGGAAGAGCGGGTCAGACCCGAAGGTCTGACCCGGCGCTAGGATCGCCGCGACACCGAACGAGGAGCTGAACGAGAGATGGAGTGTGACGTCGCCGTCCTGGGCGGTGGGCCCGGCGGCTACACCGCAGCGATCCGCGCAGCCCAGCTGGGCGCGAAGACCGTGTGCATCGAGAAGGAGTCCGAGCTCGGCGGCACCTGCCTGAGGGTGGGCTGCATCCCGACTAAGGCATGGGTGCAGACCGCGCACGCGCTGCACGACGGTCGCGACACGTTCGCGCGGCTCGGCGCCGTCGTCGGCGAGCCGCAGCTCGACTTCGGCGCGGCGAACGTCTGGAAGGACGGCGTCGTCAAGCAGATGACGGGCGGGGTGGCGCAGCTCTTCAAGGCCAACGGCGTCGAATGGGTGAAGGGCAGCGGAACCTTCACCGGCGCGAACACCATCGCGGTCGCAGGCGGAGACGACGTCGCGTTCAGCAGCGCGGTCGTCGCGACGGGCTCCTATCCGCTGCGACCGCCGATCCCGGGGATCGACTCCTCGCGCTGCGTCGACTCGACCGGGCTGCTGAGCCAGACGGAGGTGCCGCGGCGGCTGGTCGTTCTCGGCGGCGGCATCATCGGCTGCGAGTTCGCCTCGATCTTCAACCGCTTCGGCAGCGAGGTGACGATCATCGAGATGCTGCCGACACTGATCCCGCAGGAGGACGAGGACGCAGCCAAGGAGCTGGCCAAGGCGTTCGGAAAGCGTCAGATCGCACTCCACCTCGGCAAGCAGTGCACGCAGGTCGACGACGCCGGCTCGCACCTCGTCGTCCACTTCGGCGAGGGCGAGACCGTCGAGGCCGACCTGATGCTCGTCTCGGTCGGACGCGCTGCACTCGTCGAGGGAATCGGCCTCGAGGCGGCAGGGGTCCGGTTCGACGGCAAGGGCGTCGGCACGGACGACCACCGACGGACGAACGTCCCCCACATCTACGCGGTCGGTGACTGCGCCGGCTACTGGCAGCTCGCCCACACGGCCTTCCGGGAGGGGGAGATCGCAGCGGAGAACGCGTGTGGACACGATGCGGCGATCGGGAATCCCGCGGTGCCCCGGCCGATCTACACCGATCCCGAGATTGCCGGTGTCGGTCTCACCGAGGCGCAGGCCAGAGAGGAGCACGGGGACGACATCGCCGTCGGCCGGGCCCCCTGGGTCGCGATCGCGCGCGCCGCGATGTCTGGCGACACGACCGGGTGGGTCAAGACGATTCACGAGACGACCTACGGCGAGCTGCTCGGCGTCGTCATCGTCGGTCCGCATGCCACCGACCTGATCGCGACAGGCGTGGTCGCGCTGGACGCGGAGTCGACGATCGAGACCGTCGCAGACGCAATCGCGCCCCACCCGACGTTCTCCGAGGCGATCAAGGAAGCAGCCCTCGTTGCGCTCGGGCGCGCGATCCACCTGCCGCCGCGGCGGAAGGCCACCGCCTAAGCTGTTCGTCGTGGCCGAGCCGTTCTCCCGTCGATACGCGCTGCTCGGCTGGGTCGTGGGGCGTATGGCGCGGCGGCGGATGCGCAAGAAGCTCCGCCGCGAGGGCGACGCACCGCACCGCCGCAAGTTCCTGCGCGGGATCGTCGCGGTCGCCGCGCTCGCGGCGATCGCGCGCGCTGCGGCAAAGCGTGCCGGCGGCGGCGACGGCGATGGCGCCGACGTCTCCGGCGACGATCGCGCATGACGCTGCCCCGGGACGTGCCCGACGATCTGATCCGCAGCGCCCTCGCCGGCATCGTCCCGTACGAGCCGGGCAAGCCGGTGGAGGAGGTTCAGCGCGAGCTGGGGCTCCAGCGGGTGGTGAAGCTCGCCTCCAACGAAGGCCCGTACTCACCGTTCCCGGCCGCCGCGGAGGCGATCGAGCGGGCGCTCTCCGAGTTCAACCGGTATCCGGACGGCGGCTGCTTCAGGCTGCGCGCCGCGCTCGCGGAGCGACTCGGCGCCCGCTTCGAGGAGATCACCGTCTGCGCGGGAGCCGACGCGGTGATCGGGTACGTATGCCAGGCCTGCCTCGATCCGGGCGACGGGGTCGTCACCGGCTGGCCCTCGTTCGTCAGCTTCGTCCTCGACCCGCTCAAGGTCGGAGCCCTGCCGATCCGCGTCCCCCTCCGTGACCATCGGTTCGACCTCGACGCGATGCTCGCGGCGGTGACACCCCGGACGAAGCTCGCGTTCATCGCGACCCCCAACAACCCGACCGGGACGATGACCACGAGGGCCGAGCTGGACGAGTGGTTCGAGCGCGTGCCCGAGCACGTGCTCACCGTCGTCGACCAGGCGTACTTCGAGTACGTCGCGGATCCCGATTACCCGGACGCAATCGCCGAGTACGCGCGCACAGGGCGGCGCATCCTCGTCCTGCGGACGTTCTCGAAGATCTACGGCCTGGCCGGGTTGCGCGTCGGCTACGGCGTCGGCCCGGAGCCGGTGATCACCGCGATCGGGAAGGTGCGCCGCGCCTTCGACGTCACGTCGGCCGCGCAGGAGGCCGCGCTCGTGAGCCTCGACGACACGGCGGAGCTGGCGAGGAGACGGGCCGGGAACCGCGAGGCCATGGCCGTTCTCGAAGACACGCTGCGCAGGCACGGTTTCGACCCGGTGACGCCTGCCGTCGCCAACTTCTTCTTCGTCGAGACCGGGGAGGACGTCGTCGAGCTCAACGCCGCTCTGCTCAGGCGCGGCGTCATCGTCCGTCCGATGGGGCCGTTCGGGGCGCCAGGCGCGCTGCGGATCACCGCGGGGACGCTCGACGAGATCGCCTTCCTGTCCGAGCAGCTCCGAGAGGTGGTGCCTGCGCGCGCGTAGGAATCGCAAGCGCCCGCCGGAGACTCGGGTATCCTCCAGCTGCGGGCGCTTGGCGCCCGTCCCTGTATGCGGACGACGCTCAAGAGTCGACTCGGCCGGGCGGCCGCGGAGAACGGAAACGGGCGGGGAGTTCTGCCTCCGGCGCCTCTGTCGCCGGTCACCATCTACCGGCAGCCCCCTCCGCCGCCTCGACGGCGCGTGTCGCTCGCGTTCAAGATCCTCGGCTGGGGCGTCGTGGTCGTGCTCATGCTCGTCGTCGGAGTCAGCGGCGGCTACTACCTGTGGGCACACGAGTCGGTGGCGGCCGTCGGCCCGAAGTCGGTCGGGGTCAAGAAGGCCGCGCGCCAGCTGAAGACGCCGCTGCCCGGCCAACCAGCAACGGCGCTCGTGATCGGCTACGACCATCGCGCCAACGAGGCGAAGGGCACGCCGTCACGGTCGGACACCCTGATGCTGATCAGAGCCGACCCCCGCTCGAAGACGATCTCGCTCCTCTCGCTGCCTCGCGACCTGCAGGCCGAGATCCGCTGCCCGGGCAAGACCTCGTACGCGGGCAAGATCAACTCTGCGTACAGCTACTGCGGCCCGCAGGGCACCCTCCAGACGGTCCGCGGGCTCACGAATCTCGACATCAACTACCTGATCACGGTCGACTTCCACGGCTTCAAGCAGATCGTCGACCGGCTCGGCGGCATCTACCTCGACGTCGACCGGCGCTACCTCAACACGCACAGCGGCCCTTACGGCTACGCGACGATCAACCTGCAGCCGGGATATCAGCTCCTGAGCGGCGAGGCGGCACTCGACTTCGTCCGCTTCCGCCATACGGACTCGGACCTCTACCGCGTCGCGAGGCAGCAGTTCTTCGTCAAGGCGCTCAAGGATCGGGCCCGCTCGAAGATCTCGCTCACGTCGCCCACGAGCATCGCGATCGAGCTGCCGAAGCTCGTCAGCGCAATCGTCCACAACACCGAGGTCGCCCAGGGTGGCGGCAAGAGCCCGAGCTTGAGGACGATTCTCTCGTACGCACTCTTCGCCTTCGGGCTCCCGGCGGGCCACGTCTTCCAGGTCAAGATCGAGGGTCTCGAGGGCTACGCCAACTTGACCACCTCGCAGCAGAACGTCAACACCGCGACCCAGGAGTTCCTCCACCCCGACGTCGAGTCACCGGGCAATGCGACCAACGTGGCGCTGGGCGTGCGGACAACGGTGAAGGCGCCGCCCCCGAGCCAGACCTCGGTCACGGTCCTGAACGGCAACGGCGTTCCCGGATCGGCGTCCCAGGCCGGCACGCTTCTCAACCAGCGGGGCTATCAGATCCTGACGCCGCCGAACGGGATCGCGGCCAACGCGCCGACGTTCGGCTACTTCCGGTCGAAGATCTTCTACGACCCGCAGCAGCGGGCGGCACGCCTCGCGGCGAACAAGGTCGCCGGCCTGATCGGCTCTGCCGACGTCACGCGGCTCAACACGCGCATCCGGGGTCTCGGCAACGGCGCGATGGTCGTCGCGGTCGTCGGCCAGACCTTCCACGGCACCCTGGCGCCGGCTCCGATCGACCAGACGCCCAAGCGGACGCCCGCCTATGTGACCCAGGGAACCAGCGCGTCGCTCGATCTTCTTCGCGGGATGCAGCGAAGAGTGCCGTTCCGGCTGATGGTGCCGACGGTGATCGAGCGCTCGTCGTGGGTCGATCGCGAGAAGCCGATCCGCCTCTATCGGATCGACGGCGACAACGGCAAGCACAAGGCGATCCGCCTCGTGTACCGGATGGGCGGCGGCAACAAGTACTGGGGCGTCGAGGAGACCGACTGGAACGAAGCGCCGATCCTGAGCGACCGGAGCCTGGGGCGGAGGATCAATGGTCGCCTCTACTCGCTCTACTACAACGGCCCCCACCTGCACATGGTCGTCGTCCG
>JACXTT010011954.1_pt1 | contig 11556 bp, 14 predicted proteins | sample 9270951 | NCBI WGS metagenome assembly JACXTT01 (sample SAMN15532306, study PRJNA645909) | rock metagenome | isolation source: weathered quartz diorite | place: Puerto Rico | collected 2017-06-21 | reverse complement strand
ATAAGGAAGAGGTCAGAGGTTCAAGTCCTCTTAGGCCCACTGCATCCACCTTGGAGGTCGGAATGAAGAAGATTCTGTTCATTGCCGGGGCCGCCGTCGCCGGCATCTTCGTGAAGAAGAAGATCGACGAAGGCCGCAACGAGCAGGACCTCTGGCAGCAGGCGACCGACCCGGTCGAGAAGGCCTGAACTGCCTCACCGGGGGCCTTGGCGCAATTGGTAGCGCACCTGCTTTGCAAGCAGGGGGTTAGGGGTTCGAGTCCCCTAGGCTCCACCATTTCTCGAGTCGAGTGCTGAACTGGTTGCCATAGCCACCACCTGAGCACTCGACTGCGTGCGACAGTGACCGCATGAAGCGTGCACTCTCGGTGGTGGCCGCCGTCTCGGTCCTCATTCCCCTCGCCGCGGCCTCCGGTGCAGCGGTCCCTTCCTCCGGCGGACATCGTCTGGCGATCACGGGCTACGCCCTCGGCGGTACCAGCGCCGGGGTGATCGCGGCGAGTGCGAAGGCGCTCACGACGGTGACGGTCGACGGCGTCAGCATCAGCGCTGACGGCTCCCGCGTGGACAAGCCCGACTCGAGCCTGGCCTCGGTACGCCGCATCGCTCACCAGCACGGGCTGCGCACCGAGCTGCTGGTCGACAACTACAGCAACGCTCTCGGTGACTTCGACACGAAGGCAGCCCACGCGTTGCTGAGCAACCACAGCTACGTCGTCCGGCTGGCGCGCACGGTGGCCGGATACGTGACCCGCGGTCACTACGACGGCGCCAACATCGACCTGGAGCTCGTCCAGCCGCGAGATGCGGCCGGGCTGGTCAGCTTTGCGCGGGCCTTGCAGTCGGCGATGCCGGCGAAGAAGACCGTGTCGATCGATGTCAGCGCTGAGACCTCGCTGACCGACTACCGGGGCCAGGGCTACCTGCTCGGCCGGCTCGGGCAGGCGGTCGACGTCGTCCAGCTGATGGCGTACGACGAGCACGGACCAACCTGGTCGGGTCCCGGTCCCATCGGCGACCTGCGCTGGCAGAAGCAGGCGCTCGACGTACTGCTCACCAAGGTGTCCGCGCGCAAGGTCGACCTGGGCCAGGCCGGCTACGGCTACACCTGGCCGACCTCGGGGGTCGGCGTGACCGTGACCGACCGGGGTGCGCGCGCCCGGGTGGCCAGGGACGGCGCGACTGCGATCTGGCACCCGGCCTCGGGCGAGTGGTCGGCCACGCTGTCCGACGGCACCCGGATGTGGTGGGCCGACCGCCGTTCGTACGCGATCCGCAAGCAGCTTGCCAGCACGAGGCACCTGCACGGGATGGCGGTCTGGGTGCTCGGCTCGGCGGATCCGCTGAAGTAGCCGACGAATGGCAACTAGAACAAGTTCTAGATATCGTCGCGTATGAGCAAGACGGAATCGCTGGTCCGGGTCGGGATCGCCTACATTGTCGCGTTCGGCGCTGGCGCTGCCTGGTTCGCATGGGGCCCGACCACCCCGCACCTGTGGCTGGACGGCCTGATCGCGGACCTGATCGCGACCGTGGTGGTGTACCTCGCCAGCCGGATGCACAAGAACTCGAGCTTCTACGACGCCTACTGGAGCGTCCTGCCGCCGCTGCTGATGCTGGCCTGGTGGATCAAGGCCGACGAGCCGTCGTGCGGGCGCATCTGGCTGGTCGCGTTCGTGATGGTGCTGTGGGCAGTGCGGCTGACGGGCAACTGGATCTACGCCTGGCCGGGGATGCATCACGAGGACTGGCGCTACCCGCTGCTCAAGGAGAACGCCGGCAAGGCCGAGCCGGTCGTCGACCTGATGGCGATCCACGTCTTCCCGACCCTGCAGGTCTTCCTCGGCATGCTGCCGGTCTACCTCGTGCTGACCCGCACCTCGCGGACGGTCGGCTGGCTCGACATCGTCGCGCTGGTGGTGGGCGTCGGTGCGGTGGCCCTGGAGTTCTTCGCCGACCTGCAGATGTACCGGTTCGCCCGGACTCGTCAGCCCGGACAGGCGATGGACTCCGGGCTGTGGTCCTGGTCGCGGCACCCCAACTACTTCGGCGAGTTCAGCTTCTGGCTCGCGCTCGGGCTGTTCGGCGTCGCCGCGTCGCCGCACGACTGGTGGGCCCTGGTCGGCGCAGCGGGCATGTTCGCCCTGTTCGAGGGCGCGAGCATCCCGATGATGGAGAAGCGCAGCCTCGAGCGCCGGCCGTCGTACGCCGAGGTGATCGCGCGGGTGCCGCGCTTCCTCCCGCGTCCGCCGCGCAAGGGCACCGAGTGAGGCGGCTCCCGTGACCCGACCGAAGGTCGTGATCGCCGGGCTCGGCGACACCGGCGTGCTGACCGCGATCCACCTCGCACCGCACGCCGACGTGGTCGGTATCTCGAGCAAGCCCGGGCTGGTGAGCGGCCAGGAGCTGGGCCTGCGCCTGGCGCGTCCGCGCGACTGGGTCCGGCACTACTGGGTCTCCTTCGACCGCTACCACCGTCTCGACCGTGCCCGGACCGTGCACGGCACGATCACCGGCCTCGACCCGGCCACACGCACGCTGACGGTGGACGGCGCGGACGGAGTCACCCGAGCCGAGTCGTACGACGTCCTGGTGATCTCCACCGGCGTGACGAACGGCTTCTGGCGCCGACCGGACCTCGAGACGGAGGCCGACGTCAGCACAGCGCTGCAAACGGCACACGCGAGACTCGCCGACGCCTCGTCGGTGGCCGTCATCGGGGGTGGAGCAGCGGCGGTGAGCAGTGCGTTCAACGTCGCGACGACGTGGCCGGACAAGCAGGTCGATCTCTACTTCCCGGGTGCACGGGCACTTCCGCATCACCACGGCAAGGTCTGGAGCACGCTCTCGAAACGCCTGGAGGCGCTCGGCGTCGGTCTGCACCCGGGCCACCGGGCGGTCGTGCCGGACGGGTTCGAGTGTGACGAGATCACGCGGGGTCCGATTGCGTGGAGCACTGGTCAGGAGCCGAGCGACGCGGAGGCGGTGCTGTGGACGATCGGCCGGGTCCGTCCGAACACGGCGTGGGTGCCCGCAGAGCTGCTCGATGCCGACGGCTTCGTCGTCGTCGACGACTACCTGCGCGTTCCCGGCGCTGAGGGTGTCTATGCCATCGGCGACGTGGCCGCGACCGACCCCCTGCGGAACTCGGCACGCAGCAGGGCTGATGGCTTGCTCGCGCACAACATCCGCGCAGACCTGACGGGTGGCGCGGCGAAACGCTTCAAGCCCGCGGCGCGCCGCTGGGGGTCGGTGGTCGGCGCGCAGTCGAAGGGGTTGGAGGTGTTCGCGCCGAGCGGGCAGGGCTTCACGATCCCGGCGTGGCCGCTGCTGCAGCCGCTGGTCGTCTTTCGCGCGATCTACAAGGGTGTCCGACGCGGCTGATCAGGCTGGCGCGGGACCACCGAGCTCGAAATCGGCGAAGTCGAAGCCGGGTACGACGACACAGCTGACCAGCACGGCCTCGTCGACCGGACGGGCTGCCTGCCACTGGCCCGCCGGCACCAGGAGCTGGGGGAGCTGGCCGGCAATGACGTCCGAGCCGAGCAGGTGCTCGGTCGCCGTCTCGGGCTCGGCACCGATCCAGAGTCGCAGAGCGCCACCCCGGTGGTGGAACCAGAGCTCGTCGGAAGCGACCCGGTGCCAGGCGGACGACTCACCCGGCAGAAGCAGGAAGTGGATCGCCGTACCGAGGGAGCGGGTGCCGCGCTCGGACTCGACGCCGTCGGGGTGCCGGTAGGTCTCGGCGTACCAGCCGCCCTCGGGGTGCAGCTGCAGGTCGAGGCCCCGGGCCCAGTCGGGGAAGACGGTCATGGTTCTCCATCCAAGCACTAGAACATGTTCTAGTTCGCTGCTAACGTCCGAGGACCACCTCGAACCAGGAGAGTCCCTTGACTGAGTCCACGCCCCGCGTCGTCGTCATCACCGGAGCCGCGTCCGGCATCGGGTACGCAACGGCTGAGCTGTTCCGCGACCTGGGCGACATCGTCTACGGGCTCGACATCCACCCGACCGTTCCGGACGGCGTCACCTACGTCCAGTGCAACGTCGGCAACCGGGAGTCGGTCAAGGCTGCGATCGCGAAGGCGGCTGAGCACGGCCGTATCGACGTGCTGGCGAACGTCGCCGGCGTCGTGCAGTTCGGTCGATTCGACACGATCACCGACGACGAGTGGGACCGGATCCACGCGGTCGACCTCAAGGGCCCGTTCATGGTGATGCAGGAGGCGCTGCCGCACCTGCGCGCGACCCGCAACGCCAACATCGTCAACGTTTCGTCCGTCGCCGGTCGGGTGCCGCAGGGTTACACCACCTGCTACTCCGCGGCCAAGGGCGGCCTGACCCAGCTGACCCGTTCGCTTGCCCTCGAGCTCGCACCCGAGCGGATCCGGGTGAACGCGGTCTGTCCCGGGACCGTGGACACCCCGATCGTGTCCGAGGTCGCCGAGAAGTACCCGGACGACCTCGACCCGCGGGTGGCGGACCGGCTGATGATGATGCTGCCCGGTCGGGCGATCTCGCCGGCCGAGCTCGGGGCGTCGATCGTGTACCTGGCGTCTCCGGCGGCGCGGATGATCACGGGTTGCGTGCTGGCCCACGATGGCGGGATGAGCTAGCTCGAGAACGCCTGCCTGTACCTGCGCCGGTACCAGCGCTGTGCGATCAACGCCGCTGGGTACCCGAGCAGCCAGGCGCCGCTCGGAGCGCTCGTCAGCGACCGCAGCGTGAGGAGCACGTCGCCGTCGCCAGTGCGGTGGACGACGAAGGCCTCCTCGCCGCGCACGGGGTGACCGTTCCGGGTGCCGTAGGCGAAGCCGCATCGATCGGGTTCCTCGACGACAGCGACCACCTGGACGGGTTCGCGGATCTTGAGGAGTCCGAGATGCGCCACCAGGACGTAGTCCCGGCCTTCCTCCACCGCGCCGGTCGGCTGCACGCTGAAACCGCTGCGCGTCTTGATGCCCCACTCGAGCACTGCGGCAGCTGCTGCGTTCCAGAGCTCGTCACCCCGGCCGAGCGACGTCGTACTCTCGTGGCTGCGGTGACCGACCGGGCGATCAGTCCAGATCGGATCGGCCGGACAGGTGCCCCCGACGTGCGGGTAGTTCGTCAATCGGTGACGTCCGCCAGGGCGTCGAACTCGACGGCGTCGTGCGCGGAGAACATCGTCACGATCTCGTCGGACCCCGAGTCCGGGCCGTGCTCGGCGTACAGGGAGCGCAGCCGGTCCTGGTTGGCGTACCGGGCCTTCTTGTCCATCTGGACCAACGTCTGGAACACGGCCAGTCCGGACGGGCACTGGCGCGGTGTCTGCTTCTCGCCGTGGAAGAAGTAGGCGTCGCCGGCGTGCAGGAACCAGCCGCCGGAGGGACGTCGTACGGCGACCGCGCAGTGCCCGCGGGTGTGGCCGCGGGTCGGGACCAGCAGCACGTCGTCGCTGACGGAAGCGACCGACTCGAAGCCCAGCCAGCTTTCCCCGGCGACCGAGTGCTCGACCCAGTTCGGGCCGTGCGCCCACTGCGCCTCGATGTAGCGGTTCTTCTCCTTGGGGGACTTGCGCGCCCGGGCTGCCGCGAGCTCGTCGGCGAAGACGTGCACCTTCGCGCCGGGGAAGTCGCCGAGACCACCCGCGTGGTCGAGATCGAGGTGGGTGACGACGATGTCGGTGACGTCCTCGGCCGCGTACCCGGCGGCTCGGACCTGGGCGGCCGCCGTTTCGGCCGGGTCGAGCGACGGGCCCATCATCGAGATGAAGACCCGGCCCATCCGCTTCTCGGCGATGTCCGCAGTACCGAATCCGGTGTCGACGAGCGTCAACCCGTTCGGCCCTTCGACGAGCAGGCAGTGGGCCACCATGCGCGCCGGAGTGATCCGTCCGCCCAGGTTGCCGGTCGGGGACATGGTCACGCAGTTGAGGTGCCGGATCAGGGAGGTCACGGAGCAGATCGTCGCACCCCACCCGTAGGCTGGTCGAGTGTTCCTGCTGATGCTCCGGCCGAAGTTCTGGGCGGGGCATCTGGCGATGATCGTCTGCCTCGGCGCGGCTGTCGGGCTCGGGCTCTGGCAGCTCGACGCCTGGCACATCCACCGCCAGGACGCAGCGCGCAACATCTCGGCGCGCAAACCCGTCGCCCTGAGCTCGCTGATGGGTGGTGACAGCTCGTTCCCGGGCCGTTCGGTCGGGCAGCAGGTGACGTTCAGCGGCACCTGGCTCGGGTCCTCCACCCTGTACGTCGCCGATCGCTACCGAGGCAGCAAGGTCGGCTACTGGGTCGTGACGCCCGTGCTGGTGGACGGGACGAGGTCGGCGATGCCGCTGGTGCGCGGGTGGAGTCCGACGCACACCTCCACGATCCCGACCGGGCACGTCGCCGTCACCGGGTGGCTGCAGCCGAGCGAAGGCCTCGGCCCGATCGACCAGAACCCGAACGACCGGATCATTCCGATGATGCGGATCGCCAGCATCGTCCAGATGGTCCCGACCGACCTATACAGCGGGTTCGTGATCGCCAACGTCGCGCAGAGTGCGTTCGGTTCGTCGCAGTCCGGGATCTCCTCGCTCGACGGATCGGTCTCGCCGGACGTCTCGGCCTTCACCGGGCTGCGCAACCTCCTCTACGCGATCGAGTGGTGGTTCTTCGGCGGGTTCGTGGTCTTCGTCTGGGTGCGCTGGTGCCGGGACTCGTTCGAGATCGCGAACGAGTCGGGATCCGATCCCGACGACGCTGATGATGACGGGCCCGACGCATGAGCGGCCTGCTGATCGCCGGGACCACGTCGGATGCCGGCAAGAGCATCGTGACCACAGGTCTGTGCCGGGCGCTGGCCCGGCGCGGTGTCATGGTGGCGCCGTACAAGGCCCAGAACATGTCGAACAACTCGATGGTCTGCGGTGACGGCAGCGAGATCGGCCGGGCCCAGTGGATCCAGGCGCTGGCGGCCCGGGCCGAACCCGAAGCAGCGATGAACCCGGTCCTGCTCAAGCCCGGCTCGGACACCCGCAGCCACGTGGTCGTGATGGGCAAGCCGGGCGGATCGGTGTCCTCGAGCGACTGGACCACCGGCCGCGCGCACCTGGCTGCGGCCGCACACGCGGCGTACGACGACCTGGCCGGCCGGTACGACGTCATCGTCGCCGAAGGTGCCGGGAGCCCTACCGAGACCAACCTGCGCGCCGGCGACTACGTCAACATGGGCCTCGCCCGGCACGCGTCGCTGCCGGTCGTCGTGGTCGGCGACATCGATCGGGGTGGCCTCTTCGCCGCGCTCTACGGCACGGTGGCGCTGCTGGACGCCGAGGACCAGGCCCTGATCGCGGGATTCGTGGCCAACAAGTTCCGCGGGGATCTCTCGTTGCTCCAGCCGGGCATCGACGAGCTGACCGCCCTGACCGGGCGGCCGACGTACGGCGTGCTGCCGTGGCACCCCGACCTGTGGCTCGACTCCGAGGACGCCCTGGACCTGGACGGCCGACGATCCCGGACGCACGACGGCTTGCGCGTCTCGGTCATCCGGCTGCCCCGGATCAGTAACTTCACCGACGTCGACGCGCTCGGCCTCGAACCCGATCTGGATGTGTCCTTCGCAGCGTCACCGCGCGATGTCATCGGTGCCGACCTCATCGTCGTCCCCGGCACCCGTGCGACCCTGGCGGACCTGGCCTGGCTGCGGTCTCGCGGCCTCGAGGCGGCCATCGCAGCCCACGCAGCAGCTGGCCGCGCCGTGCTCGGGATCTGCGGTGGGGCGCAGATGCTCGGGGGGTCGATCACCGACCCCGAAGGGATCGAGGGCGATGCCGGAGCCTCGGCTGCGGGCCTGGGCCTGCTCGACGCGACCACCCGTTTCGGCGCGGACAAGGTGCTGCGGCTGCCGCGCGGGACCGGGCTCGGCCAGGCGGTGTCCGGCTACGAGATCCACCACGGCGTCCTCGACGTCGGTTCCGGCGATCCGTTTCCGGGAGGGGTCCGCGAGGGTGCGGTCTTCGCCACGATGTGGCACGGGAGTCTGGAGAGCGACGGGTTCCGCTCGGCGCTGCTCGCCGAGGTCGCTGCTGCGGCCGGCCTGAGTCGCGCACCGTCGGACGTCGTCTTCGCTGACCGACGTGAAGCCCGGCTGGACCTGCTCGGTGACCTGGTGGAGCAGCACCTCGACGTCGACCGGCTGCTCGAGCTGGCGACCAACGGTCCCGTCGCCGGGCTTCCGGTGCTCGCGCCCGGCGACGCGCGATGAGCGTCCTGCTGCTCGGCGGCACGGCTGAGGCGCGTGAGCTCGCGGTGCTGCTGGAGGCATCCGGCGTCGACTTCGAGTCGTCGCTGGCCGGTCGGGTGGCCCGTCCGCGGTTGCCGGTCGGTCGGGTCCGGATCGGCGGGTTCGGAGGAGTCGCCGGGCTGCGCGTGCATCTGGCGACCGCCGGAGTGACCGCTGTCGTGGACGCGACGCACCCCTTCGCCGAAGGGATGTCGGCGAACGCGCTCGCTGCCTGCCAGGCCGACGGGATCCCGCTGTTGCGACTCGAACGGGTCGGGTGGAGCGCCGCGCCGTACGCCGAGACCTGGCACTGGGTGACCGGTCACGACGAGGCGGCCGTGGCGGCATCGCGGTTGGGGGCGCGTCCGTTCCTGACCATCGGGCGGCAATCGCTCGGTGCGTTCGTCGGACCGCTCGAGTACTCCACCGTGCTGGCGCGGGTGGTCGACGAGCCCGACCTGATCGTCCCGCCGAGCTGGCAGGTCGTGCACAGTCGAGGGCCGTACGACCTCACCTCCGAGACGGCCCTGATGCGCGAGCACGCCACTGATGTGCTGGTCACCAAGGACTCCGGCGGCGACTGGACCTGGCCCAAGATGCAGGCCGCCGCGGACCTCGGCATCGCCGTCGTCGTCGTACGTCGCGGCGCTCCTCCGGCGGGCGTGGAGGTGGTCAGCGACCCGGTGGCTGCGGCCGCCTGGGTCGCAGGGTTTCGAGACAGGCGCTAGCGCGCCTTCCTCAACCAGCGGACCGACACCGCCACGGCGAGCGCGGTCAGATCGACGCCGTTCGCCAGTCGCCGGGCTTCGTCGATGTCGACGCCGGTGGGTGGCCTGCCGTCGCCGAGGCTCGGACGATCCTCGACCACCTCGCCGTAGAGGTTCCGACCACCGAGCTGGAGGCCCAGGGCTCCCGCGAACGCAGCCTCGACGGGACCAGCGTTCGGACTCGGGTGCGCTGCTGCGTCGTTGCGCCAGGCGCGGGCCGCGGCGCGACGGTCCGGGCCCAGGGCCACGGCCACCGTGGCGCTGACGCGTGATCCCGGCAGGTTCAGGACGTCATCGAGCCGGGCGCTCGCCCAGCCGAACCGTTCGTAGCGCTCGTTGCGATGCCCGACCATCGCGTCGAGGGTGTTGGCGGCCCGGTGGCCGAGAAGTCCGGGGATCCCGAAGGCAGCCCCGAGGACGATCGGCGAGACGACGGCGTCCGACGTGTTCTCGGCGAGGGACTCGATGACGGCGCGCGCGATCCCGGCCTCGTCGAGCTCGCTGGTCGCGCGGCCGACGAGGTTGCGCAGGCGCATGCGTGCTCCCGGCAGGTCGTCGGGCAGCAGCGCACCGACGGCGGCGGCTTCGCGGTCGAGCGAGCGGGCGCCGAGGACCGCCCAGGTCGCTACGGCGGTGGCCAGGGTGTGAGCGACCGGCCGCCCGCGGGTGGCACGTTCGACGACGACACCGGCGACGGTCGTCGTACCGACGAGCACCAGAGTGTACGCCGAACCGCGCGCCCTGCTGTCGGCGTACAGGCGTCGTTCCAGACGGCCGGCGACCTGACCGAAGCCGGCAACGGGATGGAAGCGTCGCGGGTCGCCGAAGGCCCGGTCGGCGGCGAAGCCGAGGACGAGCCCGAGACCTCTCACAACACCAGGACCCGCCCGGCGACGACCAGGTGCACCTCGTCGACAACGGCTCCGATCCGCTGGTTCACCGTGCCGAGGAGGTCGCGGAACAGCCGGCCCGAGGCGTGCTCGGGCACGACGCCGAGACCGACCTCGTTGGTGACCAGCACGATGTCGTCGGCGTTGCTGACCGCCGCGACTGCGGCCGACAGCCTGTCCTCGAACGGTGCTTCCCAGTCGTCGCCGGACCACGCGCCGAGGTCGTCGAGCTGTGCGGTCAACCAGGTCCCGAGGCAGTCCACCAGCACCGAGCCGGCGGGCAGCACCGCGAGGTCACGGCTCTCCAGGGTCACCCAGTGCTCCGGCCGGCGTTCCCGGTGCGCCGCGACGCGCGCCCGCCATTCCGGATCGGCCTCCGTGGGGACCGGCCCCGGTGCCAGATAGGTGACCGCCGACCGATCAGCGAGCAGCGCCTCGGCGTGGGCCGACTTGCCCGAACGAACCCCGCCGGTGACGAGGATCCGCGCCACTAGATCGCGAGCTCGCTCAGCAGCGCGACGTCACGCAGCACCGCGGCGGCCGAGCGCACCAGAGGCACCGCAGCGACGGCGCCGCTGCCCTCGCCCAGGCGCATGCCGAGATCCAGCAGGGGTTCCAGGCCGAGCTTGTCCAGCGCCAGCCCCTGGGCCGGTTCGGTCGACCGGTGCCCCGCTGCGAACCAGGCCGCTGATCCCGGTTCGATGCGATCGGCCATCACGGCGCAGGCAACGGCGATGACACCGTCGAGGAGCACCGGCACTCCGGCGCGGGCTGCGGCCACGAGGAAGCCGGTCGACGCCGCGAGGTCGGCGCCGCCGAGGGCAGCCAGCGTCTCTACCGGCCCGAGGTCGCGGTCCTTGATCCGGTCCAGACCCTGCTGGATCAGGTCCTGCTTGTGGGCGAGCGCGGCGTCATCGATACCCGTGCCGCGGCCGGTCAGGTCGAGCGCCGACATCCCGAGGCTGGCAGCGATCAGGGCGGTCGCCGGGGTCGTGTTGCCGATGCCCATGTCGCCGCTGATCAGGAGCTGCGCGCCGGCTGCGATCTCTTCGGCGGCGATGGCCGCACCGGCTTCCAGGGCGGCCCGGGTCTCGTCGATCGTCAGCGCGTCGCCCAGGTGCAGCGGAGCACTGGAGCGGCGGATCTTGAAGCGCTGGACCTCGGGGTCGATCCCGTCAAGGTCGTCGTCGACGGCGATGTCGAGCACCCGGACGTGCACCCCGTGGGCGGCGGCCAGCGCGGACACTCCGGCACGGCCTGCGGCGAAGGTGCGCACCATCGCGGGGGTGACCGCGGACGGGTAGGCCGAGACGCCATGGGCGGCGACCCCGTGGTCGCCGGCGAAGATCACCGTGCGGACGTTCTCCGGGACGACCGGCGGGCACTGGCCCTGGACTGCTGCGAGCCAGACGCCGAGCTCACCGAGGCGGCCGAGCGCTCCGGCCGGAGTGGCGAGCCCGGCCAGTCGCTCAGCGGCTGCAGCACGAGCCTCAGCGGACGGCGGGGTCAGGGCAGGAATGGCGGAAGCCATCGGTCCTCCTTCGGGATGGTGCGTCCCAAGTAGTTGGATCAATCCAGAGTTGGATGACCAGGCTGTTGGGTCTGACTCCACCGCCGAAGCGATGTCACAGTAGCGCGACTGTGCCGGATTCC
>JACXTT010011953.1_pt1 | contig 11557 bp, 9 predicted proteins | sample 9270951 | NCBI WGS metagenome assembly JACXTT01 (sample SAMN15532306, study PRJNA645909) | rock metagenome | isolation source: weathered quartz diorite | place: Puerto Rico | collected 2017-06-21 | reverse complement strand
CCGGTCCACGTGACGGTGCTCCCCACCGCGACGGTGTCGATCGCGGGGTTCTGGGTCCCGTTGTGAGCGCTCTGAAACCGGATGTTGCCGACGACGATCTGACCAGCCGGACCACCGCCGCCCCCACCGCCGCCACCGCCCCCGCTGCCACCCCCGTACGTGAGTGACTTGCAGCCCGCGAGCGCAGCCAGCGCCAGCAAGCCGATTACCGCTGATGTGATACGCATGTCGTTCTCCTCTGCTCGCTATGGCGAGCTCGCAATGGTCTTGGTTTGATCCGAGAGAGGCACTGCCTCGGTTACGGAACAGGCTAGCGATCGCGGCTCGATGGCTGTATCAGACGCAACGGCTGGGGCGGGGCGGAAACGGCGGAACGGATCTGTCGGACGGAGGACTACACGAAATCAGGCGATCAGCCCGTACCTCGCGGCGTAGCGCACCAGGTCGGCGTTGGTGGCGACGGCCATTTTCTCGAGAATGCGAGTGCGGTAGGTGCTCACCGTCTTGGCCGAGAGGGCCAGCTCGCTGGCGATCTGAGAGACGGTGAGGCCGCTGCCCAGCCGGCGCATGACTTCGAACTCGCGATCGGATAACAGCTCATGGGGGGGTCGCTGCCCGCCGGCATCGAGCTGCTTGGCCAGCTGCTCCGCCAGCGTCGGACTGACGTACTTGCCGCCGCGATCTACCCGGCGGATGGCCTCCAGCAGCTGATCCGGCGAATGGTCCTTGGTGAGATAGCCCGAGGCACCCGCCCTGAGGGCCCGCACCGCCCACTCATCCTCCGGGTGCACGCTCAAGGCCAGCACTCGAATGGTCGGATGGCGGCTGCGCAGCTCCTTCAGTGTCTCGATGAACAGACCGCCCGGCATCGAAACGTCGAGCAGCACCAGATCGGTGGCTGCGGTTTCGAGCCCGGCGAGCAGCGCGGCGGCGCCGTCCGCCTCGCCCGAAATCACCATCCCCGCGTCCGCCTCCACGATACGGCGCAGCCCCTGCCGGACGATCGGGTGGTCGTCCGCGATGAAGATGCGAATCTTCGGGGTCGCCCGGCTCACAGCTTCGGCACCGGAATGGTGACGGCGATACCGGTGCCTCGGCCCGGCTCGCCCCGAATCATCAGGGTGCCACCACACGCCAACGCGCGCTCACGGATGCCGACCAATCCCAGCGACGACAGCCCGCTCAGCGATTGGGGCGTGAATCCGACGCCGTTGTCCTCGACGCCGAGGATGATCACGGACCCCACCCGGCGCACCGACACGTCCACCCGGGTAGCCTGGGAATGCCGCGCCACGTTGGTCAGCGCTTCCTGGATGATCCGGAAGGCGTGACTCGCGATTTCGGCCGGGAGGCGGGGAAACTCATCGGCATGAAAGATCACCGCGATGCCGGTCCGCTGGGTCGTCTCCCGCACCAGCGACTCGATCGCGGCCTCGAGGCCGAGCTGGTCGAGCACACTGGGCCGCAGCTCGCTGGCGATGCGGCGGACGATTTGCATGGTCTGGTCGACCCGGTCGGCGAGCGACGCGTCGCCCAGTCGGAAGACGCCGGAATTGCTCCGGGTCTGCCGGCTCTCGAGCCAGGCGACGTCCAGCTTCAGAGCGGTGAGCGCCTGTCCCAGCTCGTCGTGGATCTCGCGCGCGATCCGGGTCCGCTCCTCCTCGCGGGTCTCCTGCAGCCGGGCCGCGAGGGCCCGCAGCTCGGCCCGGGACCGCTCCAATTCCTCCAGGGCCCTGACGCGGTCGCTGACGTCGCGCTGAATCCCGAAGTGCCCCGTGATGCGGCCGGCGGCATCGTAGAAGCACATGTAGTCGCCTTCGACCCACATGGTGGATCCGTCCAGGCGCCGCTCGTTGGTGATGCTGTGCGCGTTACCGGCGTCGAACAGTTTCCGCCAGCCTTGACGTCCCGCCTCGAGATCGTGCCGAAAGAAATCACTCGGCGTCAGACCGAGCAGCTGCGCCGGCGTCGCACGGAACTGCTCCGCCATGGCCGGATTCAGCTTGGTCATGCGCTGATGGGAAAAGACGTAGTCCAGCACCGCGTCCTTATCGACCCCCGACCCCCGCCCCCACTCGACCGGCTGATCGAGCATCATGAAGAAGAACCCGTCCTGGGAGCGCTCGAAGAACGCCTCCAGGAGCTCGGGAGTATTGAGCTGGCTTGGTTCCGGCAAGGCTGTCGGCATCGCGTCTCCTGCCCTGGAAAGGTGCGGAGGATGCCTCCTTCAAGGAAGGAGGCCACCACCGCTACCTCCGTGCAGAATAATTCGACGTTGGCGGCAGGGGCTGCGGCTCGCCGTAGACGAAATCGTCCATGACGACCAGATCCTTCGTCCCGCCCGCGGACACATCCTGGGTGGTCGCGTCCAGGGCGGCGTCACCACTGGTGATCAGCACCCGGGCGACGATCGGGGAGTCGAATACCGCGCCGACGAAGCTGAACCCCTGGGCGCCGAGACGAGCGGGCGACGCGATGCTGGCGATCGCGACGCCGTTCGCGTCGAAATACTCGACCCGTGTAGCGGCCGCCTCGTCGACATCGGAGAAGACCACCCCGAAGCCATTGACCAGGCCGTTGGTCGTGGTGCCCGCCAGCTTGAAATCGACCTCGACCTGATTCGAGCCGACGGCCATGAACAGCTTCTTGGGCGAGAACGCCTTGAACTGGTCCGCCAGTCCGGCGTTGATCGACGCGAACGCCGTGCTGTCCACTCGGAGTCCTGTCCCGGGCGTGGACATCAGCACTCCCCGCTTCGAGTTGACGTTGAAGAAGGTCGCCGGGAAGTTGTCGACGTTGGTCAGGGCGGCGGGCACGCCGTCCCAGTTGATCTCGCGCCGGCCGCTCGTGGCGGGCGGGGAGTTCGGCGCGTTCAAGCTGCCGCCGAGCGCAGCGCGAAACCGGTTCAGGGTGTCCGCGAGCGCGGCGCTGTCGCCTTGCGCCCGGATGACAGTGAAGGTAGGAGCCGGAGGCTGGTTGTTGGTGGGCGAATAGAGATTGTTGCACGCCCCCAGAGCCGCGAGGCTCAGGAACGGGGCATAGATCGTCGGTTTCATCGTGTTCTCCGTCGTGACTGGGATGGATCGCTGAACCAGGCCAATCGTAGCGATCGCGCATCGACGGAAGAATCAGGCGCGGCGGAACAAAACTGTCAGACGGAGGACTACACGCGGGCTAGCTCTCTCAACCGTTCTACCAGCTTCACCATTGCCCAGGTGTCGCGCTCACAGTAGTTGAGCAGGTCCTGGCGCACGCGATCGCGCTCGTGCCGCGGGATCTTGTCCGCCACGAACAAGAGCCGGGCGATCTCGACGCTCGCCACCCGGCCATCCACGATCACGAGATCGTTGTAGGTCAGCTCCGGGACGAGCGGCGTGAGGATGTACTTGAGGCTGAAGCTCCCTGTGAACTCGGGGTGGTACACGCAGTTCTTCACGATCGGGTGGAGATCGATGAGCTTCGCCTCGAGCGCTTGGAGCTCGGCCGCGAGCTGGGGCACCGCCCGTTGCAGGTCGCGAATACGGGTCTTCTCGAACGGCGTGTACATCGCCACGCGGTCGGCTTTCGCAGTCGCGCGCACCATCGCCGCCGCCAGCTTCGGACGCGCGTCGTCGGGCCCTTCCGCCAGGAAAGCGGCGTGAGTGTAGCTGCCGTCCGGCTGCCGCTCGTGATAGCTGAACTGCGCGGCGGCCTGCTGCCACGGAGCCATGCCGCGCCACACGGGAATCGCGCGGGCGATCGTCTCGAAGTCGAGGAAGCCGAGCCGCCCAGGGACGATCAGGGGCTCCAACTGGCCCGCGAGCGTTGGCTCGACGACGATCCGCTGCTCGGCCATCGCCTTCAGCTGGCGTCGCTGAGTGAAGTTGAGCTTTTCCTTCGCAGGCAGGTCGGCGATCGACGTGATGCCGCGCGCCAAATAGGCCGCGGTGCGCTTCGGCCCGACCCCGGCCAGGTGCCGGATGTGGTCCGGCGTATCGGGCCAGCAGCGGTTCATGAACGGGCACTCGTACGGCTCGAAGCAGTGCAAGCCGACCGGTACGTCGGGGAGCGGCCCCGCGAGCATCTCCCGCTGGCGGTCAATCTCGTCCGAGACTCCGGGGAGAAACGCTACGACAGGAGCCGTGACGTCGGTGCGCTCGAACAGATCACCCGTGTCGGGATTCCTGAACTCCTTGTTCAAGTGCAGCACCGCGGCCGCCGTGATCTTCACGCCGCAGGCCGCGGCAACGCGTGCCTGGATCGCGACGTCGGCGATGTGCTCGTCTTTCTGCGAGCTGGACGACTTGACCTCGGTGAGGTGGTACCCGTCGCCCTGCTTCTCGAGCACATCGATCGCGACGAAGGTATCGTCGGCAATGAAGGTCGCCTCGAAGATCGCTGGAGCGCCCGCGTCGAGCAGTTTTCGCGTCGCCGCGACGCGCTCGGCGTGGGCGTCGTGCGGCAGGTCGATCAGCACGCCGCCCGGATAGCGCATGCGCGCCACTTCGCCTACCTGGCGGCCCTGATCAAAGAGATCCTGCAGGACTTTGTCTGGCTGCAGCTCGATCGCGGCCGGCTCGTGCAGCTCCCACCAGAGCTTTTTGTGGCACTGGAGGCCGGAGGTGAAGCGGGACTTGGAGAGGCGGTGCGAGATCGTGCTACTGCGCCAGAGCCAGCGGATCGATGCCTCGATCCGAGTCGAACGATGCTCCCACCGCACCAACCACCGCGGTCTTACGGTTCAGCCCTGCGAGCTGACGGATCCGGAATACCGTCTCGATGCCGGTACAATGCGCGCCCAGCAGATCGACCAGCCCCGCGGCGTGGAGCTTATCGGCCGTCCACGCGAGCGCCTCGTCCTTCGCCGCGAACAGGTGCAGGCCCCCGACCACGGCGTATACTGGGCCCGGGCCCGCGATCTCGCGGGCGTACTCTACGGTATTCACCACGCCCGCGTGCCCGCACCCCGTCACGACAACGAGTCCCTTGTCTGTGCGGATCACCAGCGACATGTCCTCGGGAACCGAGTCCGGTACGAGACCTCCCGGTGTGACGATCTGGATCGCCGCGTTCCAGTTCCGCTCGGGATAGCGGCGCCGGACTGGTCCGGTGACCCACACGCCGGGCAGCAGCTCGGCCGCGCTCGGGTGCTCGATGAACGTTGCGCCGAGCGCTTCCATCTCGTGTCGGACGGCGATGGTCGGATTCGCTTCCTCATCGCCACCCGCCTCATTGCCCATCATGCCACAGGATCCGTTGCTTGCGCCCGCTGCCATGGCCGGGCAGCGACGACTCAAGAATATCCCGGGAGCGACGTGAACTCGGGACAGCGCGGCCGGGTTCTTTTTCGCGAGCTCGCGACGTAGGGTCGCGAGACCACCCGTATGGTCGCCGTGGTGATGGCTCAGCACGACGTCCGTCACGGTCGAGAGGTCGATGCCGAGCTCGCGCGCATTCTGGAGCACCGTCTCGGGGCGGTACCCCGCGTCGAACAAGAGGCGGCGCCCGTCGGCCTCCACCAGGGCGGCGAACCCCCACTCGCCCACGCCCCGATCCGCGAGCATGGTCGAGAGAATGGTGATGTGGAAGGACTTGACCTGATGTGCCGGGGGGGGTGCTTGGCCACGAGCGAGCCCGGCTGCGACCAGAAGTGCCGTCAACGTGGGGGCGATTCGCGCGGTGATCACATTGGCCTTCCTTTGGGGCGGACACCCTTAATATGGACTCAGACACACGCCTTCGCGCGGTTCGACCAGAGCAGCTGCACCTCGTAAGCGCCGAGCTTTTTGTTCTGCCAGGCGCAGATATCGCCGATCTCGCCATTAGCATCGTCATACCAGCCCTGGCCGGGCACGGCGTCGGTGATCGCCTCGCCGAGCTCGTGGGAGCAGACCGACGTCAGCGCGTCGAGCGGCTGCAGGTTGCCGAGGCACCCCGAGCAATCGGGATACGGTACGACCGCGTAATACAGCCCACCCGCGGAGCGGTCGTGATAGCCACAGAATGCCTGGCAGGAGCGGTCGCTCCCCGCCACCACCGTGACTCCCGGCGGCAGGAAGGTGAAGTAGAGGGTGTTCGCGGTGGGCGCGGGGAGCGACTTGCGCGCTACCTCTCCCTCGAGCATCTGCTGGACCGCCTTGTCCGTCACGCTCGTCCCGGGCGCCGTGTCGGTGACGCGGGCCGTTCCCGCATAGCGCCCCCGGCCGATTTTCTGCTGCTGGGTGCTGTACTCACCGAGCTGGTCAACGTAGGGACTGGACACCAGAAACTGAAAGAAGGCATTCAGCGCTTCGTTCGAGGTTGCTCCCCAGAAGACCGTGACGATTTCGACTGCGGTCAGGAGGGGACCTCCTCGGTAGGTAAACGACGCGGCCGAGGGCGCCTTTACTTGGGGCGCCCCGATGAGCCCGGTGGGACCCCGCATCGGGACGACACGGATCGGTGAGGTCATGGCCCCTTGCTACCCCCGTTTCCCACTTGTGAGCCGCTTGACGCGGCCGTTGCACTCTCCGATCGGCTTTCACCGGAGGGTGATGTGTCCCGCATCGCGGTTGGTCTCGCCCTTATCCTCGCCTGCGCCCCGCCGCGCGCGCAGGCGCAACGGCCGTCAGAATCCGAGGCGCTGGGCCGGTCCCTATGGGGCACCATCGCCCCGATCGGCGTGGGCTTCTTGCTATTGACGGCCAGTAACCAGGGCGGCCCCGACCCGAATGCCGGGATCGGGGCGCTCGGCGGACTGTCGTTCACGGGCGGCTTGTTGGTCGGCCCGTCGCTCGGGTACTTCTACGCCGGTCAGAAAGGTCGCGCCTGGCGGGGCGTGGGGCTCCGCGTGCTGGGATTCGGAGGGCTCATCGCCGCGGCGGCGGCATCCTGGGACTGCTACGGAGCCGAATGCGAGAAAGCGAGAGCCGTCGCCACGGTGGGGGCAGCCCTGACCCTTGGGTCGGCGATATACGACATCGCCACGGTGCGGGGTGCGGTGCGGCAGCGCAATGAAGCGGCGCAACGCATGTCGGTCCGGGTCGCACCGACGTATTCCTCGCGGCGACGTGCCGCGGGTGTCTCAATGCAGCTCACGTTCTAGTGGGAGTCTCCACGCCCGTGTGCCCGAGGCTGGCGAAGATCGGCACGAGCACGAGTATCGCGAGCGCCGTCGTGATCATCGCACCCACCACCACTCGGGCCAGCGGCTGTTGGGCCTGCGCGCCGATCCCCGTGGACACGGCCGCCGGAAGCAGTCCCAACCCCGCGGCGAGGCACGCCATCAGGATGGGGCGCAGCTCGAGCAACGCGCCTTGCTGAATGGCCTCGAGGACGCGGTCCGCGGGAGCCCACTCGCTGAGCGTCTCGAAAGCCATTCGCTGTACCCGTCGGATCCCGGACAAGAAGACGCAGCCCCCGAGCGTACCCACCCCGAGTGCCGAGGTGAAGCCCACCGCGGCGGAGATGCTGAACGGGGTTCCAGTGACCAGCAGCGAGAGCACGCCGCCGATGGCGCCGAACGGCAGCACCGCCAGCACGATCACGGCGTCGCGCCACGAATTGAACAGGGTGTAGAGCAGCGCCAGGATGACGACGAGGCTGATGGGAATCACTACGGCGAGCCGCCGTTGTTCCCGCCGCAGGCTCTCGTACTCGCCGGCCCACTCGTAGTAATAACCGGCAGGCAAGTGGACCGATGCTCGAAGGCGCTCCTGGGCTTCGTGGATCGTGGTGGCGAGGTCGCGGCCACGCACGCTGAACTTGATGGGGACATAGCGCTGGCCGTTCTCGCGATAGATCATGAAGGCGCCCTGCTTCAGGTCCACGTGCGCCACCTGGCCGAGCGGCACGCGTCCCCCCTCCGGCGTGGGGAGCAGGATATTGCGAATCGCGTCCGGGTTGGCGCGGTACGGCGCGGCGTAGCGCACGGTAAGGTCGAACCGGCGGTCGCCCTGCAGCACCTGCGTCGCCGCTTGGCCTCCCACCGCTGACTGCACGGCGACGTCCACGTCGGCCGCCGCCAATCCGTAGCGCGCGCTGGCCTGGCGGTCGATCGACACGAGCAGCTCGGGCTGTCCCGTCTCCTGCAGCACCGCCAGATCCTGGATCCCTCGCACGCCGGCCATGATGTCGCGTATCTGGGCGGCCTTCTGCGCCAGCACGTCGATGTCCTCGCCCGACACCTTCAGCGAGTTCTCACCCTTGACGCCCGACATCGCTTCTTCGACGTTGTCCTGGATGTTCTGCGAATAGGCGAAGCTCACGCCCGGAAACCGGCTGAGCTTCGCATCCATCTGCTGAATGAGCCTCTGCTTGGTGAGTCCGCGGGGCCACTCCCCTTCCGGTTTCAGCTGCACGAAGAACTCGATGTTGTTGAACGTCGTGACGTCCGTGCCGTCGTCTGGACGGCCCAGCTGCGAGACGACGTGCGTCACGACCGAAAAGCCGGCGAGGATCCCGCGAGCCTCCTCCGCCAGCCGTGACGATGCCTCGAACGCGATGTCCACGGGCAGCGTGGCCCGCACCCAGAGGTTCCCCTCTTCGAGCTTGGGCATGAATTCGCCGCCCATCAGCTTCACCAGCAGGAGCGCGAGGGCGAGTGCCCCACCCGCGGCTCCGAGCACGGCCCGCCGACGATACAGGATTGCCGGCAGCATGCGCGCATACCGGGCGGACAACCAGTTCACCACCCGGGGCGGTGCCGGCCGCGACCCGGCGTCCTCCCCCATCCACGACGCGAGCACCGGAGCGAACACGAGCGCGAACAGCAACGCTCCGGTCAGCGCGAACCCGTACGTGAGGGACATCGGCGCGAAGATCTTGCCCGGCACTCCGCGCATCGTGAACAGCGGGAGAAACGCGACGAGGATCACGATGGTCGAGAACAGCACGGGCTTGGCCGCTTCGGCCGTGGCATCCGCGATCGTATCGAAGACCGACTCCTGGTGCGGCCGGCTGGCCATCAGGCGGTGCACGTTTTCTACGATCACGACCGCGGAATCGACCAGAATGCCGAAGTCGATCGCACCGATCGAGATGAGGTTCGCCGAATTCCCGGTCACGACCATCAGGCCGAAGGCGAACAGCACCGACACCGGGATCGTGAGCGCGGTAACGAGGGACATGCGCACGTCGCCCAGGAAAACCAGGAGCAGGCCGGTCACCAAGGCGAGCCCGAGCAGCACCAGGTGCCCGACGGTGCGGGTGGTCACGTGGATCAAGTCGGTGCGGTCGTAGATGGTGTGCAGCTGCATGCCCGGCGGGAGTCTGCCGCCGTTGAGGGCCGCCAGGTGCGAGCGCAGCAGCCGCAGGGCGGGCAGGGATTGCTCGCCGCGCTGCAGCAGGACGATGCCTTCGACCATGTCGCTGTCGCGATCCATCCCCACCCGACCCAGCCGCGGCTGAAAGCCTTCCTGCACGGCCGCCACGTCCTTCAGGAATACCGGCACGCCGCTCCGCTCGGCCACGATCACGTCTTTCATGTCATCGAGCGTCTGCAGCAGCCCCACACCACGCACGTTCACGCTCTGGCTCCCGAGCGACAGGTAATTGCCTCCGACGTTGGCGTTGCTGGCGCCCACCGCGGTGAGCACCTGGGGCAAGGTGACGTGGTAGTCGAGCAGCTTCAGCGGATCGATATCGGCCTGGTACTGACGCGTCGTGCCGCCGAACGAGACGACATCGATGATCCCGGGCACCTGCTTGATCTCGCGACGCACGTACCAGTCCTGCACCGCCTTCAGCTCGTTCAGGGAATAAGCCGGCCCGTCGAGCCGGTAGCGGTAGATCTCTCCGATCGGCGACCAAGGGGAAAGCTGCGGCGTGAGATTATTCGGCAGGCTCACGAACTGCATCCGGTCCAGCGCTTCCTGCCGGTCCGTGAAATAGTCCGTGCCGTACGCGAAGTACAGCTTCACGTCGCTCAAGCCGAACAGACTGATGGATCGCGTGTACTCGAGGCCCGGCATGCCGAACAGCGCGGTCTCGATCGGCACCGTGACCTGACGCTCCATTTCTTCGGCGGACCATGCAGGGTTCTGCGTGATGAATTCCACCAGCGGCGGCGAGGGGTCGGGGTAGGCCTCCACGTCGAGCCGAACGAAGGCGTAGATGCCTCCCGCCAGCCACGCCCCGAGCGCTACCAGCATCAACGCGCGGTAGCGCAGCAGCAGCCGGACGAATGCCTTCATGTCGCCCGCAGCAGCTCGGCCCCTTCGACGACGATCGTGTCTCCGGGCGCCAAGCCGGAGATGACTTCCAGCTCGTGGCGCTCCGTGTCGCGGCCCAATGTGACGGCGCGACGCGCAAAGTGACCTGGCGACGTCTGGAGGTAGACGTACGCGGACGATCCCTCGCGCAGCACGGCCGCTTCCGGCACCACGACCGATGACCGCACCGCGCGCATCGCACGAATCACCGCGAACATGTCGGGCTTCAAGCGCGTGCCCGGATTCGCCAGCACCACGCGCACTTTGAGGGTACGGGTCGTCGTATCGAGCGCGCTGCCGATGGCGGTAATCCGGCCGTGCCTGGTCTCCCCGGGATACGCGCTCACCGTTACCTCGGCGGATTCGCCGACCCGGAGGCTGGCGAGGTCCTTCTCGTACACGTCGCCGACGGCCCAGATGCTGGACAGATCGGCGATCGTGCACAGCGGGTTGGAGTTGTCGAGCGACTTGGCAAACTCTCCCGGCGCCGCGCCTATATCGGTGATCACGCCGGAGCGCGGCGCCCGCACCGAGAGCCGCTCGGCGGAGCTGTCGGCGTCGGCGCCGAGCAATTCCAGGCGCGCGCGCGCGCTGGCGAGCGTCGCCGCGGCGCTCTGCGCATCGGCCTGGGCCTGCTGGTAGTCCCGCAGGGCAATCACGTGGTGCTCATACAGCGCGCGCGACCGCTCGAGCGCCTGCTGCTTGACTTGGGCGTCGGCCTGCGCCTGCCGGTAGGCCGCCCACGCCTGCGCCAAGTCGGCGCTCGCGAGCGTCGCCAGAACCTGCCCCTGCTGCACGTAGTCGGCCGGCCGCACCGCGACCGAGAGCAGGCGCCCGCTCACGGGGGCATAGACCCGCACCACACGCGTTGGATCGGCCTGGATCCGGGCCGCAATGTCGAGATAGTCGGCTAGCTCGCTACGTCGTGCGGGCCCGGTCGCGATGCCACGTGCTCCCTCGGCCAGCACAAAGTCGTCCGGGGAAGCCGGCCGCGCGGTCGCCGACCTTGCGCCGTCACCCCCGCATCGCGCTGCGAGCAATACGCTTCCGGTGATGCAGCCGAAGTGGACCAGACGCCTCATGGCGCGAGATCCATCCCAACGGCGCGGTCGAGTGCATAGAGGCTCACCCAGTAGTCGCGCAGCGCTGAGTAATAGTTCGCACGGGTGTCGCTGTAGGTCCGAATCGCATCGAGCAGGTCCAGCTGGGAGGTCGCCCCCGACTGATAGGCGAAGCGGGCCGTCTCGAGCGCCGCGGCGGCCTTGACGACGAGACCCACGTAGCGGGTGGCGAGGTCGCGCCCGGCGCGAAACGAATCGACCGCGACGGCCAGCTCGGCCGCCACCTGCGTCCTCACGGCCCGATCCGCGGCGGCGGCCGCCGCCTCG
>JACXTT010011952.1_pt1 | contig 11557 bp, 12 predicted proteins | sample 9270951 | NCBI WGS metagenome assembly JACXTT01 (sample SAMN15532306, study PRJNA645909) | rock metagenome | isolation source: weathered quartz diorite | place: Puerto Rico | collected 2017-06-21 | reverse complement strand
CGTCGTCCTCGCCTGCGGCGGCTTCGCCGGTGACGATGCGCTCGTCGCCGAGCACTGTCCGTCGGCGGCCGAGCTGCCATGGGCGGGCGCCGCCAGGGTCGCAGGAAGCGCCGGGGCGGCGACCGGCGGCGCGGCGCTCCGTCTCGGGCGAGAGATCGGGGCGGGCACGCGGAGCCTCGGCGGTTGCCTCGTGACGCCGTTCCTCGCGACTCCTGGCCGCCTGGTCGTGACCGCGCCCCTGGTCGCGCTCGGTGCCGTCCTCATCAATCAGGCAGGCCGCCGTTTCGCCCCCGAGAACGAGGCTGGGTTTCGCCTCGCGGCCGCGATCCGCGCCCAGCCCGGTCGGGTCGCCTACCTGCTCTTCGACGAGCGCATCGCGGTCGCCGCCCGGACGGCCGACCCGTTCTTCGCCCACGTCGTCATGCCACGCACCGCACGGCGGGGTGCGACGGTCGAGGATCTCGCGCGGCAGCTCGAGATCGACCTCGACGGGCTCCGCGCCACGATCGAGCAGACGGGTGCGAGCGGCGTGCCGTCCCCGGCGGAGTCGACCCCCGCAGGGCTCGAGGCGCCCCTCCACGCCATTCGGGTGAGTGGCGCGCGCCTGAAAACGCTCGGCGGGCTCGCGGTCGACGGGGGCGCCCGCGTCATCCACGCCGAGGGCCACCCGGTCCCTGGTCTCTACGCCACGGGCGGGGCGGCCGCGGGACTCGCGGGCAGCGGCATCGAAGGGCTTCTCCCCGGCGTCGACACCCTCGGCGCCCTCGCCTTCGCGCGCCTCGCTGCCCTCGAGATTTCCGCCGCGGTGGCCGCCGCGGAGCCGGGGGCGTAGCGCCCTCAGGCCTCGCCGCGCGGGCCCATGCAGAGCCCGACGCAGAGATTCACCAGGGCGAAGAACAGCTCGTCGACCGAGGCGTAGAGGAACGGCGAGCACGCGTCGAGGCCGCGGAAGTCGGCGGCGCGCGGGCTCCAGCCGCGCACGTCGTCGCCGTAGACCGGGAAGACGTCCCCGCCTACCCGAAGATACGTGCCTTCCGACGGCCGCTCGCGTGCCCGCTCGGGTGTCATCCGAAGAACACCGACTGCCGGCGGCGCTTCAGGCGCGCGACCATGGTCTGGATCGTCCGGCGGACCCGGATCGCCTCGTGCCGGGCCCGCTGCCACCGCGCCTCGCCCTCCACCGGCAGCAGCCGGATCGGCTTTCCGAAGTGCATGAACCACTTGGTCGGCAGCGGGACGGTCCCGAGCATGCCGAGCAGGGGGAAGAACGGCGTCAGCGGGACGTAGGGCATCCCGAGCAGCTTCCCCACGCCCTCCGCCCGGCCCACCAGCGGATAGATCTCCTCCGCGCCGACCACCGCGACCGGTACGATCGGCACGTCGAGGGCGAGGGCGAGGCGGGCGAAGCCAGGGCTGAAGGGCCGCAACCGGTAGCGGTCGCCGAAGGACTTGGCGACCCCCGACACGCCCTCCGGGAAGACGAGCAGCAGCTCGCCCATCTGCAGGAGCTGCACGGCGTTCTCCCGCGTCGCGACGGCACCGCCGCACTTGTTGTAGAAGCTCGCCACCGGCGTCAGCTGCTCGACGAAGCGGTCGTACAGGAAGCGGAGGGTCCGCTCACGGTGGAGCTCGGCCGCCGCGACGATCATCATGCCGTCGAACGGCAGCGCGCCCGAATGGTTCGAGACCACGAGCGCGGGACCGGTCGCTGGCAGGTGATGCGCGCCACTCACCTCCACCCGCCAGTAGCGCTCGAAGAGGAATCGCGCGGCCGGTAGCACGCGCTGCCGTAGGGCCGGATCCAGGCCGAAGGCGTCCTCGGTCGAGGTCTCGCGTGCGGGCTCCGTACCTTCCTCGACGGTACGTGAACCAACATCCAGCGTGATGGTCGGCGCCGCCATGCGAACGCCCCTTCCCCCGCGCACGCTCTCCCCTCCTCTGCCGCCCTATAGCGCAGCCCCGCTCCTGCGAACAAGCCGGTTCGCGAAAATTTCTCGCGCTCAGCCGAGCGCGACGGTCGCGGTGCCGATCACGAGACGCTCGCCCTCGTCGCTCTCGAGCCAGACGTCGAGCTCGACGGTGCGCGTCTGCTCGTCCTTCTCCGTAACGGTGCCACAGAGTCTGATGTCGCGGTCGGGCAGGACGAGGCCACGGAACGTTGTCCCGAGCCGCCGCACCGTGCCGCGTCCCGCCCATGCCTCGATCATCGCCGTGAGGAGTCCCATGCTCATGTTGCCCGGGGTGATCATGCCGGGCAGTCCCTCCCGTCGCGCGCCCTCGTCGTCGGTGAAACGCGGCGCCCACTGGTTCGCCGCCCGGGCGTACTCCCGCACCCGCTCCTTCGCCAGGAAGAGCTCGCGGACGGGTAGCTCTTCCCCTTCCTCGACGTCGCCGAATCGCATCAGCGGTGCATGAAGCGGTTGTCGACGATCGCGATCGTCTCGCCGCGCTGGTTGGTCATGACGAATCGGATCACGACGAAACACATGCTGCCCGTCCGCCCGGTCTTCTCGTAGACCTCGTGCAGGGTGCAGCGAACCTCGATCGTGTCGCCGGGTCGGACGGGGACGCCGAGCTCGATGTCCTTGCCCGCATCGAGCCCGGTGCGGACGTCGATCGTCTTCGGGAGGCTCTCCGGATAGAATTTCTTCCCCTTGTAGCGGAGACAGAAGGTCGGGTGGCCGACCAGCCCGGGCCCCGGCTCGGTGTACTCGGGGCGCGTCTCGCCGAGCGCGCGGGCGAAGGCGACCAGCTCGTCGGCCGTCACCGGTCCGTGGACCGCCTGGTCGAACTCGCGGCCGATGATCGCGGGATCGATCTCGATCGGCATGTGCCGCGAAGCTAGGCGATCGTCCGGACCCTCGCAAGGCGCGCGTCACGGATCGCGGTCGGTGTCGGGATCGAGTCGTTCCATGAGCACGCCTGGCCGTGGCTCGGCGAAGCCGAAGCGCCGGTAGAGCTCGTGCGCGTCCCGCGTGCCGAGGATCCAGCGGCGGATGCGGCGGAGCTCGGGGTCGCCGGTCACCACCTCGACCAGCCACGTGCCGAGGCCCTTCCCGCGGTGCGGCTCGAGGACGAAGACGTCGGCCAGATAGGCGATGACCACGTGGTCGGTCACCACGCGGGCGAAGCCGACCTGGCCGCTCGGATGGTGGAGACCGAACGGCAGCGAGCCAGCGAGCGCGCGGGCGACGCGTTCGCGCGACCGCCCGGCGGCCCAGTAGGAGCGCGTGAGGAATCCATGGACGACGTCTAGGTCGAGACGCGCCGGGTCCGTGCTGATCGTGTACTCGTCGCGGGTCCACTCGCGAATCATGGGCACACAGAAGCCAGAAGCCGGAGCTCGAGGAAAGCCGCCGGCCACGACGATCGTCGACGATGGGGAACCCGAACGCTGGCAGGCCCGCTCACGAAGTTAGCACCCCGGCGAGGCGGTTCGTTGGCAGCTTGCACACGGTTCTGCCCGGCTTCACGTGTGGCACGCGTACTGCTCTTCCGGCGGACTGGAGAAAGGGTCCTTGGCCATTCGGGGGAAGTCATGCGCAGGGGAAGAAGCCTGGCTGCTGGAGGGATCGCGGTCGCGCCTGTTCGAGTGGCGGACAGAAGACCAAGACCTGTACGTTCACCTTGAGTGGGAACGCGACGGTCGCGGTGAATGTCCAATGAGAGTCGAGTCGACGCTCAGGCCGCGGCGCGCCCGGGCCGGAAGTCGACCGGACGGTAGCACCCACCCTTCAGCTCGCGCACCAGATCCTCGACCGTCCGGATGTCGGTCTGGAACTCCGTCGCGCAGACGCCGACGAAGCTGACGAGGTGCGAGTCGCTGCCGCCGAACGTACGGTAGCCGTGGCGGCGTGCGAGGTCCGCGATCCGCGCGTCCTCACCGCGGCGGCTGCCGCCGTTCAGCGCCTCGACCGCGACCACGCCCTCGAGCGGCGGCTTGGTCTCGTAGTGGGCACAGAGACCGACCGTCGGGCGGCCCGGATGACAGGGCAGCGCGATCCCGCCCAGCCGATCGACCTCGGCGACCAGCTCCTGGGCGGGGAGGCGCACGTCGCGAAAGTCGAAGCGGGCGAGGATCGCCTCGTTCACGCCGTAGACGAGGACGTGCCCGTAGTCCGTCTCGACCTCGGCGGCGGTGAGGACGAGGAAGCCATAGCGATCCTCGAGCGCGCGATAGTCGCGTTTCGCATCGAACTGCCGGTGCTCGGTGAGGACGATACCGTCGAGGGGTCGCTCCGCTCGCTTGCGCTGGAGGAGCTTCAGGTAGGCTTCGACCGGCGCGCGACTGTCGTCGGAGAGCTCGGAGTGGAGATGGAGATCGAGGATCATGCCGGACGGAACTTCGGCAGCGTGATCTCCGCCGTGACGTCCTCGAACACGACCGCGACGGGCATGCCGATCCGCACCGCGTCGGGCGCGCAGCCGACCACGTTCGTCATGAGGCGGGGTCCCTCCTCGAGCTCGACGATCGCGAGCACGTAGGGAAGCTCGTCGCGGAAGCCCGGCGCCTGGTTCTGGTTCGTCACCGTGAAGCTGTACACCGTGCCGCGCCCGGACGCGCGCACCCATTCGGTCGCCGAGGAGAGGCACGCCGGGCAGAGCGCCCTCGGGTAGAGCCGCTTCGTGCCGCAGTCGCGGCAGCGCTGGAAGTAGAGCTCGTGGCGCGCGAGCGCCTCCCAGAAGCCGCGCGATTCCTCGTCGATGCGCGGGAGGGGCTTGCGGTAGGTCCGGGCGTCGGCCATCAGGCGCGCCCGAGGATCATCGTCACCCCGCTGTGACGTTGCCCGAGCATGCCGCCTGTGCCGTGGACGAGCGCGAGCTCCGCGTCCGGCACCTGGCGCGCGCCGCACTCGCGGCGCAGCTGCCGCGTCGCCTCGATGACGAGGAACATGCCGCGCATGCCGGGGTGGTTCGAGGAGAGACCGCCGCCGTCGGGGTTCACCGGCAGCGCGCCGCCGAGGCCGATCCGACCGCCGGCGCAGAACGCCCCGCCCTCGCCGGGAGCACAGAATCCGAGCGCCTCGAGCGTGGCGAGCACGGTGATGGTGTACGAGTCGTAGACGAGCGCCAGGTCGACGTCGCCGTGCTTCACGCCCGCGCGCGCGAGCGCGAGCGGACCCGACTGCCGCGCCGCGATGTCGAGCAGCTCGCGCGCCCCGATCCCGGAGTGCTGCACCGCCTCGGCGGCGCCGAGGATCGTGACCGGCGGCCGCCCGAGATCGCGCGCCCGCTCGACGGAGGTCAGCACGAGCGCGCCCCCACCGTCAGAAATCATGCAGCAGTCGAGCAGGTGGAGCGGCGAGGAAATGACCCGCGAGGCGAGCACGTCCTCGACCGTGATCGGATCCCGATACTTCGCCTGCGGGTTCAGACCGGCGTGCCGCCGCATCGTCACCGCGATCTCGGCCAGCTGCTCGCTCGTCGTCCCGTACTCGTGCATGTGCCGCTGCGCGACGAGGGCGTACGAGCCGACGATCGTCGGCCCGAACGGCGCCTCGAAGTTGTCGGGCGGGTCCATCACGAACCCGCCGCCGGTGCCGATGGCGAAGCGCTCGGAGGCCGCGGTCGAGCCGTAGGTGACGAGGGCAACGCTGCACAGACCCGCGGCGATCGCCGCCGCGGCGTGCAGGCAGTGCGAGACGAACGACGACCCGCCGATCGCCTGCGAGTCGAGATAGCAGGGGCGAAGGTTCAGGTGGTTGGCGAGGGAGAGGATCCCGATCGGCCCGACGCCGCTGGTGAAGAGCCCATCGACGTCGCCGATCGCGAGGACGGCGTCCTCGAGGGCACCCCGAGCGCTCTCGGCGTGGAGCTGGTACGCCGTCTTGTCGGGGGCGAAGCGCGTCGGATGCTCGTACGCGCCGACCACGGCGGTCTTCCCCCAGATCCCCGCTGGCGGGTCGTGTCGGGTGGTCACACGAGCATCCCGGCGAAGCCGCCGACCAGCCGATCGAACGCCTCGGCCTGTTCGAGCGGCGCCTGGTGGCCCGCCTGCGGGATGACCTCCAGCCGCGCACCCGCGATGCCGCGCGCGAGTTCCTCGGCGCACGCGACCGGGGTCACCCGATCGTCGGCGCCGGCGACGACCAGCGTCGGGACACGAATCGCGCCGAGGAGCGGCCGTCCGTCGAACACCTCGCACGCGACGAGGTCGCCGTAGCGGACGCGCGGATCCGTCTTCACCTGCTCGGTCCACGCCTCGCGCATGATCTCCATGCCGGTCGCGGGCGAGAACGTCTCGGTGGTGAACTGCTGCGGGAGCCGGCCGCGCGCGACGTCGCGCGCGACGGCGAGCTGCTCCGGTGCGAACTCGAAGCGGGCCGCCGCGCAGACGAGCACGAGCCCGGCGAGGAGCCCGGGCCGCCTCGCGGCGATCGTCATCCCGATCGCGCCGCCCATGCTCCGGCCGACGAGCACGAACGGCCGCAGCGCGAGCGCCGTGGCGAAGTGCACGACCAGCTCGGCATACGCTTCTACCGTCGGGAGGCCGTCGACGCCAGAGGAGCGGCCGTGCCCGGGGAGATCGAGCGCCAGTGCCGCGTGCTCGCGCCCGAGCGTCTCCAGATGTCGCCGCCAGAGTCCTGCGTTGCTGCCCGCGGCGTGCACGAACAGGAGGAGGCGGCCGCGGTCGAACGCCGGCACCACGTCCGGAAGCGTCGTCGGGCCACCGTGCAGGTAGTGGACGGCGACGCCGTCGACGCTCGCGTACTTGCTCGGCAAGCGTCCGTTGTTACGGTGCCGCTCGGCGCGCTGTCAATCGATCGGCGCGGCGACCGGCGTCGGGACCTTCACCTCGATGACCGTCGCCCGGTCGGGCGCCGCGTTCACCTGCACCGCGCCGCCGAAGGGCCTGAGCCGCTCGCGGATCGCGACCAGGTCGACGGCCTCCGGAGCCGGCCCCGCGATTTCGATCCGCACACCCTCGCGCTCGCGTCGGTAGCGGACGCGCAGGCGGCGCACACCGCGCGCGCCGGCGGCGCCGAGCGCCTCCTCGGTGGCCCGGTAGAGGGCACTCTCGACCGCGACGGGAAGCCGGGTCTCGCCTCCCTCGATCTCGAGCAAGGGGGCTACGCCGGCTCGCTCGCGGAGCCGGCCGAGGTACCAGCGTAACGCCTCGACGTACCCAAGGTTCTCCAGCACCGAGGGCCTGAGGCGTTGCGCGAGCTCACGCAGCTCGCCGAGCGTCTGGTTCACCAGCGCACGCGCGTCACGGAGGCACGCGCGCGTGTCCTGCCGCCCATCGACGAGCGCGCCGAGCGCCTCCAGCTGCGCGTTGGCCGCGGCGAGGCGCTGGCAGATGCCCTCGTGAACCTCGCGTGCCGTCCGTCCGAGTTGCTCGTCCTGGCGAACGAGGACGTTGGTACAGAGATGCCGGAGCTCCTCGCAGCTCGCCCGGAGCGTCGCGGCGGCGCGGGCACGCTCGAAGGCAGAGGCCGCGAGCCGGGCAAGCACCAGCACCGGCCCGAGGGCGTCAGCGTCGATCGCCGGCCCCACCTCGGACTCGACCAGCACGAGGAAGGCGTCACGCCCGACCGGGACGATCATGAGCCCGTGCGGCGCCACCGCCTCGAGCGTGCGCGCGATCGCCGGGTCCAGGTCGCTCACATCGAACGGTCCCTCGACCGTGGGCCGGACAGTGAACGCGCGAAGAACGTCGGCGCGTGCGAGCGTGTCGCGCGTGCAACCGTCGAGTCCCTCGGCGACCAGGCGCTCGAGGCGACGCTCCCCGTCGATCAGCAGGAGAGCGACGCCCGCGCCGGTGATGCGTCCCGCCGCCTCGACCGTCACGCCGAGCAACGGGTCGAGGTCGAGATGCGTCTCGGTCTCGGCGAGCGCCACGGCCGCCTCGACCACCGCGTCCCGGCGCGCGCGACCGGGATCGCGGACCGCCGGTCGCCGCGAGGCGGGTCGGAGCCAGGGTAACCAGGACATCGGGGCGCGAGAGCTAGCACGCCGCCGGACGCCCTCGCCTCACGCGAAGACGGGAAAATCGGGGGCGTTTCGGGCGAGCCCCGGCTTCAAGTCGGGTGGGATCGCGACCGATAACCCGTCGGGCCCATCCGGCTCTGAGTCAATCGCTTGACCACATGCTCACCGTCATCGGCCTGGTCGTCGTGTTCGCCGGCATCTTCGGCGGCTACGTCTGGGCGGGCGGGCCGCTGCACGTCCTCATGCAGCCGGCGGAGCTCGCGATCATCGGCGGCGCAGCCGCCGGCACGCTCCTGGTCGCGGCGCCGGGGCGAATGCGCGGCCGGCTCGCCACCGCTCTCCGGCGCGTGTTCCGCAACACCGCGCCCACCAAGGCCGAATATCTCGATCTGCTGAAGCTCCAGTACGAGGTGTTCGCGTTCATGCGCAAGCACGGCGCGGTCCTGCTCGACGACCACCTGCGCGACCTCCGCGCGAGCACCATCTTTCGCAAGTACCCCTCGTTCCTGCGCCGCCACGACGCGGTCGACTTCTTCCGCGACGCGCTCCAGCAGATCGTCAACGGGACCGTGTCGGCGGAGGAGCTCGACGTCCTCCTCGAGACCGAGATCGACACCCACCACGAGGAGGCCGCGATTCCGGTCTCCCTGATCCAGCGCACCGGCGATTCGCTTCCCGGCCTCGGGATCGTGGCCGCGGTCCTCGGCATCGTCATCACGATGGGCTCGCTCGACGCGACGCCGAAGGAGATCGGGCAGAACGTCGGCGCGGCGCTGGTCGGGACGTTCCTCGGCATCCTCCTCTGCTATGGCGTCTTCCAGCCGATCGCCACCAACCTGGAGCTGCAGGAGATCGCGCGGTCGCGCTATCTCCGCTGCATCAAGGAGGGGGTGGTCGCCTCGCTGCGCGGCACGGCGCCCATCGTGGTGGTCGAGTTCGCCCGCCGGGTGATCTTCTCCGACGAGCGGCCCTCGGCGGCGGAGACCGAGGCCGCGTGCCGCACCGTCAAGGCGGCCGCGGCCTGAATGCGCAAGCCCGCGTCGCGCCGGCCGCACCAGTACGGCAGCGCCTGGAAGGTCGCGTACGCCGACTTCACGACCGCCATGATGGCGCTCTTCGTGGTGCTCTGGCTCCTGACGCAGGCCGACACGCGGCTCCGCCAGCAGATCGCAGCGTACTTCCGTCAGCCCGGGGTTCTGCCCGGCTCGGTCGTCGGCCCCGAGGCGGGCGAGGCGCGCGGCTGGATGCCGAAGCTCGTCCCGCGCAACCTGGTCGTGGTCGCGGGCCAGGGCGAGGAGGAGCTCTTCGAGGGCGAGAAGCGCGCGATAGACGCGGCCGTCGCGCGGGCTCCGGAGCTCACGCCCGTCCGTGAACAGGTGATCGTGCAGGTGACCGACGCGGGGCTCTCGATCGAGGTGGTCGACAGCCACCACGATTCGCTCTTCGACCCATCGTCGCCACGGCTCAAACCGACGCTCGTCCGGGTCCTGAAGACGATCGGGCGTGAGCTCGGCCGCCTGCCGAACCCGGTCCAGATCGGCGGCCACACCGATGGTCGCCCCTTTCCGCCCGAGACGGGCACGAGCAACTGGGAGCTCGCCTTCGACCGCGCGAACGCCGCGCGGCGCGTGCTCGAGCGGGCCGGACTCCGCCCGGGTCAGATCCACCGCGTGGTCGGCTACGCGGACTCGGAGCCGCTCGTGCCGGAGGATCCGCTCGCCGACGCGAACCGGCGGCTCTCGATCCTGGCCGAGCGGATGGAGGCGCCGCCGGCGACCGACGTGCCGATCGTGCTGCCGCCCGATCGCCTTCCGCACCGGCCCTAGGACGGGGCCGCCGGTCAACGCATAGCTGGCGCGCGGGCGGCGAGCCGCCTAGGATCGCGGCGCTTGCAGGTCCGCGACCTCGAGAGTCTCGAGCTCCCACGCGTCCTCGAGGCGATCGCGGCGCTCACTCGCTCGCCCGCCGGACGCCGCTTCGTCGTCGGCTTGCGGCCGGCGGCGGACCTGGTCGAGGCGGAGGAGCGGCTCGGCACGCTCGCGGAGCTGGTCGCGCTTGATGCCGAGATCGGGCGGGTGCCCACCGCGGAGGTGGCGCTGCTCGCACCCGTGCTCGCGACGGCGGCGCCGGAGGGCGCAACGCTGGAACCTCGACGGCTCGTCGAGGTACGCGATCTCCTCGCGACGACGGTGCGTGTCCGGGCGCACCTCCGGCGTGACCCCGCTCGCTTGACGCGCCTCGCCGCGCTCGCCGAGCAGCTCGCGGACGTGCGCGAGGTCTCCGGCGCTCTCGGACGCATGCTCGACGACACGGGCCAGGTCCGCGACGACGCGAGCCCCGAGCTCGCCGCCGCCCGCGCCCTCACGCGCGAGCTTCGCACCCTCATGGAAGACCGTCTGCTCCGCATGGTCCGTGACCCCGACCTCGAGAACGTCATCGCCGAGCAGTACGTCACCGTCCGCAACGGCCGCTTCGTCGTACCGATCCGCATCGGCGCGGCCGCTGCCGTCGCCGGCGTCGTGCAGGACCGGTCCGCCTCCGGCGAGACGGTCTTCGTCGAGCCGTTGTTCGCCGTCGAGCTGAACAACCGGCTGCTGCTCGCGGGGAAGGACGAAGAGGCGGAGGAGCGGCGGGTACGCGCCGAGCTGACGGCGCTGGTGCGCGAGAGCGCGGCACGCCTCGAGGCGCTCGAGGGGGCCCTCGCCCGGATCGACGCGCTCGGGGCGGCCGCCGCGTTCGCGGTCCGCCACGGCTGCACGCGACCCGCCGTCGGGGCGGACGACGTCTTCCTCGCGGCCGCACGCCATCCGCTCCTCCTCGAGGCGGGACGCCCGGTCGTTCCGGTCGACCTCCACGTGCCGGCCGAGCGGCTCGGCCTGGCGATCACCGGACCGAACGCGGGCGGCAAGACGGTCGCCCTCAAGACACTCGGCCTGTGCGCACTCATGGCGCAGATGGGACTGTTCGTGCCCGCCGCCGAGGGAAGCCGTCTTCCGGTGCTCGCCGCGGTGCTGGTCGACATCGGCGACGAGCAGTCGATCGACCGCGATCTCTCGACCTTCACCGGCCACGTGCGGAACCTCGCTCGCATCGCGGCCGCCGCCGGCCCCGGCACGCTCGTGCTGCTCGACGAGCCGGGCGCGGGCACGGATCCCGTCGAGGGTGCCGCGCTCGCGGTCGGATTGCTGACGGAGCTGCTCGAGCGCGGGCCGCGGGTCGTGTTCACGTCGCACTTCGCGGCGGTGAAGACCTTTGCGCTCTCCGAACCGCGCCTCGAGGTCGCCGCCTTCGACGTCGACCCGACGACCGGGGCACCCCGCTTCCAGCTCGCCTACCACACGGTCGGACAGAGCCTCGCGCTGCCGATCGCCCGCCGCCATGGCTTCCCGCCACGCGCGCTCGAGACGGCGGAGCGGCTGCTCAGCGGTGAGAGCCGGGACCTCGCCCGCGCGATGGCGCGCCTCGAGGAGAGCCGGCGCGCTTACGAGGACGGTCGCGCGCGCGTCGCCGAGGAGCACGCCCGCCTTGCCGCGGCGCGGGCCGAGAGCGAGGCGCTGGCCGAGGATCTCCGCCGCCGCCAGCGACGCCGCTGGGCCGACGACCTCGAAGCGTCGCGGCGCTTCCT
>JACXTT010011951.1_pt1 | contig 11557 bp, 8 predicted proteins | sample 9270951 | NCBI WGS metagenome assembly JACXTT01 (sample SAMN15532306, study PRJNA645909) | rock metagenome | isolation source: weathered quartz diorite | place: Puerto Rico | collected 2017-06-21 | reverse complement strand
TTCGACATTCTTCGAACCGGCAAAGACCGCGGCAATTCCTTCCATCGTTTCCGATCGTGAGCTGGTTCCGGCGAACGCCATCGCTTCCGTTACCTGGTCAGTGATGCTGACACTGGGCGCAGCCATCGGCGGATTCGTCGCCGGATCGTTCGGGACTAATGCAGCATTCGTCCTCGACTCGCTGACGTTCGTGGCCTCCGCGTTATTGATCTCGACGGTCCATTTTCCGAAGCGCTCGGAGCGGCCCAAGAGCAAGCTAACTGTGAGTAAGGCGCTCGGCATCACCGATACGATCGAAGGCGCGCGTTACGTCAAACATCGCCCGCGAGTGCTTGCTTACCTTCTGGTCAAGCCTGCGTGGGGAATGGGCGGCGGCATCCTTACTCTGTTAGCAGTTTTCGGCGAACGAATTTTTCCTGTCGCCGGTAAGGCGGCGACCGGGATCGGCGTCCTATTCACTGCGCGCGGCATCGGCACCGCGTTCGGACCGATTATTGCGCGACGCTGGACCGGCGAAACGCGGAAGCAGATGCAGACCGCGGTGGGGATCGCGTTCTTGATGGGCGGAAGTTTCTACATTGCGTTTGGTGTCAGCCGCAGCTTTGTCTGGGCGCTGGTGTTTCTGGCGATTGCGCACATGGGCGGAAGTATCCTTTGGGTTTTCTCGACCGTCCTTCTGCAGAAAACGGTTGAAGATAATTTTCGTGGTCGAGTCTTCGCGGCTGAGATGGCGCTGGTGACTTTGACGATGGCGACGTCGAACTACGTGGTGGGGGAATTGATGGATCGATTCGGACTATCTCCACGATGGGTGACGGCGGGCGTCGGAATATTCTTCCTGATGCCGGGCATAACATGGTTTCTCACGAAGCAATGGTGGGACCGGAAGGAACGCGCGGTCATCCCGATCAAGGCCGAAGAGGTGGCGCAGCAAATGGAAACCGAACGCTTCGAAATTTAGACTACCGATGAAGATCAAAATCGGAGTGATGGGATCGGCGGGCGAACCAGCGTCGCCGGAGATAGCTGATGCAGCGCGTTCGTTAGCTCGTGCCATCGCGACCCACGATGTGATTCTTTTGACGGGAGCGACCACCGGCGTGATTCATTTGATCGGGAAAACTGCGCGTGAGGCAGGCGTATTCCACGTCGGCATTTCACCCGGCGAAAATAAACGCGAGCATGTCGAAACGTTTGGCCTGCCAACCAACGCGTGCGACACGATGATTTACACTGGTTTTGGCTTAAAAGGCCGTAACGTGGTGCTGGTGCGGTCGTGCGATGTGGTGCTGTTTGTGGCTGGGTCGATCGGGTCTCTTAATGAATTAACGATCGCACATGACGAAGGCAAGGTGATTGGGTGTTTGACCGGGAGCGGTGGGGTCGCTGATGAAGCGAGAAGAATCATTGAAACGTTTGGCAAGCCGACCAATTCGCGCATCTTCTATGATTCAGATCCACAGGCGTTGATCGATTCATGCATAGAAGTGGCTCGCGGGTAGAGAAAGGTTACTTCGGGAGGAATCAATGGACTTCGGACTCAAGGACAAGGTCGCAGTTGTCGCCGCGGGTAGCCGCGGCATTGGTTTCGCTTGTGCGCGCGAACTGGCGCGTGAAGGAGCGCACGTGTTTCTGTGTTCGCGCGAAGCGGAACACGCGACCGAAGCGGCGCTGAAGATCCACCAAGAGACAGGCGCTAATGTTGCGGGCATCGCGGCGGACGTTACGAATGAAGATCAGGTACGTGCGTTCGTCAATCTCACCATCGAACGCGCCGGGCGGATCGACATCTGCGTGACGAACGCCGGTGGGCCGCCGGCAAAGATCTTCGCTGAAACTGAACTCGAGGTGTTTCGCTATGCGTTCGAACTGAACGCGCTGTCGGCCATTAGATTCGCCAAGCTGGTTCTGCCCGGCATGCTCGATCGTAAATGGGGTCGCATCATCAACATCACTTCGGTTTCGGCTAAGCAGCCTATCGATGGCCTGTTGCTCTCGAATACCGTGCGCGCGGGATTGACCGGCTTTGCGAAAACGCTTTCGAATGAGGTCGCATCGCAAGGAGTCACCGTCAACAATGTCGCGCCCGGCTACACGCTTACTGAGCGGCAGGATGAATTGGCCGAGGTGCGGGGCCAGGCGGCAGGCAAGAGCAAGCAGGAAGTGATCGATTCGTGGGCTGAACAAGCCCCGATGCAGCGCATGGCCGATCCGCAGGAGATCGCCGCGGCGGTCGCGTTCCTCGCGTCGGAACGCGCGTCTTACATTACCGGGGTGACGTTGGCGGTGGACGGCGGCTGGGTTAAGAGCCTGCTGTAGCGCAAACATGCGGGATTCACTTAAGGTTCGTCTTCGACCCGGTCGCTACCGCTCCCGGTTCTGTAACACGCTATACTTGCAACCATGGCGCGCGGCTGGGAAAGCAAATCCGTCGAAGATCAAATCGGATCAGCGGAAGCTGAGCGAGAGCTACAGGCCCGCCATCAACTCACTGTCGATCAACGCGAAGCGAGCGAACATCAACAATCGCTGTTGCTATCGCGCTCGCTCCTGCGCAGCCGATTGAAAGCCGCGCGCGATCCGCGCTATCGCGCGCAGATACAAACTGCCCTTAATGAGATCGAGTCGCAGCTACGTGACTTGGATTCTTAGGGAGCTGCTGAAGAACTCCCTTTCCCCTTGGGGCCCGAAATAACATACTTGACTAATTACAACGGAGTCTTTCGCTACTTTCTCCCCTTCTCCCATTGGGAGAAGGGGCGGGGGATGAGGGTTTAGCGCGAACAGGTACTACTTGTTAATTTGCGAGAGATGAGTTCGTGCGAGCGAACTCATCTCTCGCATGTCAGGGTGGGTTTTGCTTTCTGCGCTAGCGCCCTCACCCCAACCCTCTCCCAGTGGGAGAGGGAACAGAAGGGTCGACCTTCTCAGCAGTCGGTCAGGAACTTGCGCGGGAGTTACGGCGCCGGCGTGGCGGCCGGCATCTTGAATTTCGAATCATCCACCGGCGCATTCACCTTGACCTCAGTAAAGGTTCGAGTGGAAATCGGATTACCTGCTTCGGTCGTCGCCGAGCGTCCGATGAATGCGAACTTCACTCCGTCCACGTCGCGATAATCTTCAAAGTCCACCTGGTCGGGAATCAGAGCAATCATCGTGGTTAAAAACGTCATGCGCCGCAGCAGCAGGCCGCTCGTCGCATCAAAATACAGACTCATGCGGCGCCCGTCGGTTGTCTGTCCATCCAGCACGTAGACGTCTTTGTCGTTGAGTTTGCCTCGGCGAACTCGCGGCGGTCGCGCGTACTGCTCTTTCAAGTTGATGAAACTAAAAAGGCTGTTGGCAGCGCGGAAATTAGCGAGCTCGCCGCCGGTAATTTCACGCACGCCACGTTGAGTCTTCTCCCAGCCGACTTTTCCATCGAACCCACGCTCGAGCGATCCCTGCTGCGTGATTACTGTGAGATGAAACTTGTCCGGGCCGGACTGTTCGAGAACGAACTGGAATGAGTTGCCGTTAGCCTGCGTAATTGAACCGCTGGCTGTGCGCGACGAAAGCTTGCCAATGGCCGCGGGCCCGCCGATGGCGGCGATGTACTTATTGAAGACATCATCAGCCGTCGGTAACGCCGGTGTGGGATTTGGTGATGCTTGCGGCGCGGCGCCGGGAGTTCCCGCGGCCGCCCCACCGCCCGCGGCATTTCCGGGCGGAGGTGACGGCAACGGCAATGGCAACGTCGGGATGCCCTGTGGCTGATTGCGTCCGCGATGACAGGTGTAGCAGGAAATCGGATCGAGTTTCAATCCGCCCAGTGTCTTGTTCGTGTCCAGCACTAGCTTGATCATCTCGCGAGCCGTGTTCTTCTCGGGCTTGGCATCAGACGCGTAGTCCCACTGACCGTTGTTGTTCACGTGGCAAAAATTGCAGCGCCGCCCGAGTGAGGAGGCAAAATAATTCATCACCGGAATGAATTGCGAAACCGGCAGGTCGCCCAGCAGTTTCACATTTTTCTCGCGACCCTCTTGGGCGATCGTTTGCTCCGTCGCGGCCGGCGTTTGCGCGGGCTGCGGCATTCCTAACTCTTCGTAAAGCGGAGCGAAATCTCTTGCGTTAGCGGCGGCTTTGGGTACGAGAAGGTTGGCAATCAACATCACCGCGCAGACGCAGCTCAATACAATTACGAGAACTCTCAGGATGGTCAGTTTCATTTCTAATCGCTCCGATGTTTGGCAGACACAGTACGACTTCAAGAACCACGTGCTGGCCGAATTGAGATGACGAGAATCTGGGAAGACCGAACGGCAGAAAGTTATAGTCCGAAACCTGCGGTCGATGCAACGCGAGAGCAGAGCTACAGAACACAAAAGAAAAACACCCGGCCGAAACCGGGTGTCTGTTATTGACGTCGGCGATGGTAGCGACCGCTGACAAGAAGAATCAGGACTAGCGCTGACTCTTTCGCGCGTGATTTTCCCTGGCGCGCATCAGACTGTCGAGCGATTGATAGATTTGCAGGTAGAGTTGCGTCTCGCGCGGAATCAACCCTTTCCATCCGGCACCCGCGCGCCGAATGTAGCCGGGGATCTTCGCGGCGTTGGAGTTGTATCCGGCGGCGATAATCTCCGTCGGCGTCGCTTGTTTAGCCGCGATTGCGTTCTGCACGTCTTCATTCGCAGACAAATCGGCCCAGGTGTCCTGCATGTAAAGGAGCATCGCTTCCAGCGCGTTGCCGTGATTACGCATGCCGGCGACGAAGTCAGGATTCAAGCCGACGCCCGGATGACGCTGACGCATCAACGCATAAGTCCACGGAATCATCTGCACCATGCCACCGGCTCCGGCCGAACTGACTGAATAACGATAGGTGTCGAGTTCATTCAGCGCGTACAGCGAGTAAATTTCTTCGAACAGCGCTATACGATTTTCATTGCGGTAACGATCATGGTCGACATGCTCAACGATGCAGAGACGTTTCGCGATGTCGATCAGGTTCTGCGAGATGGGATTGCCGCGGTCGCGCAAACGCTTTGCCGCGAGATCGATCATCGAATTCACATAAGTCTGACCGGACTTCATCAATTCCGGCGACAACAGCGCGGGATGCGCCGAGGTGTAGTAAGCCATCTCCCGAAATAGCCCCTTGCGCTCGATTGGATATTCCACCACGAGCGGCACCAGCGCGCGGTTCCGGTTGTCGAAGATGGTGACCGCGGTGTTCACCCCATTGGCGCGAACAATTCTCATTTGCACGGGCAGGCCGAGCGTGCTGGTGGCTGAAACTTCCGAACCCTTGCTCAGGAAGGTGTCCTTTGAAATGCGAATCAGATGTATCTGTGAAGTCTCAGGCAGCAACGCCGCGAGGGTCACGTACTCGAGTGACGGCGTCATTGACGTCGGTACCGGGCGCGCTTTCAAGAGTCGTTCGGCTTCGGTAATCCGCATCCGCAGACGAGCCGGCGACGGCCGGCGATCTTCGCGAGCGTTCGCGCGAACGTCATCCGGCGCCTGCTGATCGTTGTTATCCGGAAGGCGCGGTTGCGCCGGGCGCTGAGTCGCCGGTTCCTGTTTCGCCTTGGCCGGCTTTGCGTTTGCAACCAACCGCGGTCGAGTATTCGCGTAGTTGGCTTCTGACGATTGCGCCTGGGCGGCGCCGGCAAATGAAAAGACGAGTGCGGTAAGAATGAAGCTGGAGGGCAGTTTCATGATGATAAATTTTCCTGGGAAGGTCTTCGCGGGGAGTGCGAAGCTCGACCTCAGATTCGCCGAAGCGTTGCGACGTTGTCAACGACTTTTTTTCTGGAAGATCGCGCCTTAATTTCCAAAAATATTCTGGAAGATCAGCACTCAATTTCCAAAAAGTTTTTGGAAGACGCGACTACGATTTCCAAAATATTTTCTGGAACATCTTACGTGTCGTTCCAGACTTTTCCAAGCGCGGAAAACCCTCGTGACGTCCAGCTATCATTCCCGTTTGAGCAGTTGCTGTTCCAGCTCTTTCACGCGAGTTTTCAATTCTTTCAATTCATCTCGCATCTGCGGAACGCGGCTCAGATGAGCGTTCAGTCGTTTGTACTCATCGAGGGGTTGAATCGGAATTCCCCACCACACCCCGGGCCGCACAATTTTCCCGGGGAGGATGCCGGCTTTAGATCCAATCACGGCGCCGCTCTGCACGCGAATGTGATCGCCGAAGCCAACCTGGCCGCCGATCACGCAATCGTCCTCGATCGTGACGCTGCCGCTGATGCCGGTCTGCGCGGCAATCACCACGCGCTCGCCGATGTCGCAGTTGTGCCCGACGTGCACCATGTTGTCGAGCTTCGTGCCTTTGCCAATGCGAGTGCGGCCGAGCGCCGCGCGATCTACCGTCGTGTTCGCGCCCAGTTCGACGTCATTTTCAATCACGACCGTGCCGATTTGCGGAAACTTGTGATAACCCATGTCGCCGCGCACAAAACCAAAACCATCGGTGCCGATGACGACACCCGCATGAAGAATCACGCGATTGCCAATCGTCATTCCATCTTCGATGACGACGTTCGGGTGAATCACACAGTCTTCGCCGACGGTGACGCCGTCACCTATTTTTGTTCCCGCGCGAATTTGCGTGCGGTCCCCGATTGAGGAATGCTCACCAACGCACACGAAGGCGCCGATGAAAACGTCTTTACCGACCTTTGCTTCGGTGGCGATGATTGATGATGGATGAATCTCAGGCGCGCGCTGCTTTGGCGGATGAAGAACTTCAGCGACTTTCGCAAACGCTAGTTTCGGATTCTTAACTTCGATGCAGCAAGGAAAATCCAACCGCGCGCCCTCAGGAACGATTAGACAGGAAGCGCTGGATCGTCTTGCGCTATCGAAAAGCTTCTCGTCGGCGACATAAGCTATCTCACCCTCATGTGCAGATTCGAGTTGCCCGACGCGACAAACGCGCACTTCGCCGTCACCGATTACGCGGCCTGTGGCGTGCTGCGCCAACTCAGAGACGGTGTAGCTCTCTTTGATGTTGCCGATGGTCTGATCCGCCATGCGTTGAATGTGGTGGGAATGTATCACACATCGAACGCGCGCGTGACCGTTGAGCTGTGCGATAGATCGATCAGTTCCGCACTTGAGGAGCCATCTGAATCGGCGAATTCGTGACTTCATTCGCCTGCCGTTCGTATTCGTTTGCCTTTTCGGTGTTGCCGTTCTTTCTGTACACGCTAGCAATCTCGCGCAGAGCCCGAGCTTCATCCGGCAACAGTTGGCGACTACGGTATAGCTTCACCGCTTCCTGAAGAAACCCGATCGCTTTGTTCGGATCTTTCGTGGCAAACATTTGTCCGAGCTCGATCCACGCATTCCCCTCGGAAAAAGGATTTGCATTTCCGGGTTGATGAAATACTTCGATTCCCTGCCTGAAATATTTTTCCGCGGACTCAAATTGTCCTAAGCGCTGATAGGCGCGGCCGATGCTCTGGAGGGCAAAGGCTTCGTTCATCAAGTTCTTGTTGTGATACAGCGCAACCGCGCGCTGATCCCATTCGATCGACTTATTTGGGTCTGAACCGTAGTAGTAGCCGGCAATCTGTTGCAGCGCCAATCCTTCAGCGCTTGCATCCCCAGAGGCGTGAACCAGGGCGACACTTTCTTCAAATTCCTGAGCAGCGCGATCCTTTTGACCTAATCGCAAATGGGCCGAACCTAACGTCTGAAGAGCGATGGCGCGCACGGACTTATCACCCATTTTCCCGAGCGCTTCGATCTGAATCAGATATAACTCGGCCTGCGGTCGCGAACTGTCAAAATAAACGTCGAACAGTCCGGCAAGGGCAGCGATCTGCTGATCATGGTGTCCCCCTCGTGCAAACAAATCCGAGGCTTTCTTAAAAGCTGATGCGGCCTCGACCGTATCGCTTTCTGATATGAAACCCCGGCCAACCGTCATCAGGACTTGGGCCGCCGGTTCTGATTCGCCCGCCCGCTCAAGTAATTGGGCTGCAGCTGAGAAGAGGTAGGTCATGAACTTATTACGTTCCGGCAGTGGGGCGAACCATCCAACCGAGTATGCCTCCTGGATCAAAGTTAACGCTTCGTTTACAGAATCACCCCGGCGTTCGTAAGCTGCGGCTAGTTGAGTGAAGAGTTTCGCAGCTTTTTCAACGTCTTCTTTCGACTGACCCGCGACGAGCGGAGCCAATTCCTTCAGAACGGTTATCTGACCTTTGTCATCTTTCGCGAGGATGTACTCATTTAGGGCTTGCTCGAGGGCTGCGATGTACGACGCTTTAATCTCGGGTGTAAAGGGGCCAGCATTGGTGCGATTGACGCGGGCAATCTGTAGAAGGGCATAGCCCGTTCCGCGATGATCTTCCAACTGTTGAAAGAGGTTGCGGCCCAAAACGAGGTGCGCGAATGCTTGGGAACGAAACTTCTGCGTCTTCTCGTCGTTGGGTTTGTAACTCGTCGAATTGTATTCTGCTAAACCCAACTTAATGGCAGTTTGAGCTTGATCGAATGTGTCGTTTAACTGCTCATAAAGTTCATACGCCTGGCGATAGTTCTCAATTGCTTTATCGGTCGGTTGGTAAACTGGGGCCGCTTGGACACCCAAGATGGGCGGCGCGCTGGGGAGCCACGAGGGCGCATCTCGATAGATGTCACCGATTGAATTCAATGTCTCGGCGCGCTCAAAGGTACCGTGCGCACGTTGGATAGCTTGTTGAAAGGTTTTGCCGGCCTGGGTTTCGTTTCCCATGTCGATATATATCTCGCCGATATTCAAGAGGATGTCGTTTGCCGCATACCTATCCGATTCGGCTTTCGACGATTCATACAGTTTTCGGGCTTCGTCGAGTTTGGTGATTGCTTCTTCCTTTCGGTCAGAAGTGCGGGCAAGTCGGAAAGCGGTGCGCGCGTTGAAGGCGATGTCGTCGCGCTTCCGCGCGAGATCGAGAGCATCTTCCGTGGCCTTCTTCGCTATTAGTGCGGTTACTCTTTCTCGCTGTGCCTCGTCCTTCGCCGCGTTCGCGCGCCTTGCAGCGTCGAGAGCGTTCTTGCGCTCACGATCGAGCTTCTCATTTGTCGAGGCCAAGTCCGCTTTGGCTGCGTCTGCGTCCTTGCGTGCCTTCGACTCGCGTTCAGCCCATTCGACGGCCTTTGCGTCGTGTGCTTTGACGTCACTCTCAGCGCGACGCGCTCGTTTTTCACTCTCACGCGCAGCGGTGGCATTCGCCTTAGCTTTCTGCCATTCGATCCACGAAAAAACGACAAGCCCGATCATCAGAAAGACCACGCCGGCTAATGCATAAGATAGATATTGAAATCGCTTTGCGGCGCGAGCCTGGTTGAGGGCATTTTCAAAAGTTAGCCGCTTTTGCTCTTCCTCATTTATTTGGTGAGTGCGGCTGGCGAGCACAAAGTTAGGCAGCATCGCGTCGAATCCCAGTTCCCGCGCTTCGGGACTGGCGATCCAGCGCTCGGCTTCCGGTAGCTCACCTTGATCGAGAAAATCCTTATCCGCGTGAGATGCAGCCCATAGAGCCGCTCTCTTCTCGAGCAATTCCCGAGTCGCGAAGGCGCTCGAAAAGTTGAGCAACCAGGCTTTGTTGGAATCCAGAATGGGATTGATGAAGCGATCGTGACTCAGTTCGTACCAACGACTAGCGCCGCGTCTTTCTTCTCTGATGATGTGCGCCCGATCCAAGACATCGACAGCTTCATTGATGAGTCCTTCTGTGCTGGTGGCTCCGCGATAAGCAAGGCCGCGAGTTCCCGCAGGTGTGATCAGCTTTTTCTCAAACCAATTGCGCAATGCCCCTTCATTGATGCCGCGGGTGCCGTTGTGCACCACGTCTCTGGTGTTATCAATCGCTTCACGCAGCGAATCTTCGTAAAAAAAGCGGAGCGCGGCTTCGATGTTGCCGTACGCTTTCAAATGTTCCTCGGTGATTTCGGTGTCCCCGGGCGGCAGTTTCTTGAGGAGGGTTTCGCAAACGACTTGTAGCTGTACAGTCTCTACAAACTCGCCGACGATCCAAGCTTGATCATTCGTGACGGGCATGACTAGTTCTCCTGAACTATGACTTCTCTGTTTCGGTTACGATGTTCGATTCGTGAGCGATCATTACCGGCGTTCTCAAGAGGTTATCGACGAGTTGCTCGGCCACACCCGGAGCGAATCTGAGACGCGTGAACTGCATCGGGCCGGTGACGGCGGCGAGGGCTGCATCACGCCGCAGCCGCTCCAGCCGGCAAGAAGTCGATAGTCGGCCCGGCAATAGATGCAGATAGGGATCCAACTCGGCGATATAGTCTTCGCGCATTGAAAACAAAACACGTAGCGACGGATCGCCGGCCACTCGAGGGAAGATTTCTTCCCGATAAGCGTCTTCGAGCAACGCCCGATTAAGATCGGTGAAGTTTTTCGACTTACGCTCGACGCCGATTAATTGCTGCGTGCTGCTGCGCAGCATGACATTCGCAAACGCATCATGAGCAAAGATGCTGTCGCCCTTGATAAGCGTATTCAACTCCTCGATCAAGATCATGACCTCGGTTGGTTCAGACCAGTCTTTGATTGCCTCGATGGCTTCGAGGCGAGCCTGAGGAATCAAGGTTCGCAGTAGCTTGGAAACGGAATCCTGGCTGCGAAGGATCTTGTCTGCGAGGTCGGCCGCGCGTTTGAGGTCTCTGGGCCGCAGAAAGACTGGCCCGCCTTTGAGGGCGTCGGCAACTTGTTCGAAAAAGCCTTCGCGATCCTGCCAGCGTTCGAGATGCGAAGTGAAGATTTCTTCAAACTGATCAAATATCAGGATGCGCAGCTTTTCCGATTCGAACTCTTCATCAGCGTGAATTGGGGCGGGAGAACTTGGTTGAATCTCGTCCAGACAATCCGCCAAACGTTTGCGCGCGAGACTGGCCCCAAGGCTGACATCAGATTTGGCATGGGTGGCTTCGATGGTGCGCAAACTCATCAGGGCGTTAAAGACAAAAATGTTCGCGCCGGGGATGGCGTCGATGTTAAGGCCCTGGGGAACGACGCCGCTGACCCTGGCCGTGGGTAATACTTCAAAGCCTTTTCCGCTGCCGATCAACGGCACCAGCGTCTGGTCTTTAACGGTCCCCAACATCGGGATTAAGCGCGCATTGATTAACGACGTCTTCCCGGCGCCTGATGGTGCATAGATCAGCAACAGCGAGTTGGCGACGACGAGCGAAACCAGGTCTCTCGCTTCGCGTTCACGGCCAAAGAAGACGCGGGCGTTCTCTTCGGCGTAGGGGCGCGGCCCCACGAAAACTTCTGAAGATTTCTCATCCATCACTTGCCTCCCCAGCGCTTCTTGAGTTCGGCCATGAACTCGCGACTGGTGCCCCAGTAAACGCGCGTCTTGAGTTCTTCGTAATACTGGTCCAGATACGCGAGCGCCTTGATTTTTTGTTGAAGCGCGGCGGAGCTGCCGAGCGGCAGTATCTGAACTGAAACGTGCTTGCGCTGCACGGAACTCTCCAAATAGGTAACGAGGCTGCGAAAGAGGACGCGAAAATTCCAATCTGCAATGCGATAACCGAT
>JACXTT010011950.1_pt1 | contig 11559 bp, 11 predicted proteins | sample 9270951 | NCBI WGS metagenome assembly JACXTT01 (sample SAMN15532306, study PRJNA645909) | rock metagenome | isolation source: weathered quartz diorite | place: Puerto Rico | collected 2017-06-21 | reverse complement strand
AGCAGGCAGCACAACTGCCTCGCACTATTGACCCAGCGTCTTCATATACTTGAGCACTTGCCGCTGCTCTTCTTCCGACAGCTTCTTGGCAAAGCCTGGCATCTTGCCTTTGCCTTCCGTAATAACGTGTAGCACCTCAGTGTCATTCTTCTGTGCCAGAGCAGCTGCGGTGACGGGCGGGATAGTAGCTTTGAGGACCTGTGCGAGTTGGGGATTCCCTGTACCATCCCGACCGTGGCAGGATTGACAGTCTCGCTGGTACACTTTTTGTCCCGTCTCATCGGCAGCCCAGACCACACTGCCCAGGAGCATACCGCAGAGCAAGGCGACTCCAGACACCCCGGCGACCCATTGCTGGCCTATGACCATCTTGTTTCTCCTTGAAGTAGTGGTTGGGTAAGCTATCCGTATGAGCACATCGTCCCCTACGACGCATTGCTGGTCAGAAGTTCTTGGTCACCATAAAAGCCACAAGGTGCGCGAAGAACATCTCATGCGGCGGTTCACGCTCGATCACATACGGCCGCTCATAGCGGACGGTCAAGCGCAGATCTGGCTTTTTCCAGCGGTACGACGCCTCCCCCCCAGCAAAGAAGTAGCTCGATTTTCCCTCGCCATAGACCCGCGTCCACGTGGCATACGCCTTGAGCCCCGTATTGGGGATGAGGTCCATCAGCGTCCCGGCGACCGTATAGCTCCAGGCTTCGGAATTATTGGTGAACACTGTGGGGGTGCGCACTGCCTCAAGCGGGATCAACGTGTGATTGTGATGGTCCAGGTCTGTATAGCTCAGGCTCCCATCAAGGGTGAGTTGCTCCAGGGGCTGCAGAAAAAGCCCAGTCGTCCAGGACTTGCTCTGTGTGGACGTCTGGGTATCGGGATTGGTGAGGTCAGTAAAGGTGAATGTTTCTGACACAGCCAGCCACTTAAGTGGCGTGAGGCGTACCTGGGCGCGCGTACGATCGTCCCTGGTCGGACTAATGCGGGTATAGGGATCATCGAAGTAGTCGCCCACAAATTTCACCGAGGCCTGGAGCAGGTCGCGATAGCGCCAGGCGGCATCGAAGATGACCCCCTGGCTGTGGGTGGTGCGATCAAGCTGGGGGGCCGCGGCGAGCGGATCGTCGAGGACGGACAATCCATTCGCGCTCTGATCGACCCGCACATCCCGCAGTTGATAGCGGTAGCCGAGCCGCAGGGTCACATTGGGCCACGGGAGCCATTCGACCGAGGTCGTCAGCGTGTGGGCGCGCGTCCTGATGACCTGGCCGCCGGTGTCATGGATGCTGGTCAGTCCCGTGAGCACACCGGTCCGCTGGGTGTCCAGCACGCCCTGCCCATCTTGATCCACCAAGTGGAAGCGGTAGTCGAGATGCCCGATCAGCGACGGGAGAAAGGCATACGAGGTGCCCACCTCCACGACGTGCACATCGCTGTGGGTCTCTGCTGTGCCGGTCAACGTGGCCATGAAGTCCTCATTGGGTCCGGACGTGCCCGCTCGCCCTACACCCCCTTCGGTGGTATGGAGCAGGGCTGTCCCAGTGGCATGAGCAAAGACGTATCCCTGAGTGATGTGCCACTGTGGTGTGAGCGTCGCCTGGAGCCGCAGGCGCGTCACCAGGGTGTCGATCTGCTGCTCGCGTCCCTCCTGGAAGGTCTCGAGGCGCATGGTCGTAAAGGGGGCATCCGTGCGCAGTCCGCGTAGTCCTGGGGCCGGCAGGGAGACCAGACCGTCGTCGTCGAAGTGGCGATACGACTGCTCCAGATGCACACTGAGCCCGCGTGTGGACCAATCGGCGGCGGCGCCCACCTCCTGCGTGGTTTCGTCTGGAGCGCCGCGGAGGACAAAAATATTGTTCTCAATCAGGCGCGGTACGGTGTCCGTCCCCTCGCGTTCCTGGCGGCGGTAGAAGAGGTGCACCTGCAGGTCCTTGGTCGGAAAGAGTGTCAGATGGATATCGCCAAAGCGCCGCTCTACGTCGAAACGGTGATTGTCACTGAACGTATCGTCCGTACGCTTAACGACATACTGACTGGAGCGCAGCGTCATGTCAAACTTATAGACCTCATCCTTCGCGACATGCAGCTGGATCCGGGGATTCGGATCACCGATATCGGTCGCCTCGAGGCTGAAATGATCGACCAGTTGTGACTCCGGGGCGAGACGATCGCCATGCAGTGTGAAGTTGAACAGCCGTACACCGTCATCCAGGTGCACGACCTCACGATACAGGTCCTTGCTGCCGCTGTCGATCTCCACGAGGCGATAGCCTATGGAGGTCGAACCGGCGAGGCGATACCCGGCCAGGCTCAGTGGGGGCTGGTCCTCCCCGCTGGCTTCTCCGCCCCAGAGTCCCAGGGACAGGGTCGCGAGGAGCACCAGCAGCAGCGGACATGCTGAATGCTGTGTGCACCTGCGAGCAGGTCTGGGCATCGCTTTCCCCTTCGAGGCGTCCTGTGCAGCCCTCTGTGCGTCGCGCCTAGTGGAAGAAGAGTCGGTCAAAATTCGAGCCGTGAATCTCGGTATGGCACCGGGTACAGGCGCCACGGAAAGGCGCCCCAGGAGCCTGGTTGTGGAAGAGTGGGGCGTTGCTATGGCATTCCAGACAGAGCACGCGCTCTTCCTGCCGCTTCAAGAGAAATTTGTTGGTCGATCCGTGCGGCATGTGACAGCTCGTGCACCCCTCGATACGACTGGCAAGATGTTCAAAGGCGAATGGACCGCCTTTCTCAATATGGCACCGCGTGCAGGTCTCGTTGTGCACCCCCCGCAGAGCAAAACGACTCTGGCTCCCATGCGGTGTATGGCAGTCGGTGCAGCCCAGGGCGCCTTCCAGCACCTTGTTGCGCACCGGGAGAGCAAAAGTACTTCGCACCTCCCGGTGGCAGGAGAAGCACAGCTCAGGCGTCTTCTGCCGCAGCAAGCCAGCGGGCATCGCCGGGAAATGCGGCGCATGGCAGTCGTTACAGGCGACACCAGTGAGCAGATGCTCGCTCCGCCGGAATTGGAACCGCTCGGATTCCTTCTGGTGACAGCTGAGACAGACCTGGGCGCGGGCTGGGGCCGAGGCGTCGCGAAAGGTCATCAGGCCTCCCACCCCCTTGCCGCCACCAGCGGCCACGTGAGCTTCCCCAGGACCATGACAGGCCTCGCACCCCCAATGCGCCGCGACCGCTGAGGGAGCTGGTTGGAGGAGTTTGCCATGCGCAGTAGTACGAAAATTTGCCGCCAGATCAGCATGGCACGCCAGACAGGTCTCCGACCCGACATAGCCACTCTGCTGCTCCTGCGGAGGGGCGGACGCCTGCTGCCGCTGCATGAGACACCCTCCCACGACCGCTCCGATGAAAGTGAGCAGCACGAGGACTGTGCGATAGCCCGGCATCCACTCTCCTTTCCCGCGCCCATACCTGGCCCAGGATGACATGGTCCAGCCAGGGCAATTGTGCCGTGACCCGCTTTACCTGGCATGGACCTTGTCGACGGCGAAATCTCGTCCGTCACCGTGGCAGACGGCACAGGTCTCGACACCTCCCAGCGTGTTCAGTTGCACGTGCGCTACCGCCGTCAGTGTGTCATGACAGGCCGTACAGGCCGAGGCAATTGGGAGGGTTTCAATGGTCTCCAGTATGGTTTTCCTCGAATCGATGCGATGATGCTCGGTCGGCTGCGCATCAGGTTCCAACACGCCTTTGTCTGGTATCAGGAGTTCAGTACGATTGCCTGCCGCATCGGTGACATGACACTTCTGACAGTAACGGAGATCTCCCGGAAAAAGGAGTTCCTGCACGTTCGTTGCCGTGCCGTCGGGGGCAAAGAGGAGATACGGTTCAGTCAGGTCAGGCCCCCGGTGGATCTTGTGAATCAGCACTTTGAAATTGACCGGGAAGGTCTCAGCCGTCGTGCCAGCAGCCGGGGCCGGTTGCCGTCCCAGGCTGTCAAAGGAGGGATTGTGGCACAGCACACAGTGTTCGGTGGCGTTTCTGATGCCCCCGTGGACCGAGAAGTCTTTTGAGAATTCGCCATGACAGGCCACGCACCTGGTTGCCGACGACACGACTGTACGCCGCGGTAGCGGTGTGGTATCGGTCACCGCAAAGTAGGTGACCACATTGGGACCAACGTCTCGGATCTCATCAAAGGCGGTATTGCCCGTCGTACAGTTGCGCCCACCCCTCTGCTGGTTGAGTCCGGCGATTGTGACGCACGTAAAGCCCTCGATGCCCACAGCGTACGTCCCAACCGCATCCCTGGGGAGGGGATTGGGAAACGTCAGACTAAAATTGCCTGCGGCATCGGGGCCTTGAGCGTTCCTGGCGTCAGCCTCCGCGTGGCTTTCCCCGGGTGGGATGTCGCCTGGTGTCTTCTTCCCGTCTTCATTGTAGTCCTGGAACCGATAGTCAGTAGTCGGTCCAGCCAGGACGAGGCGGAGAGAGGCCATCGCCCTGGGGAGGATCGCCTGGCCGGCATTCGTCTGAATATGAAAGACGACCCGGACCGCATGCCCCGGATCGACACGCTGGTCACCGTCGGTGGCATCTTCGACGCGCACGATGGTGAATTTCACCCCTGGGGCCTGTACCGAGCGCTGGGAATTCGTATGGGCACCCTGTACCGAGAGATCAAATTCTGCGGGACCTTCTGCTATATGGCAGCTGGAACACTGGGTATCGTCAGGCTGCGGTCCACCCGGATGCGGCTGCAGGTTGGGCGGCGTGGCCGCCGGATCCCCAAACCACTCTCTGGCGTGACACGCGCCGCAGGCAGCCCGATGGGGGGCCGTCCGGTGATTGTTCGCTTCGGTGGTGCCGGTATGACACACGGTACAATTGCGGATATCCTGCGGGAATTCCACCGCTGAGAAGTCAAAGACGGTCTGGTTGAAGCCAATCACTTCGAAGGTGATGTCGTCGACGTCTTTGAGGTGTTTGCCAAAGTGAATGCGGTGAATCAGGATATTCAAATTGAGCGGATTGGGCAGTGGTTTAGCAGGATTGCTGGGATCGAAGAATGGATTGGCCGGATTCCCGGGAATAGGATCCAGGGTATCCGGGTCCGTATTCTGCGGCGTATGACACTGTACGCAGACTTTTACTTCGGTCCGGATGCCGCCGTGAAAGGCAAAGGGCTCGTGACACCGCTGGCAGTTCGTCGTTTGCACCACCTCCCGGGTCACCAGGCGAGAGGCGCCATCAGGACGGAAATCGAAGGTGGCATTGTCGACAAACGATCTGCCAGGGACGGGCGTCCGCCGTGCCTGTATCCCGATGCGGTAGGTTTTGGTCAGGTCGAAGCCAGTGGGTAGTGGAGCCGCAAACGTATACCGATACGCGCCGTTTCCTAGCGTGGTAAACGTGCCGGTGCTGCTCGTTGGGGTGTTGTTCTCATCGTTGGGCTGGGTCACCGTTAAGCCAGTGATGAGGCTCTTCTGGGTGCGCAGGATATCACTGACCCAGTGCGTGAGACCGGTCTGGGGTTCGACGTCGAGGTGCGACAGCGTGAAACGCAAGGTATCAAGGACACTGCGGTCGATGGGCGTCCCAGTATCGTCGGTCAAGGTAAACGCGACCGTGACGCGTGCCGGGCTGCTTAGGCCCACCTCCACCTGTGGGATCCCTGCGGGTAGAGCGGCAGGATCAAAGTGTACTCGTGGCTGTGCCTGACGGGTGGTGAGGCCCGTTTCGGGGGGCAAGGGCGCGACGTCTGGCGGTGGTGTGGTAACGGTAATAACCTGTCCTGGCGTCCCAGGAGGTCCGCTGGCGCCCTGCTCGCCTTGTGGCCCTTGCTCGACGCAGCCGAGCAGGCTGATACTGACTGCCAGTATCAGGAGTAGTATAGGCCAGAAACACTGGCGTGATGCCATGACATCCTCCGCCCTCTGCCCTGTGATTGCTCTGCGCAGAATATGTACAACAATGTGAAGAAGAACAAGAGCACTGTCAAGCGAAATACGAGACAGGAAGTTACAACCCCGCAGAGAGGGGAGGACGCAAAGCGCACAACTGCTATAGAGATCAATATGATCAATATACAGATGGGCTGTTATGAAAATTGCGAGGAATGGGACGCCATGCATAGAGCGATCTGACACTATGTCTGCATAGATGACAAGGTGTCGGGTGCTGCCGAGTGTGGCATGATGCCGTATGTGTAAAGACCTTTCACTCTGAGGAGCAGTCAGGACAAGGCTTGACATGCCTGGCACGAAGATTGCTGAGCTCTATGAAGGCGTATGCTATGGGTATGAGGCTGTGCGGGCCAGGCTGAGGCCTCCCTCGGACAGCGCTGCTACAGCAAGGAGAATGAGTGATGGCGGAAGACAAAGATTATCTCGGCGAGAAGTTGCGTCTGGCAGAACGTGCCCGCGAAGATGCCTACTTTCGTACCCTCGATCAAGCGCTTATCGCACAGATGCGTCAGCAGGCCAATGCAGAGGCAGAGGCTGCAGTGTCGGTGCAGCAGCTCTTCACCTCCATCCTCGTTCCGGTTGATTTTTCCACCTATTCTGCGGCTGCGCTGCGCTATGCATCTGGTATTGCCGACCGGTTCGCTGCGTCGGTGATTGTCCTACACGTCATTGCCAGAGAAACCACAGCGTACACCGTCCAGCAGCGCATAGGCTCGCAACGCACGACGATGCCAGACCCCTTGGTTGAGCCGTATGCGCCAGTGCTGCCCTCCGACGTCGAGGAGGTTGTCAGCGATCTCCGCGAGCAGGCCTATACGGCCTTGCAAGCGTATGTGCCCGCGCAGCTTGCCAAGCATCCTGTGGAGTTGCGCGTGGTGGTTGGGCATCCTTTTGCACGCATTCTGGAGACCGCGGTGCGCGAACACGTAGGGCTGATTGTACTCGGGACCCATGGACGTACTGGCCTGGCACATGCCTTTATGGGCAGTGTGGCTGAACGCGTGGTCCGTCTCGCACCCTGTGCTGTCCTCACTGTAAAGGCTGCGACTGCGGAGGAAACAGGGTGGTTACAGAGTGTCTACGAGAAGTTCATCACACAGTAATTCACGGGGAAAGCCTTGGGGGGTGATGGAGTGCGTCAAGGGAACGGCCATATCGTCACCACCCAGATCGTAGGGGAGCTCAATGCACGGCACAGCAGCGGCACACAGATCTACACCACTCACTGGTAGCACGCTACCGGCTTTCCACCGCCCGCTTCCCCACAGCAACGCGCCTATCATGGCCCCAGCAGCCCTCTTGGCGCAGTGGCACAGTGCTGCGCATGGCCTCACGAGCGCTGAGGCCCAGCGTCGACTCGCTGAGGTGGGGCCCAATGAGCCAGCGCAACGGCGGCGCGGGGTCGCACTGAGTGCACTGTTGGCGTTTCTCACCAATCCCCTGGTGGTCATCCTGCTCGTGGCGAGTGGTGTCTCGGCCCTCCTCAGGGACATGGTCAACGCCGTCCTCATTACCCTCATCGTCGTCGTGAGCGTGCTGCTCAACTTCTTCCAGACGTACCGCTCACAGCGTGCGGCAGCGCGCCTGCGGGAGGCTGTGGCGCCCACCGCGAATGTCCTACGCGATGGGGTCTGGGGTGACATCGCCCGGCATGACCTCGTCCCTGGCGATATCATTCGACTTGCCGCTGGGGATCAGGTGCCGGCGGATGCGCGCCTCCTGGAGACCCGTGATCTCCATCTGCAGCAGGCCGCCCTGACGGGGGAGTCGATGCCGGTCGAGAAAGACGCCAGCACCTTGCCCACGGCGCCGCGACAGCTCGCAGAGGCCCGGAACATGGTGTTCCTGGGCACCTCGGTGGTCAGCGGTACGGCCCTGGCCCTGGTGGTCGCGACCGGACCGGCAACCGCGTTCGGGGACATTGCAGCGCGACTCGCCACGCGGCCCCCAGAGACGGAATTCGAGCGTGGCACGCGACATTTTGCCCTGTTGATCCTCCGCACCGTCCTGTTTCTGGTGCTCTTCGTCCTTGTGGTCAACGTGGCGCTGCACCGTCCAGCCTTTGAATCTCTGCTGTTTGCCGTAGCCCTGGCAGTGGGCTTGACGCCAGAATTTCTCCCCATGATCACGACCGTCACGCTGGCACAGGGCGCCGTGCGGATGGCACGGCGCAAGGTCATCGTCAAGCACCTCGCGGCCATCGAAGATTTTGGCAGTATGGACGTGCTATGCAGCGACAAAACTGGCACGCTGACCACGGGGGACATGGAACTCGACCAGTGTCTCGACCCGAGAGGACACCCTGCCGAGCACACGTTACAGCTTGCCGCGCTTAATAGTCTGTATGAGACCGGCATCCACAGTCCGCTCGACGCCGCCATCCTCCGGCGGGCGCAGCCAGACGCACAGGCGTATCGGAAGCTGGACGAGATCCCGTTTGACTTCGAGCGCCGCCGGCTGTCGGTGGTGGTGGAGACCGACACAGCCTGCCTCCTCATCACCAAGGGGGCTCCCGAGCCCATCCTGAGGCTGTGCGATGTCTACGAGGTGGACGGCACCTGCCTGGACCTGGATACCGTAGCCCGCGCTCGCTGCCAGGCGACGTATGAAGCCCTCAGTGCCCAGGGCTACCGCGTCCTCGCCGTGGCTTCCCGTGCCCTACCGCGGCAAGCCACCTATACGGCGAGCGATGAGCAGCATCTGGTGCTGGCTGGCTTTCTGACCTTTGTGGATCCCACCGTGCCGGGGGTGGCCGAGGTGCTGTATGCCCTGCACCAGGATGGTGTGGCCGTCAAGATCCTCACGGGCGACAACGAGCGTGTCGCACAGCACATCTGTACCGAAGTTGGCCTCGATGGCGCACGGGTCGTCCTGGGTGAGGAGCTTGAGACCATGAGTGACATGGCCCTGGCGGCCGTGGCCGAGCGCACCACGGTGTTCGCACGCGTCTCGCCAGCGCAGAAGCACCGCATCATCCTCGCCCTCAAGAGCCGGGACCACGTGGTGGGCTTTCTCGGTGACGGCATTAACGATGCGCCGTCGCTGCATTCGGCCGACGTCGGCATCTCGGTGGCCAATGCCGTGGATGTGGCCAAAGACGCGGCTGATATCATTCTCCAGGAGCGCGCCCTGGCTGTGCTGCACACTGGCATCCTGGAAGGCCGTAAAGCCTTCGCTAACGTCATGAAATACCTCTTCATGGGTACTAGCTCGAATTTTGGTAACATGTTTAGTATGGCGGGGGCCGTGCTGTTTCTCCCCTTCTTACCCATGCTGCCAACGCAGATTCTGCTCAACAACTTTCTCTATGACCTGGCTCAGATTACGATCCCCACGGATCGTGTCGATGACAACTTTGTGCAGCGTCCCCAACGCTGGCACCTGGGCCTCATTCGGAATTTTATGCTCCTGATTGGGCCGCTCAGTTCCCTCTATGATTTTCTGACGTTCTATGTGCTCCTGGCGGTCTTTCACGCTTCGGAGCCGCTCTTTCACACGGGCTGGTTTGTCGAGTCCCTGGCCACGCAAACGCTGGTCATTTTTATCATCCGCACTGCGGGCAATCCCTTGCGAAGCCGCCCGAGCCTCCCTCTGACCATCACCACGGTGCTCATCGTCGGGGTGGGCGTCGTCCTGCCGTACACCGCCCTGGCGCCACTCCTGGGCTTTGTGCCGCTGCCCCTGGCGTACTTTGCCTTTCTTGGAGGTGCCACGCTGACGTATCTCGTCCTGGTCGAAGGCGTCAAGCGCCACCTGCTCCGCCGTCTCGTCGCCTGAAGCCCTGTCACTGCCATGCGCAACGTTTACGTCTCAGGAGTCAGGTGCATCCGCCCATCTAGAGCGATGACACCCTCCCCTGGTCGCAGCACCTTGACTGGATTGAGGTCCAACTCTTGCAGCTCAGGCACGCTTTCCACGAGGGCCGAGACGCGCAGCAGCAGACCCACCAGCACCTCCCGGTCGCCTGACGGTGCGCCGCGATACCCCTCGAGCAGGACGTTAGCACGTAGCTGCGTCAGCATCACCGCCGCGTCGAGGTCACTCACAGGCGTCAGACGGAAGGTGACATCGTGCAGCACCTCGACCAATGTGCCACCCAAACCACACACCACCAGTGGTCCAAAGAGGGAGTCCGTGGTCACGCCAACAAGGGCCTCAATCCCGCTCGACACCTGGCGTTGCAACAGGATTCCTTCGAGGCGCACGCCTCTCTGCTGTATGCGGACAACCAGGGTGTCAACGGCCGCGGCCACTGCTTCTGGCGTGTCGAGCCCAAGGATCACCCCCCCTACATCGCTCTTGTGCACGATATCGGGCCTCATCACTTTGGCGACGAGTGGATACCCCAGCCGCTCAGCCGTGGCGCGCGCCTCTGCTGGCGTTGTCTGCTCGGCGCGCGGGGACGGGTGTGTCATCCTCGAGGAGGCCCCAATAGCGGCCGACGCCGACGATGTGCTCAGCATCCCCGTCCCTAAGTGTCGCCACCAACGCCACGTTGCGCACGAAGTCGAGCTCGGTGAAGGCGCGTAACTCCTCGTCCGTGAGCCGCTGTTTGGTCTGGAAGAAGCGAAAATAGATCGATCGGCTGCTCAAGCGCTCAAAGAGTGCGAGCAGGCGCTGTGTATCGTCAGGCCGGATGGCACGAATACAGAGCGACCCGCCGTCGCGCAGGAGTGCCTCCGTGATGTACTGGCGTGGCGTCGTGACGCTCACGACGGTCTCCTTCCCGGCGGCGCACCAGAGCACTCCTCACGGCGATGGCGTGCCACCCGCATCAAGCCAGCGAGGGCATGTTGCTCCTCGCCCAGGCGCAGGAGGAGGTCGTCCAGGGAGAGGATACCCACCAGCTTCTTGGCGTCGTTCACCACCACTAGACGACGGATCTGGTACCCCCGCATGAGCGCTATGGCCTCCTCGAGCGCCATGTGCTCCGATACACACACCGGATTGTCCGTCATCACGGTCTTTACGGCAAGTGCTGGCGACGTATGGTCCTGCGCCATAACGCGCACCACCAGGTCACGATCGGTGATAATGCCTACTGGTGTATTGGCCTCGACCACGATAAGTGACCCGACATCATACTGGGCCATGCGCTTGGCGACTGCCTGCACCGTGTCTTCCGGATGTGCAGTCACGACGAGGCGTGTACAGACTGTGCTCACGGTCATAATGTCTCCCTTTCCGCGATCCATAGAAAATGCTCAAGCACTCTGGAGCGAGCCAGGCTCGTGTGCCCAGGAGCACCTGGAGGGAAGGGCGCCCGTTAAGCTGGGCGCCCTCCGCCGACGCAGTCGCGGGGGGCTATCCGAGACACGTGCTCCCTACCCAACGCCAGCACTCCCCTGTTGCGGGCGCAGATAAGCACACCAGTACACGCCCGCGACGAGGACGGTACCACCCACGAGGTTCCCCAGGGTGACAGCCACGAGGTTGCGCAGTATCCCCACCATGAACGGCGGATCGCCAAAGCCGTGCAGGACAAGTGCATAGGGCAGAAAGAACATGTTAGCAATCGAGTGCTCCAGCCCGATGGTCACAAATGCCGTGATCGGAAACACAATCGCCAGCACCCTGTCCGTCCCGCTTCGCCCTCCCATCGCCCGCCAAGCGGTCAGACACACCAGGGACTATCAAGCCACCCATAAAG
>JACXTT010011949.1_pt1 | contig 11559 bp, 9 predicted proteins | sample 9270951 | NCBI WGS metagenome assembly JACXTT01 (sample SAMN15532306, study PRJNA645909) | rock metagenome | isolation source: weathered quartz diorite | place: Puerto Rico | collected 2017-06-21 | reverse complement strand
CTGGACACGGCAGTAGTTGCCCCATTCGCACGCGTTGTACATGTCGGCCTGACCTTGTTCGAAGAGGCGGCCGTGACTCGTGAACGGGTTCAGTCCGCGAGGACTGGTGACTTCGATCACGGTCTTCTTCTTCTCCGCGCCGGCGTCACGGTCGACCCATCCGATGTCGAGTCCTTCCTTCTCGAACAGGCCCTCGTCGTAGGCGACCAGCTCGGGCAGACCCTGGAACGGGGCGGTCGACTCCAGTACGAGCCTCTTCATGGCACGCCTCCCGGCTCTTTCTCGGCGGTCCCCCATGGACGGTGTCCCGCATCGTATCTCACGCTGGCCGCGGGCTCCAGTTGCCCGTCGGGAAGGGCTAGGCGTAATGTTGACCAGGCACACGCACATCCTCAGCCCACCAGGAAAGGGAGGCTCGCATGGCAGCAGGCACGCAGACGGCGTATGACATCGATGTCGCGGACGTGGAATATCTCCGACATGGGGACAAGCCGCTGCTGGCACGCCTCTTCAAGCCACGCGGCAGCGGGCCGTTCCCGATCATGGTCGAGCTCCACGGCGGAGCCTGGGTCCGGGGCGATCGCCTGAACGGTAACGCGGCGAACGAGGCCCTCGCCAGGAAAGGCGTGATCGTGGCGGCACTGGATTTTCGCGTGCCTCCGGTGGCACCGTATCCGGCTTCCCTGGCCGACATTCACTGTGGGATTCGCTGGTGCAAGACCCAGGTGCCGGCGTGGAACGGTCGCCCGGACCGGATCGGTGCGATGGGAACCTCCAGCGGCGCGCACCAGGCGATGCTGCTCGGCATGCGCCCCCGCGATCCGCGCTACGCCGCGGTGTCCCTTCCGGCGGGCGCGACGATGGTGGATGGCACCCTGGGCTGCGTGATCATGGTCTCTCCGGTGATCGATCCGCTCGGGCGCTATCAATATGCCAAGGGCTTGCGACAGGATTGCATCCCACCCGCCGGACTGGCCGACCGCGTGGTGCCCATGCATGACCAGTACTGGCGGACGGAAGAGGCCATGGCCGAGGGAGCGCCCGCGCGCATCTTGGCCCGCGGGGAGCGGACGGCAACGCCGCCCGTGTTGTGCCTCGCGCGCGCGTACGAGGAGGCGCATCCACGCCCGGATCTCGACGAGTTCGTCCGCCAGTATCGGAAGGCTGGAGGCCAGATCGAGGTGACGGTCTTCGAGGGCGAGGGTGAAGGGCTGCTGCGCAATCTCTCCTCGTCGGTCGCCCAGCAGGCGCTCGAGCAGATGACCACGTTCATCCGTCGGCACCTCGGGTAGACAAGGATCTTCGCGACTGGCCTGGGGGAGGACATGACCATGAAATTCGGGCTCATGTATGAAATTCAGATACCCGAACCCCACTATGACGGCATCGAGCAGGAGCGCTACAAACAGGTCATGGCCCAGGTCGAGCTGGCCGATGAGGTCGGCTTCCACTACTTCTGGACGGTAGAGCACCATTTCTTGCGGGAGTTTTCACACTGTTCGGCCCCGGAAGTCCTCTACGGGGCTCTCTCCCAGCGGACGAAGCGGATTCGCATTGGCCACGCTGTCGCCCTGCTGCCGGGCCAGTACAATCACCCTGTCCGGGTGGCCGAACGGGCGGCCGTGCTCGATATCGTCAGCGATGGCCGGATGGATCTGGGGACCGGGCGATCCACTACCCTCATCGAAATGGACGGCTTTCAGGTCGACCCCGAGGAGACCAGAGCCCAGTGGGAGGAAGCCGTCGCCATGATTCCCCGCATGTGGACGGAGGACCCCTTTACTCACGAGGGGCGCTTCTATCGGATCCCGCCGCGCTCGGTCATTCCCAAGCCTGTGCAGAAACCCCATCCTCCTCTGTGGGTCGCCTGCAGCCAGCCCGACAGCTTCCGGGCTGCCGGAGAAATGGGGCTGGGCGCTCTCTGTTTCAACCTGGGCGGCTACGCGCAAATGGCCGAGCGGGTCGGTCTGTATCGCGAGGGCATCAAGCACGCCAAACCCGTGGGGAGCTTCATCAACAACCAGATCGCGGCGCTGTGCGTCACCAACTGCGCCGACACCGACGAAGAGGCGCACGAATTCGCCGGGCCGGAAGGCGTCTGGTTCGTCGAGATGGCGGAGAAGCTCTACGCGCCCTGGCGAGGACGCCAAGTCCCCGACTCCTACAAATTCGCCGTCGCGGCGGTGCAGCAGGAGCGCACGGGCAAGACTTTCACAGACCATATGCAGTCGGGCGCCTTCGCCATGGGCAACCCGGCCAGCGTCATCAAGGTCCTCGCGAAGTATCAGGAGGCCGGCGTGGACCAGATCCTTTGCTTCATGCAGATGGGCAACCTGGCCCACGCTCGGATCATGCACTCGATCGACTTGTTTGGCCGCCACGTCATCCCCGCGTTCACGTAGGGGCCGCCGTCCGTGCCGGCCGTGTAATCGAGGCGCGCCGCGGCCGCAAACCCGAACCTGAAGATTCCCTCCTGAAAATTCCCTGAAGCGAGGATGGGTTTATACGAAGAGGCGGTTGCGTTCGCGCCGTCGTCCGCTGGACGTGCTCCCGACCCCGGTTTGGTTCACTGTCCGTGCGGGTCTGCTAGACTCCCGCCAGCCATCCTCCACTGAGGTGCCCATGCGGGTGATCGGGCTTACGGTCGTTCTCTCTCGGGCGAGGACTTTGCCCAGGAGGACTAGATGGTCTACTTCCTGATCGCACTTGGCTGCGTGGTATCGCTCTTCTTCGGGCTGGCCTCCATGTCAATTCACGTCTACCCCAAGTGGCATCATCAACACGGTTCGACTTTGCCCATTAGGCGCTGGCTCGTCAATGAGCCGACGGGCACCAGGTACACAATGCCGCACTTGATCTATCAGGTATGGCTGAACTTTGTCGGTGCTGCGATCGGCTGGATCGCTATCGTCGTTCTCTATCAAGACCTCGGCGCGTACTCGACCGGACGGATGATCAACGCGCTTACCTGGTCGCACTGGGGCCTCGGCCTTGTTGGCTTCGTCGGCGTGGTTGGGTGGTTGCCGGCGACTCTTTCGGGGCTCGTAAATTCGCTGACGGCGCTCGTTAAGGCAATTAGTGATTGGCTGACATCAAAACTAGCGAAGTAACCGAGTAGCGCGTGCTCGACCCACGCGGCCGCCGCAGAGTCATCGCGCTGATCCTCTCCGGCATCTTTCCGGGGCTCGGCCAGTTCTACAATCACCAGCTTCTGAAGGGTGCGATCGGCCTCGTACTCGGCCTAGCGCTGAGTTGGCTCGCGGGTCGAGCCGCACCGTCCGACCCGAGTGCGTTCGCTCGACCGGGAGGTGCCCTCCTCGCCTCGTTGTGCGCTCTCCTGGCCGTTTGGTTATGGTCCATCATCGACGCCTGGCGAACAGCAGGCCGTGGCTGACCCACGTGCCCCGATCCTGGACTCACCGAAAGTGCTAAAAACAAAATGGTTCACATGGCGATCCGGGTGCGACCGGAGTCAGGCTGCCGAAGAGGCCGTCTTTCTCGCCATTCGGGCCGGCAGTGAAATAGATCTTGTCCGAGTCACCGCCGGCGCGTCCGTTGCCGACGCGCAGAGACCACAGCCCGTCAACTAGGATTACCTGTCCCTTGGGATTGACGACCGTTCCGAGGAACTCCCCGCTGCCGGGATCGAAAGCGTTGATGCGACCGTCGCCGAAATTGCCGATCAGAATGTCGCCGGCAAACTGGCCGAAGCTCGCCGGAGCCTGTGCTACGCCCCAGGGCGAATTGAGGTGGCCATGCTGGGCGAATCGCTGACGCCCGGTGCCGTCGAGATCGAACATGTTGACGAAGCCGTGGGCTGGGCCAGCCACGTCGTCGTGCCTGTCCGCATCCTGGACGGCATAAGTCACGAACAGCTTGTCCCCGATAAGGGCGATGTTGAATGGGGCATACCCGCTCTTAAGATGCGGATCCGTAAACGCATCGGGAGACGAGGTTACAGGTTTGAACGAGGTGTCATACACCTCGACTGTGCCAGCGCGGAAGTTAGTTGCGTACAACAGAGTATTGCCGCTGCCGTCCGTCGCGATGGCAAGCCCCTTGTACACGGCGCCATCGGCCGCAGTCGGGTTCGCGGAGTTGTCCACCGCGATGACGCCATGTGTGGAAACCCCGCCTGGGCCATCAAATTTACCAGTAGGATCGACGCCTGGGTTCCAGCCGACGATCGTCCCGTCTTCCGTGGCAAAAAGGAAAACCGCCGGCGCTGTGTGCGTGTGATCGGAGATCTCAAATCCCTTCCCAGCCAAGTCCACGTTGAAGACGGCGCCGGTCGGTGTGCCATCCGAACCAAGTGGATGAACCGGACTGGGGATACTGACGACGAGCAGGTTAACGCTGACGGCCGTGTTGTTCGCCCCTGGCACGCTGTAGAGCGTCGCCACACCAGCGTTGTTGTTTGACACCCAGAACGGGGAGGTCGGCGATTCTGCAATCCCCCAGGGGTTCACGAGGTTGGGATCCAGAACGATTGCGTTGCCTGGGACGTTGGAAACGAGATGCGTTCTGAGCACGGTCGGCCCAACAGTATCGGAGTCAGTGTCCCTGCCCGCGCGGACGGTCGTGCTCCCGAGAAACGCAGCGCTGATGAGTGTGGCGAGAGTGAGATATAGACGAAACTTGTTCATGGATTTTATCCTTTGGGAAGGAGTCGCGAATGTCCGCAACTCGTTGCTATTCGCCGGGGGCACAGGAGCGTAGACGGGGCAACGCCTACGAGATACTGAGTTCTGAACCCTTCGTCATCCGGGCTCTGGGCCGCCACACCTCATGTCAGGAACACGATAATCGGCGGGCTCCCGACGGGGGTGTACTGATCAGTAAATGTCAGCTTCCTTCCATCTCCCTCGAGACGATAAGTGGTGAGGGCATCGCTCCGCTGGTTGCACGACACCAGGAAATTCCCGGTCGGGTCAATCGTGAAGCTTCGGGGGTAATCGCCTCGCGTCCAGGCTTCTCCAACAGGCCTCAGCTCACCAGTTGTCTGATCGACTTGGAAGACACCGATGCTGTCGTGGAGCCGGTTAGCCGCATAGACGAATCCCCCATCTTCCGACACCCGCACTTCGGACGTGAAGTTGGTACCGACGAACCCTGACGGCAAGGTCGAGATCATCTGCTGTTCAGTCAGCGAGCCGTGGGCGGCGTCATACGTAAACACCAGCAAGGTGGACGCTTCTTCCTGGAGCGAGTAGAAAACGCGACCGTTGGGATGGAAAGCAAAATGGCGCGGCCCGTCGCCCGGAGGCACTGAGACAAACGCGGGGGAGTTGGCGATCAACTTACCGGTTCCTCGCTCGATCGTCCAACTGTATATGCGATCCTGCCCCAGATCGGTTCCGAACACGAAGGTGCCCGCAGGGTCCGCCTGGATCATGTGCGCGTGCGGCGCATCGTGGCCGCTGATCGCAAAGCTGCCGGGCGGCGCGTTCGTCGCATGCACGGGTCCGATGCTGTCGGTATCCTGCTGGACAAAGCTGGCGTTGCTGAGTGACCCATTCGAATTGATGGGGAGCACCGCGAAGCTTCCTCCCCCATAATTCGCCACGAACACGAATTGACCCAGAGGATCGACGCTGAGGTGGGCGGGGCCACCGCCTTGGGAGCTGACGACATTGAGCAACGTCAGGTCGCCGCTTGTCCGGTTGATCGAGAAGGCGCTGACCGAGCCGCTCGTCGTACCGTTGAAGTTCGAGATCTCATTCACCGCATAGAGATATTGCCCGTTCGGGTGGATCGCGATCCAGGACGGGCTAGGAATCGCCGCGGCGACCTTGATTTGCGTGAGCGCCCCGGTATTGAGATCCATGCTAAAGAGGTAAATGCCCTGACCGTTCGGCGTGTAGGCACCGACATACGCCAGAATCGTGCCGGGCGGCTTCGCCGTCGCCAGGGCAGGCACTGACCACGCCGCGGCGAGAGCCAGAGAACCCTTCAGAACGTCACGGCGCGAGATCACGCCGAGGAAGTCTTGGCGGTGCTGACCCTCGTGCCCGTTCATGGAGTCCTCCTCGTTCGCCGGGCTGAACCGGCGAGGTCTTCGGAGCCGGGATTTTCTAGATTTGAGGGATTGTCGAACCCGGGTTCACCTCGGCCCACCAACAGGTTATCGAATCTAGTTACCCCATCCCGCGAGGTCAAGCGTGAAAACAAACCTAATGATCCCTTCAGGTCTGACCGATTTCCGTCGGAGCCTACATGCGAACGCGACCTCCGAAGACGGCTAGAGTAAACGGCTGTTACTCACCTAAGCCCGTCGGCCACGTGGCTTGCGACGGACGAGAACTTGTAGAGGTATGGAGGCCGGACACCGGCCCGCGCAGGCATAGCCCCCTACCCTGGTGACCACCTGAAGAAGCCGACAGGGAGCTGGCCCGCCTCGCGTCGCTGAACTGAAGATCACACCCCCACCGTTTTTTCTGCCTCGGCGTCCCATTGATCCCTTAGCGTATCGGTATAGTGTCGATGCTGACCGACATCTCTCCGGACACGCCCTCGGTAAGGAGGCGGCTCATGTTTAGTGGACGGATCGGCATGATCGGGTGGGCAAAGTCACTGCTGATGCTGGCGTCGGCTTTGGCGTCTTTGGTCGTTGCGGCCCCGGCGTCGGCTGAATGGTTCACTGACCTCTACCTCGGAGGCGCGTTCACGGAAAAGCACGATGTGGACACAAATTTCCCCACGACCGGCGGCCAGGTCACAACGCTGGATGTTAGCTTCAACAATTCGTTCGCGGGAGGGTTCCGGGGCGGCTACTGGTTTCCCGCTCTACTCGGCCCACTCGACCTCGGCGTTGGGCTTGACGTCTCGCACTTCGCGCCAAACGTCAGCCGACAGACGCGCACCTTCTGCGGGCGGGTCTGCGTCAACGACGTTTTCGCTGACTTTGATCTCTCCGTCTGGACGATTGGGTTCGACGCGATGCTCCGGTGGCCGCTCCTGAAGAGCCAGCAGTTTCCGAGGGGCCAGCTCCAACCGTATATCACGGTGGGACCGGCGATCTTTGTGGCGCACGCAGAGGACAGCCAGAACTTTGAGCCATCCAACCAATCCGACAGCGATACGTCGGTCGGCGTGAAGGTGGGGGCGGGTGTCGCGTGGCAGTTCACCAAGACCATCGCGATGTTTGGTGAATATCGGTACACGCACTTCAGCCCGGAGTTCACGTTCAGGGACGATGTCCTCGGGAGCGCCAACTTGAGTACGGCTGTCAACACTCACTACCTGCTGATGGGGGTCTCGTTTCGCTTCTGAATCAGGTCCCGTAGCACAGGATGATCTTGGTTGCGATGCAGAGGCGGCACTTAATGCCCCGCACGTTCGGCGCGCTGACGTACAATTCCACCGTGCTGACGGAATTGCTCGCCTTCCTTGACGAGCTGCTCTCCTACCTCGAATCCGTCCGCGACATCCACGGCAAGGAAGGCAATCCTCCAAGACGATCGCCCGAGATCGAGCGGTTGACCCAAAAGACGCGGGCCCTGCGCGACGCAGTATCGTCGGAGCGCCAGAAACACTGACGAGCGGCCCGCTGGCGCCAAAACTCAAACCGATCTGCTGCCCGTGCGGGCCGTGCTGGTGCGCGTCCTGCCGTTCAGCTAGACTCCCGCCAGCCATCCCAACCGAGGTGCTCATGCGGCGGATCGGGCTTGCGGTCGTGCTCGCTCTCAGCTTCGCTCTCGCGCCGCTCGCTACCGAGGCACAGAAGGCACCACAGCCGACGTTCGGCAAAGGCGGCAAGCCCTACAACTTCCGCGAGGCGGTGTGCCTCGAGACGCAGCACTTCCCTGACTCACCCAACAAGCCGAGCTTCCCCACGACAGTGTTGAATCCCGGTCAAACGTTCACGTCAATTACCATCTACAAGTTCTTGCCGATGTCTTCCGCGGGCAAGAACTGAGGCGGGCTCAGCGCGGCCAACACGATCGCCCGCACGAAAAGCGCGGGGGTACCGCAGCCGCAACGGTATAACGGATATAGCGGCAGCATGAACATCCTGTGTCCCGCGTGCGGGCGAACCATCGACGTCCCCGACTACTGGGCGGCGAAGCCGCAGCTCAGGGTGAAATGCCGATGCGGCTCGGCGGTCACGCTCGGGACCGCTCACCGCGTGGTCGCCAGCGCTTCGCCTCAGCCGGCGTCCGCGTCAGTCGCCGCGGTCGCTCCTGCCGGACCTGTCGCCGCTCCGACCGCGCCTGTCCCCGTCGCGGCCACGCCCGTTTCGGCTGCGCAGCCAGCAGTGGACACAGAGCTAACGCCTGCGCGTCCCCGCTGGGCCGCTCCCCCGCCCGCGACTCAAACGGCGGGCGCGTCCACCGTTCCCGCGGCCCCGGCGAGCCCACGCGCGCCGTTTCGCGTGAACTGGCGACGCTGCGCCAACCATCCGTCCACGCCGTCGACCACCGTGTGTCCGACGTGCAGGCTCGGGTATTGCCAGAGCTGCGAGAAGCGGGTCCAGAACGCCATGGTGTGTCCGACGTGCTCCAACCTCTGCATCGCGGCCGACGACTACGCGAATCTCGAGGAGGGCGAGCGCCTGCGCGCCCGATCCCTCGTCGACGACCTCGGGACGATCGTCGGATACCCGCTGCGCGACCCGCTCGGCTTCGTCGTGCTCGCCGTCTTCATCGGCCTCTTCGGCTTCGCGGCGAAGTTCGCCGCGTTCGGCCGCGGGTTCGCCATTCTGTTCTCCGATGGCGTCCTGTACTCCTATGCGTTCTACGTCGTCTCCAGAGTCTCCGACGGTGACCTCCGGCCGGTCATGCCGGATTTCAGCGACATATCGGACCTCGCCCGGCCCTTGTCGCTCGCGTTCCTGGCGTTCGTGATCAGTTGGACACCATTCTTCGCCGCCATGTACGGGCTCGGGCTCACGCCGCCGGCCGCCGATCCTCAGCCGCTCGCCTGGTTGCTCGTCGGTCTGGCCGGTCTGTGGGGGCTGATCTACACGCCGGCGGCTGTGACAGTCGCCGCTCTGACCGAGCGGATGGGCTCTACGCTGAACCCTACCCTCGGTATCTTCGCCATTCACCGCATGGGCGCGGTGTACTGGCAAGCGCTGATCATCTTCACCGCGATTGCGGTGGCGGAGCAGCTCATCGGCTACGTCCTCGGCCTGATGGCGCCGCTCAAGTTCCTTCTCGGACCCCTGGTGAAGACGTACGCCGCGCTTGCGATCGGCTGCACGCTCGGGCTGGCGGTCTTCAAGCGAGCGCCCCAGCTCGAGCTGGGCTGAAGCGATCCCTCTTCATGTTCGACCCTGAACTACGACGGAGTTCGCCGGCCCGGAAGGCTATCATGCGCAGAAGAATGGGGGCGAGGCAGGAGGGGATCAGGGTTGCTTGAGGCCAACTTTGCTGAGTAAGGACTGGAAACGGAAGTCGGAGCGCAGAGGATCGAAGCGAGGCTCAACACCGAGAACAAACAAGGCCCAGCTGTGTTCGTTGTAGGCCTTTTGCAGCCATACGAGCGCCTGTTCGTTTTCGCCCAAGGCAGTATGGATAATGGCGAAATCGTAAGCCGGAACGTAGCCAAGCTCTGCACGCTGCTGCAAATGGTGAAGTACGGCCTTAGCCTCCGCGGCGTCTCCTGCCCGTGCACGGGCGTACGCCAGCTCCGTCAAGCGAATGACGGAGTCCGTCGGCCCGGAACGCTCCGCTTCCGCGATTGCCTCCGAGAATTGTCCCATTTGTGCGTAGACGCGGCCCAACCAGAAATGCGTGCGGGGATAGTCCGGATCGAGTAGTTCCGCCTTGTGGGCTTCTTCGACGGCTTGTTCGTATCGCCGCGCGTAATATAACGTGCGCGTCACTTCGGCGTTGGCAATGACGGAGAAGGGATCCAGCTCGCGCGAACGATGTGTTTCCCGAATGGCCTCCTGGTGGCGGCCAAGAGCACCGAGATAGACCGCGTAAAGTCGGTGCGCATGTGCGTTACTGGGATTCAGCGCAATCGATTTCTGATGGTCAAGTTCCGCAGGTTTCCAATTCCACATGTGACTTTCGAACACTGCGAGGATCATGCGGCCCTCAGAAAGCGTGGGATCCAACTCGATGGCCTTTTGAGCGGCATGGCGGACTTTGGGCCAACCCTCTTGCGGCCGAAGGACATTGGTGATGATCAGGAACGTGTAGGAGTCGGCGATACCGGCCCACGCGGCGGCAAAATTGGGCGCCGCAGCGACGGCGTTCTCGAAATAGGAGGCCGCCTTGCCGAATCCGTCCTCGGTAAATTGATTCCAGAAGTAGCGACCCTGCAGGTAGGCATCGTTGGCCAGAGGATTCAACGGCACGGGTAACGCTCCGGTGGACGCGAGACTCACTCTGATTCGCTGGGCCACTTCCCGCGCGACTTCTTCCTGGACGCCAAAAGAGTGGGTCAATTCCCGATCATAACTGTTGGCCCAAATGTGCGTCTGGTTCTGGACACGGATCAGCTGAACGGTGACGCGGACCTGGTGGCCATCGCGGCGAACGCTGCCTTCGAGAATATAGTCGACATCCAGTTCACGACCGATCTGGCCAATATCCTTCGTGGTCTTCCTGTAGGCCATGGACGACGTACGAGCAACCACCCCTAGTTGACTGCCGCCCAATTCCCCCAGACGCACGATCATTTCTTCGGCGAGACCATCGGCAAAATACTCCTGCGAAGCATCTCCACTTAAGTTCTGGAACGGAAGGACGGCCAGCATGGTCGGGCGAACACGGCTCGCGCGGGCGCTTGCTTCAGCCGCAAAGTGATCGGCCTTCTCCCGCAACCCGCCGCGCACCGCGTGATACGCGAGCTGCTCAACATCTTCGCGGAGGCGATCCGGCTGGACCGTCGAGAGCGCGTCGGGCACCGCATGGTCCTCCTCGAGGACCGCAACCACGCGGGCGTGGAGCAGCCGGCGGCGCGTGGGGAGGAGCCGGTCGTAGGCCACCTCGCGGAGCCGGTCATGGGTGAAATCAAATCGCTCGCCAACACTGTGAAGGATGTGGGCGCGCACTAGCGCCTCCACGACAGAGGCGGCGTCCGCTTCGCTGACGTCAGCCGCCCGTTGCAGCAGTCGAAACTCAAAGTCGCGCCCGATTACCGCGGCCGTCGCGAGCACGTGCTGGCCCGCGTCGCTCAGCCGCTCAAACCGGCCGAGAATCAGCTCGCGAACCTTCGCGGGCAATTCCGCACGATCGGGAAGGGTGGGTCGTTGCGCGGTGTCGCGCGCCTCGCGCAGACTCTCGACGATGACGAAAGGGTTGCCTTCACTCAGGGTCCAGACGCGGTCCTCGAGCTGCGTCAGGGACGAGTCGTCGGCCCTGCCTTCGGCGAGCCGCCGGACCAATATTTGGGTGTGTTCCCGGGAGAGTGGGGCCAAGGCGAGTCGGACGAGCCGCTCGTCCTTCGAGAGTTCGGCGAGCATCCTACGGACGGGGGAGGCGCTGTCGAGCTCTTCCTCGCGGACGGTGCCGACGAGGAGGATCCGACTGCCCTCGAGACGGCGTCCGAGGAAAGAAAAGAGGCGGACACTCATCTCATCCGCCCAGTGGAGATCCTCGAGCA
>JACXTT010011948.1_pt1 | contig 11560 bp, 8 predicted proteins | sample 9270951 | NCBI WGS metagenome assembly JACXTT01 (sample SAMN15532306, study PRJNA645909) | rock metagenome | isolation source: weathered quartz diorite | place: Puerto Rico | collected 2017-06-21 | reverse complement strand
TTGCGCGCTCGTGCTTGTCGGAGCGCCCATAATGCCAAGCCTGGCAGGACAAAAGGGACCCCATGAAGCCGAGTTTCGGACCTTCTACGCTGCTTTTCTGAAAGCCGTTGAGGCAAACGACAGGGAGAAGATCGCCGACATGATTGCCTACCCTGTGTCCTCGTGGTCAATCGTGACAAAGAGAGATGTTCAGGAAGGCTCAATCAAGGACAAGGCCGATTTCCTCGCGAGGTTCAACGTACTCTTCACGAACTACATGCGGCTGCACCTGCCAAAAGCGAAGGTGCAGTCGACCCCTGACTTATGGTTTACATCATGGAGAGACGGGAACTCCGAGTACGCTTTCGAGTTCAAATACGCTGAAGGAACCGGGTTTAAGATAAGCACATACGACGTCGGCGCATACTAAGTGCCACTGCGGCTGATGAATTCCGCTCAGCTTAATTTGAGCAAGCCGTGGATCAAGACTGTATGATCTTCCCGCCGGGATGTTTACGGTATCAGCCGGCGCGGATACGCCGCGTCCGAATATTTGCCGATGGACAATCCGGCTGACCGCCTCGGCGACGATGTAGTGGCGGTGATCGACGCGCTCAAAATAAATAAACCCATATGACCAGCCGGCCTCGGCTGCAAAGCGCACCTAATGAGAAGTTCATCCCGATAGTGCTCTTTGGGCTCATGTACGAATCGATAGTACAACAAGAGAGGAAAGAATGTTGAAAAAGCGGATTGTCTACGCGACAGCAGTCTACCTGTTAACGTTGCTTGCTTTTATGAGCCAGGATGAATTATTTGCTAAGGCTAAAGATCGGCGCGATGAAAAGATATTTCTCCTCGCAGCCAACTCGATTGCCGAAGGGAAATATGATCAGGCGAGAATCTTGTTGAAGACTCTCATTTATACATACCCTGACAGTCCTTTGGTGGGGCAGGCGAAGCTCCTCATCTTTTATTCAGACGCAAGCGCCGGAGACCACAAAAATGAAGAGGCGCGGAGTATTCTGCGCGAGATCGAGGGCTATCTAATGACACATCATCAAAAACCGCGCGATCCAGAATGAAGGCTCACCTCAGCGCCGCGCCATGCAGCTTGCTCAGCTAGCAAAATGATCGAAGAGCTTAAACAGAGGACGAGCACCAAACCGAAATCGCCAAGTCGAGTTTGCACTCGCGTGGGTGAGAAGATTCTTCTAATCGACGTCGCAGAGATCTCTCACTTCTACACAAAGGATCGGACCACTTATGCGGTTACCGATAAGAAGTCCTTCATTGTTGACTTCACGATAGCCTCGCTGGAGGAACAACTACGTGAGAAGGACTTTGTGCGCATCCATCGCGGCATCTTGCTCAATTTGGACTTTGTCGATGAGTTGCACAGATGGTTTGGAGGAAGATTGATTGCGCGTTTGAAAGACAGGGATCGAACCCAACTTACGGTCGCTAGAAACTACGCCAAGCTCCTTCGGCAATCCCTTGGCCTTAAGTGAATGGAATGGTTGGAGAGTTATGGAGGGGTCAGCCAAACATAAAGCTGCGCTCCACTATCGATTATGAAAATACGATCACGATGTTGCGTCTACTCCCCGCTATCGGCGTAGCATAGACCGTTCATGCTGACCCCTCCTACGTCGTACTCGTTGAAGCAAGTTTGTCTCGAATGCCTGGAATGCGCTCTCGGGGTTTGCCAAGAAAGTTTAGTAATCGTCGCCAACGCAAAAATGGTGGCGATGGTAATATTGCAACCCTAGGCTAAGTGCTATTTCCTGGTCGCGAGTCGCCGCCTCACCTTCATGATTTCTTCTTCCAGTGCCGGTTTCAACTTGGGATCCAGCCTGAGGCATTGGTCGAAGTCCTTTTCCGCCCCGGCGACGTCGCCTTGAAAGAGCCGAGCCAATGCTCGGTTTCCGTATGCCTTGGCGAAACTTGGATCGATCTTGATGGCCTGGTCGTAGTCGGCGATGCTGCCATTCAGATCCCCTATGTCCTGCCGTGCGTTACCTCGATTGCTGTAGGCGTCTGCGAGGCGAGGATTGATCTTGATAGCCTTATCATAATCAGCAATTGCTCCCCGCAAATCTCCTTTCGCCCGCCGCACCAGACCAAGATTGTTATAAACCACGGCATTATGCGGCTCGAGCCGAGCAGCCACTTTGAAATCGGCGAATGCTTCGTCCAATTCACCCTTAACTCTCCTGGCATTGCCACGATTGTTGTACGCCGAACTCAGTTGATGGTCGATTTCGATCGCCGTTGTGTAGTCGGCGATGCTGCCATCCAAGTCTCCTTTATCGTTCCGAGCTTTTCCTCGATCGAAGTAGGCCAGGGCCAGACGAGGATCAATCTCGATGGCTCTAGTGTAATCGGCGATGCAGCCGTCCAGGTCTCCTTTCTTACATCGAGCGCTGCCGCGCAGGTTGTAGGCAAGGGCCCAGCGCGGGTCAAAAGTGAGGGCCGCGTCGAAGTCAGCTATTGCCCCATCCAAGTCTCCCTTCTTAAACCGCTCATTGCCCCGATTGTAGTATGCGGCTGCGAAGCGAGAAGTTTGCGCCTGAGAAATTGAGGCGCCAGCTAACAGAAGAATAATCAGTAATCCCACGCAATGACAGCGGTGTCTGCGAATGTCAGCAGTAAGTATCGTGATCTTTCGCATCGATTTTTACCTCCTGTTTGCGACTTATCTCAATTGCTAGGTTTATTGACAAAGAAGATACGAGGGCTTTCGTGTCAATATGTGATCTCAAACGGGCTTGCCTTCTGGCTTTCAGAGCGCGATTTGCGAGCGCACTGCTCAGGGATTCGCCAGTTCGACAGAGAAAGACAAAAGAAAGTCCCCTAAACTGACGGCGGTTTCTTTTCCTTTAACGGTCACCACCTTGATTAGCTTCACCACGTTTTGTTTCACCGAGCAATCGGCGGTCACGCAACCGCCTTTGATACCATTCGGCTCGATCTGCCAACTGTTACATTGGAGACTGGCATTCACGCCCGTACAGGTGATATCGACGTAGTCCGTCTCCGGAAAGGGGTATAGGGAACGACTGTCAGGGGTCATGTGAATACGATAATGATTGGTGCTACCAATCGGATAGTAAAACCCTATCGTCATTGGGCCGATCGCGGTTTGCCCACCCGCGATCGAGAACATGCTGATGCCGTATTCGGACAACTTGGAGATTAATTTAGGCTCCACAAGCGCGGTTGTGAATGGGGGCGTGGGGTTGCCACCGTTCGGCCCGGTGCCCACGATCGGCTTACTGAAATCGAGGAATGCTTTTCTTGTCGGATTCTTGATGTTGACGCCAGTATCCAGGTACCAGTCTCCGATGCCCTGGATTATTGACATGACGCTCTTGCTGTTCTTATAGGTGCCCGCGCCATCACTTTGGACTTGCATCTGAATGCGCTGCATCGTGCCTGAGTTCGGATCAGTCCAGTCAATGTAGTCTTTGATCGTGGCCGTGACGGGCACGTCACCGGTTTGCTGTGCTAGGGCAACGGAGAAGCCGAAAGTTGACAAAACGGCAAGCAGTAGAGCCGACTTAAACTTGAGGAGCGCTGCTGAAGACTTTCTCGTCATGATTGACTCCTTCCTTTCAAACCAGATGTTCTCGATTAGAATAGATTTCTTCATTTCGTCACTCTCTCCTGATGTACTCTCGGGGGCTCAAATTTCTCCACCCTCACTCCGTATAGCGAGAACTTCATCAGAATCCCTCCATGAGTGGTGATTCTTTTCTCATCGCTGGCAAACTACGTCTGAGTTGCTATAATTGCCGCGCCTTTCTCATCAACATCCGTCTCAACAGGTTCAGTTCATGGGAGCGAAGCTTGAGGGAGTAACCCAGCTGCTCATCAACTGGCGTAATGGCGATAAAGCCGCTCTTGACCAGTTGGTCCCGCTGGTCTACGAGGAACTGCGGCGGTTGGCGCGCCGCTTTATGGGAAAAGAGCGGCGCGACCACACTCTTCAAACGTCGGCGCTTATAAACGAAGCATACCTCCGGCTTGTTGGCCAGGAGGAGACGCCCTGGCAGAACCGGGCCCACTTTTTTGCCGTGGCTGCACAAGTGATGCGGCACATCCTCATTGATCATGCGCGCAGGTATCAGTTTGAAAAGCGCGGTGGCGGTGCTCAAAAGGTCCCGCTCGAAGAGGCAATTATCTTTCCCGAAGGGCAGGCCGCTGAGCTAGTGGCGCTTGATGAAGCGCTTACTAGCCTTGCCACGGTAGACCCGCGCAGGAGCCGAATAATCGAACTGCGCTTTTTCGGCGGCCTGAGCATAGAGGAAACCGGAGAGGTAATGGATCTGTCGCCCACCACAGTTCAGCGCGAGTGGCGTGCGGCAAAAGCATGGCTCCAGCGGTTCATTAAGGGCGACAACCCGCACGAAAATCCATAAACAAAGATGGAGCAGTTTACACAAAATTCCCGCTATAAGAGATGGGCATAGAGAAGATGAGCGTGCGGTTGGCTCATGATAAACGCACAACGCTACCGAAAGATTGATGAGATATTTCAGGCTGCGCTAGAGCTTAGCGCGGATGAAAGGGCATCATTTATCAGTCAGGCCTGCGATGGCGATGAGTCCCTCCTCAAGGAAGTGGAATCCCTGTTAGCCTCCGATGAGCGAGAGTGGGGGTTGATAAAGACTCCTGTATTTGAGATGGCCGCCACTTTCCTTGCAGCAGAACACTCAGAGTTAGCCGCAGGTCAGCACCTCGGCCACTACGAGATCCTTTCGCTGCTCGGCACAGGCGGCATGGGACAGGTCTATCTGGCCGAAGATACAAGGCTCGGCCGCAAGGTAGCGTTAAAACTGCTACCGACAGGCTACACCATAAATGAGTTCCGACTGCGACGATTCCAACAAGAAGCACGCGCAGCATCAGCCCTCAATCATCCGAACATTCTGACCATATATGACATCTGGGAAGTTGAAGGGCGCCACCTCATAGCCACCGAGTATATCGAGGGCGAGTCCCTAAGACACCGTATCGATCAAGGTAAGTTGAGCACCGAGGAAACGCTGGACATATCTATCCAGGTGGCGACCGGTCTCTGGGCGGCTCATCAGGCAGGCATCATTCATCGGGACATAAAGCCTGAGAATATCATGCTGCGCCCTGATGGTTACGTGAAAGTGCTCGACTTTGGCTTGGCCAAGCTTACTCACCAGAACGAACCTGCGTTCGACGCACGGGCCGCAGACAGGTTAGACGCATCCTCGGGTCTGGTGATGGGCACGGTCAAATACATGTCTCCCGAACAAGCTCAGGGCCTGCCAGTTGATCAGCAAAGCGACATATTCAGCCTGGGCGTGGTGTTGTACGAGATGGTCGCTCGCCGCACGCCATTCAAAGGTGAATCTGCAGCCGAGTTGATCAAATCGATATTGAACGACCAGCCGCCGCAATTGACGGGACATCCGCCGGATTTGTCGGAAGATTTAGGGAACATCATCACTAAAGCGCTTGCCAAGGACAAGTCGCGACGATATCAAACTGCCGAGGATCTGCTCGTCGCTCTGTCGGCAATAAGACGGCGCGAACCTGGATCGGGCCCTCAGACAACAGTACAGAGAGCAGAGAGCAGCCGCGAGATTTCAACTGGCGAGCATCTCGTCAGCGGGATCAAGCGCCAAAAGATGCGAGTGGCTGCAGCGCTTGGCGTTTTTCTGATCGTGACAGCCTCTGCGGGCTACGCTATCTATAGGCTGTTAGGTCGAAACTCCAGATCATCGTTACAGAATGTAAGGTTGGTGCGAGTCACGGCCACGGGTAACGCATTCAACGCCGCAATTTCACCCGACGGCGAATTCGTTGCCTTCGTGACCTCAAAACCTAACAACCCGAACCCTGAACAGGAAACGCTCTGGATGCGGCAAGTAACGACGAATACCAACGCACAGGTCCTTCCACCAAGCGATCACCACTATTCCAAATTAACTTTCTCCCATGACGGCAAGTATCTCTATTACCTGGACAGCGACATGGACGATCCGGAACCGGCGCTCTATCAAATGCCGGTGGCTGCCGGTGGCGCCCCGAAAAAGGTGCTCGTCGGCGCAATTAACGGCCAGACCACTGGCGCGATTAACGTTTCAGCGGACGGCAACCGGCTGCTGTTCGTGCGTGAGTATCCTGACAGCGTAAGCGAAATAGTTATGTCGAATGCAGACGGCAGCGACGAGAGAAGAATAGCCTCGCGCCGTGGTGATGATTCCTTTGGCAAAGCCGTTTGGTCACCTGACGGACAGAGAATAGCTTGCGTTGGCGCTAAGCTGGACGTTAACGGCCATTACTTTGGGTTGATTGAAATAGACGCTCAGGATGGATCCGAAACACCGATCAGTTCTCAACGATGGGCCTGGATTGACGATGTCGTTTGGCTTTCTGACGGCAGCGGCTTATTGATTACCGCCGACGATGGGGAAGGATCTGCTTCGCAGATTTGGGAGGTATCTTATCCTACCGGTAAGGCGCGCAGCCTCACCACCGATTTTGTTGGGTCATATTCGGGCTTAAGTCTGACCAACGACTCTAGCGCCCTGGTCACGACGCGGAACGAAACGATCCAAAATATCTGGACGCAGCCTGCGAATAACCCGGGCGGTGCGAAACAGATCACCACCGGAGCCGCCGGATATGGATGGGACGGATTGGCCTGGACGCCGGACGGCAGAATAGTCTACTCATCGTTTGCAAATGGACATCAGGACATCTGGATTATGGATGCTGACGGCAGCAATCAACGACAGCTCACGGTTAATCTGGGTTCGAGCCATTCTGGTTTATCGGTTTCGGGCGATGGTCGCTACATAGCCTTTGTATCTTCTCAAGCAGGTCACGGCAACATCTGGAGAATCAATAGCGATGGCGCTGAGCCCAAACAATTGACCGACGGCGATGGCGAATCGAACCCTGAGTTCTTGCAGGATGGTTGGATTAGTTACCCATGCGAGATATCGGGGAAGCGTACGAGGTGCAAAGTGTCGATTGACGGCGGGGATCCGGTGCAAATGGCTGGTCCGTACTCGGACATGATGCGGTTCTCGCCCGATGGAAGGTTGATTGCTTTCATCCCCGCGGATGGTGAGAAGGGAAAAAGAAGAATAGGAGTCGTACCGGTTGACGAAAGCGAGCCTCCTCGAATTCTTGATCTGCCTCCCGGCGCGATGCCGAGGCGCATGCAATGGTCGGCTGACAGCCGCGCACTTACTTATATCAACTCGCCGCGCGGCGCTTCAAACCTTTGGAGCCTCCTAATCGATAGTGGCAAGGCGGTGCAGTTGACCGCCTTCAAGGACCAACTTATTCCGTCATTCGCCTGGTCTCGGGATGGCGGACACGTGGCGTTGGCGCGCTCGATGACCACTCATGATGTGGTGTTGATGAGGAACTTCAGATGACTCTGATTTGAGTCGATGCAATCGTCTAGGAGGGATCTATCATGCTTCGGACCGCATCCAAGACCTCTGTAACAACATGGGCCAGCGCTTTAACACTCTTGGTTGGCGCGATGCTAATCGGAGTCGCGCCGGTCCACGCACAGTCATCAACGGGAACCTTGGAGGGAACTGTGCTGGACCCGAACGACGCTGTTGTTCCTGATGCGTCGGTGACGGTGGTAAGTACCGAAAGGAAACTACGACGCCAGGTGACCACTGATCGAGAGGGCCGCTTCGTAGTCCCTTTCCTCCCGCCCGATCGCTACAACGTCACCATCCAGCGTCAGGGATTTGCTTTGGTGGAAATCAAGGATCTAATCCTTAACGTTAACGATCAACGCTCAATTCGAATTCATCTGAAGGTTGGCCAGGTCAGCGAAGTGGTCACGATTGAAAGTCCTTCCCTCGTGCAGACGGAATCGGCTGTGGTCAGCACACTCGTCGATCGTCAATTCGCGAATGAATTGCCCCTTAACGGCAGGACTTTCGACGCCCTGATTAGACTTATCCCGGGTACCGCGCTCTCCATTGCTCAAAGCTATGAACCGGGACAGTTCAGCATCAACGGGCAGCGCCCGAACGCTAACTCCTTTATGGTCGATGGCGTGGGTGCAAACGTAAGCATTAACATCGGTACGTTTTTGGAGCAAACTGGCGCCGGAACGACGCCACCGGTGAGCGCGTTGGGCGGCACTAACAGTCTTGTCTCAGTCGATGACTTGCAGGAATTTCGCGTTCAAACCTCAAGTTACGCACCTGAATTTGGACGGACACCTGGAGGACAGATTTCAGTCATCACCCGCTCCGGCACCAACGAGTTTCACGGGACTGCCTTCGAGTATTTGAGGAATGAGGTGCTGGATGCGAATGATTGGTTCGCCAACGCTCTTAAGCTAAGCAAGCCGCCGCTGCGTCAAAACGACTTTGGCGGCGTGTTTGGCGGCCCGATCGCGCGCAATCGTACCTTCTTCTTCTTTTCTTACGAGGGATTACGTCTTCGATTACCGCAAGTTTCTCTTACTACCGTTCCGTCTATGAGCCTGCGCCAAAACGCTCCGCCTTCAGTCCAGCCGTTCCTTAAAGCCTTTCCGATTCCAAACGGGAAGGATTTCGGAAACGGACTCGCGGAATTCAATTCCAGTTTTTCCAACGCGTCTGCGGTTAATGCAACCAGCATCCGCATGGATCATCTGGTAAGTCGCAACCTTACATTATTCGGACGATACAACTACGCGCCGTCATACTTCTTCACGCGCGGGCAACTAATTGGCTTGAGTTTGAGCGTTGCGCCACATGGTTCATATAGCACTGCGACTCTGACATTGGGCGCCACTTACGTGTTTGGTCCAAAACTGAGTAACGATGTGCGCGTCAATTACAGCCACGTCCGTGCGGGCGCGTCATATCCTGCTGACGATTTCGGTGGGGCAGCCGCCCCAACGGCCTCGTCGCTCTTTCCGACTTTCGTAAACTCCGCGAATGCGCAGTTCACCTTACGGCTGCTCAACGTTACCGCCTGGACCAACGGGCCGCTCGCGACGAATTTCCAGCGCCAACTAAATATCGTCGACAACCTGGCTGAGGTTGTGGGGCCGCATTCGCTGCGATTCGGCGTCGACTATCGCAGACTTGCTCCGATCTCCGGTGTGCAAGAATATGGCTTGAACGTATTTATCAACACGGTGAGCGACGTCCTTGCGGGAAGAGCATCGGCAGCAATAGTCACCGCCAACAACGGGCGCTTGTACCCGCTGTTCACCAATTTTTCCGCCTATGCTCAGGACACCTGGAGCATCAGGCGCAGACTCACCGCAACCTATGGGCTGAGGTGGGAGCTCAATCCGCCTCCAAAAGAGGCGAACGGAGACGCGCCCTTCACGGTTCGTGGCCTGGAAAATCCTGCCACCATGACTCTGGCGACTCAGGGTACGCCGTTCTTCGAGACGAGCTATGGGAATCTCGCGCCGCGAGTGGGAGCGGCTTACGAGTTGTCCGAATCGCCTGGCCGGGAGATAGTGCTACGAGGTGGTTTCGGGATCTTTTACGATCTCGGCACCGGCACCTCTTCGACCGCGTTTTATGGCGCTAACTTTCCCCATAGCTCGTCGAAAGTGGTTGTTAATGCGCCGTTCCCTTTTACGTCGGAAGTGCTCACGCCGCTCCCGTTCACGACTAATCCTCCATACCCGACCCTGTTTGTTACTGATCCTCATTTGAAATTGCCGCGCACTTATCAGTGGAACGTCGCGATAGAAGGATCTCTCGGCAAGCATCAAAGTATCCAGGCTTCTTACGTGGGTGCGGCGGGACGGCGACTCTTGCGGCAGGGGTATCTCGCCAATCCCAATCTGAATTTCACCGATTTGTTTGTCACGAGAAATGCGGCCGTGTCTGATTACCACGCGTTGCAAGTCCAATTTAATCGCCGGCTTTCTCGGGGATTGCAGACGCTCACATCGTACACCTGGTCGCATTCGATTGACACGGTTTCTTTGGAATCATCTTTGAATATTCTTTCGACGGGTTACGATCCAAGCCGCGACCGCGGTTCGTCCGATTTCGACATCCGGCATACGCTGTCAGCGGCAGCTACTTACGACATCCCCCGGTTGCATGGGAACAGGCTGCTCAGGGCGATCGTGAACTCGTGGGTGGTTGATGCGATTCTGAGAGTAAACTCGGCGCCGCCGGTAAATCCGATTGCTGGTGGTCGCCCGCTCTTTGGTTTGTTCGGCTCGACGCGGCCGGATCTCGTGCCTAATGTTCCGCTGTTCGTAAAAGATCCTACGGTTGCAGGCGGCAGACGCATCAACCGTGCAGCCTTCAACTTGCCGCCAGCCAATCAACAGGGCACGTTAGGACGAAACGTACTGAGAGCATTTCCGGTCTCGCAAGTGGACACCGCCCTGGCCCGCCTATTTACTATAACTGAACGATGGAAACTGCAACTTCGGGCTGAAGCCTTCAATGTCTTTAACCACCCAAACTTTGCCCCGCCAGTTCTGAGGATTAACAGTCCAACTTTCGGAACATCGACAAGTATGTTAAATAAAAGCCTCGGCTTTGACGCCGGGCTAAACCCGCTCTATCAGATCGGTGGGCCGCGCTCGATTCAGCTAGCTGCCAGGTTGGGGTTTTGAGGTCGTTACATCAGAGCCACGACGAGCCGGGGTAGCGACCAGGCAGAGGCGAAGTGCTTTGGTCAGGTTGCTACTCACTTGAGCCGTGTCGCGGGATCGCCTAACACTATCCACGTACAACGAACGTCGTTGTCTGTGACAGCCGCCTTCGCCATTGCTGCCGCTTCACCAAGCGTGAGCGGTTGGCCTTCGATGCGTCGTCCAAAAATTAAGCTAAAGAGCTGCTGGTTGAGCACCGCTTGACCATCAGGCATTGTCATGCCGGATGAGGCCCACACCGCGATGGCCCCTCCGTGCTCAGCTTTTAGCAACGACTCCGCCAGGCTGTCGAGACCCGGATCCTGGAAGTACGCGTTTAAGCAAGTCATCATCACAAAGAGGGGCAGCCGGTTGCCGTTGTTCATCGCCGCGGCATCGGCGGAAGTCAGGAGATTGGCCCTCCATTGATCGACAGAACCGTGGCCGTTGTAGTTGACTATCTTCAGCCCGTTGTTTATGGCGCCCAGCAGCTTCTCCTTGGCAGCTTCCGTGTCCATCTGTCCCCGGCGTATCTCGATGATCTGTGTGGAGGCTGGGACCAGCGGACGCAGTCGAGTGTTTGCTGCCTCGAAGTCGTACCCGTCGTTGGCGTCGGCGACCAGCATCAAGCTGTTAGGCTGAGTCGACTTTTCGTAGTTGATGATCTTTGTCACCATTCGATCGAGTTCTGCAGGAGTGCGAGCGGGCAAGCGGCCGACCGCCAGCTCCGGGAGCAAGTCTGCATTGAAATCCACGAACCAGTCGTCGCTCGCAGTCTCAAGGTATTGCGTGTCTATGAGCTTTGTCGGCACCAGGTCCGCGTCTCCGAGGCCCAGATAGTTCTTCGGGTCGTATGAAGCATCGCCGGCAAATAACACGAATCACGGCGGCCGCTTCCAGTTCGTTTTCGCGTATCCCAGAAAGCCCTTTATTGATTAAGGCGTCTTTCTC
>JACXTT010011947.1_pt1 | contig 11560 bp, 11 predicted proteins | sample 9270951 | NCBI WGS metagenome assembly JACXTT01 (sample SAMN15532306, study PRJNA645909) | rock metagenome | isolation source: weathered quartz diorite | place: Puerto Rico | collected 2017-06-21 | reverse complement strand
CCACACCACGCCGCCGAGGACGAGGCCCCAGACCTGCAGGTTGTGCAGGAGGATGCCCTTGGTGAGGGTCTGCTCCACGGGGATGCCGAGAGCCAGCAAGCTCTTCTGCCGCAGGATGCCGAAGAGCAGCAGATCGAAGATATCGACGAAGTACCCCAGGGCTGCGACGAGCACAGTAAGGGTGAGGGCGGAGCGGAAGGAAGGTTTCGCGGTCATGGGCCTGGGGGGAATCCCCCAGTGTACTGATCCGAGAAGGGCTGTCCTGTGTCAGGAACGAAGGCGTCTTCTGCCTCCGGTGTTCGCAGACATTTTTCTTGCCGGGGTATGTCTTCAACCTATCTTTCGAATTGGACTTCCCAAGCCCGGTAGGGACGGCGCGCCGGTTGGAAAAAAATGCGTCGTCAAACACGCATTTGCTCCGGGGCCCTCGCCCCGAGGAGGCCGCATGATCATTTCCATCGTGAACCACGCCAACCTGCTGGACGAGGAGGTGCAGCGGGCCACCAGAGCCATCAACCGCCAGATCCACGAGGACTACGCGCCGTACTGGAGCTTGGATGCCACGCTGCGATTAGAAGGCAAGGTGGGCCTGAAACCCAAGCCCATGAGCCCGGATCTGCGGGGCGATGCGGTCATCTATCTTTGGGATAAGGCGGATGTGGAAGGGGCGCTCGGCTACCACGCGGCCAATTATGACGGCCTCCCCTACGGCTTCGTCTTCACCGAGATCTCCAAGCAATTGAACGAGCCATGGACAGTCACGCTCTCCCACGAGGCGCTGGAGCTGCTCGGAGATAGTGAAACCAATCTGCTGGTGCAGGGCCCGCATCCCGATCCCAAGGAGAAGGGCCGCACGGTCTTCTTCTGGTACGAGATGAGCGATGCCGTGCAGGCGGAGACCTACACGATGGACGGTGTGGAGGTCAGCAATTTCGTGCTGCCCCTCTACTTCACCACCGGCAACGAACCGGGCAGCCGCAACGACTTCCTGGGCCGCCAGCACGATGGGCGCACCCTGACGTCATTCGGTGTGAATCCGGGCGGTTATGTGGGCTTCTTCGATCCCAAGCTGGGCAAGCACACCACCTATTTCGCCCACGGTGACAACGAGGCCAAGCACCGCATGACGATCAAGGACAAGCTCCACTTCGGGCGCCGGGGGGGCCGCTACCAGCAGGCCGCGGGCAACCGCTTCGCGAAAGCTCTGGCGAAGGTATCGATGAAGTAGAGGCGATCGGGAGAGCGGTGCGGTTAGGGCTGCACCGCTCTTTACTTCAATCGGTTCAACAAGGTCTCCGCGAAGCGGTCCGCCGCAGCGGGAGCCTGTTTGAAAAAGAGTGAGGGTTCGGTGAGCTCCAGTTCCAACACCACGGGCTGACCCGCCTCATCTTCGATGAGATCCACGCGAGCATAGGCGGTGGGAGGGAAGGGCATGGCGTTCAGCGCGGCCAGCGCGGTGGCGCGTTCGGCCTCGGTCGGCGTGCGAGTCGCGATGTCCTCTTCGGCGAAGAGCCCTTCCACCAGACCCGCGCCGCGGTGGAGCAGGGGACCTTTGCGGATGGCGTGGCTGTAGACGCCATCAAAGGAAAGCACCGCAGTCTCGCCGCGCGTATCCACGGAGCTGAGGTAGGGCTGCATCATGACGCTGCGCCCTTCGGAGAGCAGGCGGGCGATATGAGCCTCCGCCCGCGCCGCTTCCTCGCGGCCGTAACGCATCGCGTCCTTGGATCCCGCGCCTACGGAAGGTTTCACGACGAACTCCGCAAAGGGGCCACTGCGTCCGACGCTCAAAGCACCCGTTTCAAGAAAGGCGCGGAGCGCTGAAGCGGCATCCTCTCCCGGCTCTACGAATCGCGTCGGCACCACGGGCACACCGGCGCGATGCAGATCCACCAGGTAGTGCTTATCCGTATTCCAGCGCACGACTTCGGGCGGGTTGAGCACCTGGGTGAGGGAGGAAACGCGATCCACCCATGCGAGGAAATCCTTCAGCCGAAGGACGTAATCCCAGGTGGAGCGCAGCACCACGAGATCGAAGGCGGACCAGTCCGCGTCAGGGGCATCCCAGACCATGGCTTCAACCGCTGCGCCGGTGCGATGGAGGGCCTCCAGCAGAGGGGAGAGGTCCTTATCGAGATCGAGGGCTTCGGTGGCGGTGGCCAGGGCGATGCGGGGCATGAATGAATCCCAAAAGCCCTAGGTTACCAGTGGGCGCTGACCCCAGTCGGCCACGGATGGCCCCTCAGATCACCGAAGTCATCCCACTTTGAATTGCCTTTGCGAAGCGCGGGTTCAGGATGCCAGCGGAGGTTTCCCATGCGCGCATTCATCTTTCTCTTCGCCGCTGCATTCGCCTGTGCGCCCGCGTCCGCGCAGGCGCCCGCCCTCGTGCTGCCTGAGGCCAGCCCCCAGGCCAAGATCAGTCAGAAAGTCGGGCTCACGGAAATGGAAGTGACCTATCACCGCCCGGCGGTGAATGGCCGGAAGGTGTGGGGCGGGATCGTGCCTTACGACCAGGTGTGGCGCGCGGGCGCCAACGAAAACACGGTGGTCTCATTCTCAACCCCAGTGTGCATCGGCGGAACTACGCTTCCCGCGGGGCACTACGGCCTCCACATGCTGCCCACCACGGGCGAGTGGACCGTGATCCTCAGCAGCCAATCCAAGGCCTGGGGCAGCTACAGCTACGACGCGAAGGAGGACGTGGCGCGGGTGAAGGTCACGCCGATTCCCGCGGAAACCACGGACCGCCTCGCCTATACGTTCGATGATCCCAGCGAGGCCGGTGTCACCCTATCACTGCGATGGGAGAAGGTGCGCGTGCCTATTCCAGTGGAAGTAGATACAAAGCAAGTGGTCGTCGCGAATCTGCGAGACCAGCTGCGGGGCCTTCCGCGTTTCTTCGCCGAAAGCTGGAGCGCTGCTGCCGGATGGTGTCTGCGCAACAACACGAACCTGGAGGAGGCGTCCACCTGGGTGGACCGTTCCGTGACCATGAAGGAGTCCTTCGCCAATCTGCGCCTTAAGGCGGCGATCCTTGAGCGACAGGGCGATGCCAAAGGCGCCGAGGCCGCCCGCGCGAAGTCCATGAGCCTGGCGACGGAGGCCGAAGTCAATCAGGTGGGCTACACGCTGATCGGTCAGAAGAAGGTGGACGAAGCCATCACGCTATTCCAAAAGAATGTGAAGGATCACCCCGCCTCCTGGAACGCCTACGATAGCCTGGCGGAGGCCTACGCGTTGAAGGGGGACAAGGCCCAGGCTGTGACCAATTACAAGAAGGCCCATGAGCTGGTGAAGCAGGAGGATCAGCGCACCCGCATTGAAGGCGAATTGGCCAAGCTAAAATAGGGCTCTCTTAAACGCCACGACCGCCTCTCGAATGAGGCGGTCGTTTTTCATCTCCGTGTTTAGCGCTTTGTCGTTTCGGGAATGTGGGGGATGCGTTCGCCGTTGAGCAGCCCCCATGCGGTGACGGCCATGACTTGGGTGCCTTGGAGGAGATCCTCTTTCACCACGTGGTCCAGAGAGTCCACTTGGCTGTGATGGGTGTGGGTGCGGTAATCCAAAGGATCTTGCACCGCTCCGAAGGCAGGCACTCCCTTTTCGTAGAAAGCAACCTGGTCGCTTCCACCCATAAAGGCGTAAGGCACTTCTTCTGCTCCAAGCCCTTTGGCGGGATCGAGGGCGGCGACCATGGGGGCGTACCAGGCCTCTACTTTCATATCGGCAAAACCGTTGATGCGTCCCGAGCCTGAATCCTCGATGAGCACGGCTTGGATCTTGTCCCGCTCGTTCGCATGGGATGCCAGGTAGGCTTTGCTGCCCAGCAGGCCCTGTTCTTCGCCCGAAAAGAGCACAACTCGGAGCGTGCGTTTGGGCTTGGCTCCAGAAGCCACCATGGCGCGCATCACTTCCATCGCTGCAACCGTTCCTGTGCCGTTGTCGGTGGCGCCGGTGCTGAGATCCCAGGAATCCTGATGGGCGCCGACGATCACCATCTCATCGCGCGAATCGGTGCCTGGGAAATCAGCCACCACGTTGTAGGCCTTCACCGGCGATTTGCCAAAGGTGCCTCCGAGTTCGGCCTCGACGCGCGGGGTGACGCCCCGGTCGAGGAGACGCAGGAGAAGGTTGGCGTGATCTTGGGAGATGAACGCCATGCCTGCACAGGATGCTTGAGTCGGGCCGCCTCCCATTTCAAAAAAACCGTAGCTCTTTTCCGAGGGGAGAAGGGTGAGGGCGAATTGCGTGGCCTTCCATGCTGCGGCGGCCGCGGCGCGGAAGGCTTTGATGTCTTTGCGCTCTTCCTTGGTGGGGCCAGGGCCGCCGAGAAGGAGCACCACCTTGCCTTTGAGCCGAATGGATTCGGCTTTGAGTTCAGCCAACGTATTCACCTTTAAGATCGCCACGTCACCGCGAACGAGGCCGCGCGTGCCTTCTGTCCAACCCATCTGGGCGATGCTCAGCGACTGCCCATTGGCATTGAGAAGTCGCGCTCGCGAGACACCGCGGATCCATGGTTTGCCAAGGTCGTAGGCTTCCTCGTGGACGTTCACCGCGCCATAGGATCGGAGTTTGTCCATAGCCCAGGCCTGAGCCTTCCGAAGCTGTGCAGAACCCGTGAGACGCGCGCCGATGCCGTCGCACATCTCCTCAAGATTCTTCATGAGTTCGGAGTGAGTTTTAATTTCTTGGACCAATTGCTCCGGGGCGGCGGCCTTTCCTGGATCCTGGCCGGCGAGCGCGCAAATGGATGCGAGGCAACAAGACAAAGGGCGCTGTAGGTGCATAAGTTTCCTGTGCGGAGATGAGGCCGCGAAGTGAGTAGAAGCGCAGAAGATGGGGCCTACTTCGAGAGCAGATCCAGGTGCGTGCCGTTTTGAGGAGACCGCGCATCCAGCACCGAGAACGTCCACAGGCCCTGCTTGAACTGGCCCTTGGCATGGACCACCGCGGCGCCCTTGGGGCCAGAGACAGGGATGCTCACATCCACGTCGATTCCGGAGAGGCGGGAGAGCAGCGTGGAACCGTGGGGTTCGCCTGGCCCCCAATGATGAAGCCTGCCTTCGAACGTCGGACTCGCCTGCATGGGAGAACCCACCATCGCCACGAGGCGCAGATCATTCTGAACGCGGTTGAGGATCTCCTGACCGGCTTCGGTTCGGCCAAAGGGAGGTGGTTCAGGCGGCGCGGGCGGCTCGGGAGGCGTTGGTGGGTTGGGAGGAATCGGAGGTTTAGCCTGTTTGAGCGTGGCGTCCACCCAGCTTCTCACCTGCTCATCCACGGGCTTCGCAACGCCTTGCTCCTCGTAATGCTCCTGGATACGCCCCTCGCTATCCGTCCATCTTCGATACGAGCGGATAGGTCTTCCCCAGTTCGTTTCCAGGATGGAAGCGCCTTGGTCATCCGAGTGGGTTTTCAGATTGGATCCGGGAGCCTTCCACCATTGGCCCCACGTCGATGCGGAGGACGGGCCAGGGGACGAGCGTCCGCCGCGAGGGATCGCAACGAGACACAAGGTACCAAGGATGAGCGTGGCCGGAAGAACCCAGGCTGGTTTTAGTGAGCCATTCGAGCGAGTGCTTTGGATCGGCTTCATCACGTTCTCCGAGAAGGCTTGCCGAGATCGATGGTGGAGAGGAGCGCCGCGGCTATTGATGTTTCAGCGTTTTGCGGCGAAGAGCGATTTCACGAAGGCAGGAAACTCGCCCTTGTCTCGGAGAGCGATGGCCTCATCCATCTTCTCGGAGCGGTTCTCCGGACGCTTGGCGCGCAGGCTTTCGTAGGCGCGGAGTACGCTCTCCAGCGCGGCCTGATGGACGGCTACCTTTTCTTCCAGCGTCTTGGGTTCCTTGATCTGGTGCTGGATTTGGTAAACGACGCCGCCGAGCTGGTACTGGAAGACGAAGACGCGGCGAAGATCGCCCTTGGCATTCGTCTCGCCCCAACGGGCCGGCGCTTCGGGACCGAACATGATGTCGGGGATCTCATCGATCCACTTTTCAAACCAGCGGCCGTCGCGGGCCATGGCGGCGAGGGGATCCTTCTCCGATTCGGCGGCGAGTTTGACGACGCGCTCGCGCTCTTCGGGCGTGGAGGGGCCACGATCTCGGGCAGAGGCGGGGAGAACGGCGCCGATGAGGGCGATGGGGAGAAGGAGATCGCGTCGGGACATGTCTTGCTCCAAAAAAAGGACATGGTGGGTGGACCACCGCGCAGGGTGGTGGGGCCTGCGCTTCCTTTGGGGAAGTGCAGGAGAGAGATGGGGTGGCGTAAACGGTATGGGTAGGGCGAAGCCACCCGGAGGAGTTCCGGTGGCTGGCCTATCGATCCGGATCGCGCAGATTCGCTCTCGTGCGATCCGGAAACTTGCTAACTACGTTAGTCCTGAGTCGAGGGTGTGGCTTCGCTGCGGTCTTTGACAGCGCGGATGACCAGGTAGAGGCCCATCAGCACCAGCCCGGCCGGCCACCACTTGTCGAGCCATTCCAGGGAGATGCCAAAGCGCAGGTTCAGCAGCGTGAGCATGCCCACGAGGATGAGCATCACGCCGCCGGCGATGCGGCTTCCGAAGGATACGGCCCCGAAGCCATCGGGTAGTTGGGGCGACTCCATGCGGCTAGCGGCTTCATTGAGTAGCAAGGCGCGCCGGTAGGCGTCCACCAAGTTGTAGAGCATGAAGAAGACCATGAGAACGCCGACGAAGGGTTCCAGCAAACCAAGTCGGTTGGTGGACATGAGGCAGATGAAGGTGGCGGCGACGGCGCCGTGGATGAAGCCTAGCTGGGTGTAGCCCAGGTAGACCTGCCCCACGCCGGGTACGAGAGAGAGCGCCGTGGCGGTGATGGGGGATTTGAGCCGCGGATCGCGGTAATACTCTGGCCGTCCAGTCGTAGGCGGAAGGTAAGGCATGGGCCTAGCCGGGGCTTCGTGGTGGGCTTCGGGATCTTGAACGGGTTGCATGGAATGACTCCGGAAGGGAAAGTTCGGGTTTGCGAGGTTCGGCTGCCTAAGGAGAAGAACGCGGGGAGTGGCTTAAGAGTTCGCTGCCTTCGGAAGATTTTCAGAAGTGTTTTGCGAGAGGTGCAGCCATTTTCGGATTTTCGTCATGCTCCTCTGCCAAAGGCCTTTGGCATTCGCATCTTTTTTCGGGATAAAGGCCTGTTGGAGGGATTCGGCGGTTCGTTGTTCGGCTTGAATGAACTGCCCCATCACGCGTCGGGCGGGTGTTTTGAGAGGTTCCACCAATCGCGAGGGAGACACCGCGGTATAGGCCGACGTAACGGCTGCTCGGGCATCGAAGGGTGTGGAGGTTGGAAGATACAACCCCAACATCCCTGCGACGGCACCGAGATATGCGGCCTCCATGGCGATGCGTGGCCTATGCATCAACCGCGCCCAGGCGGCACGGAGATCGAAGGGGCGTTGCATGGCTCCACGGGGTGCATGGGTGGTTGCGCGAAGGATGCGCTGGGCAAACCAAGGACCTGGATCCATCGAGGATAGGGCTGGCAATACGGCGGTGCTTAGCTGAAGGGCCTTCACCAGCGCCGCGCATTCAGAGCAGTGATCGAGGTGGGCTCGCACGAGTTGAGTGTGTGGTTCATCCAGCGCGCCATCCACGAAATCGCAGGCGAGATCTTGAAGCCGCTGGCAGGAGGAACCAGAGGTGCGCGCGAGGATGGACTGGGTGAGGTCCATGGGGACTTCGGGCACCGAAGCCAAAGGCCGCTTGGGGCTTAGACGATGTTCATCCATATCAGCCCTCCATTCCGACGGCGACGAGCTTTTGCGCGAGTTCGATCCGGGCCCGGTTGGAGCGGGATTTCACCGTCCCTACGGGAACGCCGAGGATGTCGGCGATCTCTTCCAGGCGCAGGCCCTGGATCTCTTTGAGCAGGATGATCTCTCTGTTGAGATCGGTGAGTTCTTGAAGGGCACGGTGGACCATGGTCTTCCGGGCCGCTTCCAGGTGGGCGTCTTCCGCGCTTGGATCGGTGGATCTCAAATCGAACATTTCGTCCGCGGGAAGGTCCCAGAGGGGTGGCCGGGCTTTCCTGCGCCTCAGGTGGTCAATGCAAAGATTACGGGTGAGATGGATGACCCAGGGGAGGCAACCGTCTTCGTCAGGGACCGAGGCCAGATTCTGGTAGATCCGTACGAAGACATCCTGGGCGAGGTCCCTGGCGTCTTCGGCCTGGGCCGTATAGTGATAGGCCAACCCGAATACGCGACCCTGGAAATGGCGGACGAAGGCCTCCCAGGCCAGCTCGTCGCCACTGCGCAGCAGGGGAAGTAGGGGAGCTAGCTCCATCCGGCTTGGAATCCTCCGAGGCAAAAGGGCCTTAAGAGCAGTAACGCAGGGGCCGGCGGAAGGTTCGCTTTTATTATTCGAGGAGCTAGGAGGCGGCCTTTAGCCGAACAGCTTCCCCTTAAGCAGGTTTAGCGAGCCGCTGAGGAGATCGCCACTTTCGGGCATCTGTCCATTGGGCGTGAGGTGATCCACCATCTGCGGAATGAGTTGGGACAGCCCTAGGGCCGCTTGCCCGTGATCCATGCCAGCCTGTTGGGCCAGCTGCTCCAGATGGCCGCCCCCCAACACTTGCTGGATGTGCTCCGCCGAGATCGGCAGATTGTTGCCCGTGCCGATCCAGGAGGACACCTGCTCGCCCAGCCCAGCGCTTTGGAACTTCTGAAGCAGCCCCTGGAGGCCACCCACCTGGGGATTGTTGAGCAGGCCCATGAGGCCATCCAGCAACCCACTTTGGCCACTTTGAGGCTGACCACCGAGCGCCCCTAAAGCTTGACCTGCGAGATTGTCGAAGAGACCCATGGGAACCTCCAAGGACGAGCCGTGATGGCCGGATGCGATGGGGAAGTATGGCAGGGTTAATATGCAGGAGATTGAGCGGATCCATATCCTCGCACTCTCTCCTCGGACCGCGTGTTCGTTGCGCAAAAGGTGAACCATGAACCTCCGCCTGGTGAACGCCGCGCTTTTATCGAGTGCACTCTGCGCCCAAGTTCCTTTCGACGGGCCTGCGGGGGAAAAAGTGAAGCTGGGTCACGCATTGCTGGATCAGGGGAAATTCCAAGAGGCGGGCGAGGCCTTCGGCGCAGCGCAACAGCTGGATGGCTCCTCGTGCTGGCCTCTATCGGGGCTGGCGCGCTTGTTCCAACTCGCTTCCCAACGAACGGACGCCGCTCATGTGTCTGAATATCGAGATCGGGCGGAGAGCTATGCGCATCAAGCCCTGGAGTTGAATGACCTGGACTACATCGCCATGGAGGTCTTGAAACGGTTGAATGGGGGGCGGGAGGGTTCCACCTTTCAGCCGACCGCGAAAGCGGAAGAGGCCTTCAAAAGGGCCGAGGTCCACTTTCAAGGCAAGCATTTTGAAGAAGCCATTAAGGCCTATGACGAAGCTCTTGCCGTAGAGCCCAAGTTCACCGATGCCTGGCTCTACAAAGGCGACTGTTACTTCATGCAGGAAGCCTACGACGAAGCGATGGCATGCTTCACCAAGGCCACGGATCTTGAGCCCGGATACGCCAGAGCCTGGCGCTTTCGAGCGGATTGCTATGCTCGGCTTGGTCAACTTTCCCAAGCCTCGGGTGCCGCCCTTCAAGGGCTCCTCGCCGAGCCCGACGATTACACCGCTTGGGCGAGGTATCGCCAGGTCCGCGCTCGACAAGGGGTTCCGCAGCCGGAGCGCATGATCTGGCCCAAGGTCCGATCTGCAAAGGTGAATCAGAAGGCCAATGGCGAGATCTCCATCGCCGTCTCCCAAGCCAAGGGCGAGAGCCCAGAAGCCCAAGCCGCGGGCGTCTACGAGATGGTCAAAGGAATCGGCGAAGCGAGCGTGCGGGGCGAATCTTCGAAGAAGGGCGATCTGCCCTTAGGGCCTTTCGCGCGAGAGTTGGCGGCATGGGAGGCTGCGCTGAACGCACTTGAGGCTAAAGCGAAAGAGCAATCTAAGCCCGTCAAGGACAAGGCGTGGTTGAAGGTGTTGGCCTTTCAAAAGGCAGGGTGTCTTCCCCAGGCCTTGTTCCTATTGCGATTTCGAGAATCCTATCGAAGCGAATACGAAGCTTGGAGGAAGGCCCACCCCGAGGGCCTCCAAGATTTCATGCTGCTATTCCAGGTGCGGCCTTAGCGACGAAGGCTAGGCGCGCAGGGGAATGGCGCTCTCTATCGCAGCGTCACCATCGTAGCCCCAGCGCCGCCCTGGTTCTGAGGGGCGTCTTCCACACGGGCAATGCCGGGGTGGCCGCGCAGGGCTTCGCGCACGGCGGCTTTGAGGCGGCCGGTGCCGTGGCCGTGGACGATGCGGATGAATTTCTTTCCGGAGGCGATGCTCGATTCCACGAAGCGGAAGACTTCGGCATCGATGTCATCGCTGGCGCGGCCGATGAGCGTGAGTTGGGTATCGAGGTCGTTCGAGTCGGCGCTCACCTTGACGCGGCCAGTGCGGGCGGGCTCGATCTCTTTGCGGGTGATGGGGGCCAGCTCGCCAAGTCGGCATTCGAAGCGCCGGCCCTGGCCTGTTTCTAGCGAGACGCGGTCGCCTTTGAGGGAAACGACCTTGCCTTCCATGCCGAGGCCACGGTGGCGCGCGTAGCCGCCGAGTTTTACTTCTTCCGTTTTCGGCTGAGTCGTTTTGGGGCGGATGACGGTGGCCAGCTCCGCTTCCGCAATCTGCTGCATCTGTTTGACACGGGTTTGCGCTTCGGTGCCTGCCCGGTCGGCTTCCACGGCGGCCGGCGCGGCCTTGGTTTTTGCCTTCAGTTCCTTCACGAGGCGTTTGCCTTCGTGATCGACGAAGTCGAGGGCGCGGGCCAACTTCTCTTTGGCGTCGCGGGCGAACTTGTCCTGGTCTTCGCGGAGTTTCTCTTCACGGAGGCGCAGGGTTTCTTGGTCCTTCGCGATGCGCGCTTCCTTGCGCGCCAGTTCCTCGGCTTGTTCGATCACGGCCAAACGATCCGCTTCAAGCTGGCGGAGGAAGTCTCGCCAATCCTGCTCCCGCTGGCCGAGGGTGGCTTGGGCCTTTTCGAGGACGGCCTTAGGAAGGCCCAACTTTTCGGCGATGGTGAGGGCGCGGCTTTGACCGGGCAAACCCACGATCAATCGGTAGGTGGGCTGAAGCCGCTCCTCATCGAATTGAACGGAAGCATTTTGGAAACGCTGGTGGCGTAATCCCCACTGGCTGATTTCGCCCAGGTGCGTTGAGCAGAGCACCATGCAGCCGCGGCGGGAGAGGGCGTGTAGCACGGCGATGCCGAGGGCCGCGCCCTCCTTGGGATCCGTGCCGGTGCCGAGTTCATCCAGCAGCACGAGGCTGCCCTCTTTGGCTTCGGCGAGGATCTGCTTTAGATGCACGATGTGTGAGCTGAAGGTGGAAAGGCTGCCCACCAGTGTTTGGTGATCGCCGATATCCGCGTGCAGGCTCGTGAGGGGAGGTAGGCTGCTGCCCGCATCCGCAGGAATGGCCACACCGCAGGCGGCCAGAGCGGAGAGGAGACCGACGGTTTTTAGGACGACGGTCTTGCCGCCCGT
>JACXTT010011946.1_pt1 | contig 11561 bp, 13 predicted proteins | sample 9270951 | NCBI WGS metagenome assembly JACXTT01 (sample SAMN15532306, study PRJNA645909) | rock metagenome | isolation source: weathered quartz diorite | place: Puerto Rico | collected 2017-06-21 | reverse complement strand
GCTTCCAGTGGACCATCAGGCCGTGCACATTTGCTAACAGCACTGGTCGGGACCACGCACAACTAGCGCGACTCATGGCTCGCTCCTCTGACGCCTCGCAGCGGTGACACATCAGTCCACGTCATGCATGAGGAGTGTCTGCCTTTTCCAGCGGCCGGTCACAGGTATGGAGCCCTGAGGCAGGGCTTCGTTTTCCGGCAATGAGCACACAGGGACGCCGTCTGGGATTCCATCGGGATGCCCGGTGCCGCGTAGATCTTGTCCATCGCCCGCGCGATCTCCGACTGCCGCCAGCCCGGATGCAGGCTCTCCTGCGTCATCGTGATGAGGCACGTGAGGCACAGGAATCTGTTTCGATATTTGTCGCCGCGAAGAATGCCGTGCAGCGCGCGGCGTACAAACTCCTCAGTGGTGTAGGTCATCGCCCGGGTGGCCTCGGCGTTGGCAGCGCTTCGGCCCGACGCCGTGGAGCCGACGCGTCGTATTCGCACAGGGCGCAGTGCTCACCACGACTGGCCATGCATTGCGCCCCCGGATGCACACACTTCTGATCGGACTTGCAGACCGTGCACATCAACGGCCTGGCTTCTTGTGACCCACCCAAAGCGCGCGGTTGGCTGCTTGGTCGCCTTGCGTCGTTGTTCCGGTGTCGTGAGTTGCGACGAACCGTATGCGCGGCCTGCCGCGCCTGCTGGGTGCGAGCCTCCCACGATAGAAGGCCGCCAGCCGAAGTCCGGAGCAACGCGCGCGGGTGCATCACCTGACTACGGGTCTACAGAGCAGGTGGACCACTCGCCCACCGGATGCTGTCCCGTTTGGGCGGGTAACCCTCCGGCCCCTTCCCGTCCGGCGCGTCCCAACCAGCGCCGAAGCCAGCGGAGAAGCCGTCGCATCGTGCACCCTATCGCCGCGGCGATCGGGCACGGGAGGGTCGGTGGGCTCGCCGGCGGTTCATGCGCTCCCCGTCCCCTCCCCCTCGACCGGCGAGTCCGGTCTCCAAACGAGCAGGTCATCCGTGTCGTGTCCGTCCGCGTCGCAGAAGCCGCCGTATCGAGCTTCGCAGTCGCCACGGGCGCGCAAGGCCCGGACAAACGCGACGAGATCGGCGGCGTGCGCTGGGGGGATCTTGACAGCCGCCGCGAGATGTTCAAGGCAGTACGTTCTCAGAGTGCCGGACGGGGAATCCCCAAGGACTTCGAGAACCCGAGCCTCTTGTGCACGTGAGAGCATCGCGGCCTCCTCAACGGGCCGGGGTAGGAGGGCTCCGTGGCGAGGCTATGGTAGCCCACCGGCGGCGCGTGGGCGAGGGGGCCGCCGTCGGCTGGGAACTGCCGGCGTTCACTTCTCCGCGAAGCAGGATGCACCGCCACCTTCCTTGGACGAGCTCCCTAGGCTCGTGTCGCAGGCAAGATCTCCCAGCGCTGCTTGCTGAAGTCAAACTGCCAAACGTATCCGGCCCGAGTCAGCGCGTAGAGCAGCGCCTGACCTGTCGCATAGTCGGTCGTTGCCGTGATCTGTACGAAGTCGGTGTCACTCATGGCTTGCTCCACTCGGAACTCGCCGTCAGCCCTGATGACTGTGATTCACCCTGCTGGCGCCTCGGGATAGCGGTTCCCGCCACGCATTGGTCTCTGCGTCACCCAGTTTGTTGGCGAATGGTACGGCTCGGAAGAGAAGGAGGAGCGGTGGGATCTGACGCTTCTCGGGAGCCTATCGCGGGCCCGTGATCAGCCGTCGTATCCTGGCCAGAATTAACAGTAGGAACTCCCTGAATTTTCTCATGGCCGACTCTCCCTTGCACCGAGCAATAGACCAGCAACAATGCGAGGGGGACCACGTCCAGACAAACGCGCCCAGTCAAGCTGAAATGCTTTCCCATCGGGCCTTCCCTCGATGTCAGATTCTCCACAGGAAACACCTCCACCTAGACCAGTTTGGCCTGTTGGTCTGCCGGCGGGCGTGGCCAACTTAGTGAACTGGGGCATCGATCTCTCCACGTACGAGCCCCCCACCTTCGGTGGCACCCCCCGGGCGGCCCGTGCGGCCGGTGCCTCCTTGGCGGAGGACTGCGGCGAGCTGGGGACCAGCGTGGGCCCGGACCGCGCTGGCAAGCTACATCCGCGGGGCGTAGCCATACGGATGGCGGTGTGAGGGGTGATGGTGATCGTATTCGTGGCCCCCTGATCCGGGCCGAGGCACCGTCGCGCGGGTGGAGAGCAGGACCGCGATCGGGCGAAGGAGAAGCGGCCGGGAACGCCAGGTCATCCGCGATCCCTCCACAGGGGCACGTCTGCCGGGTAGTCTACTCTCAGCGGCGGGCGCCCGCTAGCGTTGACGCAGACGCCACCACCGCGCGGGTGAGACAGGCGCACGTTCGCCAGTTCCGAACGGACCGGCCTTCGGTCACGGTGACGCCGCTTGACTTCGCCACGGCGTTGGCGTAGGACGAGACTACTTCCAGGTGGGAGGGGGCGGCCTACTCGGGAGGGAGGTACCCGCCATGCCAACCTTTGTGACGCTGGCCAAATGGACCGATGAGGGTATCCGTAACATCAAAGATTCCCCTAAGCGCCGCCACGCCTTCGAAGACCGGATCACTTCAATAGGAGGGAAGGTGAAGGACGCCTATCTCGTGATGGGGGAGTATGACCTCGTGCTCGTGACCGAGGTTCCGAATGACGAGACGGCTGCGAAGATGGCCCTCGGGACCGCCATGCAGGGGAACGTACGGACCACGACGATGCGGGCATTCGGCCGGGAGGAGATGGACAAGATCATCGGAAGCCTGTCGTAGGTCGAAGATCCTGCGACGCCGAACCTGCGGGATCTAACGAGCCGCCCCCTCTTTCCGACCTACACGGCAGCTTCTAGGAACGCGTCGCCACGAGGACTCAACGCGTCAGCAGCGTTACGGCCCCAATCGCATCACCCGGACCATTGCTGGGGTAGTGATCGCCGACCAGCCGACGGGGCACGCGCGTCGAGCTGCCGGAGGGGAGGGAACTGGATGGCAAGGTGGCGATCAATGCGCAGGACGTCGAAAAACTGTCAAGCAACAGCCGCGGCTGCGGGTCCGGGCGCCGTCGGGGCGTGCCGGGTGGAGGGGTAGCAATGAACTCAGCGAAGTTAGAAATCGAGACCGTACCGGCCAATGCGGCGGAGCGGGTCCGCGCCATCCGCTTCCGGCTACCGGGACAGGCGGTGACCGAACGAATCGAAATGGCCCGCCTATCCTATGGTCCGCTGTACACCATTGGTCTGGTTCGGGAGCGGGTCGCCGAGACGCTCCCGACCCGGATCGGCTACGTTCGTTCGACGGTCATGGAGCCCATCGAGCAGTATAGTGGGCGGATTCCCGACGAGGCCCTCCTCAAGTACGAGGATGCCGAGCGAAGCGGCCTATTCGCGAAATTCTGGGTCGTGACGCCGACCTATTATTGGAAATCCCAGGTCGACCCGTGGCTCGTGGCCGAGGTCGCCGGGACCACGCTCTGGGCCGTCATCGCGCGGTGGGACGACGCGTAGTAGTCGTGGCGACCGGTATGCCTCCAAAGTGACAGGGGGCGCGTAGGCGGCTATCGCGGGCTACCCCGATGGCCCTGGACTGGGATGAGTCGGCACGAGGGTTCAGCGCGCCGCTGGCCGACGACTTCGCCCTCAGTTCGGCAACTGGCGATTTCTCCGAGTAAATGGGATGAGCCAGAGACCGAGCGCTCATCGGTGAGAGGGCCAAGTATTCGAAGCCCACCGTGCCGGCTCCACTCGCGTATGGAGGCACGCGGATGCATTCCGCGCAAGGCGAGCGAGGGCGCGCGGCCTCGCGAGGTGGCACCGAAGGACGTGCTCTCGAGAACCCTCTTCCAGACCCTGGCTCTCGTCCACCACGTGCGGGTGCAGGATGGCGAATCTTGAGCGCGGGTTCCGTCGCCTGACGTTCGCCGTGTCCGTGCTGTTTGCCAGCCCCTTCCTGGGAGACGGTATCCTCTCCTTCTTCGAGACTGGCAGGGTCCACTACTACCTTCTGGTGCCAACGGCCCTCGGCTTCGTTCTTCCGTGGCTCGTGTTTTTCGTGGCGCGATGGATCGCCGCAGGATTCCGCAAGGAGTGAACATAGGCAACGAGGAGCCGGACTCCCCCGTCGAGGCGGTCCGAGACGATCGAGGAAGAATCTCGCGCGAAGTCGCCAGAACAACAGGAGGAGCACATGAACACGCAGACCTCAGGTCTGAAGCAAGGCGCGGTCCTGATGTTGATCGGGAGCCTGGCGTTCATCGGCTACGCGGTGGTGTTCTTGTTCCGCAACTTCACGGGTGACGGCTTCGAACTAGGAGTGCAGACACTCAACGGCGTCACGCGGGACAATCTGAACGCGCTGAATCCGGCGATCATGCACTACATCGGGCACCTGCACGTAGCCACGGCGGGGTTCATCGCCGCCGCCGGCATCGCGGTGGCTGCCCTGTCCTGGTGGGGCGTGCGCCGCGGGGAATGGTGGGCATGGATTGCCGCCGTGGTCTCCCCGGTGGTGGGCCTGGCGGTGGCTCTGCCCTACCACTACACCGGGACCTTCCAGCACAATTGGGTCACGCACCTCGGCCCAATCTACGTCGCGACCCTCGTGTTCGTAGTCGGCGCCCTGCTGGCCCTGCGCACGATGACGCGACGGACCTGAGGGCCTAAGAGTCCGGAGTAGTGTCCGCACTTCATCCTCAGGCGAGCGCGGTTGGCCCTCCCACGGGGCTCGGGGCCTCAGACGTCAGGGGCTCCACCTGGAAGCCGGGAGCCGAGGCGGAGACTTTGCCCTGGTGCCCCTGGGGAGATCCATGCTGCATGAGGCCACGCAGTCTTCCTGATCAACTTGCCCGACGGGAGGTGCCGATATGGCGGCGAGACCCAGCCTTACAGGCTCAGGCTACGCGCGTGCCCCCTCAGCGGGTCGACCACGATCTGATCTTCGGCTCGTGCGCCGGGTTGACGACGGGACAACTCCCGCTCGACCAGCCGCATGACGGCCTCCCGGACCTCCGGCGTGGGCACGGGGCCCGAGACCGCGATCAACACGGGTGAGCGCCGCCAGAGCGATCCGCTCGCGAACACCGCTCACTCAGAAAGAAAAAACTTCTGTAACGGTCCGGACGGGCAGCCTGATGTCGTGGTATCGGACACGCGGCGACCACGGGGAAGCGCGCCGGATTACCGTCCAGCGGGTCTGGACGATCGTCAAGGCCCTCGGCCCCGCGCTGGGAGGCCGAGCTTGACAGGCGTGAACCGGGCGTATTACCGTCCCGCCAGGCCAGAAACCTCGACGCACTGATCCATCCGCGGGAGGTCCTTATGGTCACGATACGCCGGCGGCCGCTCCTCTCCTCGCTCTTCATGATCGTCGTCGTGAGCCTCGGCGGTGGCGCCAGTGCCCAAGACGGCGTCAAGTGGACGCCGGTCACCGACGAGCGCCTTCTGAACGCGGCGAAGGACCCGAACAACTGGCTTCAGTACTACCGCACGCAGGACGGTTGGAGCTATAGCCCGCTCTCCCAGATCAACGCGCGGACCGTCAAGCGCCTGCAGATCAAGTGGATGAAGTCACTCGGCGAGCTCGGGGAGCAGCAGAGCTTCCCGATGGTCAACGACGGGGTCATGATCGTCACCGCGGCGAACATTCCCCATAACACGGTCTATGCGCTGGACGCGGTGGCCGGACGGCTGCTGTGGAAGTGGACGCGCAAGATGCCCGAGGACCTCACCGCGTTCGCCCGCATCCACCCCCAAAGCCGGGGCGTGGCCCTCTACGGAAACACGGTCATCGTTCCCACCCTCGACGCCAAGCTCATCGCGCTCGACGCCAAGACCGGCAAGGAGGTCTGGGATACGACGGTCGCCGACTACAAAGACGGCTACTACCTGAACAGCCCGCCGCTGGTTGCGAAGGGGCTGGTCATCATGGGGCCGGCGGGCCCGGGTGAAATGGGCATCCGCGGCTGGGCCGCCGCCTTCGACGCCAAGACCGGCACGGAGGTCTGGCGCATCTGGACGGTGCCGGAACCAGGCCAGCCCGGTGGGGACACCTGGGAAGGTGACTCCTGGCAGCGGGGCGGTGGGTCGATCTGGCTCCCGCCGACGTACGACGCCCAGTCGGACACCGTCTTCTTCGCCACCGGCAACCCGTCGCCGTTCATCGACGCGGTCCGGAAGGGCGACAACCTCTACACCAACGCCGTGCTGGCTGTGGACCGCGCGACGGGGAAGGTGAAGTGGTATTACCAGTACGTGCCGGCCGACGCCTGGGACTTCGACACCATGAACGAGCACACGGTGCTCACCCTCAAGCGGAACGGCCAGGAGATCCCGGCGGTCGTCTCCTTCCAGAAGCCGGGCTTCGTCACGGCGCTGGACCGCCGCGACGGCAAGCTCCTCTACGCCAAGAAATTCCTCAAGAACGTGGACTGGGCCGAGGGGATCGACCTGAGGACCGGCCGGCCCATCGAGGCGCCCGGGAAGCGGCCGGTGATGGGGGGCGAGAAGATCGAGATGTGCCCCGCATTGCTGGGCGCGCGGAACTGGGTGCCCTCGTCCTACAACCCGCAAACGGGGCTCATTTACGTCCCGACCCTGGACCTCTGCATGAAGTACGGGTACGTCAAGGAGTTGAAGTGGACGCGCGGTCTCGCGTATGTCGGGGTGGCGTGGGAAGCGGTCCAGAAGGGCGAGAACGCCGGCGCGATCCGCGCGTATAACCCGAACACCGGTGACATGGTCTGGGAGCATCTCACCAAGGCGCCGCCCATTCACTCGGGGCTCCTCTCGACCGGCGGCGGCCTCGTTTTCTTCCAGACCCTGGAGGGCGCGTTCCGGGCGCTCGACGCCAAGACCGGCAAGGTCGTGTGGGAGCACCCGAATGGGCAGCTGGCCTCCACGGGCCCGGTTACGTACGCCGTCGGCGGCAAGCAGTACATTGCCGAGGTCGTCGGCGGGAAGACGCGGATCCGCGGCTGGTTCGCCGCGGAGCGCAAGCTCGACCATCTCCTCGACCTGAACTTCAACGGTCTCCTGGTGGTTTACGGGTTGCCTGACTGATTAGGCGGATTGTCTCGACCACTCTTCCCTGGCTGTTGCTCGTAGCGGGTCTTGCCGACACCGGGGAGGCGCGTCAGACGAAGGCACTCGCGGATATCGTCTCCTCGGGATCAGTCACGGTCTGCGCCGATCCAGACAATCTCCCATTCTCGAGTGCCAATCCCCAGACGCCGGGCTACGACGTCGAGGTCATGCGGTTGATCGCCGGCGAGCTTCGCGCGCGGGCCGAATTCCAGTGGGTCTCGACGGTCTCGGCCCGGCGGGCGCTCGCGAACCTCCTCGACGGCGAGTGCGATCTCTTTCCCGGGCTCCCGCTCGCGTCGGGGTTCGCGGCCGAATATCCGCGGCTCGGCTTCTCCGGCCCGTACTACACGATGCGCCACGTCATCGTGACGCGGACCGGGGCAGGGGTGAGCGGCGTGACGGACCTCAGAGGCGGACCGACCGCGGTGGAGGCGCTGAGCGACGCCGACCTCTTTCTGCTCGGGAGGGGCTATCCCCGCCGAACGTATCGAAGCCAGGAGGCAGCCTTCCAGGCGATGCGATCGGGCGAGGCGCGGGCGGCGCTCCTCTGGGCGCCCATGGCCGGATGGCTGAGCAAGCGCTCGGACGCCTCCGATCTGATGTTGGTCACGGTCTCAGATGCCGACCTGGCCGTGGATTTCGGGATCGGGTTTCTTCGGGGAGACCCGGCGCTCAAGCCTGCGCTCGACCAGGCCATCGCCACGCTCAAGACGAGCGGAGCGATCGCCGCCAGTCTTGGCCGGTACGGCGTGCCCCGGCGTGAAAGCCGCCGCGGGCGCGAGCCCGTCATCTGGCCCGTCGGGTGGACTCCGCGGGAACGCGTCCGCGCGCTCCTCGTCGCCCAGGCGTCGGGGGAGGGCAGACCCGATCCGATCGAGGGCCGCTTCCTCTTCGAGGGGAACTGCGAACAGTGCCACAGGATCGACGCTCGTGGCGGCGGCGCCGTGCCGCGGCTTCAGGCCTACCCGCTCGGGGGCGAGGGCCGCTTCGTCAAGACCGTGCTCGAGGGGCGCAACGAGCGCGGCATGCCGGCCTGGGGCGGCCTCATCACCGAGGCGCAGGCGCGCTCGATCTTCCGCTACGTCCACGCGCTGGTTCCCCACATGGACTTCCCGCCCGATGCGTCCGCCGGGGAACGAGCGCGGCAGGTTTTCAACGAGATTTGCGCCACCTGCCACGGACTCACGGGCGCCGGCACGAGGATCGCCCCGAGCCTCCAGACCTTTAAGGGCACGGACGACGAGTTCGTCGACACCGTGCTCAACGGCCGACCAAAATCGGCGATGGCACCTTTTCGGAGCATCGTCTCGGTCGAGGTGGCGCGGAAGATCCGTGACGTTGTCCGCGAGCTCGCACGGATCGACTAGGAGACTCGGATCTTCCGCCCGGGCGCCGTTTTTTCACCTCACCCAGGCGGTCTTACTGAAGGTCAAAAGAGCGCGAACTCACGAATGTTTTTCGCTCGGGCCGCCGGACCGGTACACGACGACTCTCGCCCTGCACTCTACTGCCCACGGGGGTGGGTTGATTGACATGGCATCGACTGACGTCGAATCGAAGTGCGCCCGTGAGTTCGTAGCCTTCGATAAGATCCTCGCAATGGCAGACCGGCTCTTGGAAGAGAACGCCGAGAAGTTTGCACTCGACCCTAAGCGACGGCGGCTGCAGGCGGCCGCGCGCCTTTTGGGTGAGCGCGCAAGAGCGTGAGTGCCGTTGGGTTGTCGCCTCATCTGAGTGTCCGCGATCTGCGGTCTGGCGCCGCCCTCGCGCATGCCTTCACAGATGCTCAGCGCACCGAGGTCCGCGCGTGTGCCTCGGGGCCCGACGGCAAGCCACTACTTTCTTGGCAGGACCACCAGGGTGCCCTGCATGTTGGGCAGGTGCTTGGTGCAGATGATGGGGTACAGGCCCGGCTTGCTGGCGGTGACGGTGACCCGGGTGATTTCCCCGCGCTTTACCGTGAAGGACTCCACCATGCCGGAGATCTTCGCGGGGTGCACGTCCCCGTTGATGCCGACGATCTCGAGCGTCACCGTCTCCCCCTGCTGCACCACGATGGTCCCGGGGGACCACTGGTAGGCCGAGACCTCCCACCGCCCAGCAGCGTTCGGAGGAGTCTTGATGTATCCCGGCCCTGAAGGCAGAAGCGCCTCCGGGTATGGCTCTTTGTCCTGTTGCGTCCCCCCCTTCATTTCAACGGCGGCCATGTAGATCACCCGTCCCGTGGTCTGCGCCGAAGGGATTTCATCCCCTGGGAGGATGAGCACCAGAACGACGGCTGCGCCCAACCCCATCGCGGTCCCCACCCAGGGTCGCCCTCTCCGCTCTGTTCCCACCGCATCCATGGCCTTGCCTCCTGCCGCTCGTCACCTCGACGCGAACTCGGCGCCCGTGTGACTGCGGCTAAAGAAAAGCTGCCGATAGGGGCGCTCATCCGAGATTAGCGGTCTGAACTCATTCCCGTCCTCCTGTCCTGGGATGGAGCGAGCACACACAAAGCGGTCGGTCAGCCCGCTCACCGGTCCGTCACGTTGACGGCCGTATCTCATTCACACGGTGACGGACGTCGTGAGCTCTCGCGCGTTCTTCTCACCGAGGGCGTCCGCTCCCGGAATGGGCCGCATCGGGCATGGGGCGAGCTGAAACTTAAACCCCACGAGGTGCCAGAGGCCCACCATACTGCCGCTCGGGAGCTCTACGCGATCGCCGAACAAGAACCAGCGCTTGAATCGAATGACTTGTCCGGGCAACAGCAGGTTGACCTCGCGATGCGACGTCGGAGCCGTCGCCACGACCTCAAGCCGACATCCGCGGTGCGGAAGGCACGCAACCTCTCCTCCCTCCCCGAACACGACGGCCCCGTAGTAGTCAGACCAGAGGACCTGCATGATCTCGCTCGCCCGGGCGGCGTGAACCCGAATCCATCCTCGAAGGCAATAGGCACCCATGGTGTCCCTCCCGTCATAGGCTTGGCCCGACGTGCCGTGGCTGCGGCTGCGGGCGTTCGCCGTCGATAACGTTGGGACCAGCGGGGGGCCACGCAGAGACACACGCCATCGCCGCCCATCCACGGAGTGAACGGGCGCTCGAAGGGCTGTCCTAGGGACCAGATCCAGGGGCATGCGTGCCTCCCCCGGGACCAGACTCCCGGCACGGTAACGAGACTCTGCGCCGCCCCCTCCACGGCTGTCAAGGCCAGACAGCTTCAAACAGTCTCAGTCTGGTAGGAGGTGTATGCGACAGGATCCGGCAGGTCTTGCCGATCAGACGACCTCAGCCACAAAGGTGAGGCGAGTCGATTTCGGTGATTGCGGGCCCTCGCAACCACCGAAAACGCGGCGACCGTTGGGATCACTGCTTCAGAGGGTCACCTCCGCGTGATGACCGCGGCGGGAGGCACCGGCGGGCGCTGAGAGGGGCATTGGAACCCTCGTGTCGGAGCCTCCGCCACAGACTCCCGAACATAGAATCGCCAATCGCACTGCGCCCACACTGCTGACCTCCGAGCGCGCACCCAAGCTTGAGAGAATTTCAGAGCTGACCGGCAGCGGAACCCCTAGAACCCTATCGTAGAGGTATCTTCGCAGGTATCCCAGGAGGTATCTCAGGACCTATATACCCCCTGATAGGTCCCGTACACCCCGGGGCGGCCGGTGGGACGGGCGACGTTCGGATGTTCTGCTCAGTGCCCTGGACTGTCGCCACACTGCTCCACGCCCTTCAATCGCATGCGCCGATCTCGGCTGCCTACGTGGCTTCACTGACGCGCCCGGTCAATGTTAGCCCACTGCCTGCATCTGAACGTGCGCAGGATTGGAAGTCCTGTGCCCCGAGCGGCGCACCCTTCTGAACCTGCCGGAGCCGTCGCGGCTACCCGACAGTATTCAGTGTGTGCGAGGTTCGAATAGCCGCTCAGGATCAGTAGATCTCCAGATCTAGGCCAGACACGAACTGCCCCTTGTAAACGTTTCGCATCTCCCGGAGCAGATCTTCCCGCGTCGACGTGTTGAAGAGGTAAATCTGGTGATAGAGGATCAGCAGCTTCGGCCGGGCCTTCGTCGCAAGCTCCGCCAACTGCTTCGACGAGGTGTGATACTTGAGCTGGTATGCCTGCCATGAGGCGGCGGCCGCGTCGTGCCCTTTCATCGTGTAAACCTCGTGGATCAGCACGTCGCAGCCGTTACAGGCATCGATCACGCTCTGGGTGGGGCTCGTGTCGCCTGAGATGACGATGGTGCGATCCGGAGTCTCGAACCGGTAGCCGAACGCCTGCGGCACTTCGCCGTGATTGACGGCGAAAGCCTTCACCGTCACGTTCGTATCCCGATACACCACGCCGGGGCTAGTTTCGTGAACCTCGACTTTGTACCCTCTGTCGTTGTTCTGGGGGAAGTCCTTCTCCATTCCCTTTGCAGAAATTTTCATGTCCTCCATAGAAGCCCCCTAGTATTAGGGCGTGCAGG
>JACXTT010011945.1_pt1 | contig 11561 bp, 8 predicted proteins | sample 9270951 | NCBI WGS metagenome assembly JACXTT01 (sample SAMN15532306, study PRJNA645909) | rock metagenome | isolation source: weathered quartz diorite | place: Puerto Rico | collected 2017-06-21 | reverse complement strand
GTGTGCGCGAAGCTCTCCCCTCACGGGGCCGTGCGCTGCATCTTCCGCTGCAGGTACACGGGCCGCCCCGGTTCGTTCCGGACGGCGGCCGGCTCCCGCGCGGCGTCCAGCACGGTGGCGGCCGGCCTCGGCCTCCTCGCGCTCCTGCTGACCGCGGCACCGGTCGTGCTCGCCCAGCAGCCAGCTGCGATGCGCGAGGCACCCGCGGGGCGCGTGGGCGCGGTAGCCGCGATCGGCCTCACCGTGTCGGACGTGGACCGCTCGGTCGCGTTCTACCGCGACGTGCTCGGCTTCGAGAAGGTCGCGGATGTAGTGGTGTCGGGCCCGGCGTACGAGCAGGCCGCCGCGTTGTCCGGGCTATGGGCCCGGGTGGTGACGCTGAGCCTCGGAGCCGAGCGCATCGAGCTCACCGAATACCGCTCGCCGAAGGGTCGGGCCGCACCGGTCGACTCGCGGAGCAACGATGCCTGGTTCCAGCACGTCGCGATCATCACGAGCGACATCGAGCAGGCATATCTCTGGCTGCGCCAGCACAAGGTCCAGCAGGTGTCGCCGGCGCCCCAGCGACTGCCGGACTGGAATCCAAAGGCGGGTGGAATCACCGCGTTCTACTTCCGCGACCCGGACGGGCATCCGCTCGAGATCCTGGAATTTCCGCCTGACAAGGGCGACGCGCGCTGGCACCGCGCCAGCGACCAGATCTTTCTCGGCATCGATCACACCGCGTTGGTCGTCACCGACACCGAGCGGAGCCTGCGCTTCTATCGCGATCTCCTCGGACTCCGACTCGCGGGCGAGAGCCTGAACTGGGGACCGGAGCAGGAGCGGCTCAACGATGTGCCCGGCGCGCGTCTGCGCATCACGACGCTGCGGGCGGCGAACGGTGGCCCGGGGGTCGAGCTGCTGGAATATCTGGCGCCCCGCACCGGACGACCGGCGCCGGGCGACGCCGCGGCCAACGATCTGGCTCACTGGCACACCACGGTGATCGCGGACGACCCCGCCGCGTCCGCGGCCCGACTCCGCGCGGCACGCGTCGACTTCGTCTCGGCGGCGGCGCCCGTCGCGCTCCCCGACCGCGCGCTGGGTTTCGGCACCGTGTTCCTGGCACGCGATCCGGACGGCCACGTGATCCGCGTCACCGGCCCGGAGGGCTCCCGGTGAGTCGTCTTCGCGGTCGTCTCGAAGGGACACGTCCGGGCATGACCTGCAAAGAGGCTATCGACGTTCTGGCGGATTTCCTGGAGCAGAGCCTCACCGACGAGCTCGCGGCCGCGCTCGAGCGGCATCTGGTCGACTGCGCGCCATGCCGCGCCTACCTGAGCACGTACCGCAAGACCCGCGACCTGACGCGCCGCACCGAACGGGTCCCGATGCCGGAGGAGATGAAGCAGCGGCTCCATCAATTCCTGCGCAAGCGCCTGAGACGGACGGGAGCCGACTAGCCCAGATCGTGCAGCAGACGGGCCGTGGTAAGCACGCCCTGGAAGAGATGATCCAGGCGCAGGTGCTCGTTGGGGCTGTGCTGGCGGTTGTTGGCGTTCGCGTAGGGCACCACGATCGTCGGGAGCCCGAGGATGTCCGTGAACGCCCACAACGGCACGCTGCCCCCCATCGTCGGTAGCACCACCGCGGGCTGGCCGCCGTGAGCGCGCTCCACCGTCTCGACCACGAGGCGCGAGATGGGGAGATCGGCGGGCGTCTTCGCGGGGTCGTAGCCGCGCCGCTCGACCACGCGGATCGCGCGCCCGCGCAGCTCGTCGGGAATCGGGGCGTCGGCGGACTCGATCACCGTGAAGCCCTGACCGCGAATGTGATCGAGGACGCGGCGGTAGACCGTCTCCACCCGCTGGTTCTTCACCAGGCGTGCGTCGAAAGCGACGGTGGCGCGGTGGGGAATGATGGTCTGCGCCTCCTGACCGGTGAACCCGCTCGTGAGCCCGCGGATCGTGAGGGTCGAGCGGAACATCAGCCGCTCCAGGTACTCGGTGGGGAGTGCGACTCCAAGCTCTTTCTCGATCCCGGCGCGGTCCAGGGGAATCCCGCGGAGCAGCTCGCGCTCCGCCGCGGTGGGGGGAACTACGCCGTCCTCGAGGCCCTCGATCAGCGGGGTGCCGTCGGGGGCGGCCATCGAGGCCAGCAGCCCGACCAGCCGCCAGGCGGGATTCGGCACGTTGAAGTTTCCCGAGTGTACGTCGCGGCGCGCCGCCTCCAGCGTGAGCTCGAGCGAGAGGATGCCGCGGGCCCCGAAGGCCACGGTGGGGCGCCCGCTCGCGTCCTTCGGCCCGTCGGTCACCAGCACGAGGTCGGCCGCCAGCAGATCGCGGTGGCTCTCGGTGAACGCGCCGAAGTTGGTGCTGCCCATCTCCTCCTCGCCGTCGAAGATGAACTTCACGGCCACGCGGGGGGCGATGCCATGGGCCCGCATCAGCTCGAGGGCGGTGAGGTGGGCCCAGATCGGCCCCTTGTCATCGGAGGACCCCCGGCCGTACAGGCGATGATCGGGAAGCTGGGCGTCGGGCACCTCCCCAAGGCCCAGGACGGGCGCGCCGTCCTCCGCGGTCCCGCCGCGCAATACGGGCTCGAACGGTGAGGGCTGGAGCCACCCCGTGGCAGGCGCCGGCTTGACGTCGTAATGGCAATAGATGAGGACGGTCCGGCGGGCGCCCGGGGCCGGGAACGCCCCGTACACCGCAGGGTTGCCCCCCGTCTCGAGGACGTGGGCCTCCAGGCCCCGGGCCCGCATGGCCCGCGCAAGCCACTCTCCACCGGCCCGGACCTGCGCCGGGTGCTGGCTGACCGTGTCGAGGCGGAGAAACTCGGCCAACCCCTCGACAATTGGCCGCCGGCGGCTCTGGATGGCGTGCTCGAGCCCGTCCCAATCCGACCGAGGGGTGGTCACGCGTCCACGTTACAGGGCCGTGACGCTGTGCGCCAGTTTTCGGCGCCGTGTCAGCAAAATTGGACTATTGGAGCCCCTTCTAGGTAGAGTAGCGGCTCACGTGTGGCCCGGCCCGCCGGGGCCTCCCGTGCCGTATGGATACGCTCGCGGCTCGAAGTCGGCCACGCCGGACCCGGCGCGCTCTGCTGGCGCTGGTCCTGACCGTCGACCTGTGCGTGACGAACGGCTGGCTCCTGGCCGGCACGGTCACGCCGGCAGCGGCCCAGCAGTCCGAGGCCGACGTGTTCGTAGCCCAGGCGATCCTGGCCTACGACGCGCGTCGCTACGACGAGGCGCTCGGCCTGCTGAACGAAGCGCTCGCGCAGGACCCCAACAACGTCGAGGCGCTCTACTACTCGGGCCTGGTCTTGATGGCCCAGCAGAAGACCGAGCAGGCGGTGGAGGTGCTGGAGAAGGCCCGGACGCGGGCCCCGCGCGACGTCTCGATCCTGTTCCTGCTGGGCGTCGCCTACTTCGCGCTCGAGCGCTACGACCAGGCGGAAACGCCGCTCACCCAGGTGTTCAACGAGCGGCCGCAGACCGAAGGCATCGGCTACTACGTCGGCCTGATCCGGTACCGCAAGAAGGACTACCAGGGGGCGCTGCGCGCGTTCCGGGCCGAGACCTCGCAGAACCCGAACATCCAGCAGCTCGTGAAGTTCTATTCCGGCCTCACCCTCGCGATCCTGGGGCTCCCCGAGCAGGCGGTGGCCGAGGTGGACGCGGCCATCAAGCTGCAGACCGGGTCCGCGCTGACCGGGCCGGCGGAGCGCATCCGCGACACCCTCTCCACCGCGCGGGAGGCGGAGCGTCGGTTCCACGCCGAAGCCCGGGTGGGCTTCCTCTACGACAGCAACGTGGCGGTGCTACCGCAGCCGAGCCACGATCCGACCGCGGAGTCGCTGCGGCATCGCAAGACGGCCACGGACGGCGAGCTGGCCGCGCTGCGCCTCGAGTACGCGTGGCTCCGCACCGGACCGTGGGAATCCACCGTGACGTACTCGTTCTTCCAGACGTACAACAATCGGCTGCCCTCGTTCAACGTGCAGAACCACCTCGTGGCGGGGGCGTTGACCTATCGCAGCGCGATCGGCTCGATGCCGTACCAGCTCGGCGGGCAGTACTCGTGGGACTACCTGTCCCTCGGAGCGAAGGACTTCCTCCAGCGCCACACCGCGACGCTCTTCGGCACGCTGGTGGAGAACCAGTCCAACCTGACCACGCTCGTGTTCCGGTTCCAGGACAAGGACTTCTTCGCCACGCCGGGCCAGCTGCGGGTCGAGGACCGCGACGCTCGGAACTGGATGGGCGGATTCACACACGTGTTCCGCTTCGCACAGGACAAGCACTACATCCGGGTGGGCTACCAGTACGACTTCGAGAACGCGGACGGCCGGGACTACACCTACTGGGGCAACCGCTTCCTGGCCGGCGGGCAGTACACGCTGCCGTGGACGAAGGGAACCACGCGGCTGAAGTACGACTTCGACCTGCACCAGCGCCACTACCTGCACGCGAACACGATCCTGCCCGCGGCCAATCCGGGAACCCGGGAGCGGGAGGACCTGGAGCAGAACCACATCTTCCGGATCGAGCAGACCGTCGCACGGAATCTCGGGCCGTCGTCGATCGGCTGCTCGCCCACCGCGCCGTGTCCGCTCACCCTGGCCGCCGAGTACCAGCGCACGGTCGCCGACTCCAACCTGGCCGTCTACAGCTTCAACCGGAACGTCTGGTCGCTGACCCTGTCCTGGCAGTACTGAGGCGAGGGGAGCGGGCGGGTCCTACGGGCCCTGCCTGACCCGCGCGCCGCCGGTGACGCTGATCACCGCGGCGTCGGGGGAGACGTTGAGCGTGTTGCCGGTCAGATTCAGGATCGGGCTCGCTAGGCTGAGGGATCCGCCGCCCGAGAGGAGCACCCGCAAGCCGCTCACCGTGGTGCACCCGCCGCCGGCGCAGAGGTTGTTCGTGATCGAGACCGTATTGCCGGTGCCGATGAAGTTGATGAGGGCGCCGGTCACGTTCAGGCTCGCCCCGGTGTTCAGGCTGACGAGCGCGCCGTTCGTGAAGGTGAGCGTGCTGCCGTTGGCGAGGCGGAAGAGATCGCCGGCCACGTTGAGGGATGCGTTGCTCAGGCTCACCCCGTGGCCGGTGATCGTGAGGCTGCTCGCGGTGAGAGCGGTCATTTGGCTGAGCTGCACCGCCGCGCCGCCCGAGAGATCGACCAGGCTGCGCCCGGTGGTGAGCGTGGCGCCACGGGTGAGGCTCAGGAGCGGCGCGCTGGCGCTGAGCAGGTCCATCATCGCGCCGCCGCTCACCGAGATGAGGCTCCCGGCCGTGGTGGCGGTGGAGCCGACCAGATCCACGAGCGCGGAGGCGCCGGCGCCGACCACGCTCGCCCCGCCGGAGAGGCGCACCGCGTCGGAGGTCCAGTCGATCACGCCCTGCTGATCGTGGAAGAGTGAGCCGACGAGGCCGAACCGCGCGCTGCCGCTCACGTTCAGGATGCTCGCGGCGCTCAGGGTGCTCGGATCGAGGTAGAGCAGCGGTGCGGCGCCCGCGCTCGCGAACGTGGACCCGCCGGTGACCTCCATCAGGTTGGCCCCGAGACTCAGCGAGCTGTTGGCCGCCTCCAGGATCGGCACGGCCGGCGCGTCGGTCGCGCTGCCGCTGAGCGAGTAGAGGCTGCCGGCCACGCCGACGGTCTGCGAGTTGTAGGAGAAGCGCGCCAGCCCGGTGAGCCCGCTGGACGAGCCGCCGGGGCCGCTGGAGCCGTTCGGCACCGTGGGCACGACCGGCGCTTGCGCGACCATCGGGGCGTCGGTGCTCTGCGCGTTCGAGGTGGAGGTGGACGAGGGGCCGCCGTCTCCACCGCCGTCGGTCTCGGGCGCGAGATACTCCGCGAGCACCGCGGCCTGGGCCTGCTCCCGCTGGGTGACCCGGCTCACGAGCTCGCTCGGGCCCGCGGCGATCTGGGGCGGGGAGTGGAGGTCCGCAAAGACGCGCTCGACCGCGGCCGGCGTGAGCGGCACTTGCGAGAACGGCTCGCTGCCGCTCCGGCTCCAGCTCTCGAGGGTTCCGACCTGCGCCGGCGGCGCGCTCGGGTTGTTGGGGTCCGACACCTCGACGAGCCCGTGGAGCACGTGCACCTTGGTGGTGTACCGCGGCGCCGCGCCGGGCGCGCCGCCGGGCTCCGGGATCAGCTCCACCACCAGTACCGTCCCGCGAATTGCGGCGATGGCGTTCGGGGTGCGGATCTCGATCACCTCGCCGGGCCGCATGCGCTGCCGGAGCACACCCATCGCGATCTTTCCCGCGGTCAGGTCGACCGTGGCCCGTCCCGTCTCCTCGGTGATCGTGAGGGCCGACAGCTCGCGCACGGTCACGAGCGCCTTGCCGCCGAGGAGGAGGCGCACGACCGATCGCTCCGCGGTCGCGATGCGATCCCGGACGAACACGTCGTCCTTGAACTGCAGCGGCCTGGGGCTCGGCAGGGCCGCGCGGGCCACCGTCGCGGTCCCCGCGATGGTGGTCACGACGCCGACGCCCTTGGCGCCGTCGCTCACGCCCTGGGCGAACGCGGTGGCCGGCCACAGGGCGGCCAGCAGGGCGATCGACGTGAGACCGGTTCTGCCGATCATCTGGGTCCGTTTGCCTCCGTGCACGGGTTGCGCGGTGTCGCTCACGCGCCCACGCGCAGTGAGATAGCAAGCGGATTGCCATTCGAACAGAGGGTACAACCTAGCGAAACATCAGGGGAACGACCGGCGCCGCCGGCCGAGGCGATGACGGGACCGCCGCGAAACGTGACGGGCTTCCGACACCTTCCGTCGGAAGCCCGTTCGTCTCGCGCCGGCTACATGCCGTTGATGGTGACCCGGGTGGTGGCTCCGTCCACGCGGAGGGCCGCCGCGTTGGGCGCGATGCTGACCGAGCCCAGGTTGGCGTTCCGGACCGCGTTGGTAATGCTCACGTTGCTGGCCAGCGCGCCGCCCGTGAGGCTCACCGGAAGGCCGCCGATGGTGGTGCACGGGCACAGGCTGTTGCTGATCGAGACCGTGTTGCCACCGGTCCCGCCGAAGGCGAGCAAGGCGCCGTTGATGCTGAGCACCGAGCCGCTGCCCAGGCTGACCAGCGGCCCGTTGAGGAGCCGCAGCGAGCTGCCGTTGAGGAGCGTGAAGGCGTCGCCGACCACGTTCAGCACGCTGCCGCCCGCCACGTTGAGCGCGGCGCCGCGCGCCACCGTGAGCGTGCTCGCGTCGAGCTTCGCGAGCGACCCGAGGCTCGTGACCTTGGCCTGGTACGAAAGCTGGATGGCGTCGTTAGCGGTGTTGAAGGTGGTCCCGTGCATCAAGGCCAGGAGCGGGGCGGTGGCCTCGAGCAGCGCGCTGTCGATGCGCACCACCTGCTGCGCGTTCACGGTGGCTCCGGACGCGGCCAGCAGCGGGCCCGAAGTCTGGAGCGGACGATCGGTGCCGACGGTGAGGCCGGTGTCGGCGTCGGTGGTGGTGTTGACGCCCTTCAGATCGAAGATCGGCAACCCGATGCTGCCGAAGGAGTGGGTGCCGCCGACCAGCTGCACGAGCGGATCGGTCGTGGTGCTCACGAGGCTGCCGCCCTGCATGAGCGTGACCAGGCTGTAGGGAACGGTCAGGTCGCTGTTGAGGGCCTGCAGCAGCGGCCCAGCCAGGCTAACCTTCCCGCCGTCGTAGCCGAACAGGAGCGAATCGAAGGTCTGCGGCGTGCCGTTGAAGCGGACGAGCGGGTCGCTGGTGGTGCGGACCAGGGTGTCGTGCGCGCCCAGGGAATAGAGCGGCGGATCCGCGAAGACCGAGACGTCGTCCAGGGCGAGGAAGCTCGGATCGTTGCGGAACGCGAACTGCAGCGTGACCGGGCCTCCGGTTCCGACCTCGGTGAAGCTGAGGACCTGCCACTGGTTCGCCGGCACGTTGATCTGCGAGAAGAACGTGGTCCCGTTCCACGAGGCCGAGAAGTCGTTGGGACCCGACGCGTTGTTCAGCGCGAACGACACGATGTACGGCTTGCCGGTGATCGTCTGGATCGACTGGGAGAGGAGGCCGTCCGAGCCCACCGGCCCGAGCGAGGCGCCGAACATTCCACTGTGCGCGTAGAAGCCGGTGGTCACGCTCGTGAAGCCGGTGTTTCCACCGTGCGTCCACCCGGTGAAATCGCCGGTCTCGAACCCGCCGTTGACGACCAGCCCGAAGTTTCCAGGAGGCGGCGGTGGAGGCGGTGGCGGGGTGACGGGCGGGATAGTGGACGGCGGTTGCAGGGCAACGGCGGAGGATTCGAGTGGGCAGTTTTGCCCACCCTGACACAGTACGTTCACCCGCGGAGTCGGCGGAGTCGGCGGCGACGTGATGATCGGAAGGACCGGCGTGCCGAGCACCGCGGTGCTGAGGAACGCGGCCTGCTGGGTGCCCTGCGCGATCGAGCCCTGGGTCGAGGCGTCCGCGTTCGGACCGCCGCTGCCGGGCTGGATCGTGAGCCCGGCGGTGAGCGCGGATGGATTCCACGCGCGGACCTGGCCGAGTGTATTGCCGACCGCCTCGATGCCGCTTCCTCCGGGAACGTCGCGCGACTGGCCGCCCGCGGTGACCTGGACGAGGGAGGGCGGGTCGCCCGGATTCAGCGGCGGCTTCACGTCGATGATGGTGGTGGTCGAGCCGCCGGGCCCGGAGCCCCCGGCCTGCGAGGTGCCGACCTGCTGGACTTCCACCGCGAACACGGTGCCGCGCACCGCCGCGACCGCGTTCGGCGTCCGCACGTCCAGGCTCTCGCCCGGCCGCATGCGCTGCTTGGCGACCGCGACCGCGATCTTGCCGGAGGTGAGATCGATGGTGGCGCGGTTCGGCTCCTCAGTGATGGTGAGGACCGAGAGCTCGCGCACGGTCACTATGGCCTTGCCCCCGAGGAGAACGCGCACGATCGACTTCTCGGCGGTCGCGATCCGATCGCGCTCGAAGACGTCGTCCTTGAACTTGAGGACCAGAGGCTGGTTCAGGGTGGCGCGTGTCACGTCGGCGTGGCCGGTCAGCGTCGTCACCACGCCGACCGGCTGGGTCTGGGCGTGAGACGGCGAGACCGCGGCCGCGAGCACCACGAGGGAGAGAGCGACGAGCCGAACACTCCGCATGCGAATCTCCTTGAGCACCGATTCACCCCGCTTTCCGCGTTCTCCGGCGCGTCGGGGTGCCGTATTATCCGTTCACGGCGCGACGGGCGCAAGGGAAAGCGCGTGTTAGAATCCGCTGCGCGAGGCCGCGGCCGCACGTCCGGAATGACCGGTGCGGCCGACGCGGAGCATCGCGCACAACTTGCGCCCGCCGGCAAGCTTCGGACGGGATGGTATGATCGGAGCCTGAGCGCGCTCACCCATGTTTGACATCGGTCTGCAGGAGCTGGTCCTCATCTTCGTGATCGCGCTGCTCGTCTTCGGTCCGAAGAACCTGCCGCAGCTCGGCCGCTCCCTCGGTCGGGCGATGCGTGAGTTCCGGCGGGCCAGCGACGAGTTCCGCTCCACGATCGAGACGAATCTGAGGATCAACGAGCCGGATCCGTTGCCGGAGCCGCCTCCGGTCGTGACCCAGCCCGAGCCCGAGCCGGTGGCAGCCGTCGCGGCCCTGCCGGAGTCGGTCTTGAACCCCTACGACGCCCAGCCGATCCCAGTGCCGGAGGGCGAAGCCTACCTGGCCCAGCGGGGCGCCAAGCTCTTTCACGGGCGCGACTGCAGCTGGGCCCGCCGGATCCCCGAGCCCGACCGGGTCTACTTCAAGCGGGTCGCGGAAGCCCGGGACGCCGGGTTCGCCGCGTGCCCGGTCTGTGAGCCCTGGGAGCCGGCTTCCTAGGCCCTCTTTTTTTGCTTGTCTAACTCAACGGGTGTTGACTATCATCTGTTGAGGCACACATCAAAGGAGGGACCGGGTGAAAGACCTGACGGCACGGCAGCGTGAGGTGCTCGAGTTCATGCGGAGCTTCGGCGAGCGGCACGGCGTGCCGCCGACGGTTCGCGAGATCGGCGAGCGGTTCCACTTCACCGCGCGCGCGGCGTTCGATCATCTCCGGGCGCTGGAGCGCAAGGGCATGCTCGAGCGGCGCGTCACCGGCAAGCGCGCCTCCCGCACGCTGGTGGTGCCGGGCGCGAAGGCGTCACGTCGGGCGGAGGCGGCGGGGATTCCGGTTCTGGGGCGCATCGCCGCCGGCGCGCCGATCGCCGCGGTGGAGAACCACGAGGACACGATCCCCCTCAAGCCGGACTGGCTCGGCATGGGCGGGCAGGACGTGTTCGCGCTGCGGGTGCGCGGGGACAGCATGATCGAGGCGCACATTCTCGATGGCGACCTGGTCCTGGTCCGCAAGCAGGAGGCCGCGGGCAACGGCGACATCGTGGCCGCGATGCTCGATGGGGAAGCGACGGTGAAGCGATTCGGACGCGAGGGGAGCGCGGTGGTGCTGCGCCCGGAGCATCCGACGATGAAGCCGATCGTGGTGGACCCGGGACGCGGAGAGTTCCGCATCCTAGGCAAGGTGGTCGGCATCATGCGCCAGATCTGAGAGGCATCGGAGCCGAGAAGCGGAGAAGGGAAAGGAGCGGGTCATGCGGCTGGGAACGGTGGCGACACGGAGCAAGAAACGGCGGGCGATCACCCGTCGCGATTGGACGAGCGACTGGCGGCGCGGAGCGCCGCGGCGCACCTGGATCGGTTCGCGGGCGCGCGCGAGCGCGGCGCGCCCCCTTTTTTTCGCGTTGAACGCTCAACACGTGAAGAGATCGCGCGTGGCCGCGTGGCTCGGAGCGGGGGCCACCGCGCTGGGGATGCTGTCCTGGGGCGTGCTCGCGGCGCTGATCGGAGGCTGAGGCGCGCGCGGATCAGGCGGAGCCCGGCCGCTCTCGCCAGGGCCGGATCTCGATGAAGAGCTGGAGCAAGGCGCCGTCGAGCGCGCCGGCCCGACGCTCCTGGGTGAGGATATCGAGCGCGCGCTCGACCGAGAGCGCCGGCTTGTACGGCCGGTCCCGCGCGGTGAGCGCGTCGAAGATGTCGGAGATCGTCATCATACGGGTCTGGACCGGGATGTCCTGAGCGTTCCAGCCGGCGGGATAGCCTGAGCCGTTCAGCTTTTCGTGATGCGAGCGGGCGATCTCCGGCACGCGACGGAGCTCCTTCGTCCACGGGATCTGCCGCAGGAACTGGTAGGTGTGGACGACGTGCGACTGGATCTGCCGGTACTCCTCCGGCGTCAGGCTACCTCGCGGGATGGCGAGAATCCGCGCCTCCTCCGGTGTGATCAAGGTGAGCGGCTCGCCCAGATCGGGATAGAGGCGCCCGGCCAGCTCGCGCAGGCCGGCGGAGGCATCGTCGGGCATCACGGTGGGCTCGTTCGCGGCGACGACCGCCTTGAGGTGCTGGTCGAGATCGGCGAGCACGATCGCCAGCTCGGTGTCCCAGCGCGCGCAGCGCTCCTCGAAGCCCGCGCGGCCGTGGGTGAAGAGCCAATCGGTCTTCCGGCGCGCGTGCGCGAGCTGGATGCCGCGCCGGATGATCTCGCCGCGCTGGCGGATCAGGTCGAGCTGGCCGGGCGGAAGCTTCTTGGCCTTCAC